>Ga0172367_10000044_pt1 | contig 184176 bp, 180 predicted proteins | sample Lak10m_FD_114542 | JGI IMG/M metagenome (GOLD analysis project Ga0172367, IMG submission 114542) | Freshwater microbial communities from Kabuno Bay, South-Kivu, Congo - kab_022012_10m | ecosystem: Environmental > Aquatic > Freshwater > Lake | place: Democratic Republic of the Congo... | reverse complement strand
GTCTTGGGCTTCTTCGCCTTTCTCGAAGGCGTTTTTAATATTTGCGCTGGATGCTACGTTTACGATTGGTTGGTTGCTCCGGTAATCAATAAGCGAAATGCTTCGGATTGAAATTAATGGGGGCGAGATTTGAAATTTCAGTGTAGGTCAGCAAATCAATCTTCTCAACTATTGTCTTTTATTCTTGTGGCTGCTTGCTATGGTACTTCATAATTATTAAATTTATAAGGACCTCATTTATAGCTATTACTTTTCACAAAATTCTTTCAATTGTTTCAAAGCATTTGGAAATGCATGGTTCATGTAGTCAATGTATTCTTCTGAAGTGTCAAGGTCAACCGTAACTGAAGTTGAACCATCGATTTCTTGAAATGAGTAATTTTCAAATCCATTTGCCCATTTTTCAACTTGTGGGCCAGAGGTAATTTCTTCATCATTTTGAACGAGACCGTAATGACGAATGGAAACAAATTGATTCGGAATTAAATCGAAAATTTCTGAGACCATTCCAGCTTTCTTGCCTTTTTGATCGGTGCCAATAAACAACATTTTACTTCCCTTTTCCCAACTGCCTTCATAGGTAGAAGTTGGATTAAACTTAGCGGTCCATTCCTCATAAGAAGTTTTGTTACTTATGCCCAACATGCTGTCATAAACCTTACTTACTGGGGCTTGGATCTTAATAGTGAATCGAAGTTTTTTCATTGTTTTCGGTTTTTTCTAATGTTTAATTTGGTGGTCTGATCTCAATGTATACATGTTTCAGGCAATCGTTACCTCACAATTCAAGCTGTTGGCAATGAAACAATGTTTATGGGCTCTTTCATGTAAGGTCGTAAGATGAATTTCATCTTCCGGATTTTGAAAAATAACTTGGGGATGAAGCGTTATTGTGGTAAACTTTCCAATGCCGTTTGAATCGATAACCAATGAGCCTTGTGGTTTGTCTGAGTAGGCAATTACAATCACACCGGCATCTGCACAGCAATGCAAGAACCATAACATGTGACACGAAGACACGGAATACAACAACATATCTTCTGGATTATACATAGTTGCATTTCCACGAAACTCTGGGGCAGAACAACATTCAAGAGGCGACTTCCCTTCCGCTGAGAGTATGTGATTGCGCGAATAAGAGGTGTAAGTGGAAGTTCCCGTTCCTAAATTTCCGGTCCATTGAATTTCTGTTCGGAAGGTGTGTTGTTCAGGCATGTTGATTAAAGGGATAATTATGTAGTACTACTTCTAAAGGTAATATTAGATAAACTTTGTGAAGATTTTCAAGAATTGCTTTCTTCTGTAGAAAATTAGGAATCAGAGTATCAACAATCAACTCGATGAAGAGCAATGCCAGTCTAATCAATTGCATATTGGTAATTAAAATCCTCTCCCTCCCCCAAGTTTTCCACAACCTTTCAATAACCCGAATTGTAAAACTTTTGACCCGGCATTCGCGCGCGTAGTGCTATTTTTGAGGTCCGTTATTACCCTTTCAACCATGGCCGAAACTCCGCGAAACTCCCGATATTCCAACAAAAAAACCGATAAAATACCCGGTGTACGCGGCGTGCTTAACCCCGAAATGGGTAAACTGCCTCCACAAGCGCTCGAGCTAGAAGAAGCCGTGCTCGGTGCCATGCTTATCGAACCCCGTGCCCTCAATACCGTTATTGACCTGCTCAAACCCGAATCATTCTACAAAGAGGCACATACCCTCATCTTCGAATGCATGCGCGAGATGTTCCAAGCCGGAACCCCCGTCGATATCCTTACCGTTACCCAAGAACTTCGCAAATTGGGTAAACTCGATTTCGTAGGTGGCCCCCTTTATATCTCTAACCTCACCAACCGAATTGGTTCAACCGCCAACGTGGAAGCCCACGCCCGCGTCGTGACCCAGAAATACATTCAACGCGAACTTATCGCCGCTTCCAACGAAATCATTAAAAAAGCCTACGACGAAACCACCGATACCTTCGAACTGCTCGACGAGGCCGAACAAAATATCTTCAAAGTAGCCGAAGGTAACATTCGTAAGTCGTCCGATAAAATGTCAACCCTCGTGACTACTGCGCTTGAAGCCATTGCTCAAGCAGCCAAGAACCAAGATGGTGTCTCTGGGGTGCCAACTGGATTTACCGCGGTAGATAAACTAACCGGCGGATGGCAACGTTCCGATATGATCGTTATCGCCGCTCGTCCGGGTATGGGTAAAACGGCCTTCGTACTCTCAATGGCACGTAACATCGCCGTCGATTACCAACGTGCCGTTGCCGTATTCTCGCTCGAGATGTCAGGCGTTCAGCTTGTTCAACGTTTGATAGCGAGTGAGTCTGGATTCAATTCCGACAAGCTGCGTAAAGGACAGTTAACCAATAGCGAACAGGTAGAACTAAACCATCGTATTGCGAAACTTCAGAATGCTCAGATTTATATCGACGATACACCCGCCCTCTCTGTATTTGAACTTCGCGCGAAATGCCGACGTTTAAAGGCAAGTGCCGGGATTCAATTGGTCATCATCGATTACTTGCAACTCATGACCGCCGGCGATAGCAAAGGTGGAAATCGTGAGCAAGAAATTTCAACCATCTCGCGTTCCATTAAACAAATTGCAAAAGAACTCGACGTTCCAGTCATTGCACTTTCACAGCTTTCACGTTCGGTGGAAACTCGCGGGGGCGATAAAAAACCAATGCTTTCCGATTTACGTGAATCGGGTGCGATTGAGCAAGATGCCGATATCGTTGGATTCATCTACCGTCCGGAATACTACGGCCTCACCGAATTCACCGATAATGAACGCACACCTTCACAAGGTATGGCCGAGTTGATTATTGCCAAGCACCGTCACGGTGGACTCGACAATATTCGTCTGCGCTTCATTGCTAACCTCGCGAAGTTTGCAGATGTGGAAGGTTTCAATTACGACAATCCATTCGCACAAGATCAGCGAAGCGTTCAAGCCAATAGCGCCTTCCTACAAGGGGGTAGTGGACCAACTACTATAACCGTAAGTTCAAAGATGAACGACATGAGCGACGACGATGATTTCCTCATGCCGCCAGACGAAGAATCACCGTTCTAATTTATTTCTTCAACACACGTCGAACTATTCCTCTGCGCTCATACGCGGGTAAACTCGGTGTGCGTGCAAAAAGACGTAAGTCTAATTCAGTTTTGTGCTTGAAGGTGCTCAGAGCAACTTCTTCTGGTAATGCAGTGATGTTTGAGGTGATTCGCACGAATCGGTCATTCGTTCCAATGCTTTTCTTACCGTTACTCACATCAAGGCCATAGTACAAGTCATACGGCTCGGTGAATTGATCGTCAATCCAAATCAGTTTCAACGTATCATTCTCTACTTTATAGGTCAATAGTTGCGGCGCATAACTTACTTTCAACTGCTGATGAAAAAGTTTTTCCTTACCTAAATAATCGATACTACTCCAAGAAAACGAAGGCCATACATCGTTCAATTGCCAATACAAGGTTCCTCCACATTGTGCATCGGCACGCTGCGCTTCAATGCCCATACACATTCCTTCAGCTTGCATTTTTTGTGTGAGTGTTGCGTACTCTTCGGTGCTGAGTTTAGAAGCGTTCGGATACCAGGTCTCGGTGTATTTTTTCATTAAGGCAAATCCCTTCGGATGTTTCTGATGCACGGCATATCCAGCACTAGTTTGGTTGTATGGATCTTGCGGAGAAATCAATTGTAAAACTTCAGTGCTTGGAAAACTTTGCATGCCAAATTCACTCATGAATCTCGGCACCTTGGTTTGTAATACACTGAACGGTTCTTCGTCGTGCCACAAGCCCCAATAATGACTGTCACCTTCTACCAATGATTGCGCATTGCCACGACCGAAGCGTGGAGAAGAGGGCACATACGGTAGCTGTGAATAGGCATGAACCGCGTTAGGTAATAGTTGATTGAACAAGGCATCGTACTCGCTGTCTAAGGCCACCACCGCGGATTGCGAGAGGCCAATCTTCCAACCCCAATTCGACCAACCTTCAGCGTTTTCGTTATTGCCGCACCATAAGGCCATGCAAGCGTGGTGAGAAATGCGTTGCACTTGTTGCTTTGCTTCTACTTGTACGTTTTGCAAAAACTGCGCATCGCCTGGATACATGCTGCACGCAAACATGAAGTCGTGCCAAATCATGATTCCCATTTCGTCGCACAATTCATAAAACAAATCGCTTTCGTATTGCCCACCGCCCCACACACGAAGCATGTTGAAATGGGCGTCTTTACAGCGTTGTAACAAGGCTCTGTATTCCGATTCATTGACAGTACGAGGAAGCATAACCACCGGAATGAGGTTGGCGCCTTTCATAAAAATACGCTTGCCATTTACCTTGAAATAAAAGCTTTCGCCCTTTGCATCTTTTTCAGTGACTAATTCAACGGTGCGAATTCCATTCTTAATCACTTTCGTATTATGCTGTCCTTTGTCGTCGTGTACGTCGATTAAAAATTTATAGATGCGTTGCGAACCGCTTTCGTTCGGATACCACAGCTCTGGGTTTTTTACGTCTAGGTCATACACATATTCGTGCAAGCCGTGCTGCGCCACAAAGCGATCTGCGAAATACAATCCCAAGTCCTTTTCACGAACAACTACGTTTATGGGTTTATCGAATTCTGAGTATAAGCTGAATCTGACACGGACTTTCGCGCTAGCCGAATCAATAGCTATTGTTTCTACCGAAGTTTCTTCTAAACGCACGTCGTTGTAGCCTACAACCTCTATGGGATGTGTTATTCCGCAAGTAATAAGTTTGGGTCCCCAGTCCCATCCGAACTGATACTGCGGCTTGCGGCACACCGCACGAACACTGTCGCCAGGCAATGGCAACACGCGAGTGGCAAGTAATTTTTTGGATTGTGCTAACGCGGGTTCAAATGCAATGCGCAAGGTGTGATTGCTAAGCGATTCAGATTTGGGTAGGTCGAAGGTATAGGCAACAAAGGCGTTGTTCGTTTGTCCAATGAGTTGATTGTCCCAATACACGCGCGCATACGTGTCTATTCCATGAAGTCGAATTATCCAATGCGCTTGCGTTTTGAAATTTTCATTCAGTTGAATATTTTTCAATTCATATACCCACGCTTTTTCAGCCACCCATTGGCTTTCGTTTTCATTGGTGCCAATGAGTGGATTGGCTAATTGATTGGCGCGAACCAAATCATCGTGCACATTGCCCGGCACAGAGGCGCTGAACGATGTGGACGAGTTTGCTTCGTAAAATATCCAAGAATTTATCGGAGTCGTAATACTTTGTTTAGTCATTTCGTTTTGTGCTTGAATAGTTAGGATATTCATAGCTAGACAAAGTGTCAATACATGTAAAAAAAACTTCATCACTTATCGGTTGTGTTGGGCATTCGCCTGAGTGGGTTTCTTGTTAAAAATAAGCAATTCAATCACACCTTTCAAATAACCACTTCCATAACCCAAGTGAAGAATTAAGAAACTCAACCAGGTGTACGGAAATTTTTCTTTGGCAATGCGCATGGCAAGACTACCACCTAGCACCAAGTACAAGAAAAGGGGGCTGCACCAAACTAGCCACAGGCGTGGCAGAGCCAGGGTGAGCGAAGCGGCCAAAATTAGGTAGCAAACAAAAGCGAAAGGAACCAATTGTCTTACGGTAGTTATTTGCTTGTGCAATTGATTTACATAAACTTTCCAATAGCCATATTGGTAATATTGTTTAAGCAGTTTTGAAAATTTGCTTCGTACGAAATAATTGCAGGTGAGGTGTGTATTCAAATAAATACGCAAATGATTTTTTTGCATACGGAAATTGAATTCGTCGTCTTGATTACGCACGAGTGCTTCGTTGAAATAACCAATGGCTTCGAATACTTCACGCTTGTACATTCCGAACGCAACGGTATCTACATAACCGCCTTGATTTCCTGTTCGAAAGTGTGCATTGCCGACACCAAAAGAAGAGGACATGGCTAGTCCAATGGCTTCTGATTTACTGTTTTCGTATGAATTGAGAATGAGTCCGCCTACACAGGATGCATCAGGTTGTTGTTGGAAAGTGGACAAACAAGTTTCAATGTAATTGGAAGGTAATTCAGCATGTGCACCAAGAATCATTTTATAGTCCTCGTCACTCGCCTGCAGTCCCATGTTTAAAGAAATAGGGGTAACGCGTTTTTCGTTGTGCAGAATAGTGAGGTTGCTATGTGTAGCTTGTATTTCTGAAAGAATGTCAAGCGTGCCGTCGGTGCTGCCTCCGTCAACAACGTACACTTTCACAGAGGCCGAAGTGATTTGATTCAAACAAGAAAGCACACAAGCGCGTATGTAGTTTTCTTCCTGAAAGCAAGGAATAACAAGTGCTACGCGAGTGGTGGTATTAGGCATGTTGCGAAAGTCGTTGGTAGATTTGTGTGAAAAATTGACGCGATGTGGCTTTAGATGAAGAGCTATCTACTCTGCTTTTGTTTGCTTCTAGGATGTCTGGTATAAGCAGGGGTAGTGCTTCGAAAAGTGGATTAGCTGAATTCTTTTCTATCACGCCATTCACGCCGGGCGTTATCCATTCGTGACTTACTTCTAAATTCGAGACAACGGGCAAGCATTTGGCTGACATGGCTTCCAATAGACTTACACTTGTTCCATCACTCTTTGGTAGGCTAATGTATATACTGCTTTTGGCGTAATAAGATTGGTTGTCGGTAGGTGTAAGCCAACCAACAAACTCGAATGAATGCTCGGGTAACAGGCTTGCGGCTAGTTCTTTTAGTTTTCCTGTATCACTGCCAATAGCACCAATAATTAATTTCCATTCGGGATGACGTGTGTGAAATTCTGCGAAGTAGTGAATTATAGCGTCAATACGGTAGAGGGGTTTGTGCAAACGATTGGAATAGATGATTTTTTCTTTCACCGAAGCGGCTGATTGAATATCAATTCCATATTGAACCCAATGGTATTTTGTTTCACTTGATACCAATTGCTGCATGGCTCGTATCATCTGTTGAGAGTCTGCTGTCACGATATCACATCGTTCAATAGTTTTTGTTGTGAGGTAACGAAAAAATCTGGATTCATTAGGTACCAACAATACGTCACTTCCCCAAGCTGTAGCAACAATAGGTATCTTCAATTTACTTGCGGCACGTGCTGCAAAGTAGGCCAAACGATTCAGTTGATGAATATGCACTATACCGTCAGCATGATTTTTCAAGATCTGCTTCAATAAGCGGTAGTTGCGAAAAATGCTTATTGGATTTAGGTTTCGAAAATTGACCTGATGGAGTTGATGTATTTCAGGAAAGGGACAAGGTTCTTCTGCTATTAAAAGTTGGGTGTGGTGAACACTTGAAATATTTTCTACGAAAGCGGCTAGATGCACCGAGTTTGAACCAATGTGAATGATGGGCTTCATAGATTAATCTTTTCAATGAGTTCAACGAATTTTTCTAGTTGCTTATCGCGATGTAATGTTGCCACCTGGCTGTCATTTGCAATACGCTGAATCTGCTTTGTCCAGTCTAAGTACGCTTGTTGTAGCGCATTTTTATTTTGTGCCACATCGTCGAATTCAGCGATGTATCCGCAATTGAATTCACGAATCAAATCAGCAGCAACATCGTCGGGATCTATCATGGCCAACACAGGTACTTGCACGGAAATGTAATCGAATAACTTTCCAGTATAAACACCTTTGCGGTTGTTCTTCGGATGAAGCAGAAGGTTCACACTCATGCCTGCCATAGTGCTAATGGCATGTTCGTAGGGCAAGCGATCATGGACGATGATGCGCGATTGCAGGGCTGATGGAACAGTGAAATTGTGATGCACACCAAACAAATGAATCTCCATTTTTACGCTGGGGTGTTCAGCTGTCCAAAGCTGAACCGCTTCAAAGAAGTGGGTCGGTTTTATAGAACCGTAAAAAGTTCCGAAGTAACCAATTTTAAAAATTTCGGAAACCGATACGGATGCGGCTGAACGTTTGAAGCGGTGATAAAATCCATTACGGATTTCGAGATGAACAGGTATAGCTGGACACAATTCTTCGAATTGTTGCAAAATTGGTTTGCTTACAGCCAAGAGGGCTTGCGCGTGGTCGTTGACCTGTATTTCAACGTTGCGAAGACGGTTTTTTTCTTCCGAAGAAAGGAAGGGATTGGCCGACATTTCATCGCGCATATCAGCAATCCACGGAAGTGAGGGAAATTGTTTTTTCGCGAACAACACAACCTCATGAGCTTCAGCTGGCGCATATGAGCTAATCACCAAATCGAACGGTGTTGTTTGGTGTTGATGCACAAAATCGGCCTGTGTAGCTTCTTTCCAGCGCTTCATGGGCGAAGGAATAAACTTACTTAGAACAATGCGCAGGGCAGTTTTTATTTTGTGCTTCCATGCACCGTCGGCAGTGTTACTCTTCAGTGCTTCCAACAGAGGATAAGACGAAGAATAACGCACCTCTATATTTTCGCGCTGAACTACATGTTTGCGATTGTCTAATGCAAACACGGTAACCTGATAATGTTGACTGAAGTATTCAGCCATAGCAATCATACGCTGTGCAGCAATACTTTGCTGCGGTGGATACCACGTGGTAATAATAGCAATGCGTTTAGCCATGGCGAAGTGTAAGATTGAGTTGATTCAAATAGTTGGTTCGAATGGCGTATTCACTGTAGGTGTTTTGCACGTACTTGTGATGATCGATATTCGGTTTTAAATCACGTAAGGTTACTTCTTCAATAGCCTCGAACAATGCGCGTTGGTTATCGCTTTGGCTTGCTGTGTAATGCACATGTGGAGCCGGATAATTCCATACCACTTCACAGCCACTGTTCAATGCTTGAATGACTGAAAGCGAATTGCCGTCGTGTTCGGTAAGTCTTATATACACCGCGCAATGACGCATTTTTTCTAGGAATTCTTGTTCACTTGTCCAGCCGTGACAATAGATATTGGTCGGAAGTTTTTCTTCCGTGTCTTTCATTCCAAAAACATGAAATTTAAGTTGGGAATAGTGAAGGGCTAATTCAACAATTTGATTCAATCCGTAGAACGCTTGACGAGATTGCGGGATGTAGGTGATTAATTCAAATTCGAAATAGCTCTTTATTAAAACAACTGGATCTACTTTTTTGAATTGCACCTCTTGGGCAGGAACACCTAAGGCTTCCACTTCCTCTTTCAACCAAGAGGCATCGACCCAATGCGTGGCATAATCGATGTACTTGCGATTTAAGGTCCCTGCTTGATGTTGTTTCGTAGCGTTCAGCAAATCAGTGCCCATCCACTGCATGATTAATTTCTTTCTTAGGCGAAGCACCCAGTTTAAACTTCCACTGTTTGAAGTAACTCCATTCATGCTAATAACGGCCTTGGCAAAGGGAAGTAGAAAAAGAAATTTAAGTTGATCGCGTTTCGATTGATACGTGTTGCAAAACACAAAGCGAATTCCCTCGTCGTTGTTATTTAATCCCTCGGCGAGTTTTTTACTGAAATGTGGAAGTCCGTTAATGAGTACCAACATGCTTCGCTGAATTTTTTATCAAGGTAAAATACCACCACAACAACAAGAGGTAGTATAAACTAAAGGCTAGGCTATAACCCAATAGGGCATCTTCAAATTTCCAATTTAATCCAATGCCTAACAACAGCATTCCCATACTCATCGAATATCCAAATACGCTGAAGGCGTATGCCTTCTTTTGTTTTTTCAAAAGCAAGGGCAATCCAGATAGCGGTGAGGTTGCAAATAAGAGAATTAAGGTTGGAAGTAAAATACGGGCATACACGCCAGCGTCTTTCCATTCGCTTCCCAGGTATAGCTCGAAAATGGGAATACCGAAAAAGAAGAGTATCAATGCAAATGGAATGGAAAAAAGCATGGATGTTCTCAGCGTTTTTTTTGCGATAGGAAGCAACGAACTTCCTTCGTGTAAATTCTTGCTCGCCTCTGCATAGAACAGCTGGGATACGGAACTGGTCACCAATACAATCGGTGCTCGAACGTATTTATTCATCATGGCGAACACGCCCAAAGCAGTATTACCGAAGTTATCTGAAATAAGGAAGAACAATAAAAATTGAGTGACGAATATATCGGTGAATGCGTGTAAGGAATTCGTAAGCGGAAAATCGCGGTATTCGGTTAAGGTATCAACCACGGTTTGCCATTTCCAGTGATTGCGATTCACTTTGCGATTGACTCCAATGCTTAACACCAGAATATTGGCGTATTGCGAAAGAATCCAAGCGATAATTAATCCATAGATGCCCCAGCCGTAATAACCGAACAACGCGGCTACACCGTTATTAATGAGCGATTGCGTGATTCTTCCTCCAGATATAAGTTGAAAGCGCTTGTGACGTAAGTTCCAATTATTCACCAGTCCTAACAATCCAAAACTTACTACTCCTACCGGAATGAGCCACAAGAATTCCTTTAGCACCGCATCGTTGTACCAGGCACCAATGCGCTCGGCATTGAAGGGGATAAGTAAACTCAATAAACCAATACCAAAGGTGAGGGCCACCCCCGTAAAGGCAATGCGCTGCGCATCTTCGTGTGCTTTGGGAATAGGTAAGGCAAATTCAAGTCGACCGGCAGCAACAATTCCAATTACTCCGGCAATGGCAGAGAAATTTGCAAAAACGGCGAATTCGGTGGGAAGAAATAAGCGAGATAGGATGGGTGCAATCAAAAAAGGTATAAGCTGACTAACCACATTGCCCGAAAGCATGGTGAGGAAATGATAGCGATAGCTTTTTGCACCTGTTGACATAGGTGGCTAAGTTAAGAATTCCGCAGCGGTTATCTTATTTCGAAAGTCGTAGATACCACAAGTACGTTATGAATAACATGAGGCTGCCTGAAAGGGCATACAGCAGAAATCCAAGGTGTAAACTACCAAGGGTATATCCGATGTAAATACTCAGCATTTTTCCAACGATATCAATCACGGAAAGTAGGAGTGCTTCTTTTTGTTTGCGTTCAATAATGGGAACAAATGAAAACGGAGAAACACTGAAATAAAAGACGAAGAACGGCGCTAGGTACTGCGCAATAACTCCGGCCTCGCGCCATTCGGCCCCGAAGAATAGGGCAAATAAATCGGGACCAAAAAGCACCAAGATCAAAGCAATGATTGTGCTTCCAATAAAAAGCAAAAAACTTGTTTTACGAATGAGGGTGTAATACGATTGACGGTCGTTGCGCAAATCGGCCGCTTTGTTGAATTGCACTTGAAAGACGGTATTGCTAATCAGGTTCACCGGCATTTGAATAATCTTCCAACACATAAAGTACAAACCGGCATCACTGTTTTGAAAAAGCACATTCAATAACCACGTGATTCCACTTAATTGCAAGGTTTCAATAATTCCTTGCGTAGTGTTGAACCAGGCGTGTGAGCGGTGCTGTGGCCATTCGCCCGATTTGAAAATATCGGTAGGTGTTACTTTAATTTTTCGCTTAACACCAAAACGCAAGATTAAATACGAAAGCAATTGTCCCGCTAAAAATCCAATTCCTAATCCAAACGGACCAAAAGCCAACCAACCCAACAAAATGGAAATGCCGTTAACCAAAACCGCATTCACTAATTTGAATGTGCTATTGAGTGGATACATTTCCAATCGAGTAGAAAGGAAATTATAGACTTGAGGTATAGCAATGACTATAACCCCAAGCGGCACAATAGCGAAATAGAATGAAATGCCACCAAAAGCGAAATAGGTGATGGCTACAATTACGGCAATGATGGAGGTGGCTTTCCAAATGGTATCTACAGCAAACCCAGCGATTTTTGCTGCCGCAGCGGGCGATTCACTTTTTGGTAGAGCATATTCTAATCGCAAGGTGGCAACAACAGAAAGGGTTAATGCCAGTGAATAGAAGACGGCGTATTGCGAAAAATCTTCGGTAGAATAAAGACGCGTTAGAATAGGGCTGGCCAAGAAGGTAATCAGCTGTCCTAACGCCGTAGCGGTTGACAGTTGAATGACACGCTTCAAGTGCAATTGTTCAATAAGTAGAACCAGCTTTGTTTTCAAATTACGGCGCTGTTGGTAGCGGCATCCAATGGGTTACCGCAGTGAAAAATTGATTCGAACTTCCTTCGCCTTTCCAAAAATGTAGTCCGTGTTTGGTAGCTTTTTCTGGGTCACCGACATAGAAATTTTCTTGGAAATAAAGAACCACCACTTCACGCAACTCGGTCTCACCGGTTTTACCAGGAAGATAGACCTCGTTGCCAGGGATGAAGCCCAACACGCGCGAACCGTTCGCTGGTAGTTGATCTTTAACCGATAGCCAATTCATTTTAATTTCCATTGAATTTAGGAGCACGTTTTTCTAAGAATGCGGCAATGCCTTCTTTGTGGTCGGCTGTTGCACCTGCCTTGGCTTGTAAGGCCAATTCTAAATCAAGTTGTTGTTCAAGGGTGTTATTCCATCCGGCATACACGGCTTGTTTGGTGAAGGCTAAAGCTTTGGTTGGCATGTCGGCTAAGCGACGAGCAAGTTCGTTCACCTTCGTTTCAAATTCTTCGTGCGGATAGTGCTCATAGATTAATCCAATGGACTTCGCTTCTTGCACTGAAATTTTATCGGCCAATAGCATCTGCGCCATAGCGCGCTGCGTGCCAATGATACGAGGAAGGAAATAGGTTCCGCCGCTGTCGGGGATCAATCCAATTTTAGTAAATGCCTGAATGAAGCTGGCATTCTCACTAGCAACTACAATGTCACAAGCCAGGGCAATGTTGGCTCCTGCACCGGCAGCAACACCGTTAATAGCGCCAATGATTGGAAGTTCCAAATTGCGCATAAGAGCAATGATGACGTTGTATCCTTCTTTCAATATTTTTTCTAAGCCGGGTCCGTTCGGATCAATGGCTTCACCCAAATCTTGTCCGGCACAAAAGGCTTTTCCTTTTCCTGTTAATACCACACAACGAACATCGCTGCGCGATTGAATTTCGCGAAAGGCGTCCTGAAGTTCCAAGGCCATTGGACGATGGAAACTATTGAATTTATCTTGACGGTCAAGTGCTACTGTAGCAACGCCGTTTTCTACGGTTAATGAAATGAAGTTCATGCTTTTTTATCGAAAAATTTTTCTCTTCCTTTTACCATGCGCAACAAAAACACGGTCAATATAACGACAGCCGCTGCGTTGATTCCGTAAGGTTCCATGTCGAGTTTCACATATTCAATGGCGCGCTCCGGTGCAACGCGATAGAGGTAGAAGAAGCCAAGAAGTAAAATAAGTAGATGCCCAAACAAAATGCTAACTGCTGTCACGGTCAGTTTCCATTTGTGAGGAATTTCAACCAATACACCGCTAATTAATGCAGCCGCTAAATAGCCAAAGAAATAGCCGCAATTGGTTAAACTAAATACATATTCAAATCCGAATTTATGGTCTGGAAAAACGGGCATGCCTAAAATGCCGAGGGTAATGTAAAACAAGGTGGCCATGAAGCCTACTTGCCAGCCAAACCAAACAGCAACCAATACTACCAAGCCTTCCAGAATAGGGAAGGGAATGACGTCGCCGTATGAAATAACAACGGGACCACCAAAAGACAAGATAACAACGGCAATAGCAAACTGAATCAAGAAGTTGATCAGGTTCGATTGTGTAAATGAGAAAAGCTGTTTAAACACGCTTAGGGATTTAGATTATGGAGATTGTTTTTTCTGTTCGTATCGGCAGTTCCGCGATTCGCGTCTAATTCTACCTTCACTATTTTTTCCTTCGAGGTCAAATGTAAGGTGTAGGTTTTATCTACCCAACGCCAATCATTCATCACGAACCAATTTTCAGGAAAGGTACCGTGATTTTTTTCTCCACGCATCAAATCCAATGGAATGTAGTAGTTGCATACTTTTCCATTTTCTAAAGTTACCGTCACTTCGCAAGGCATAGGCATAAGGCCTTTTCTTTCTAGCACAATGTCGTAAGTTTTTCGGTCTTGTGTGATAACCGTGTCTACCGCGTAGTCAATGGTTTTAGTGGTGTTCACGAAATATTCGTTGTACCAGTCTAAAACCAATCCGCTTTCTTTTTCTACCACACGAATAAAATCATCGGAAGTCGGATGCTTGAATGCCCAGGTGTTATAGTAACGCAATAGCGCTTTCGACATCACCGTGTCGCCTACCACATAGGCCAATTGAGCCAAGTAGGTTTCTCCTTTGCTATACGCTGCAACACCATACGCGTAATTGGTTTCGTAGTGGTCGGCATGCGTGTTCAAGTTCTCTTCTAATCCGTCTTGCACCAATTGCAAATACCCCGAATAAGCTGCGAAGTGGTCTTCGTCTTGTTTATTCGGAAATAAATTCTTCATGACCTCGGTGGCGGCATAACTAGTAAATCCTTCGTCCATCCAACAATACTTGCTTTCATTCGTGCCAAGCATTCCTTGGTACCAAGCATGGGCCGATTCATGTACCGATACACCCACGAGGCTTGGAAGTTTTCTTTTACCTGTAATAAGTGTGGCCATCGGATATTCCATTCCTCCATCACCTCCTTGAATGAACGAATAAACGGGATAAGGATATTTTCCGAATTGCTTGTTGAATTGCTCGAAAGCGGTAACCATAAACTTAGGCATGTCTGCCCAGGCTTGATTGTAATCGGCATTGTCTTGATGGAAGAAATACAATTTCGGTCCGTTGGGAACCTGCGCTTCACTGCGTACATAATTTTTATCAGCGGCCCAAACAAAGTCGTGAACATTCAATGCTTCGAACTTCCAAGTGAGATTCGATTTTCCTTCTTTATCCACCTTGTTGAATGATTCTGATTCATTCAATAGGACACCGCCGGCTGCAATAATTTCATTGCTGGCCGTGGTAATGTTCACATGGTAATTGCCCCATACTCCGTAGAACTCGCGTCCGATGTACGGATTCGGATGCCAACCGTGTTGGTCGTATTCTGCCAATTTCGGATACCATTGACTCATGCTGTAGTCAATGCCTTCTGCATTGTCTCTTCCGCTTCTTCTAATCTGTAAAGGTGCTTGGGCGCTGAAGGATAAGTTGAGGGTTACGCTTTGGTGAGGTGGAATAGAACTTCCTAAACGAACTTCCAAAATGGTTTCGTTCTCATTCATTTGGTTGGAAATAACTGCACCGTTGTTTCCTTGAATAGTTAAAGAGGTTACATGTAAATACCCTTCTTCTTCCTTCTTTAATTTTTGAATGCGATCTTTCACACGCGGGTCTGGATCGGGCAAGTAGCGCGAACGAACATCCATACTGCTATTCGGTTGAAAAGCGTTGTTGTATAGGTGGAAGAACAACTGGGTTAAGGAATCTGAACTGTTGTTCGTGTACACAATGGTCTCAGTTCCCGTGTACGTATGCTCACTGGCATTGAGGTTGACGTCAATGGTGTAATCTACGTGTTGTTGCCAATATTGGGCATGCGCGGCAAGAGCCGCACCGAAAGAAAATAAAACGAATAATAACTGCTTCTTCATATTACCAAATTAATGATTCTTCGTTCATCCATTGTCCTTTTAATTTCAGAGTTTGTTCCAACACATCGCGCACACAACCGTGTCCGCCCGACTTGTCAGAAATATAATGAGCCACCGCTTTCACTTCGGGCACTGCATCGGCCGGACAGGTAGCCAGTCCAACACGTTTCAAAATTGGAAGATCTGGAATATCATCGCCCATGTAACATACTTCTTCGTCAGAGAATCCCCACTTCGCTTGTAAGTTTTCATAAACGATTTTTTTGTTGGAAGAACCCAGATGCACTTCGGTGACACCTAGCTTTTCAAAACGTGCACGAACCGCTTCGTTCTTCCCTCCGCTAATTATAGCTATACGAAAGCCACTTTTCACGGCATGCTGAACAGCATAACCATCGCGAACATTCGCCGTGCGCATTTGCTCGCCGTCAGACAATAAGTAAACAATGTTATCGGTGAATACACCGTCAATGTCGAAAATAAAAACTGTTGTTTTCGCAAGTTGCGATTTATAATTCATGAGGGTTGTGCGTGTTTTGAATGTCTTTCGATATGCGTTCGTAAATCACTTTCCATTCTGGATGATTAAGCAATAATTCTTCGTGTGTACGAAGCGTTTTTTCATCGTTGCGCTTGGCCGGACCCGTCTGTACTTTGCGTGGGTCATGTTGTGAAAGCAAGTCGATGTGGGCTTTCAACATAGAATAAAAAAGATCGACTGGCAAGTTCGCTTCTTTCAATAATTCTTGCGAAATCACTTGCATGTGATTGGTGAAATTATTCGAGAAAGTCGCGGCTAAATGAGCCTTAGCACGCTGCTCAGAAGTAGAGGCCGTCCATTGTCCCAATACCGGTTTCAACACCACATCTACATACGTCTGCATCTCTGAAGTGGAGCTTTCGAACAACACCGGTATTTTCGCATAATCGATGGTAGTTCCTTTCGTCAACGTTTGGCATGGCCAGCACACTGCTCGGTGTTCTTGACGAATGGCAGCCAAGGACGTGGCGCCACTGAAGTGTACCACACGAACCTTCTCGGGCAATTGCGCACTTACCTCTGCAATCTGCGAGTCAGGAACCGCCAAGAGTACCAAGTGATAGGTGTCGTTGATATCTGAGATGCGAGTGGTGGTTTTCCACGGACTTTGCTCGCCTTCCTTTCGCAAGTAATGCAAATCAATGCGAGAACCGTGATGACGAAATGCCGTGCTGAGGTGCCACGCTAAATTTCCGTTTCCAATTAAAGCTATACGCATATTGTCAGCGAAGATAAAGCGAAGAAGCGTACCTTTGTTTCATGCAACTTTCGGTATTATTAGATTGCCCAACCCGCTGGAAAGATTACGCGTTAATTGACTGCGGTGATTTTGAAAAATTAGAACGCTTCGGCGAATTCATTACCATACGCCCCGAACCCCAAGCGGTTTGGCCTAAACGCCTTTCTGAAGAAGAGTGGAAACGCAAAGCTCACGTGCGCTTCGTGCAACGCGGTAGCAACAGCGGTGAATGGCAACGCTTCAAAAAAATGCCCGATCAATGGCGCATTAACTACGAGCTTATCAATAATAAACGGATGAGCATGCGTTTGGGAATGACGTCGTTCAAACACGTAGGCATCTTCCCAGAACAAGCAGCCAATTGGGATTTCTCTATTCAAGCGATGGAGAAAATGAAAAACCCAAATCCAAAGGTGTTAAACTTATTCGCCTATACCGGTGGGGCTACGGTGGCCTGTGCTACGCACGGTGCCGAAGTAACACACGTCGATAGCATTAAACAAGTAGTGACCTGGGCTAACGAAAATGCGCAGCTTTCGAATACCACCAATATTCGCTGGATGGTGGAAGACGCTTTGAAATTTGTGCAGCGCGAAGTGCGTCGTGGAAATAAGTACAACGGAATTATCCTCGATCCTCCTGCCTACGGCCACGGACCAAAAGGTGAGAAATGGAAACTCGAAGAACAAATCTCTGAACTTATTCAAGGTGTTCTTCAATTGCTTGACCCTACTGAACACTTCCTCGTGCTGAACGCCTATAGCTTGGGCCTATCGCCGCTGATTGTAGATAATTTACTTCGTCCGTTTGCTGGTAAAACCCTCACCGTTGGGGAACTATATCTGCAAGCCGAAAGCGGTGTAGCACTTCCACTAGGCGTATTTGGTAGAATTCAAAAGGCCTAAGATGAAGTCGTATTTTTTCGTTGCATTTTTGTCTATTGCGCTAATGGCCTGCAAAACGCAAGAGCGCGCCCATCAGATTACTCCTATGAAAACAGCTTCAACTCAATTCGATCCGCACTCTGCGGCTAAACGCGACGCCGTAGTCACTCACCTGCATTGGCAAGCGAAAGTCGATGTGGAATTGCATATGATTTTTGCAACCGCTACCTACGACATTCAGGTGCAAGAGCACACCCACGAGATTGTGCTCGACACGCGCGACTTGAACATCAACAAAACCTTTGTCGATGGAAAAGAAGTCAGCTTCAAACTCGATGAGGCGAAACCCTACTTGGGTCAAGCCCTACATATTCCTGTTAAATCCAATTCTAAAAAGGTAAGTATAGAATACAGCACCAGCGATCATGCCGATGCGTTATTGTGGGTGAATGAAGGAAAACCATTTTTGTTTTCACAATCGCAAGCCATTTTGGCTCGCACCTGGATACCCTGTCAGGACAGCCCTTCCGTGCGATTCACTTATGACGCCGATGTGGAAGTTCCTACTGATGTAATGGCCTTAATGAGTGCTGAAAATCCACAGGAATTAAATAAGGAAGGAAAGTATCACTTCGTCATGAATCAACGCATTCCTTCTTACCTCTTGGCATTGGCCGTTGGCGATTTGGTGTTCAAACCATTGAGCGAAAACACAGGGGTGTACGCCACACCAGCCATGATAAACAAGGCAGCGAATGAATTCACCGACATGCCCGCAATGGTGAAGGCGGCTGAAGAGTTATACGGACCCTACGCATGGGGACGTTACGATGTCTTGGTCTTGCCAGGTGCCTTCCCTTTTGGTGGAATGGAAAATCCAAAACTCACCTTCGCAACGCCAACCATTTTGGCTGGAGATAAAAGTTTGGTTTCTCTCATTGCGCACGAGTTAGCGCACAGTTGGAGCGGTAACTTGGTTACCAACGCTACTTGGAATGACTTCTGGTTGAACGAAGGATTTACCGTGTACTTCGAACAACGCATCATGGAATCGATTTACGGAAAGGCTAAAGCAGAAATGCTTGCAACCCTTGCCAGACAAGATTTAGATGCAACCCTTGCTGAACTGCCTGCTTCCGATACACATTTGAAATTGGCGTTAGATGGAAGAAATCCAGACGACGGAATGAACGACATTGCCTACAACAAAGGCTATTTCTTTCTTCGCACCATTGAGAATGAAGTAGGAAGAGAACGATTCGATGCATTCCTTAAAAACTACTTCCAATCGCATGCCTTCGGTGTTATGACAACCGAACAATTCATAGATATTATTTCAACTGAATTGCTTACTGCTGATCAAGTAAAGGATATTAATTTCGATGCGTGGATTTACAATCCAGGCCTTCCAAGTAACGCACCAGTGGTGCATTCTGCTGAATTGGAAAAAGTAGATGAGCTTCGAGTGAAATGGGAAAAAAATGAAATTGCGAATAGCGATTTACCCTGGAATACATGGAGCTATCAAGAACGTTATCGCTTTTTAACCAACATTGCAGAAGGCGTTTCAACCGAAAAAATTCAATCGCTCGACACCGAATTTCATTTGTCGAAAATTGGAAATTCGGAAGTCTTGTTTGCTTGGTTTATGGTAAGTATTCAAGCTAAAAATGATCAGGTATTCGCTGAACTGGCTCAATTCCTAGAAGTCGTAGGAAGAAGAAAATTTGTAGCGCCGCTCTATGAACAGTTAGTGAAATACGGATATAAAAACGTAGCCATTAATATCTATCAACATTGTCGCCCATTCTACCATGCCGTTACACAACAAACGGTCGATGAATTATTAGGATGGAAGGAAAACACCGAGATAGAAAAGTAATCTTTTCTATTTCTTTGTAACCGAGGGCTTCTTTAAGTTTTTATCTTCACGCTATGTTCACACTGCGACATAGCCTCACTTTGCTCTTGCTGCTTCTGGCATCAGTAGCTTCTGCGCAATTGCGCGGTGTTGTAGTTTCTGCCGATTCGAAGAAACCAGTCGCTGGTGCTGTTGTGCGCTGGACCAATAGTCGAACTGGAACCATCACCGATGAGGAAGGTCGTTTTTCTATCGTGAAGAACAAGGGCGGCTACACCGTGGTCTCATTGGGGTATTATGATTTTGTTGGAATGGAATTGCCCGATACCGTTTTCCTTCAACCCGAATCCTACATTTTGCCTGCCATTGCCATTACCGACGAACCCGATAGCATTTTTGGTAACAAACGCTATTCGGTGGGCGACTATGTGTGGTGGAAAGGACAATTGCTATTGATTCTCTACGAACACGAAAAGTATTTCAAACGCACAGAAGAATTACGCGATTTGTTTGAAGACGCTTGGTTAGCGAGAATGGACAGCACAGGTAAGATTGGTGCTAGCTTTCACATCAACGAACCCGCTGAAGCCCTTCACCTTTCTCCGACAGGCGATTGTTTTTTGAAAACAGAGAAATCTGTTTTTCATATCACAGAATCTCCAGCCCTTTCATTGACCTACATCGATCCAAGCACCTTTGCTAAAGAGTTAGAGCCTATCTGCGGATTCTTAAATTCAAACATCGTCTTCACGAATTTTTCAAAGGCCTATCCTGCCTTTTCATACTTCCATGTCCCTGCTGAAATGCACGAAGCACATGTTATTACCACTGTAGCTGATTCGTTCACGATGGAATTATTTCATTCTGAATTCAAGTATATGTCGGGAAGAGGAAAGCGCGATGCTTTTCAATACGAATTAGATTATGGCATTCCGAAGGAAGTCATTGCAGGATATATGAGCGGATTTAAAGACAGTCCGTATTACCACGACCCCATTGCCTTTTTTGTGCAGAAGAATGGCGAGTGGTTTATCTACAATTGCAATCAACGCTGCATTTTGGAAGTAGATGAACACGGCCATGTACTTTCCAATCGAAAAATGGCTGCGGAACATACCTTGGCTGATTTGGCTGAAGAGCGGAAAATTCTGAATGTCACAGCGCGCGACGACGGTAAGACTGTTGTTTTTGCACAGGACAAACAAGGGGTGTGCAGTGTCTATGAAGTAAATGAAGTGGGCGAGGTAACACACGTGCGCGACTTGTATTGGAAGTTCGTGAAGAACCCAAAAACAAAGGGCGACCAAATTTTCTATTTGTATCGCCCTTATGAAAGTCGTAAGAATTTTTATCTCTACGCCGAGTAATTAGACATGCAGATTCCAGTGATGGGTGTCTGTTTCTAATCCGCGTTTTAATCGATCTAAGTAAGCCGAAACTTTAGGAGCAAACTCCCAAGTCAAGTATGGCGTCAATGAATAACTTTCATCGTCCAAATGGATTTCTCGAATAGGAGCAATGGTGGCTGCGGTGCCCGCACCAAACGCTTCTTGAATTTCGCCGTTCTTCAATCCTTCAATCAATTCAGCAACACTAATTCGACGCTCTTCTACATTGAATCCCCAATCGCGCGCTACTTGTAGCACTGAATCACGGGTGATACCACTGAGAATAGAATCACTAAGTGCCGGAGTCATGATGGTATTTCCTTTTCGGAACATAACATTCATAGTTCCGCTTTCTTCTAAGTATTCATGCGTTTTAGCATCGGTCCACAACAATTGTTGGTATCCGGCTTCTTGTGCTTTTTTAGTTGGAAGCAAAGAAGCTGCATAGTTACCGGCAGCTTTGGCGCTACCAGTACCACCATTGGCGGCACGAGTGTATGAGCGTTCAATCTTCACCTTTAATTCAGAGGTGTAGTAAGCTCCAACTGGACACGTAAACACCACGAACATATAGCTATCGCTTGGCTTAACGCCAACATATTCATCAATGGCGAACATGTGCGGACGAATATAAAGGGCTGAACCTTCTTCGCCAGGCACCCACGCTTTGTCTAATGCCACCAATTCTTCTACACATTGAACAAACAACGAGGTAGGAATCTCAGGCATACACAAGCGCTCGGCACTGATGTTAAGACGTTTTGCATTTTCTTCAGGACGGAAAACATACACTTCACCTTCGGCATTTTTATACGCTTTCATCCCTTCGAACAAAGCTTGTCCGTAGTGTAACGCACTAATGGCTGGTGAAAAATTTAGAGGACCGTAAGGCATAATAACGGGAGTTTCCCATTTGCCATTGTGGTATTCCATTACCAACATGTGATCTGAAAATACTTTTCCAAATCCGAGGTTGTTCCAATCTACCTGTTCTGCACGACTGTGATTCGTCTTGCGGATTTCAATTGGAGTTTTAGTTGCTATCATTGAGCACATAATTCTAATTCCTTTGCAAGTGGGCCAAATGTAAGAAAATTCCGAAGCGTAAAAACATTTAGTTCACCGCGAACAAAAATTTGTTCGGATGCACCAATTCTGTTTTAACTGCATACATAACAATGGCCGCGGTGTTGTTTACGCCTAACTTGGCCATAATGTTCTTACGGTGAGTATTTACCGTGTGTGGAGACAAGAAGAGCTTCTCAGCAATTTCTTGGTTGGTATAGCCTTCGGCTATGTGGACAATGATTTCATTTTCGCGCGGACTTAGCGAAGTAGCTTCACAGGTAAGTGGCAGTTCTTCGAGGTCGCTTACGTCTATCGACTCTTTTCGAATCTTATCTAAGACCTTTCCGCAAAAGAAGGCATTGCCCGCGGCTGTTTCTTCAATGCTGTCTAAAATCTCAGCAATGTCGCAGTCTTTACGAATGTAACTTTTAATTCCCGCACGCAGGGCATTTACAATGATGGTGGCACTTTGGTCGCAGGTTAATGCAACCAATTTGGCCTTAGGCTGAATGCTCAAGGCTTGACGAATGCTGTCAATGGAAAATCCAGGTGCGGTGAAATCAATAATAATCACATCAGTCGGATACGATTGTAGAATATCGCTCAGCTGAGCTTCATTCTGTGCATCGCCAATGATTTCAATGTGTTCATACGAACCAAAGATGGAATGCAATCCCGATTGAACAATCTGACTATTATCTGCTATCACTAACCGAATCATGTCGCAAATATATGTTAACTAAAATGATTCTAAATAAGATTTTGTTCACGGATTATCAGCTATTTTTGGCGCGCTATGACACGATTCTTCGTTTTTCTCGCTACGTTTTCAGCGATTTTTTTTGTGGTTGAATTTTATGGTTACCTGGGTATAAAGCAGTTAACGGCGAAATTGACTCCGCGATGGAGGAAAATTTGGCGTTGGTCGTATTGGATTCCGTCATTGGTTTCTGTGGCCTTAATCGTTGTTTTGGCCATTGGTTCGCAACAGGCGATACGAAGCAATCAGTTTGGATTTTTCTATTTCGCGACGGGATTTATATTTCTCTTCCTCTTTCCGAAATTACTTTTTTTGGTGTTTCACCTCCTGAACGACGTTGTGCGCTTGGTTCTGTGGGCTTTCCGTAAGTTAACCAAAAAGAAACCGGCCGAACCTGTGGACGAAGGAGAGGTGTTCGAATCTGAGAAGATGACACGCTTCCAGTTTTTTAATCAAGTTGGTTTGGGAGCAGCTGCCCTTACGTTTGGTGCTACCATATATGGTATAACACGAGGCAAGTATGATTTTCGAATTTTAGAGGAAGAACTTTACTTCCCGAACTTACCAGAGGCATTTCACGGATTGAAAGTGGTTCAAATCAGTGATGCCCACCTAGGAAGCTTCCTCGATAATAGTTTTGAAGAAGTGAATGAGGCCTTGGAAAAGATCAATGCTTTGCAGCCCGATTTGATTCTTTTTACGGGCGATTTGGTCAACAATTTTGCTGAGGAGGCTTTGCCTTGGGTCAATTATTTTGAAAAACTTAACGCTAATTTGGGAAAATTTTCAATTTTAGGTAACCATGATTACGCTGAGTACGTATACGACCCAAACGACGAGTTAACACTACCCATGAGAACAGAAAATATGAAGCAACTAGAAGCCATACATGCGGCTATGGGCTTCCGTTTGCTTAAAAATGAATGGGTTGAAGTGGTGAAGGACGGTCAAGCGTTTAATCTTATTGGAATTGAAAACTGGGGTAGAGGCAGATTCTCAAAGCATGGCGATTTAGAAAAGGCCATGACGAATCTTCCTGCTAACTCTTTTTCTTTGTTACTATCTCACGACCCTTCGCATTGGGAAGAGCAAGTAATGTATAAGAAAAACATTGACTTAACGCTTAGCGGACATACCCATGGCGCTCAGTTTGGCTTGGAAGCCCCGATGCTACACATCAAGGCGAGCCCTTCACCGTTATTCGGATACAAACGTTGGGGTGGCCTTTACCAAGAGGGCAAACAATATTTGTATGTGAACCGTGGTTTTGGATTTTTAGGTTTTCCTGGGCGCATTGGTATGCCGCCCGAGATTACTTCGTTTAAACTATTTAAGTCCTAGCCAGTCAGAAGGTTAAGATTTGAATAATTTGCGAAAACGTTTTGAAATGTGAATTGAAAATGTTAAATTTGTCTAAATAGCGTTAAAGAATATGTCGGCCCAAGCCATTAAACAAATAAGTGATATCCACGCAGATTATCACCGTGTTGTTTCCGAAGTATTGTCGGAAGGATCTGGTGAACTTCTCGTCTTCGCTCACTTTGGTGATTTTACGCCAAATAGAAATGAGCACATTCTTGAAGCTATTTCATGCACAGATATTCAACGAAATTCCCCTACCCGTCAAACCACCAAGCGTGTGTGTACGGTGTTAGTTGAAATGCTTCAAAACATTTCTATCCACGGCGAACGAAGTGAAAATGGTCTAATGAACGCCTACGCGGTTGTTGCCAAAGGAAAAGATTACTTCCGTTTATGTACAGGTAACATGCTAAGTGTAGCAGGTGCCAAGCAAATGATGCCGAAGTTGGAAGGGTTAACCGAATACGATCAAGCCGACTTACGTTCGGAAATTAGATTGCAATTAAAAGCCGATGGTCTTAGTGCCAAAGGTGGTGCAGGTTTAGGTTTACTTACCATTGCTAAAAAAGCAGAAAAAGGTTGGTCGTATAAGTTCGATAACATGGGTGACCACAGAGCCTATTTTCAATTGAACGTGAGTGTTCCAACAGTAGAGAAATAAGACATGTCATTTCCTTATAAATTAATCCCCTTCATTGCGGGATTTTTTATTTTCAGCACTTCCGTTTTTTCACAAATAGAGGTCTATCAACTCGACACCGCAGTAGCCGTTCATTACTTGTCGCCCATGCGCGACGGGCTTCGTAGCACCAACCACGAGCTTAAGCTTAAGGCCATTCAATACGCTGCCACTTGGGGAAATGAAGCGGATTTGCCACAATTGTACGCTATTGCGAAAAATGACGCGAAACAAACGGTAAGTACAGAATCTATTCAGGAAATGGCAGCTGCCGTTTATGCCATTGGACAAATAGCAAAGCCAGAATCAACGGGTACCTTGGTACAATTGCTTCACGCAAGCCTTATCCCAGAGGTGATTCAAGAGGCTTGGGTCGCCTTGGCTAAATGCACCAATCCGGGTCAAACCTTAGCGGTGAATAAATTACCCCATGAGTCAGGAGAACTTCGTCAGGCCTGCGACCGCGGTATTGCTGAGGCGCTGCTCATCGTTAAGCCCGATGCCAATTTGGAATTGTTCAAGCAATTGCTAGCGCGTTCAACGCAAATGGAAACGGAGGCACGCGTTTATTTTGCAAGTGCTTTGGGACGTGTGAAGATTAACGCATTGGAACGCAGTGCCATTGAAAAATGGATGATGTCTGAAAAGGATATTCAAGTGCTAATTCCGTTGTGCCGCGTTGCCGCTAAGTACGATGTGAAGGCATTTTTGGTTCTTCAATGCAGTCATAAAAGTGAACAAGTGCGAAAAGCAGCATTCGATCAATTGGGTGCGTTGAATGGATATACCCCCGTGCAACTTACAACCTTGATTGATAAATCGAAACTCTCTGCAGCTCAGCGCTTGCAGTTGAAGATTCGCTATTTAGCTCCGCAACCCGATGAGGTGCTGTTAGCTTTGCAATCACCCGCATTGTCGGTTCGTGATCAAGCCGATGTGTGCGAGGAATGGGCGAAGAAAAGTCCGGGCTTTGCTTCGAAGTGGATGGAACAATTGCTGGAAAATACCTCCGACGATTTCGACCAAGTCTATCTTATTCGCAAACTCGTGGCTATGCCTGATTTACTCGAAGCCCGCATAGCCTCGCACTTCGATCATGGAAGTTATGCCACACAGAATGCGTTTGTTGAAGTGAAATTGCAAGCGTTGGGCAACGATACCGCCTTTATTTTTCCGTTCATGTCGCGCGAATTTGTTCGCTTCTGGAATACCAATGACATGGGCGTTCATGCACAATTGGCGGGATGGATTGCCGATCACGCAGAGCTGTTAGGGTTTTCCCCCGATATTATTCAACTGCTTAGTCAAGCCCTTCCGCTGTGGAACGATCCGGCTACTATTGAGACCTACAATGAAATCGTTCGCGCCATGAATGGCTTCGGATTGCCGCAAGCGAAGATGGAAAGTAAATTCTATCGCAAGCCTCCAACTTACGAAGAGTGGAAACTAATGCGCCATGCGAAGGCTGTCATTACCACAAATCAAGGAGTGATAACGCTGCAGCTCGATGGTGAACATGCGCCTGAAAGTACTTGGAATTTTGTTTCGTTAGCTAGGGCAGGGTATTTCAACGGGATTCGCTTTCATCGCGTTGTTCCGAACTTCGTTATTCAAGCAGGGTGCCCACGAGGTGATGGTATGTCGGGAATGCCTTACACCATTTCTTCAGAATTATTCAACCACAATTACAAGCCTTTTGTTTTGGGAATGGCCAGTGCAGGCAAGCATACGGAAAGTGCACAATGGTTTATTACTTCTGCTTACACCCCGCGATTAAACGGACGATATACCATTTTTGGTGAAGTTGTAAAGGGAAGTGAAGTGGTCTTGAAAGTGAATACCGGATGCACCATCATCAAGGTGGAAATTAGTGAATAGGCAACATTTTTCACGTTGGCTTGTTGTAACTCTATGCGAACCATTCTCATTTTTGCAAGCCTCATTGTTTTAATGGGGGGCTGCTCACAAGCCCAATCTAGAAATGTGGAAACGACACAAGTTATGATGAACGATACAACGGAAGTAGCCACGTTAGCTGGCGGATGTTTTTGGTGTGTGGAAGCAGTGTACGCTTCTGCTAAAGGGGTGTACAAAGTAGAGTCAGGCTATGCGGGCGGACACGTTAAAAATCCGTCTTACAAGGAAGTGTGTAACGGTACTACCGGGCACGCCGAAGCGGTGCAGATTTCGTTCAATCCGAACGTGATTAGCTACGCTCAATTGCTTGAGATTTTCTTCGCAGTGCATGATCCTACTACCTTGAACAGACAAGGTCCAGATACAGGAACCCAATACCGCTCTGCGGTTTTTTATCACACTGAAGAGCAAAAGGACATCGCTGAAAAGGCCATCGCTGCAGTGAATGAAACAAACGAATGGGGCGCGAAAGCGGTAACTGAAGTAACAGCCTTTACCAATTTCTACAAGGCAGAAGATTATCACCAAGATTACTACGCACTCAACGGCGAACAGCCTTATTGTCGAATTATGATTACTCCGAAAATGGAGAAATTCAAAAAGCGCTTCGCAGAATTGGTGAAGTAGGTCATTCTCGGAAAATAGGTTAACTTAGACAACCATTCGTTCGCGCGAAGGGTCTTGAATAAAACCTATACCTATGAAGAAACTACTATCCTTATTTTTATCTATTACCAGCTTGTCGGCGTTGGCGCAGTTCAGTGTTGATTCGGTAGCCAACCAAACCGGTGCTGTGGAAGATTTATTCCTAGCCAACGGAATCTTCGTTAACAACATTGCTTTTATTGGCGACTCAGCTCAAATGGGCTGGTTGAACGACGGCGACTCTATTGCTCTTGGTGTTAACGACGGATTAGTCCTTTCTACAGGCGTTGCAGCCAATGTCAGTAATGGCTTTAATTTACCTGGAGGGAACTGGACTACCACTGCTTCTACCAACACAGATTTATCGACTTTGACGGGTTATCCAACCTATGATTTGGCCCAGTTAGATTTTGATTTCCTTGCTACGGGAGATTCCATGACTTTTCAATTCATTTTCGGATCGAACGAATACCCTGAATGGGTGGGCTCGGGGTTCAATGATATTTTCGGATTCTTCGTTAGCGGTCCTGGCATTGCGGGTACGTTCAACAACAACGCCGTAAACCTTGCGGTTGTGCCTGGTACCAATGAGGTGGTGAGTATCAATACCATCAATCCAAACCAAAACTCAAATTTGTATGTAGATAATTCAAATTCTCAAATCCCGAGTTTGTTCTGCGACGCATTCACTGTTCCAATGTACGCGGCTATTGGCGGATTAACCGTAGGAGAGTCTTACCACATTACTTTGGCTATTACCGATGTGTCTGACGGAGCGTTAGATTCATACGTATTCTTAGGAGGAAATTCTTTCCAACAATTCTGCACCGTGAATCTCTTGGAAGAGGGTAGCGATCGCAATCAACAATGTCTGCTTTCACAAGTGAAGGCCGATTTAGATTACACTGTTTTCTGCGGTACCATCACACTCGAGAACCAATCGCAATTAAACATTGATTATTCGAACGCCTATTACGATATGGGTGATGGAAATACCATTCCTGCGAATCAGAACGATGTGTATTCATACACTACACCTGGTAACTATACCGTAAGATTGGTTTACCAAACAGCAACAGGATTTACGTCATCTTATACTTTAGGCACTTTCCCAATCTCTGAGATCATGCCTATTGAACCTACCATTGCACAAAATGGAAGCGTATTAAGTATTACCAATTACGATCCTTCGTGGTTAGTGTCTTGGTTTGTTTCTACCGATGGTGGATTCTCTTATACCGAACTAGAAGGCGTGACTACACCATCTTTCGATGTGAACGGTGTTCTACCTAATGGCGCAATTGTTTATGCTGGAATCAGCAATGGTTGTTTGAATAATTCACAGCCACAAGCCATTGTTGGTGTGAACGAATTGAGTGCAGCAGACTTTGTCGTGTACCCAGTTCCTGCACACAACAACTTGTTCTTCTCGAATGTAAACGAACAAAAAGGGGTGCAAGTTTTCGATGCAACGGGTAAATTAGTCCTTGCAGAAAACAATGTAACATCAACCTTGAACATTGCTAACTTAGCACCTGGATTTTACGCCGTGCATGTGACCTCACAAAAAGGGTCATTCCGTTGCGTGAGCATCATGGTGAACTAAGATGATCAAAAGAGAACTAGCATATTTTTGGAAAGGAGCGCGATTCGTCGCGCTCTTTCCGCTTTTATACCTTGTACTATTATTTATCAATAATCGCTTTCAACTAAGCGATTTCAACGTCTATTACGGTGCTGCTCATTCCTTGGTGAATGGCGATCAAGTGTATGGAATAGCCTACGGACTCTCTAGCGGCTTCTACAAATATTCGCCAGAGGCCCTATTGCCATTTATACCTTTTGCTTACCTGAAGTACGAAGTGGCAGCCATCATTTTCTATTTACTGAATACCTTCATATTGGTGTTATTGGTGAATGAACTGGTAAGTTATCACTTAAGTAAGGTTCCTCAAAAGCGCTTGGTATTAATCACTCTTTTGCTCTTGGTGTTTTTCGCAGATATGTTAGAGCGCGAGTTGTTCTTGGGTAACGTCAATGCCTTGCTTTTGTTATTGAGTTTATGGGTTTATCGCTTCGCGAAGCAAGACAAAGACCTGCCTGCGGGATTGTTGTTTGGAGTGATACTCTTGTTTAAAGTCCATTTTTTAATCTTACTTCCATATTTCATTTTTCACAAGCGATTTAAGCTGTTAGCATACATGGTTTTTGCTATGGCTTTTGCGGCGCTGCTTTTTTTAGCGTTGTTCCCACATTGGTTTTATGCGCTGCACGTGCAATGGCAAGAGGCGGTGGCGGCTCACAACGGACAACTAGCCTACAGTGCAAATACGGTTTATCCGCTTTTCGCACAAATTTTTGGAAGGTTGGGAATCGCCTACACCCCCAATTTGCTTGTGCTTTTGGGATTGGTACTCGTGGCTGGAAGTTATTTGTTGTATTTAGTTCTAAACAAAAAGAAAGGAATTCAATGGAATGAATATGCAGTTTTGTTGGCGTGCATTCCAATTCTTACCCATACCGATACAGAGCATTTCATTTGGACTCTGCCTTTCGTGAGTTTGTATTTCACACAGTGGTTTGAACTCAATAAAACGCAGCGTATAGTGGCCGCTTTGGTTATTGTTTTCGCTTTTGTGCCACTGGCTTTGAATGCCCCAGATGTTGTGGGAAGCGCCTGGTCTAAGCGCTTTGATGAAGGCGGTTTGGGACTTGCCGTGCAAGTCATGTTAGCATTAGCCTTGGGTTATTTTATTGGTTCGCTTCGAAAGAATTCTAAACCTAAACTTGGTTAATAACTCAAACCGAACGTTCGTTCAATTCGTAGTTTACTTAAATATATTCGTTTAAAACCTAAACGATATGGCGCCAAGGAAACAACGAAAAATCTATGTGCTAGACACTTCAGTACTTCTTCACGATCACAACAGTATCAACAACTTTGAAGACAATTACGTAGCCATACCCATAACAGTTCTTGAAGAATTAGATAAGTTTAAGGTAGGAAACGAAAACAAAAATTTCGAAGCGCGAGAGACCATACGAATCATTGACCGACTTTCCGAAGCCGACACCTTGAATTCGTGGATACCCTTGGGAAACGGATTTGGTGGAAAGTTTAGAATTATCCTTGACATAGATCTAGATGCAACGAGTGATGCAGAATCTATTTTTCAATCGAAGAAGAACGATCACAAAATTTTAAACGCAGCTATTGTACTTCAGAAACAAGAGAAGCGAAGCAAGGTGGTGTTGGTTACCAAAGACATCAATTTGCGCATCAAGGGAAAGGCATTAAATATTGTTGCGGAAGATTACAAAACAGGGAAGGTCAAAGAAAATATTTCTTCGTATCGCGGTTACTCTGTTTTAGAAAATGTTTCTGCAGAGACCATTCGCAAACTATATACAACAGGCGAATTGAAAGATTTGAAGTTTTTAGGAAAGGAAAAACTGAACAATCATTTCTATGTGTTGAAATCAGAGTCGGCCAGTGCCTTGGCGTTCTACGGTGGGACATCAAAAACCGTTGAACGCATTGATAAGGTTTACGCCATGGGCATTAAACCGAAGAATGCTGAACAGGCTTTCGCGCTGCACGCCATCATGAATCCTGAAATAAAACTTATTACCATCAGTGGAGTAGCAGGTACGGGTAAAACCTTATTGGCTTTAGCAGGTTCACTGGAAATGCGCAATGGCTATGATCAATTAATTATGGCGCGTCCGATTATTCCTTTGTCGAATAGAGATATTGGATTCCTTCCTGGTGACGCAGAAGAAAAGGTGTCACCCTATATGCAACCGCTTTTCGATAACTTGAATTTCATTAAAAAGCAATACTCGGAAAACGAAAAGAAGCGTAAGGTGATTGATGAGATGCAAGCTAACGGACGCATTGTAATTACACCACTTGCATTTATTCGCGGACGCAGTCTTTCGAATTGTGTATTCATTATTGATGAAGCACAAAACCTTACGCCACACGAAGTGAAGACCATCATTACACGTGCCGGTGAGAATACGAAAGTTATTTTAACAGGCGACGTGCGACAAATTGATACGCCCTACCTCGATGAACAATCGAACGGCCTATCGTATGTAATGGAACGCTTGAAGGGACAAGATTTATATTGTCACATTACTCTTGAAAAAGGGGAGAGAAGTGAGTTGGCGAATTTGGCCAACGACATGCTATAAATTATTTTCTACTAACAAGCTGGTCGAGGCTAATTCTTCCTTTCCTTTTTTGGTGAGGTTGTAGCCTTGGCCATTTTTGTTTACAATAAATCCGTCTAAATACAAACGCGTAACACGTTCTCCTAAATGAGCTGAATGCGATTGGTGTGAAAATTCTCGTTGAATGCGTGTCCAGAAATTAGCCTCTAACTGATTCAGTTTGATGTACTGACTTTTGTTGTTTTTGCGAAAGGTTTGAATGATGTCTAAAATTACAAAGTCGTATTTGTCCATAATTCGAATGCCTTGGTTTTATTGGTCTGTGTGCTACGAAAATACGAGCAAGGCAAGGCAAGAATCTATGACTTAAAAAAAAATTGCTCACAACATATTAACGTATTCATTACCTTCGTTTAAACCTCAACCACAATGAAAAAGACAGCTTTACTGCTTTCACTTGGAATTACTTTAAATGCATCGGCGCAAATTAACATCGGACAAAATGATATGCCGCATGCCAATGATGTACTTGCTCAAGAAAACGCTTTATTCACTACTGCTTTCGACGAAAGCGATACTGGTCCAGATCACGTGTGGGTGTTCGATGAAACAAACTTGATGTTGACAGGTGGGGGGAATCAACAAGAGTGCATTGACATTGCAACTACTCCGTTTGCCTATCAATTGTTTTTTAATAATCCGTTCGATCCAAATCACAACTCTGATTTTGCAATGGGATTAACCACTCTTCCAGGTAGCACCGGTAACTTACCTATTACGCTTTCTGAGATTTATAATTATTACCAAAACACATCTTCACGTTATGCCATATGCGGACAAGGTGTAACCATTAGTGGTGTGCCTGTTCCTTCGCAAGGAAATCCGATTGATATTGTGTATGACTATCCGGTAGCCTACGGAAACGTGAACTCACACGATTCGCAATTAATCATGGATATTCCTACTATTGGTTACCGCAAGACGATTCAGAATCGCGTGAATGAAGTGGATGGTTGGGGTACCATCAGCATCTTTGGAACTACTTACGATGCCTTGCGTGTGAAGACTACCATCAATGCTACCGATTCTATTTATATCGATGCCTTGAATTTCGGATTGCAGTTCGCTCGTCCGGAAGCCATTGAATACAAATTCTTAGTACATGAATGGCGTGTTCCAGTGTTGCAAGTGAATTACACATCAGGTATTAATACCGGAACTCTTGTGGCCACTACACCAATATCTGTGGTTGAAACAGAAGCTGTGAATTTGCATTTGAATGTTTTCCCTAATCCAACTACCGAATTCTTAAACGTGAAGTTTAATGCACCTCAAGCACAGTTGTACACCGTATTTGATGCTACGGGTAAAGTGTGTATGCAAGGAAAAATTGCTAGCGGAAATCAAATCGATGTTAGCGCACTTCAAGCAGGTATCTACTTGTTAGTAATGCCGAACGCCGAGGCCTTCTTCTTGAAAAATTAATTGCAGTGGAATTCTAGATCCGATGGGTTTGGATCACAGAAATTCAAATCCATCGTATAGATTCCATTCACCAATGCTTTCATGTTGTTTGAATTGTTACCCGCCTCGAGCGGGAAATTCATTACAGCCGCACTTGCACGTGAAGCAAACAATCCTAATCCGTTTACTACATTGGTGTATGATGGACGCTCTTGAATAACGCCTGTTACAGGCGCGTTTACATTGATGAATGTTTTTAATTCGTCGTTGGCTAAGCCCATCATCAAATCGAAGGCACGAGTCTTACTTCCGTCATACGTGCCCACAATTCTACGAACATGAGAGTTGGTAGCAATCTGGCTTCCAAGTGAAGCGAAGAAACTTTCGGCGTTGAATTCAACATTTAAAAATCCAGAATTGGCTGTTAAATCAGACGCGTTGTAAGTGCCAATTTTGTAATCGATATACATGGGAGTAGTCGAAACCAATTGTGTCAATGCATCGTCGGAATACAACAATTCAGTGTAATGAAAGCGCAAGGTTAAATCGTAGATCTCTGCGTTTTCAATCGGACTCCAACGCAAATTCACATTGTCGCGGTATTGAATAGCACCGGTTACCGTGTTGTTATAAGCCAACGATAAGCCAAGGTTTACTTGCGGACTTTGAAACTGCGTAGTCGTTGCCGGAATGACATTGGTAGTAGCATTCACATCGGTACGAGAAACGAAATCAACTACAATTTTGTAGGTATGCGTGCCATTCAATCCAGAGGGAGTAGGGAAGTAATAAACAGTTTGATCAGGACCGTACCACACACCATTGATGTTCTTGTTGTGAATGACAATAGGACTAAGCGTGTGAGTAGCGACAGGGTTCGGATTGCCAGAAGCGTATTCTTCCACTACAATCGAATTGAATTCTTCCCACTTGTATTCCGAGCTGTCGCGAATCAAAGCGTAATCGTAGAAATTTCCGTCGCCTAAAAAAGTCTTTGTAATTTTTACAAATTGGGTATCTGCTCCCGGGTCAAGCAAACCATACAACACCGTAGTGCTTTGGTAAGGTGCGTTCAAATGCACTTCGGTATCACACGAATAAAACAACACCGTTGAAGCAAGAGCCACGAGAGAAAGAATCCAGAATTTTTTCATGACGTCAAATATAATGCGCCTTAGCGCTACAATTTCCCTAAACTTTTGTAATTATTACCCTTGTAATCCCTTCAAAAACGCAAGTGTATCAACCCCGTCGGCATAATCGGTCAGGGTAGGACATTGCGCACTTCCGAATGGCAAATAGCCATGACCCACTACACACTGAATGCTCTCTCTTTTAGCTTCCAGAACCTGTTTCACTTCGTCAATATGAGTATATCGCTCGTAAAAGACAGATCCAACGGGCGATGCAATGTTTTCATCTTGCTTGAACAACACGAATCCGTTTTCAATCAAATCTTCGTTGTTCAGCAGCCAAATGGCTTTGTTGTAATCGTAGTTATTCGCGAATTTGTTGTGGTTCGCCAATTCCTTGAAAGGATATATGGCTTCAAAAATGCGATCTAGGTCGAAATCCTGCGGCAAATACAGCTTAGTTACGTTACGGCAACCTAACCCGAAATAGTCGAAAATATCGTGTCCCAATGCTTCTAATTCCTCTTTCGTTTCGGAACCGTCTAAAACAGCCACACTGTTTCTGTTTTTGCGGATGATATTCGGATATTTCTCGAAATAATTTTTGAAGTGCACCGAAGTGGCATTGCTTCCCGTTGCAATCACAGCGTCGAAATGCTGCAATTTGCCCGTTGCGTATTCAAAGTGCTGAGGCAATTCAGGTTCGAAGCGACTGGCTATGGTTAGCATGGCCGGAATAAGAATGGGGTCGTCAGTGCTTAATTTAATAATGGCGTAGTTGCCTGTGATAAGTACAGAAAGAACGTCGTGAAATCCTACAGCAGGAATGTTCCCCGCACAGATGATGGCTACTTTTTTTGGATGATTGTTTTCAGAGTAGCCGTTTAACCACGCATGAAGTTTGTCAGTTTGCAGCTCAGAAGCCCATGCCGCTAGGGATCGACGAATCTCTGTCTCCGTAAACCATCCGTTATAGGTCTTACACGCGTCAACTGCGGCTTGCACCACATGGTATTCTTCTTCTGTTAAACCGCAGTCATACCCAGGCCACGGACTGTTTTGGGCCAATAGGTCCATGATTTTACCCAATTGAACAAAAGTTTGTATACGGTGTTCTAGATATACTTTCATGCGATGTATTATTTTTGCACCGCGAAATTAAGGTTGAACAACTAAAAACAATGTGTTATGGCTATAATGATTACCGATGAGTGTATCAATTGTGGGGCGTGTGAACCGGAATGTCCAAACCATGCGATTTACGAAGGTGGTGCGGAATGGAAATACAGCGATGGCACTGGATTGCGTGGGATAATTTCTCCGTTAAACAGCGCTAAAGAAATAGATTCAGACGGATTAAACAATCCGGTTAGCATGGATGTGTACTACATCGTTAACGAAAAATGCACCGAGTGTGTGGGTTTCCACGATGAACCACAATGTGCTGCGGTTTGTCCTGTTGATTGCTGCGTAGATGACCCAAACTTCAGAGAGAGTAAAGAATATTTACTACAGAAAAAAGAATTCATGCACTTGTAAGAGGTGTATGAAAAAAAGAAAAGGGGCGATTCGCCCCTTTTTTATTACACCAACGATACTCTTAAATCGAATAGAAGAAATAGCATTACCCCAGCTAGTAAAAACAGGAAACTGTGAATGTTCACCACCCACTTGTCTGTGGCCAGTCGGCGTTGGTAGAAGAAGTACAGTGGCACATACACCACGCAGAGCGCTACTACTGCAATGAACATAAACAATGTCCCCAACGGCCAGTGCTGTACCTTGAAAATGGCTCCGCAAGCAAACAAAACTACGATAAGACTAATTAACGAAGTGAGTAGCTTTTGTGAACGTGCAATCGGATGACTGTACATAGCTATGGCAGCCAAGGGTATGCCAGCAAGTAGGATTAAGGGCAGGCTTATTACGAAACAAAAAGATGCTCCGGGTAAGTGTCCAATTTTTAGAAATGACCCCAGTACCAAAAAAGAGGTAGCGGCGCCTAATACATAATTCAGTGCTTTTTTCATGTGTGTGAGTTTTGATAGATAAATGATTTGAATGGTTTCTACCTCAATCTCATGCAAGTTGTCATGGAAAAATCGCGGCAAAATCGAATAAAAGAACGAGCGAAAGTCTTCACCTTCCGACATCTCATTCTCAATCAAGGTGCACATGTGATCCAGTAAATCAGCCTGGAGATCAGGCAGGCTAATTCCATGTGCACTTATTTCATGAAGAATGAAATCAACTTGTTCATCAGTTAATGAGACCATGACTCGTTCCTTTATTCGCGTCCAAGAGAATACGAAGTGTTTCAATAAACTCCTGGAGTTCGGTTATCTTCTTTTTTGAAGTTTGCTTTCCTTGTGTCGTCAGCTTGTAATACTTGCGCTGACGCTTGCCTATAAATTCTACCTCTGTCTCCAAATCACCCTGCGCCTCGAGGGCATGCAACAAGGGATACAAGGCCCCTTCCGTGATTTGAATTTTGTCTAGGGTTAATTCCTTAACGCGTTGCGTTATTTCATACCCATACATTTTGCCTTGCTCCTTCAATAACTTGAGGACAATGGTTTTTAATGTGCCTTTTACGAGTTCAGATGAATACATAGGACAAATATACATAAGAAACTTATGTATTGGCAAAAAAGTATGTGAAGAGCAAAAAAAAGAGGCCGAAGCCTCTTTTTCCATCGAATCCAGTTCGATTATTTTCTTACGTAGGTCAATTCGTCAACGATGTTTTTACCACCCATCAACTTGTCTACGATAAACAGTACATAACGAATGTCAACGGCAATGGTGCGTTGCAATTCTGGTTCGTAAGCGATATCGCCACTCATAGCTTCCCAGTTTCCGTCGAAAGCAATACCAATCATTTGTCCGTTTGCATCAAGAACCGGGCTTCCGCTATTTCCACCCGTAATATCTAAATCAGCAATGAAACAAGTTGGTAATTCACCTTTGCTATTTGCATAACGTCCGAAGTCTTTAGATTCAATCAAACGCGCTAGATTTTCTGGTACTTCGAATTCTGGATTGGTGTTATCACGTTTTTCCATAATTCCTTTTGCAGTGGTGTAGTAGCTGTAGTTTACTGCGTCTGCTGCATTGTATTGCTTCACTTGTCCGTAAGTCACACGCATGGTGCTGTTCGCATCAGGCGCGAAGAAACGATCGTTGTTCATTTCACGGTAACCTGCAATCCACAAGCGTTGACCTTTGGTCATTTTTTCGCGTGGAATTTTAGCAGACAATTCAGTGGTGTAGGCAGTAGCACTGCGCGCAGCAGCAATAGCCATGTCCTTGTCGAACACTTTTTTATTTGGGTTCGCTAAGAAAGCCATCATTTTTTCTTTGTTCACTACAAAAGAGGTGGCGAATAATTTCTTTGCAAATGCTTCAACGTTTCCTTTGAATTTTTTATCAATGGTTGCATGCCAAGACGGACGATCTGTTGTGATGCGTTCGCGATACAAGTTGGTTAAAGCAACAAACACATCTTCGTCGGTTTTTACATTGTATTCTACAAAGAAGGTATTGGCTTCTTCTTTCAACGATTCCAAAATTGATTTCTTTTTAGCTTCGTCTTGTTCCGCGAAGTACTTATCTAATCCAGTTGCCAACGAAGAAGCCATTCCCATGAATTCAGCTCCGCTACTTCCTGCTAAGCGAGCATACAAGAATTGACGTTGAATGGTGTTGGTGGTAGTGTAATAATCTTGCAACAACGGCAAGGCTTGCTCATACTTTTCTTTTGCAGTGGTATTGGTCGTTAACCATTCAACGAATGCGTCTTCTGATTTTTTCTTTTTACCTGCTACGTTCAAACGCTTTAATCCACGCGTTTGTCCGATGTAGTATTTCCACGAATTCGCTGTAGAAGCATACTTCGCAGCATACATCAAACGAACACCATCGTTTGAATCCATGTTCTTTTTCCAGGTTTCAAGCTTTAATCCAAGGCATTCGATAAGAATTGGATTCACTACATCAACTGCTTGCTCAACGCCGTAAGAAGATAGGTAGCGAGACGTTCTTGCAGGGTAACCCATGATCATTGCGAAGTCTCCTTCTTGAACACCACTCATGTTAATAGGGAAGTGGTGCTTAGGTTGGTAAGGATGGTTTTCTTTGTTGTAGTCTGCTGGTTCGTTGTTCGCGTTAGCATAAATACGTAACATCGAAAAGTCACCGGTGTGACGTGGCCACATCCAGTTGTCTGTATCTCCTCCGAATTTACCTACTGATTCTGGCGGATTACCTACCAAGCGAATGTCGCGGAAGGTTTGGTAAACGAATAAATAGTATTCATTTCCACCATAAAACGTTTTTACTTCACAGCTGAATTTACCATTCTCATTGGTCTTGGCAACCAAATCTTTGGTGCGTGCTGCAATGGCTGCCTCACGCTCTGCTTCGGTCTTTGCTGAAGCGCAGTTCGAAAGAATGTCAGATGTTACATCTTCCACACGAACTAAAAACGACAAGGTCAATCCAGGAATTGGAATCTCCTCATCAAACGATTTTGCACAAAATCCGTTTTTGAGAATGTTGTTTTCTAACGTTGAAGACGATTGAATGGCGTCGTAAGCGCAGTGGTGGTTGGTGAATACTAACGATCGGTCACTTACAATTTCACCGGTGCAAAATCCTGCTCCAAAACGCACAATAGCGTCTTTCAATGAAGCATGGTTAATGTTGTAGATGTCTTCTTTCGAAAGCTTTAATCCAAGGTGGTGCATTTCCGCCTCGTTAATCTTATTCAACATGGCTACTACCCACATACCTTCGTTCGCGAAAACGGTAGTTGGTAATAACGCTAGTGCTAATAGGATTATAGAAAGGTGCTTTTTCATAGCTAGGTTATTTGGTTTTGTTTATTTCAATTTTTTCTTGTTGGCATCTAAACGTGCTTGAGAGGCTTTTTGCGCTTCTTCTAATCGTGAAGCAAAGCCACTTTTTTTCTTAGGCTTCTTCTTGTTCTCTTCAATCTTCGCACGAATAGCTCCTTCATCGATGAAGTATTTTTTAATGGCCCACATTTGACCAATAGAAATCATGTTCGCGGTGAAGTAATACAAGCTTAATCCAGATGGCATACTGTTAAAGAAGAAGATCATCATGAACGAAAAAATGTTCATCATCACCTTCATATTAGGCATACCTGGCTGAGTCATGGTTGGTTGTGACCCCATGCTCATCTTCGAATAGATGAAGGTAGAGATTGCCATTAAAATGGTGAATCCGCTTACGTGATCGCCATACATTGGAATGTTAAAGTTGAAGTCTAAAATGCTATCGTAAGCTGCAAGGTCTTCCGCCCATAAGAAACTCTTTCCACGCAATACAATCTCTGCTGGGAAGAAGCGGAACATGGCATACAGAATAGGCATTTGCAATAACACAGGAATGCAACCGGCAAACGGATTCACACCAGTCTGACGGTACAAGGCCATAGTGGCTTGTTGCTTTTCTACCGGATCTTTGCCTTCGTACTTCTTGTTAATCTCATCAATCTCTGGCTTCAATACACGCATCTTCGCGCCGCTTAAGAAGTTCTTCCAAGTGATTGGGAAAAGAACCATCTTAATGATTACTGTTACGATTAAGATGATTAGTCCAAACGATACCATGTAATCGCTCAAGAACCAGAACAACGGACGAATCATAAACTTGTTCACCCATCCAATAATCCACCAACCGTAGTCAATGATGTTGGTGAACTCTTCTACTTCTGTTGCTTTTAACGCGTTGTATTCGTTTGGTCCTAAATAGAATTTGAATTTCGCTTGCGCATTGCTCGATGCATTCATAGCCAACGGCAATTGTGCATCATACACTTTAGTATGCGCAGAGTCCTGAGGAACCAATACGCTTAACTGGGCACCTTTGTCGAAATTTGATTCAGCAATCAAGGCTGCAGAGAAGTAATCTTGCTTCATGGCTAGCCAGTTCAATGGCAATTCCAAGGTCTTCGTTGCGCCACTACCTTCACTTAAGTAATCACGATCTTCATCGGCTTCGCGAAAGAACACAGAACTTTTTTGGCGCTCGGCAGAAATTCCTTTTTCATTAGCAAGTCCTGTTATATTCCAGTGAATTGCCAGAGGCGCTGAGAATACTTCATTCTCTAATCCAACTAAATTCAATTCACAACTTACAATGTAAGCTTCTGGCTCAAGGGTGTAAACCCATTCCATGTATTGATTCGGATTAGCGCCGTTAGCACGCATGCGCACTTGCGCAGCGCCAGTACTTGCGTCGGCCGAAAGGGTAGAGGGTTCGAAAAATAATTCGTCAGAGAAGACTACTTCGCCAGACGGACGTTTCCAAACCAAGTCAAGAACGTTGTTAGTGGTGTCCCACAATTGAACGTGTTTGTCTGAATTGTAAACCGTGAAGTCTTTCAACTCCGCCGAATGAAAACTTCCGCCCTTAGTTGAAAGTTTAACGGTAACGTGCTTGTTCGATAGCGTTACAAATTTCTCTTCACCTCTTGCTGCTGTGGCCAAAGCGCCGTAGCGATTGGTGTTTAATACCACGGTCGTGTCGGTAGAAGGTGCTGGTGCGGCAGTCGTTGCGGCAACTTGTTCAGCAGGTGGAGTCACCGTTTGCTCTTGCTGTGCAGGAGCGTTTTCCGCTTCCTTCAATTGTTTGCGGCTCATGTACCATGTAAATCCAAAGGCGAACAACGCCATAAGTAACAGGCCAATGACCGTATTTCTGTCTAGTTTCATAATTTTAAATGAGGTGCAAAAATCGGAAGTATTGCGGAAACTTTTACTTTTTTTTGAATTGTGGCAGTTAAATATGGAATTTTGTCGCACATGCGGTCAACGAAATCAGTCATTTTGCCCCTTATTGGCGTAATTCTGCTTACGTTGCTGTGCTTTGTGGCGGCACTTCTATTTGGTTCTTCCACGTTGCCTCTCTCTTCGCTCTGGAACACCCCAGATGCAGTGACCCATGATATTTTTTGGCTATCGCGAACACCCCATGCCCTTGCTGCTTTGCTAGTAGGTGGTTCTTTGGCTGTAAGCGGCAACCTCATGCAAGTGATTTTCCGCAATCCCTTGGCAGGTCCTTCGGTATTGGGCATTTCGGGCGGTGCTTCGCTGGCTGTAGCCGTTGTGGTACTTTCTACTTTTTCATTTTTGCCCAAGCAGTTTTCGCATTCGGCGGTTTTTGTGGCTGCACTCTTGGGTTCGGCCATTGTACTTTTCTTATTGTTAATTCTACAACGTCGCGTGCATTACGGTGCAACCTTGCTAATTGTTGGATTGCTTCTTTCGCATTTTACCGGCGCCCTTGAAACCGTGCTTCAGAAATTAGCCGATGGTCAACGCCTGTCGCAATATGTCTTTTGGGGCATGGGTAGTTTAGACCAGATGCGCTTGGAAGACACGGTGGGGCTGTTTGCCTTGGCCGTTCTTCCGTTAATTCCTAGTTATTTCTTCACCTCGTCACTGAACGCCTATGCTTTGGGCGACGATGTGGCCATTACTTCGGGGTATTCAGTAAAGAAATTACGCTTCTATACCTTGGCTATGGTGGGTATTTCGGTGGCGGGAATTACTGCGTATTGCGGACCTATTGCCTTCGTTGGACTCATGGCTCCGCATGCGGTGCGCATGGTCTTCGCAACCTCAAATCAAAAGCAGGTTATGGTGCTTGTCCCTTTTTTCGGGGCCATTGTCTTATTACTTGCCGATATGCTTTCAAGGGTGTTTGTACTTCCGTTGAATGCACTAACTGCCTTGGTTAGTATTCCTTTTTTAATCTATGTGCTCATGTTTCCAAAGAAAAGCGGATTATGGATCAACTAATAGCACAGAACTTACAATTTGCCTACGGAAGTCAGGTGTTACTGAACAACGTGAACTTCACGTTTGAATCGGGAAAGTTCTTTGCCTTGGAAGGGGATAACGGAACGGGCAAGTCAACTTTTTTACGCATATTGGTCGGCCTCATTGAACCACAGCAAGGCAGCGTCATGTTCAACAATCAAGATCTTGCTAAACTCAGTGTTCGTGAACGTTCGCGCATCATGGCCTATATGCCCGCTAGGCGCGAGTTAAGCGGAAATCTCGATTTAGAGACCGCCATTTCTGTAGGATTTCCATCTGTTACTCTTCATGACTTAGATGCGGTATTGCAACGCTTTGAATTAACAAACAAACGTCACCGCCTTCTTCTACAACTTAGCGATGGCGAATACCAGCGCATGCAATTGGCGCGCGTGTACTTGCAGAATACGCCGATTGTTATTTTAGACGAACCCACCGCACACCTCGATGCCAAATGGCGCGAGCGTTTCTTTTCAGAAATGCAATCTTGGGCCAGTGCACAACAAAAACTAGTCATTTGCAGTTCCCATGACCTGGCATTAAATAAGGTCTATGCTCATGAACGAATTTCGTGGCCGCTTGTACCGCACGATGGAATAGAAACTCATTAACGTATTTTTACAAAAATTTTCAAGTATGAAAAAATTACTCTTGGCATTGTTTGTTTTGGCTTCAACCACGTTGTTTGCACAAAGCAAAATCATTACAGCACCCATTACCGATGTTACGGTTTTCTTGAGTGGCGCGCAAGTGATTCACAAAGGTGAAATCGCTTTGAAGAAGGGGGAAACCACGTATGTATTAACAGGATTAACAGCTGGAATGGATCCGAATTCTATTCAGGTTGTGGGTAATTCGGCGTACACTATTTTGTCGGTTAAGCACCAATTGAACTACAACGCGCGCTCTTCAAATCCGAAGGTTAAAGCGGTTCAAGACAGTATTAAATTATTGAGTTTTCAAGCACAAGAGCGCAGCAGTATGCGCAATGTGTATCAAGAAGAAAAGGCCTTGCTTCAAGCGAATCGCACCATCAAGGGCGATAACGCGGTGTTGTTGAAGGATGACTTGCAAGAGATGGCCGATTTCTATCGTGCTCGCATGAAAGAAATTGAATACAAATTTTTAGAGTTAAGTCAATTAGACCGAGAAGGAAATGAAAAGCTTTCGAAACTACAGCAAGTGCTTTCGCAGTTACAAGCAGAGAGTCAAACGAATCCCGGAGAAATTGAATTTGTTTTGAAATCAGACAACGAAGAGAAGGCCGATATTGAGATTCGTTACATTGCTCAAAATGCAGGATGGACCCCATTCTATGATTTGCGTTCTGAGGATTTGAACTCTGATATTGAATTTACTTACCGTGCAAAAGTTTGGCAAGGAACAGGTAACGACTGGAAGCGCGTGAATTTGACCATTAGCACGGGTAATCCTAGTCAAGGAGCACAAGTTCCATTAATGAGTCCGTGGTACATCAACGTTTACCAGCCAATTGCATACGACAGACGCAAGCGCGAAGAAACTTATAACTGGAATCAAGCACCATCTGTGGCAAGAGATGATATGTCGGGCTATGCATATGGCATCAATGAGAAATCAATTGCTTCAAATTCTATGATGACTTCAGCGAGTTATACCGTAATCACGAATAATTCGGTGAGTACTGAATTTAAGATTACAGTGAAATACGACATTGCTAGCGATAACCAACCGGTGGAAGTGGTGATGCAAAAACAAAAATTGAAAGCGACCTACAAATACGTAGCAATTCCAAAACTTGATCTTGCGGCTTATTTGCAAGCAGAGATTGTAGATTGGATGCAGTATAGCTTACTTCCTGGCGAATCGAACATTTACTTCAAAGGAACTTTTGTAGGAAATGGGTATATTGATCCAGCTTTAGCTAATGACACCCTAAGCTTGTCGTTGGGTAAAGACGCATCCATTACTGTTAAGCGTGACCAAGTGAAGGACTTCTGCAAAACCAATGTATTGGGTGGTAAGAAGACTACTTCTAAGGCTTACGAAATTACCATTGTGAACACGAAGAAAATTCCGATTTACATGGAATTGTATGACCAATTGCCATTGTCTCAGAATGCAGACATTGAAGTAACGGTTGAAGATATTTCAGGTGCAACACACGATTTAGCTTCGGGTGAAGTGCTTTGGAAACTTGATGTTGCAGCAGGAGCCAACGTGAAGAAGCAGTTGAAGTTTACCGTGAAATATCCGAAGAAAAGTCTTATTCAGAATTTGTAATTGATGTCTAAAATCTTGTATTGGATAGTACTGAAGCCGGTTAGCCGGCTTCCGTACTTTCTATTGTATCGTGTTTCTGATTTCTTTTTCTTCATACTCTATGTGGTTATGGGGTATAGAAAAAAGGTGGTCATGGGAAATTTAAAAATGGCCTTGCCTCATCTTTCAGAAAAAGAACACAAGCAGATTGCGTGGGATTTTTATCGCCACTTCTGTGACGTAATCGTAGAGGCGGTAAAGAATTTTTCAGTCAAAGAGGAAGATCTCTTGAAGCGAATGAAAGTCACTAATCCGGAGGTTTTAAACTCATTCGCGGCACAAGGTAAAAGTGTCATTCTTGCAGGAGGCCATTATTCAAATTGGGAATTGTGGGCGCTTTCTTCGCCCTTGCAAATGAATATGCCCTTGGTGGCAATCTATAAGAAATTGACCAATGCCTTTTTCGATGCGAAAATGCGTGAGTCTAGGGCCAAATACGGTATGCAGCTTATACCAACTTCTCAGGTTAAAACCTATTTGAATGAGCACGACAAGGAAACCATGTGTTTGGTGTTCGCAATAGACCAGTCGCCCGGTGATCCGCGTAAATGCATTTGGATAGATTTTATGGGTATTGATAGTCCCACGCAATATGGAATGGAGAAATACGCCAAGGAGCTCAATTGGCCTGTGGTGTATGGTTTTATTACGAAAGTGAAGCGGGGCTATTATGAATGCCGCATTGAAGTGATTACTGAAACTCCTCGTGAATTTGGCCACGGAGAGTTGCTTCAGCGTGCTTCGAGGATCTTAGAAAAGGAAATTTACCGCGAACCTTACCTCTGGTTATGGACGCATAAGCGCTGGAAACACGTTGGAAAGAAGGCTGAGAGCACTGGAAAACAGGGAGAAAGCGAATAAATAAAAAAAATAATCACAACGTCTTGTTCATTTCAGAATCTGACGTATATTTGCACCCCTCAATACGAGGAAGTTAATTCTACAGCTATGAACCGCATTAAGGAACTTGAGAAAAAAATTAATCCGATTAAAGAATGGCCTGCATTCAACGCAGGTGACACCATTTCGGTAACTTATAAAATCATTGAAGGAACTAAAGAGCGTCCACAAACCTTTACAGGTGTGGTTATTCAAAGACGCGGAACTGGTTCTACAGCCATGTTTACTGTTCGTAAAATGTCGAACAGCATTGGTGTAGAGCGTATCTTCCCTGTAGCTTCTCCTTTCATTGAAAGCATTGAAGTGAACAAGCGTGGTAAAGTGCGTCGTGCACGTATCTTCTACTTGCGCAGCCTTACTGGTAAAGCAAGCCGCATTCAAGAGAAGAAGCGTTTCGTTACAGAAGCCTAATTCTCTCAACGAGATACAGAAGCCTCCAGTAATGGGGGCTTTTTTTATTAAATCAAAAACGCCCTTCCGTTGAAGAGCGTTTTCGAATCCTTAACCAAAACCTATACACCCGAAGAGGTGTAACCTGGTTAGTTAACGAGGTTCTATTTGTGAAATTGTTGTTCGTTGTTTTTTTTCTTCCTCTTTAAGTCAATCCTTATTTTCGGTCCATGAAAAATGAAAAAGACCCCCAACTATCTGAGGTAATTGCTGCCGTTGAGCAATTTCACAAATCGTTTCGTGTGCCAGTTCGGTACGAGCCTTTCGGTGATTTGAATGAACAAGAGTATCTCTTGCGATTCAATCTCATGAAAGAAGAAAACGAAGAATACCTGGAAGCTGCGCGCAAGGGTGATTTGGTAGAGATTGCCGACGCCATTGGGGATATGCTTTACATTCTTTGCGGTACCATCAACGCGCACGGGCTGCAAGATCGCATGGGTGAGATTTTCGCTGAAATTCAACGAAGCAATATGAGTAAACTCGATGAAAACGGCGAGCCTATTTTTCGTGAAGATGGAAAAGTGATGAAGAGCGACCGATATTTCCGTCCGAATATCGCGCAATACCTGAAATAATTTAACGGCAAAGGCCTATCTTTGCACCTCATTTTTTAACTATGTTGAACATTAATTTACCCGATGGCAGTGTTCGTTCTGTGGAAAACGGAACTACCGCATTGCAATTAGCAGCTCAAATTTCTGAGGGGCTTGCACGTAACGTGCTAGCAGCCGAAGTGAACGGTGAGGTGGTAGATGCTACGCGTCCGCTACCTGACAATGCAAGTTTGAAGCTGTTGACGTGGAACGACGAAAACGGTAAATCAACCTTGTGGCATAGTTCAGCCCACTTAATGGCCGAGGCCTTGGAATCGTTATACCCAGGTATCAAATTGGCTATTGGTCCGCCCGTTGAAAACGGATTCTATTACGATGTAGATTTTAACGGACAAGCGTTTTCGCAAGAAGACTTCGCGAAAGTGGAGAAATTGATGTTGGAATTGGCGCGTCAAAAGAACGAATACGTTCGTAAGGAAGTGTCTAAAGCCGATGCGGTGAAGTACTTTACCGAGAAAGGCGATCAATACAAATTGGAATTGATTGAAGGGCTTCAAGACGGAGAAATTACTTTTTATTCTCAAGGTAATTTCACCGATTTATGTCGTGGTCCGCATATTCCAAATACCGGATTTATCAAGGCAGCTAAACTCATGAACGTGGCTGGTGCATACTGGCGCGGCGATGAGAAGAATAAGATGTTAACCCGTGTTTACGCAGTTACCTTCCCTAAGCAAGCCGAGTTAGATGAGTACTTGAAGCAAGTGGAAGAAGCGAAGAAACGCGACCACCGTAAGTTGGGTAAAGAATTGGGGTTGTTCCATTTCTCTCAACGTGTAGGAAGTGGATTGCCTTTGTGGTTGCCGAAAGGAACCGATTTGCGTTCGCGCTTACAAGCGTTCTTGCAAGAAGCACAAAAGCGTGCAGGCTATTTGCCAGTTATTACTCCGCACATCGGATCGAAAGAATTGTATGAAACCAGTGGTCACTGGGCGAAATACGGTGCTGATAGTTTCCAACCGATACATACCCCTCAAGAAGGTGAGATGTATATGTTGAAACCAATGAACTGTCCTCACCACTGTGAAATTTATAATGCAGAACCCCGCTCATACCGCGATTTACCGTTGCGATTGGCTGAGTTCGGTACCGTTTACCGTTACGAACAAACCGGAGAGTTGCACGGATTGACTCGTGTACGCGGATTCACTCAAGATGATGCGCACATTTTCTGTACGCCCGATCAAGTGAAGGAAGAGATTGGAAAAGTGATTGATTTGGTTCTTTACATTTTCAAAACCTTAGATTTTACTGACTACTTGGCGCAGGTTTCTTTGCGTGATCAAGTGAATCGCGAGAAGTACATTGGTTCAGAAGAGAACTGGGAGAAAGCAGAGCAAGCCATTCAAGAAGTAGCGAATGAAAAAGGCCTTCGTACAGTGGTTGAATACGGTGAAGCTGCGTTCTACGGACCGAAGTTAGACTTTATGGTTCGCGATGCTATTGGAAGAAAATGGCAGTTGGGTACCGTACAGTTAGATTACAACTTGCCAGAGCGTTTCCAATTGGAATATACTGGGGCCGATAACCAAAAGCACCGTCCGGTTATGATTCACCGTGCGCCATTTGGTTCAATGGAACGATTTGTAGCGATTTTGATTGAGCATTGCGCCGGACAGTTCCCATTGTGGTTAACTCCAGAGCAGGTTCGTATTCTTCCGGTGAGCGAGAAATACAACGAATACGCAAAAAAAGTAGCAAATGAGCTAGAAATTTCCGATATTCGCGCGCTCGTAGACGACAGCAACGAAAAAGTAGGTAAGAAAATTCGCGAAGCAGAACTTGCGAAAGTGCCTTATATGCTTGTTGTTGGAGAAAACGAACAAGCCGCTCACACGGTCTCTGCACGCAAAAAAGGCGAGGGAGATTTGGGCGTTTTCAGTGTTTCCGATTTTGCGAAAACAGTGAATGACGAGGTGAAGAGCATGTTAAGTAGAGTGTAGTTACAACATATATAATTTAAAAAGGGAGGTTATTATCATAAAGCGTGAAATGAGAGGGCGTCGTATTGTAGAGCCCGAACATCGTATCAATGAACGCATCACTGCGGCAGAGGTTCGTCTGGTTGGCGAAAATGTAGAAGTGGGTGTTTATTCACGTGCTAAAGCATTAAGCTTGGCGCAAGAGCAGGAGCAAGACTTGGTAGAGATTTCTCCGAATGCTGTTCCGCCGGTATGTCGCATCATCGATTATAAAAAGTTTCTTTACGATCAGAAGAAGAAACAAAAAGAGATGAAAGCGAAGCAGGTGAATGTTACGGTGAAAGAAATCCGCTTTGGTCCGAATACGGACGATCATGACTTCCAATTTAAATTGAAGCATGCGCAGGAGTTTTTGAAAGAGGGAAGTAAAGTGCGTGCCTATGTATTCTTCAAAGGAAGAAGTATTGTGTTTAAAGAGCGTGGTGAGATTTTGTTGTTGAAATTCGTTCAAGAATTGGCCGAATTGGGAACACCAGAGTTGTTGCCGAAGTTAGAGGGAAAGAAGATGTTTGTTGTAATTAACCCAAAGAAGAAATAATTCTAAAACCAAATAAAAATGCCAAAAGCGAAAACCAAATCCGGAGCTAAGAAGCGTTTCCAAGTAACTGGATCCGGTAAGATTAAGCGCAAGAAGGCGTTCAAGAGACACATCTTGACAAAGAAAGCTACCAAGCGTAAGCGTGCTTTGACTAAGGATGGACTTGTACACCCTTCAGACGTTAAATCTATCAAGGCGCAGTTACTCGTAGCCTAATGCATTCGGTGCATCAAAAGAAGTAACGGTAAGTTTAAACCCGGTAGCAGGTAATAAGATCGAAAGACACCTGAGCCAAAAAACAAAAAGAAATGCCAAGAGCAAAAAATGCAGTCGCATCAAGAGCTAGAAGAAAGAAGGTTCTTAAACTAGCGAAAGGCTATTTCGGTTCACGTAAGAACGTATGGACCGTAGCCAAAAACTCAGTAGAAAAAGCGTTAACCTACGCCTACGTTGGTCGTAAACTTCGCAAGCGTAATTTCCGCGCTTTGTGGATCACACGTATCAATGCCGGAGCTCGTCAACACGGAATGTCGTATAGCGAGTTCATGGGAAGAATTCACAAGAACGGAATTGAATTGAACCGTAAGGTTCTTGCCGATCTTGCAATGAACAACCCAGAGGCGTTCAAGGCGATAGCTGAGCGAATTAAATAAGATTTCATATTGGAATCAAAGAAAAACCTCCTCGGAGGTTTTTTTTGTTTATTGGAATTTTATTATTCGAACGCGGAGCGTTACTGGAACGCGATGCGTTATTGGAATGAATTATTGGAACGCGGAGCGTTATTGGAACATGTCGTGTTATTGGAACGAGTTATTCGAACACGTTGTGTTATTGGAATGAATTATTGGAACGCGATGCGTTATTGGGATTTTATTATTCCGATGTTTTGCCTTGATGGTGTTGACTTTGGTGAGTTAGTTATATGTAATCACGAATAAAGTGCATATAAGACTATGGTGAATTTGATTTCATTTTTGTTCAAAAAAATAGAAATCAAATGAATATTCAAGGTTTATCTAAAGAATTGTCCTTTTCCGTATTTAGTATTTGTAATTCATTGAAAAATGAGCATCGCGAAATAGAAGTGAGTAGTCAACTTAAGCGAAGTGCAACGAGTGTAGCTGCAAACATCCAAGAATCGCAAGGCGCAGAATCAAAAAAGGATTTTTGCCACAAGCTTGGTATTGCAAGAAAGGAGTGCAAAGAGACTATCTATTGGCTCGAATTGGTGAATGAAAATGTGAAGTTCGATTTCAAACTAAAACCTATTATATCAAAGTACAATCAACTTAGTTATATGCTTTGGAGAATAATTGACAAAGCCAAACAAAATTCAATTAGCTGAAATAATCAGCTTCCCATAACTTGTTCGCATAACGCTTGCGTTCCCATAACTTGTTCGCTTAACGCATCGCGTTCTCATAACTTGTTCGCATAACGCATCGCGTTCCCATAACTTGTTCCCATAACGCTTGCGTTCATTCAATAACCAGTTCATCACAAAACAACCAACTCGGTTCGCCCACCGCATCGTGCCATTCGGGACAAGGACCGTTGTTTACACCAATGACTTTTACAAAGCGAATCTTAGTTGGTTCTGAAAATAACACGGTTATTTCAACCACTGACTCGCCACCAGTAGTCTCATCGATTGGAGCTGGCTGAATGCCTAAATTAGTCCAGGTTGTGCCATCAGAGCTGCCATAAACTTCCAATTGCTTCGGACGGAAAATCCAAGCGTTGGCGTAATGAAACCAATGGGTGCTAACTTGTCTTACTTCACGCACATGGCCCAAGTCAACAATAGCTTCCATATTCTTTCCTTGCACCGCTTGCCAAATGCCATCTCTAAAATTGGTGGTGCCAATGCGCCCGTCAACCAATCCGTTTTCCCCACCACCCGGATAATACACGCTGGGTGTGTACGACAAGGTAATGGGCTTGCCCGTGGCTAAATTGCTGGTATAACTTCTTGTTTCGTAAAACGAGTTCGGACTGTTTTTTAAAAAGTATTCGAACGAATAAGTTTTGGTTTCGTTGGAAACCACTAAGGGTCCTGAGTACAGAATATTTTCCAATAGCATGGTTTCGTCTTTGTAACGAACCACAATATCATCACTGGCTTTCACCACCGAAACTTCCACTAAGCCATTCGGTAAGAGCTTCGTGCGAAAACTTACCGGAACATCGGCAAAGCCGTATTTGATATTCAACCGGTTTAGTGCGTCGTATTGTAGTTTAACCCGATTGAAGAACGCTTCGTAATCTTTCTTGCTGTCTGCTCGCCATAAAATTTCACTCAATGCTAATAAACGTGGAAACACTTTAGAATCTAGTACTTCCTGCGGAGCATGCTCGGTCCACATGTTACATTCAGCGCCTTGGATATAAGGAATGGCTTCAGCCGGACAATCAGGTGGAATGGGATTAAACGAATACACGCGCTCTAAGTTTATATTGTCTAAACCATAGTCGATGTAGCAATGGGAAGTGGGACTCATTACCACGCCGTGTTTGGCTTTGGAAGCGGCTAGACCGCCTTCCATGCCGCGCCAACTTTGAATCCATGCATCTGCAGGAATGCCTCCTTCTAAAATTTCATCCCAACCAATAATTTGTTTGCCTTTTGTGTGCAGGTAGTTGGCCATTTCTTCAATTAACCAAGTCTGCAATTCCATTTCATTTTTTAATCCGTGCTCATGCATGCGGTTCTGACATTTGGCGCAATGTTCCCAACGGTATTTCGGAGCTTCATCGCCACCGATGTGTACGTATTTTCCAGGGAACAAGGAGCACACTTCATCCATTACATCTTTTAAAAATTGGATGGTACTGTCATTTCCTGCGCAGTAAATGTCTTTGAATACACCCCACTCGGTTTCAACGGGAATGCTTGCTCCGGTGCAGCTAAGCCAAGGATAGGCGCTAATGGCAGCAACCGAATGACCAGGTAATTCTATTTCCGGAATGATGGTCACGTGTCGTTCGTTGGCGTAAGCAACAATGTCTTTTATCTCTTCTTGCGAATAATATCCTTCGCTGACGTGGTTGCCGAATTTGTCTAATCGATAAGAACCAACTCGAGTGAGTTCGGGGTATTTTTTTATTTCAATCCGCCAGCCTTGGTCTTCTGTAAGGTGCCAGTGTAACACGTTAAGTTTGTAGTAGGCCAGCGCATCGATGTATTTTTTTACCGTGGCCACATCCATGAAATGCCTGCCACAATCAAGCAGTAATCCACGGTGATCAAAGGCAGGTTTGTCGTGAATATGCGCGGCGTTAATGCTGGTGTATTGTGCAATTTCAGTATTGAAGAAGCTAGAAGGAAGTAATTGTTTCAAGGTTTGTGAACCGCGTGAAATACCAGTAGCTGTTTTGGCCTTAAGCACAATACTTCGGTTGGTAATTTCAATATCGTATTCTTCTTCTTCGTAATTCAACAACGGATTGCATTCGAAGAATATCCCTGTTTTGTTTTTAGCTCCTTTCGTTTTGTGAATAGGAACTATCACTACTGGCGTTCTGTCGCTGAGCCATTGGTTGAACAGCTTCGTTTCGGCTTCGCATTTTCCTTTGGAATAAGCTCGTAAATCGGAACTCCACGTGAACGAGCCTTTTTTCGAAAAGGTAATTTCTTGTGGGGTAGGAAGCAATTGATTTAGCTGCGCGAAAGTCTGCGAAGCCTTGGTGAGTAGAATGAGAAACAGAAAGAGAAACAGAATGAGAGGGAGAATGGGAATGCGAGGAAGATTCATGAGTAAATTAAAAATGACGTTCAAGGTATTCGTGTGCGGCAACCAAGGCTTTGAGTGCAGCGGTTTCGGTGCGCAGGCGGGTTTGTCCGAGCGACAAGGCTTTGTAGGATTTCGCGCTAGCAATTTCTGATGGTGAAAAATCGCCTTCGGGTCCAATGAAAATAGAAAGTTCTTGGTGTTTTTCTTCCCACGTACTTAGTTGAATTTTCTCTCCATTTTCGCAATGGGCAAGCAGTTTATAGCCGGGTGCATTTTCCCAAGCCGATTGAAATTTAACGTCGTAGGCAAAGGCTGGTAGATGGTATTGCAAACTTTGTTTCATGGCTGAAACAGCAACGCGTTCGAGTCTATCGGGTTTTTGGTGCGTTCGCTCTGAATTCTCACAAACAAGAAAGGTGATACTGCTAATGCCCATCTCTACTGCTTTTTCTACCAACCATTCCATACGATCGCTGTTTTTAGTAGGTGCTACAAACAGGTGAATTTTAGGCGCTAGATTGGCATGAAAGGCTATGCTACGTGTGGAAAGTGTGGTTTGCTTATCTACTTTAATAAGGTCACATTGTGCCAAATGACCTTTGCCATCAGTAATTGAAATAGATTCACCTTCACGCAGTCGCAATACCTTGATGTGGCGACTTTCTTCTTCGTTTAATTTCCAAGTCCCTTCAGGGATTTCAGCAGAAAAGAATAACATATGGGCAAGTTAAGAAGGATGGCCCAAGGAATTGACTAATTTTGCCCTGCAAATTTTCACTATGCCTAAGATTTCATCCAAAGCCGTGGCTATGCCACCATCACCAATACGTAAGTTGGTGCCTTATTCAGAAGCTGCTAAAAAAGCAGGAAGAACGGTGTATCACTTGAACATTGGTCAACCCGATATTGAAACCCCGCAAGTGGTTCGTGATCGCATGAAAGAATTGGAATTGAAGGTGATTGAATATTCTAATTCAGATGGTATTGCTAGTTACAAGCAGGGCTTGGCGAAGTATTACAAAGACAATGGTATTGCCATTGAGGCGTCTGATTTAATTATTACCACGGGTGGATCAGAAGCCTTGGTATTTGCATTCATGACGTGTTTGAACCCAGGCGATGAGGTGATTATACCTGAGCCGTTTTACGCGAACTACAACGGTTTCGCAGTCATGGCTGGTGTAAAGGTGGTGCCGGTAACTGCGCACATTGATAACGGTTTCGCTCTGCCTCCTATCTCTGCTTTCGAGGAAAAAATTACGGATAAAACAAAAGCGATATTGATTTGTAATCCGGGTAACCCAACGGGTTATTTGTATTCTCAATCAGAGTTAGAGCAATTGCGTGATTTAGTGATTGCAAAAGATTTATTCTTGTTTGCCGATGAGGTGTACCGCGAGTTTATGTACGATGGGGCTGTGCCTTATTCGGTGTTGAATTTAGCTGGACTTGATAATCATGCGGTGTTGATTGACAGCGTGAGTAAGCGTTACAGTATGTGTGGTGCGCGCATTGGTGCCATGGTAACTCGCAACAAAGAAATCATTGCCAACGCTATGAAGTTTGCACAGGCGCGTTTGAGTCCGCCTACTTTCGGACAAGTTGCTTCAGAAGCGGCATTGGATACACCTCAAGAATACTTCGATGGGGTAGTTGCAGAATATGTAAAACGTAGAGATATTTTGGTTGACGGATTGAATGCCATTCCTGGTGTAATGTGTCCGAAACCACAAGGTGCCTTTTATTGCATTGCGCGATTACCGATTGATGATTCTGATAAATTCTGTCAATGGATGCTAGAATCGTTTGAATTCGAAAATCAAACGGTAATGATGGCACCAGCTACAGGTTTCTATGCTACACCGGGTTCAGGTAAGAACGAAGTTCGCTTGGCCTATGTGTTGAAGGAAGAATCGTTACGAAATGCAGTGAAATGCTTGGAAGTTGCGTTAACGCAATATCCAGGTCGCGTTTAAAGAACGCGGAAGGCTGTTCTACGGTTCTTCGCTTTTCCTTCGGCAGTCGTATTAGGCGCAATGGGTTGCGTTTCTCCGAATCCTTTTGCTTCGATTCGGTCTGCGGCAATGCCGTTGGCTACTAGGTAGGCACGTACACTGTCTGCGCGGTCTTGTGAGAGTTTCATATTGCTTGCTTCGTCGCCATCGGTATCGGTGTGTCCTTCAATTCGAATGCGCAGACCTGGGTTGCTATCCATATACTTCACTAATTTTTGCAATTCCACGCTAGAAGCTTTTTCAAGGGTAGATTTATTGGTAGCGAAGAAAATATTCTCGAGTACCACGGCGGCATCTTTTTGAATTTTCTCGAGTGGAATATCTAAGCGATAAGGTTTGCGACTGTCGTGATTTTGCAACGAGAAGTGTGTTGAACTAAATAGGTAACCCTCGCTGGTGGCGTTCATGGCGTAGTCTTTACCCAAAGGCAGCGTAATTAAGTAATGCCCATTTTGTTTGGCCTCGGAATAGGAAGAGGCTACGATTTCTCCGGTGTTCAAATCAACCAATTCTAAGTAGGAATTCAATGCTTTTTTCGATCCTGATTCATACACCAATCCTTCGATGTAGGTGGTGTAGGTAGGTTGCACATTTTTCGGTAAATCGAAGCTGTAGAGGTCAAGTCCGCCGTACCCGTTTTCGCGTGAAGAGGCCATCAATGCAATGCGACCTTGGGCGGTAACTTGAATTGAATTTTCATCGCCAGCGGTGTTGATTGGGTAACCTAGATTGATAGGAGTTCCCCAATTGCCATCGGCGCCTTTGTAGCTAACGAAAATGTCTAATCCACCCATCCCCGGATGTCCGTCTGAAGAGAAGTACAAGGTTTGTCCGTCTGGATGTATGAAGACACTTTCCTCATTCCAAGGAGTGTTTACTTTACCGGGAATTGGCATGGGGCTGCTCCAATCGCCGTATTCGTTGATTTGGCTCATGTACACATCGGAATCGGTAACACCGGTTTTATTTTTTTTGATACGAACGAAATACAAGGTAGAACCATCGGCGCTGAAACTGGGCTGTGATTCCCAGCTAAAGCTGTTTACGTTTTGAAGACCTTGTTCACGGCTCCAACCTGTGGGAGTTTTCATGCTGAAGAATAAATCGCATGAACCAATTCCTGTTCTACGTGGTCCGAAATCGTGGCTATCATCGAGTTCGCATGCAGTGAAGATGAGTGTTTGTCCGTCTGCACTCAGGCAGGGAGCACCTTCGTTAAGGGGGGTGTTGATAGAAACTACAGGTTCTGCTTCGCTGAAAGCGTTGATATAGGTAGTATCTACCATGCGAGTAGCCAGAAAGAAATCTTCTTGTTTGCGTTCAGGTGAATTTTTAGAAGGAATGAGGCGAGTAAAAAGCAGTGTTTTTTCGTCGGCAGTTAAACACGGATAGTATTCATCGTAAACGCTATTGACGGTGCTTCCAAGATTTTTCGGATTGAATTCGACCGGATGTTTTAACGCGTCTTTGGCGAAGACACAGCTTTCTAGAATGAGTTCGGTACGAAGAAGTAAACGGCCTTTGCCGCCTGCGCGAATAAAATTGGTTGCTGCTATTTCTGCGTTGTTGTAATCGGCCAATTTGAAGTAACATTCAGCAAGGGTATAGTACGCCTCAATCATGATGCGGTTATTGACTTTCAGTCCGTCATTGAGCAACGGAATAGCTTCTTTGTATTGTTCTTTTTCAATGTGTACTTGCGCGAGAAGGAAAAAGGCTTCGGCAAAATCGGGATGATCTTGAACCACCTCTTCCAAGACCAGTTGGGTTAGTTCGAGTTGATTGGTTTTGTAATAGCCAATGGCTTCTTCGTATTTCTTGATGGCTTTTTTGTTTGATGTAGAATACATGCCAGGTTGGGCACATGCACTAAGAGCAACTACAAGGAAAAGGCTAAAGGCTAACAGGTTCTTCATTCGAAATAGTATTCTGGTCTTGCGTAAAGTTCTTTCAACATTCTGACCAAACGTGCGGGCTTCGAATTAATTTTGAACAATGCGTATTGTTTTACTTTCCGATACCCACGGATATTTCGATGACCGAATGAAGGATTATTGCTCGCAAGCCGATGAGGTATGGCATGCGGGGGATTTAGGTAACGAAGCGTTTTGCGATTGGTTAGAGCAGTTTCCAAAAGTGAGGTATGTGTATGGAAACATTGATGGGACGGAGGTTCGAAAGCGATGTGCTGAAGATTTGATGTTCGAGGTAAACGGACTACGTGTTTTCATGACTCACATTGGAGGACGTCCACCGGCATACCCCGCGCGTATTTCCCACCTCATTCAACTTCACAAAATAGATGTGTTTATTTGCGGTCACAGCCATATTTGTATGGCGGGTAGAAATGAGCGGATTGGTAATTTGCATTTGAATCCGGGTGCTGCTGGCAAGCACGGATTTCATAAGCTTCGCACCATGATGCGATTTGATGTGTTGGAAGGAAAGGTGAAGAATTTGCAGGTGATTGAACTGGGGCCAAGGGCCGAGCGGATTCCTAATTCTTGATTTTGAAAACGTACACGTCTTCGTTTGATTTTTTCATGAAGTATTCTTCACGGGCCAATTTCTCTAGCGCGAACGTTTGGTTGTTGATGGCTTCCAATTCGAATTTCACACGTTCGTTGTCTTGGCGAAGCTGAGTAGCGCGGTCGCGCAGTTTGTGCAATTCCCAGCGCGATGAAAGGATGAATGGGATATCGATGCTGTTCAAGAAGAAATTGTAAAGCAGGAACAGGGCAAAGGTTACCAAGTACTTTTTCTTGAAAAGACCCATGTATTTTTTCATAGCCCCTAATTTCTTTCAAAAAATTACCGATTAGCAGATGGTTTGCGTTTTGTTTCTCACACTAGCGTGTTACTTTTGTTGCAATGAGGCATTTTAACGAGCAGTTGGTGAACGACTTGGAATTTCACGAAGTACGAATTCTTGCTTCTTCGTACGCCAAGCAACCAACCGCCGCAAAAAAAATGTTGGCACTGTCGCCCATTGGGAATTTAGAAAATTGGAAATGGACGTTAGGAATTTCGAATGAACTAAAATCGCTTATTCTCGACGGTACTGTTTTTCCGCCTCTTGATTTTCAAGAATTTTCTGACGAATTAAAAATGCTTCGCATTGCTGATTCGGTTTTGTCGGAAGAAAGCTTCGAGCGCATTTTGCGTGGGATTCAATTGATTGGTAAGCTGAAAAGTTTGCCCGATGAATTGATGGAAGGGGTTCCTCATTTTCGTGCGTTGATGGAGTCGTGCGAACATTCTACCGAGGTGGAAGAAGCCATTCTAAAAATCTTCGATGCGAAGTGGAAGGTGCGCGATGAAGCCAGCGGTGAACTTCACAGTATTCGTCAGGAAATTGCGCAGGTTCGACGCGAGATTACCAAAAACTTTCAGCGCATATTTAAAGATTGTCAAGGCAAAGGATTCTTGGGAGATAGTGGCGAATCGTATTTGTATGATCGCAGGGTTCTTTCGGTTTTCAGCACCTACAAAAGAAAGGTCTCTGGAAATGTGTTGGGCACGAGTAAAACCGGAGCTATCACCTATATTGAACCTTCGGCAAATATTCTTTTGAACTCGCAATTGGAGATGTTGTTTGGTGACGAACGCGCAGAGATTCGAAAAATATTGCAACGACTTACTAAGTATTTAGCATCGCATTCGGCGCTGTTACATACTGTGCACAAGACCTTGTTGCAATTAGACGATTTACAAGCCCGCGCGCGTCTGGCTATTGCGTTGAATGCTTCTCAAGTTGTGTATTCTGAACAGCCTGTTGTGCATCTATTAAAGGCTTTTCATCCGCTGTTGTATTTAAAAAATTTAGAACGAAAAGTAGCGACTGTTCCGCAGCACATCTTGTTAAATCAAGACCAGCGCATGATGGTTATTTCAGGTCCGAATGCAGGAGGAAAGAGCATTACCTTGAAAACAGTTGGATTGCTTCAATTGATGTGGGAATGCGGCTTAATGGTGCCAGCGGCTGAGAACAGCGTCATGAGTCGATTCGACTGTGTGCTAACTGACATTGGCGATAATCAAAGTATCGAGAATCAACTTTCAACCTATAGCTACCGATTGAAACGGATGAAGTTTTTCTTGGAATCGGCCAATAAACGATCGTTGGTTTTATTAGATGAATTTGGAACCGGCTCAGACCCCGAGTTGGGTGGTGCCTTGGCTGAAGTCTTTTTCGAAGAGTTGTATAGCAAACGCACGTTTGGTGTAATTACCACGCACTTTTCTCCAATCAAGGTGAAAGCATCGCAACTGCGTAATGCCATTAACGGATGTATGTTGTTCGACACAAAAACCTTGGCACCTACTTATCAATTAAGCATTGGTGAACCAGGTTCTTCCTTCACCTTCGAAGTGGCGAAGATGAATGGTATTCCAGAAGAATTGTTGGGAAGGGCGAAGAAGAAGTTGAGTTCGCAGAAAATAAAAATGGATGGATTGCTTACCGATTTGCAAAAGCAGAAATCTGAGTTAGACCATGCCATGAAAGAGGCCACCGAGCAAACCAAACGAGCCAAAAAAGAAGAAGAATCGTATTTGCACAAGGTGGGTAAATTGGAAGAGAAATTGGCCAAACAACAGTTGTTAGCCGAACGAAACAATAAATACATCATCATTGGCAAGCGCATGGATTCGTTCATTGATCAATACAATTTGCGCACGAAGAACAAAGAGGTGATGGAAGAGTTGAAGAAGTATGTGGCTATAGAGAAAACCTCGCGCATGGAAGCCAGCATGAAGAAAAAATTGCAAGGCGATAGCAAGAAAAAGCAAGCTGCTAAGGAAAAGAAGGTACGTGACAAATCGTTGATGGTTGCAGGAGCAACGGTTCGATTGGAAAAGACGCAACAGGTTGGTCAAATCATGGATGTAGTAGGAGAAGTGGCGACAGTGGCTTTTGGAAATTTCAAGACAAAAGTGGAACTCGAGAAACTGTGGTTGATTAAATAACCGGAGTCAATTTCAATTCGCTTCCCAACTTCAACATAAAATCAAACGCTTCTTGGTAATTGTTTGAGATGGCGCCATCGAGGATAGCGTCTTTGATCGCATTTTTAATTTCGCCCACTTCTTTGCACGGACCAATTCTGAAGGTTTCCATGATGAGTTCACCACTGACAGGAGGTTGGAAATTTCGAATGCGATCTTTCTCTTCGATGTCGATGAGTTTTTGTTTGACCAACTGATAATTTTTCAAATAACGTTGCACCTTGGCTTCGTTCTTTGAAGTAATGTCGGCTTCGCAAAGCAACATCAACGCATCTATATCATCGCCTGCTTCGAACAACAAACGACGCACCGCCGAATCTGAAATATTATCTTTTGTAAGAGCAATCGGTCGTAAATGCAGCGCTACCATTTTCTGCACGAATTTCATCTGTGCATCTTGTGGCAGTTTCAACCGTTGAAAAATCTTCGGAACCCATTTGGCACCGAGGTCTTCATGTCCGTGGAAAGTCCAACCAATTCCTTCCTCAAAGCGTTTGGTAGGTGGTTTAGCAATGTCATGCAGTACGGCACTCCATATGAGCCAAAGTTGATCGGTTTTGGTTCTCAGGCGATCAACCACTTCAAGGGTGTGGTAAAAATTGTCTTTGTGTGCCAGTCCGTTTCGTTTTTCCACTCCGTGCAATTTCACCATTTCTGGAAAGAATTCATGAAGCAAATGAGTTTGGAAAAGTAGGTTAAGACCGATGGAAGGTTTTTTCGAGACCAAGATTTTATTGAACTCGGTCATGATGCGTTCCACCGTGATTATTTCCAATCGCTTTGCATTTCGTCGAATGGCCTCGTAGCTTTCCCCATCGATCGTAAATCCAAGTTGCGAAGCAAAGCGTACGGCGCGCATCATGCGCAAAGGGTCGTCGGAAAAAGTGATGTCCGGATCAAGTGGTGTTCGAAGCACTTTATTCTGCAAATCTTCTAAGCCTTGAAACGGATCAATCAAATCGCCGAAGTTGGTGGCTTGTAGAGAAAGGGCAAGGGCGTTGACGGTGAAATCGCGACGCATTTGGTCTTCTTCCAGGCTTCCTTTTGAAACAATGGGATTGCGACTGTTCAAGCGGTACGATTCTTTTCGAGCGGATACGAATTCTACATCGATACCCTTGTAGAAGAACTGGGCGGTGCCGAAATTGGCAAAAACGGCTACTTTTTTTACGCCAAGAAGTTGTGCAACCTCATTCGCAAGGGCAGGGCCGTCGCCATCAGTAACGATGTCAATGTCTTTGTTGAGACGTTTTAAAAGGAGGTCACGAACGAATCCGCCAATGACAAACGATTGTACCCCAAGGTTTTGAGAAGCTTCCTGAATGGTCAGGAAAAGCTTTTTATTGAGGTGACGTTCGAAATTCATGGGGTTGCAAAGTTAAACCAGCGAAGCCACCGAATAAAAAAAATGCAAGATTGGGCAAAAAAGGGGGCGAAGGCAACTTATTGTTAGGTAAATGTGTCGTATTTTGCAAGCGCTTTAATTCGAACTAATGAAAAAAATCTTTGCATTTTTAGCCTTTGGGCTTCTTATGTCTTTCGGTGCTTTTGCACAGAACTACCAGGTATTGTTTCAAAGCAATACGTCATTTTCAAAACTTGAAGATGGATTCCGAACTGTAGAGTTCCAAATTACAGGCAATACCGAAGAGGCGTTGGCTGGTTTGGACCATTACGTTACAGACAATCCTCAGTACTTCAAACTAGTGAAACAGGTTGTTGACCACAAGCCTACGGGACTTGTTCAGTTGTCGTTTTCAGAGCGTTTGCCTTGGGGCATTTGGAGCCGTGTTTTCGGCGAGATGAATGTTCAAGTCATCGGTATTCAAGATGCACAGTCGAAGAACATCCAAGTGGTGGATTTCGATGGCTTCATGACCTATTTTAAACTTAACTAACCGAATATTAGTCAACCAAAATGAGAGCACTTTATCTCTTTATTACTCTATCACTAGGCGTATTACTCGGCATTGAGTCTTCGGCTCAAGCGCAGTTGGTCTCTTGTCCTACTGCGGCTGGACGATCATTAACGTCATACACCAACGGATCACCAAACGATTCCATTTTCTTTATCTGTGGGGTTAACCCTACGGTTGGAACAACCAATTTGGTTGTGAATGCGACTGGTGGCTTTGCGCCATACACCTTCACTTGGCAGAAGTATAATTCCACTACTAACGGTTGGGATTTGTATTCAACTCAAGCCATTGTTTTAAGCCCTCAGACTTTGAGTGGAGTAGGTGCAGGTGGTTACAAGGTTTCGGTTACCGATGCCTTCGGTCAGTTCTTAGGTTACGACATTGTTTGGGTCTGCGAAGTAGATGCAAACCCTTCTGTTACGTTGAACAACATTACAGCTAGCTGTAACACCTTCGTTAACTTAACAGGTAGCGTAAACGCCGGTTCTATCACGCCGTATTACAATCCACCTACAGATTATTCAACCCCGTTGATTATTGGCCCTGGAACAACTATTACGGCTTGTTTTACAGGAACTCATACGTTCAACTCAGATATGACCTTGGCTCTTGTTGGTCCGCCATCATGTGGAAGCCCTGTCATTTCCTTATCTCCTTATTCAACCTCTATTGGACAAACCGTTAACTGTAACGGAGCAGATAATTTTACCAACCTGTGTTTCTCGAATCAAACTACTGCCGATTTCAACATCTGTACAGCTGGTGCGAATATGACTGGAACCTACGGTGCCTATGGTATTGCACCTGGAACCCCTATTAACTGGTCTGCATTAAACGGTTGTGATGCGACTGCAGGTGGATGGCAATTGCGCGTTCAGGACTGTTACATCACTGATGCTGGTACGGTAACCAGTGCTTCATCATTGACAATCTTTGGAGCTAATTCAGCAGGTATTCCAACAACATTGACTTTTACACCAACAGCAGCTTCAACTACCATCGCTGATGGTACATGTACCCAAGGTGGGGCTTTCAATCCTGCTTGTTGTCAAAATACCTTTGTGCCACTTTCATTACCAGCTCAAACTCAGACTTCGTTTACTTTCCCTGCGACTTATCAGTGGACAAGTAATCCTCCAGTAACCATTGGTAGTCCAACAGGAACGTTATCAGTAGGAGGAACGGTAACTACGGTTGCCACCGGTTTACCTCAGCAAAGTGTTCAGTTCACGTTGGCTTTGGTTAGCCCATTTCCTGGTGCCATTTGCGGAGGTAATGCTTCTGTGACTAAAACATGGAACTACATTGGTGGTGCTACGCCAATCGTAAACCTGCCTAACTCAATTTGTAGCGGAGCATCGGCTTTCACACTTTCTGCCTCTTCACCTATTACCGGTGCAAACGTGGGTGGTACTTGGTCTGGAACAGGTGTAACGGGTCCTACCGGCGGAGTATATTCATTTAATCCAAGTGGATTAACCGTTGGAAACACGTATAACGTAACCTTTACAGCAAGTAACCCTTGTTATTCTCCGGTTACCGTAACCGTTACTATTACCCCACCAAACCAAGCTGCGCCAACCCTTTCTTCGCCAGTTGCGAATCCATGTACCTTGACAGCTCCATTCTTCATGGCTACTACTATTACCGGTGGAACATGGTCAGGAACTGGAGTGGCATCAAATGGCCAATTCAATCCGGCTACTGCAGGTGCAGGAACGTGGACTTTGACTTATTCGCCTCCGGCATCAAGTTGTTCATCACCTGCCACCATCAACGTTACTGTAGTATCAGGAACCGCAGCAACGATTACAAGTCCCAGCACGTTTTGTGCCTCTACACCATCTGTAACCTTAACCTCAAGCGTTCCCGGTGGAACTTGGTCAGGTTCGGGTATTACTGATGCTGCTGCTGGAACATTCTCGCCTTCACAAGTTGGAGCCGGATTCTATGGAATCACATATAACTCAGGCGGTAGCTGCCCTTCCACTGTGGTTCAATATATTACCGTTGTTACCGCAGCACCTTCTAGTATTACCATACCGGCTGAAACCTGCACGGGCTCTGCACCAATCACACTAATTGCGAACGTAAATGGTGGAACTTGGTCTGGTTCAGGCGTGAGTGGAAATCAATTCGATGCAGCTACACTAAGTGCTGGAACCTACACTATTACTTATACTCCTAGTGCTGGTCAGCAATGCTATGCTCCTTCATCGGCGGATATTCTTGTACTGCAAAGTCCAGATATTTCAGTAACCGATCCAGGACAATTGTGCGTTTCAGGTGCTGATGTTCTACTGAACGCTGCCACGGCAGGTGGTACCTATAGCGGAACGGGAATTACCGATCCGAACGGTACCTTCTCTCCAACTACTGCAGGTATTGGAGATTGGACAGTAACCTATTCTACTAGTGATGCATGTGCTTCTACTTCGAATATTGTTGTTCATGTAGTAGGTACGCAAACGGTTAACCTTACCGTTCCTTCACAAGTGTGTGTATCAGGCGGAAACGTTGATTTCACAGCGAATGTAGCAGGTGGTACTTGGTCTGGAAGTGGCGTAAACAACGCCGGTAACTTCAATCCAACTTTACCAGGCGTAGGTGGTCCTTACACCATGACCTATACCTTGAACGATGTATGTTCTTCATCGGCTACAGCAAACGTTTCTGTGGTAGCTCAACCAACAGTAACCATTACTGATTTAGCTGGTTCATTGTGTTCTACCGGAAGTCAGGTAACCTTGTCTGCTAACTTAGCTGGTGGTACTTGGTCTGGAACAGGCGTGAACGCAAATACTGGGGTGTTTACTCCTTCTAACACCGTAGTTGGTGATAACGTAATTACTTACAGCGTGACTGGAATTTGTGCTGCTTCGGATAACACAACGGTAACCGTTGTGGGTGCTCCGGCTGTTGCCGTAACCGACCCAAGCCCATTCTGCGTAAACGCATTAAATACAAACTTGTCAGCACAACCTGCTGGAGGAACTTGGAGTGGAACTGGTATTCTTGACGCCACTACAGGTTCTTACAGTCCAAGTGGTGCTGGTGTGGGAAGTTGGAATATCAGCTATACTTATACCTCTGGTCCTTGTACAGTTACCGATAACGCTACAGTTACCGTTAACGGATTACCAAACGTAAGTGCTGGTGCGAACACCGCGATTTGCAACGGTTCAAGCACTCCACTTCAAGCGACAGGTGCTTCTACATACCAATGGAGCATCAACGGAAGTGCAGCAGTTGGATTGAACAACGCTAGCATCGCTAACCCAACAGCAAGTCCAACGCAAACTACTACCTATACTGTTTTAGGTGTTGATGGAAACCAATGTACCAATACGGCTACCGTAACGGTAACAGTGAATCCGCTTCCAAACGTAACAGCTGGACAAGATGTTTCTATTTGTGTAGGAGCTTCAACTCCGCTTACAGCCGGTGGTGCAAGTATTTATGCTTGGAGCCCTGCCGGTAGCTTAACGGGTGCAAACACTGCTAATCCAACGGCTACTCCGGGTTCTACTCAAACATACACGGTTACAGGAACTGACGGCAACGGATGTACTGCAACCGACAACGTGGTGGTTACGGTTATTCAGCCAAGTGTAGTTATTGATAACAACGTAGTAGATACAGGGAGCGGATTAACCTTTACCGTTACAACCAACTGTAACAACTTTGCTTGGGATTATGGAGATAACTCACCAGTATTCACCACAAGCGGACTTTCAGCTACACACGATTTCACCTCTGTGCCTTCTAACGGAATGTACTTTGTGACTACTGTTGTGGGAAGTATTGGAAACTGTACGGCTCAGGATACCATTCACGTGTTCGTTGACTTTATCGAGTTAATGTACCCGAACATCGTTATCGTAAACAGTCCAGCTGTAAACAACAGAACCTTGACCTTTTTGAATCCTGTTATGTTCCCAGGCGTAACTCAAATTCCAACCATCGTTGATTTCAAAGCAGAAATCTTCAACCGTTGGGGAATGAAAGTAGGGGAGATTACAGACCCAGTTGGTTCATGGGATCCGAAAGATGTTGAACCAGGCGCGTACTTCTATACTGTTAGCTACAACAAGCGAAGCGCAGGAACTACAGCAGTGCCGTTCTTGATTGAACAAAGCTTAGAAATATTGAAGAAGTAGATTCTTCACACCAAAGAGAAGGGGAGCAATTGCTCCCCTTTTTTATTTTGCTGTTGCTCGTCGTAATTTATCATTGATGGCTCTGCCTAGCTGTTCTTCCGGAAGGAATTCGCAGAGGATGATGTCGGCTTCCGATTCATCTAATTCGCGTAAATAACGGAAGAAATGCACCGCTGCTTCATGGGTTGAACCCGTGTTGCTGAGTATGCGAAGGTGCTCCACGTCGTAAGAAGTTTGAAAGCTCAGGACACCACAATTTCGGCCTTCGTGTTCCTTCAATAATTCTGCAATACTACCTACTTCAATGCGCTTGCGCGGAGCATAATGCGAAGTGAGCATACCCGGCGCCGCTGGCGAACTGGAACTGTGCGTTGAAATGATTACCTCATCGGCAAAAGGTTCTAAGTCCTCTACCGATAAGCCACCCAAGCGAAGCACGTGAATGGTATTTCCTTCCACACGAATCACCGTAGATTCTACTCCAATTTCAGTTGGTCCATCGTCTAAGACATAGGCTATCGAATCACCCAATTGCTTTTCTACGTGTTGGGCAGTGGTGGGACTGATATAGCCAAACGGATTGGCACTTGGAGCAGCAAGTGGAAAGGGAAGTGAGCGCAGCAAAGCAAGCGTTACTTCTTGATTCGGTACTCGAAGTCCAACTTCATCTAATCCACTGGTGACGATGTCTGGAATGTTTTTCTTCTTCTTCAACAGAATGGTAAGCGGACCAGGCCAAAAGTGTTTGGCTAGTTTTTCGGCCAAGGGAGGAATGTCTTTCGCGTACAATTTCATCTTGCTTACATCAGACAAGTGAACGATGAGCGGATCGAATTGTGGACGATTCTTCGCTTCGAAAATTTTAGAAACAGCCTCTTCGTTCAGGGCGTTTCCCGCAAGACCATAGACCGTTTCTGTGGGAATGGCCACCACTTCATTGCGTAATAAATACGCTCGCGCTACCTCTAGGTCTGTTCCAATCATAGCGGCAAAATTAGTTAATGAAGACACTGAAACGAAATGCTTAGTATATTTGCATCATGGCGAAAAAAATAACCTTAATCAACGGCTCGCTTCTCGAGATGATTATTCAAAGGTTATGTCATCAGTTAATTGAATCTCACAAAAATTTCCAAGACACCATCATCGTAGGCCTTCAGCCTCGCGGGGTTTTCTTTGCAGAGCGCGTGGTTCAAGAGCTTACGCGTTTAGGAATTAAGGTGGAATGGGGGACTGTTGATCCAACGTTTTATCGCGACGATTTTCGCATTAGCGAGAAACCTTTAGTAGCTAAAACAACCAAGTTACCCAGCGTTGAAAACAAACGAGTGGTCTTGGTAGATGATGTCTTGTACACAGGCAGAACGATTCGAGCAGGTATGGAAGGCCTTATGGAATATGGCAGACCACTCTCAATTGAACTGTTGGTATTGATAGATAGAAAGAAGGGACGTGAAATTCCGATTGAAGCCACCTACGTGGGCAAGGAAGTGGAAAGCTTCGACAACCAGCGTGTTCGCGTGTTGTGGAAATCGGAAGGCGCCAAAGAAGATCATGTAATATTCTTGAACGATTGAAATGAAACTTAGCACCAAACACCTCATTGGCCTCGAGCATCTGACGAAAGCAGATATTGAATTAATTTTCTCTCAAGCCGATGAATTTAAAGAGGTGTTGAACAGACCCATTAAAAAGGTTCCTTCGCTTCGTGATTTAACCGTTGCCAATCTTTTCTTCGAAAACTCTACACGTACCCGCTTAAGCTTCGAACTTGCAGAAAAGCGATTGGGAGCAGATGTAGTGAATTTTTCAGCTTCAACTTCTTCAGTGAAAAAAGGTGAGACACTTATTGATACCGTCAATAATATTCTTGCCATGAAAATAGACATGGTGGTTATGCGCCATGCCGCTCCTGGTGCGTGTGAATTCCTTTCCAACCGAACCAATACCATTGTGGTTAATGCAGGAGATGGAACCCACGAACACCCTACTCAAGGATTGCTCGATGCCTTTTCCATCCGCGAAAAATTAGGAAGTGTTAAAGGAAAAAAGGTCGTTATTGTCGGCGATATTACGCACAGTCGCGTGGCCATTTCAAATATTTACTGTTTGCAGAAATTGGGTGCTGAAGTAATGGTGTGTGGTCCAACTACATTGATTCCAAAGCACATTGAAAGCCTCGGGGTAAAGGTTGAACATGACCTCGACAAAGCCCTTGCTTGGTGCGATGTAGCCAATATGCTGCGCATTCAGTTAGAGCGACAAGACGCTACCATACCTTATTTTCCGAATCTTAGAGAGTATTCAGATTTGTTCGGATTAACCCAAGAACGTCTCGATAAATTGGGGAAAGAACTGGTAATTATGCACCCTGGCCCCATCAATCGCGGTGTGGAAATTACCAGTGAAGTAGCCGATGGAAAACACAGCATCATCCTCGATCAGGTTGAAAATGGCGTGGCCGTGCGTATGGCTGTCATCTACCTTTTAGCGCAAGGAATTAAGCGAGTTAACTAAGCCCTTGCTTAAGGCGTGCGGAAGTTTCGAATATTTGCTTATTTTTGGGGAAATACTTAACCTATGAATTTTGTTGTTGAACCAAAAGAGAAGTTGTCTTGCGTAGTCTCTAACGTTGAAAAACTAGATGCTATCTACGCTCCAGAGCTTAAAGGCGAATTGGTAGGAATAATTCACGGCGGCGTTAGAAACGTTGTACTTGATTTGTCGAATACAAAATACATAGATTCTTCTGGGTTGTCTGCTTTACTTGTTGGACAACGCTCTTGCCGCGATAACAACGGATCGTTTGTGATTTGCGGATTGCAAGACACTGTGAAGAAATTAATTTCCATTTCGCAATTGGACTCGGTGTTGAAAATTACACCAACCGTGAACGAAGCCATTGACCTCGTGTACATGGAAGAAATTGAACGTGAAATCTAAAACCTGAATATGAAAAAAGTTCTACTAGCACTTGCCGTAGTTTTCGTTTCTGTGGCTGTTGCCTCAGCTCAAATTTGTGATCCTGCAAACCACCCTTGGACAACCGCTTTCGGTGTTAGTCCAGATCCTACCGTTGGAGAAAACTTCCAACCAGGTCAAGCGGGTGTGCCTTACCACGATATCGTTTATGTTAAATGCCCAACAAGTGCGGCAGATATTGATCCTACGTTACCAGCATTCGTAGCCATTGACTCAGTTCATTTAGATGCAATTTTCTATGGTGTTTTTACAGGAATTGACACAGCATGGAATGACCTTTCAACGCTTGGCCTAGCTTTGACTTGCAACAATGTGGGTGATTCTCCAGATCCATGTATGTTCATGGCTGGTGGTGCATATTGCGGAGATATTACCGGAACACCAAATGCAAACGGGACATACCCTGTGAAAATTATGACCACCGTTTATATCAACTTCTTCGGTCCACAATCTGTTCCTTACAGCTTCACTGGTTATACTTTACAAGTAGGTCCAACAGGTGTTGCCGAAATCTCTTGGAATGACTATGTAACCCTTGCACCAAACCCTGCAAATGTTTACACCTTAGTTAATTTCCCAATGACCCAAAGCGGTGCTGTAAATGTGAATGTGTACAACACACTTGGTGAAATGGTTTCAACTGAAAAAGTTTTTGTAGCTGCTGGCGCGAACTCAATTCGTTTGAACACAGAACAATTTGCCAATGGACAATACATAGTTCGTTTGATGAATGGTGCTCAAACAGCAGAAGTTTTGATGCAAGTAAAGCACTAAGCTTTTTTTAACCGATATTTGAAGCCGGAAAGCATTTGCTCTCCGGCTTTTTTCGTCCATGATATTTCAAGTTACTATACTCGGTTGCGGCGCTGCTACTCCTACTGCGAGACACAGTCCGACCGCACAACTTGTAAATATTCATGACAAGTATTTTCTCATCGACTGCGGCGAGGGAACTCAAGTGCAGATGCGGAAATTTCGATTGAAGATGCAGCGTATTCAGTGCATCTTTATTTCTCATTTGCATGGCGATCATTTCTTCGGATTAATTGGACTCATAAGCACCTACGCCTTATTGGGTAGAACGGCTCCGCTTACGATTTATGGTCCGCCCGGACTGGAACAAATCATTCGTCTGCAACTCGAATTAAGCGACTCACATTTCGAATACGAGTTGAATTTTGTAGAAACCAAAGCGGAAGGCATGCAGCTTCTCTTCGAAGATGAAACCATACGCGTGTCTAGTTTCCCATTAAAACACCGCGTAGTTACTACCGGATTTCTATTCGAAGAAAAAGAACGACCACTTAACGTGCGCAAGTCTGCCATCGCCGAATTCAGATTGCAACCCTCTGAAATTCTTCAATTGAAAAAAGGATTGCCCGTTGAACGCGAACAGGAAACTATTGCCGTTGCCGGAGCTACTGAAAAACCTGAACCTGCCAAGCGTTACGCCTATTGTTCAGACACCGCTTACCTCGAATCGGTTATTCCGTTTATTGAAGGAAGTGATTTGCTTTACCACGAGGCTACGTTTTTAGAAGCCGATAGTGAACGCGCGAAAAAGACCTTTCACAGCACAGCTATTCAAGCGGCAACCATTGCAAAAATGGCGCAGGTGAAACAATTGGTAATCGGACATTACAGCTCGCGTTATTCTGATGAAACAGCGTTTTTAACCGAGGCGAGTTCTGTTTTTGAGAGGACATCTTTGGCCAACGAAGGACTTCAATTTAACCTGTAATTTTTAAAGTGTAATTCGTACACTTTCCTTAACTTGCATGTCATGAACAAGCAACGTCTTTCTTTTTGGCAAATCTGGAACATGAGTTTCGGATTCATGGGAATTCAGTTTGGATTCGCATTACAAGGTGGATTCATGTCGCGTATTTTTCAGGCGTTGGGCGCTTCGGAAGACAGCATACCTATGTTGTGGGTAGCGGCGCCACTCACCGGATTGATTGTTCAACCGATTATTGGTTATTTAAGTGATCGCACCTGGCATCCGATTTTGGGAAGAAGAAGACCTTATTTTTTATTGGGTGCCATTCTAAGTTCGTGCGCGTTATTTTTCGTTCCCTATTCGTCGAGTTTATGGATTGCCGCCGGATTCCTCTGGGTGATGGATGCTTCCATCAATATCTCTATGGAACCTTTCCGCGCATTAGTAGCCGATAAATTACCAGACTCGCAACGTTCATACGGATTCGTAGTTCAAACCTTAATCATTGGTATTGGAACATGGATCGCCAGTAACCTACCTTGGTTCTTGAGCTTCTTAGGGTTTTCAAATACCGCCGCCGAAGGACATGTTCCGCCTTCTGTAAAATGGGGATTTGCCATAGGGGCTGTCGTATTTATTGGTTCCATATTGTGGACCGTATTCACCACGAAAGAAGATGCACCGGCTGATATGGAAGCGTTCCAAAAAGAGCGAAACGAAACCAAAGGGTTTTTTAAAGGATTGGTGGAAATTGGAAAAAGCTTTACCTACATGCCTTCGGTAATGTGGAAACTAGGCTTGGTTCAGTTCTTCAGTTGGTTTGCGTTTTTTACCATGTGGTCATTTGCCGTTCCTGCTTTAACCGAACACGTGTACCATGCGCCTATGCCAGAGAAAGGTTCACCCAATTTTGAAGTAGCTTTTGCAGCCTACAACGACGCGGCTAATTTGGTGGGAAGCTCTATGGGGATGTACGGACTCAGTTCTATGGTTTTCGCTTTAGTTCTTACTTTATACACCGCTAGACATAGCGTGAACAGAAGATTCATTCACTTCTTTTCACTCGTTGCAGGTGGCGTTGGATTTTTATTGCTCTTCTCCGCAAACAAAGAATTTGCAAGCATCATGAACCTCAGCTTTGCGCTTGTGGGTATCGCTTGGGGAAGTATCCTTTCTATGCCTTATGCCATTCTTTCTAGTTCGGTTCGTCCAGAAAAAATGGGTGTGTCAATGGGTATCTTCAACATGTTCATTGTTATTCCTCAAATTGTTGCGGCATTAGGTGGAATCAATTGGGCGTATAAAACGTTGTTTGGCCATGAGATAATTTTCACCATGGTGCTTGCTGGAAGCAGTTTAATTCTTGGTGGAATTTCGTGCTTCTTGTTGCCTGCAAAGAGCAATTAATCGTCCGTTCAGCCCTATCTTTGAAGCTCGAATTCGGAAAGATGGAAGAGCTTGTACATGCACATTTACCAACCACTTGGGGCAACTTCACCATGCGTGCCTTTGAAAGTGGAAATCCTCAAATGCCACATTTGGCCTTGGTGCATCCAAGCTTGAATCCTTCTGATGAAGTTACCGTTCGCATTCATTCAGAATGTATGACGGGCGATGTGTTTGCCTCACAGCGCTGTGATTGTGGCGAACAATTGCACACCGCCTTAGAACGTATTCAAGAATCGAAAGGTGTTTTAATTTATTTACGTCAGGAAGGAAGAGGCATTGGTCTGGTGAATAAACTGAAAGCGTATGAACTGCAAGACACCGGACTCGATACCATCGAAGCCAATGAAGCCTTAGGCTTCGCTGCAGATCTTCGCACCTTTAACGAAGCAATAGAGATACTTTCTGCCTTAGGCATAAAACGTGTAAAGCTTTTAACGAACAATCCTCAAAAACTCAATTCGCTGGTACAAGCCGGATTTGAAGTTTCGCGCGAACCGATTCAAATTGCCGCGCAAGCTTTCAATGAAGGATACTTGAATACCAAGAAACTGAGAATGGGACATCAACTTTAATGGCGAATGAATAGAACTTACTTTCTTTTGGTAGTTGCTTGCGTGGCGTTTCAAACTTCGTTCGTTCAAGCACAAAATTGCGACTATGAACCTTCGAAAGAAGTAGCTAAGCTGGTAGAAAAGGCTCAGAGTCCGAAGAAATACGATACACCCGACGATCGCATTCGCTTTGCGAAACAAGCGCTTGATTTAGACGGTGAATGTCTTCCTTGTTTGTTCGTACTTGGCGAACAAGAATATTTGAAGGCAGAAAAAAGTGGCGCTTCCTACGAAGTGGCCAGCGGTTATTTAGAATCACTTGCCGAAAAATGTCCCGAGTACCACGTTAACGTCTATTACTATCTCGGAGCCATTGCATACCAAGATCGCATTTACGACAAAGCCCTCGAGTACTTCGAAAAGTTCACGCACTTTCCTTCCGACGACCCCAGTAAAATTGGTGCCGATTACAACGATAATTATCTAGCCGTTTCGGGGGCTTTACCTCAGATCAAAGCTTACAATCAATTGTACAACGGTAACAAAGGTTTCGACCTAAAAATAAAAAAAGTACAAGGCATTTCTACCAAGGAAGATGAATACCTGCCATTGCTTTCTCCCGATGGTGAAATTATGTTCTTTACGCGCTACTCGGTAGTGCCAAATCCGAACTCACGCACCCCGCTTGAAAAGGAAGAATTCAATTGGAGTCGTAGAAAAAGTGAAAATGATTTATTCGATGAGGGAAGTCCACTTCCTCCGCCATTCAACGTGAACGGTAGTTTCGGTGGTGCATCTGTTTCTCTCGATAACAAGGAGCTTATCATTGCGCGCACCAATCCGAATAAAATGAATGCAAAGAATTTTGATTTGTATTCTACACGCTTTCAACGCGTGCAAAAAGAAGATGGTTCGTATGAATACGTGTGGAGCGAATTGGTGAATTTGGGTCCGAATATCAATACACCCGACGGTTGGGAAGCACAACCAACTTTAAGTGGCGATGGAAAGATTTTAATCTTTACCGCAGTGCGTAAAGAGTGCATGGGAGTAAGAGGTGGCTTTAGTCATGATTTGTTTATTTCACACCGTCAAAGTGATGGTACATGGGGCCCATGTAAACCTCTTCCAAAAAATATCAATACCGAAGGCGACGAAAAGGGCGGATACATTCACCCCGATTCACACACGTTTTATTTCTCGAGTAACGGACGTTCAATTGGGGCAGGTGGACTCGATTTTTACTACGCGAAAATGAATCCCGATGGAACCTTTTCCGATATTAAAAATCTGGGTAAACCCATCAACGATGAAAATGATCAAGTAGGTTTGGTGGTAAGCACCGATGGTGAATTGGCTTATTTCGGTGCAAACAAATACATGGGTGAAAAGAGTTACGATATTTTTCAATTTCAATTGCCCACTGCGGTGCGTCCAGAAAAAATTGCCATTGTAAAAGGTGAAGCAAAAACGGTAGGTGGAAATCCTGCAGCAAATGCCTCTGTGACGCTGAACTATTCTGAATCGAAGAACGAAGAAGAAGTGAAAGTAAACGAAGACGATGGAACTTACGCGGCGGTGGTGCGCATGACAGGCAAAGAAGATATTGTGTTGAAAGTAGAAGGAGAAGACATTGCATTCAACGCGAAATTGATTGCGAAAAAGGAAGAACCCATTACTGGAAAAGTGTTGAAAGTGGATGTGGAAACGCCTATTGTAGAAGCGAACAAGCCCATCTTGCTCAACGATATCTATTACGCAGTAAGTAGCTCGAAAATCAACGAAGAATCGCTTTGGATTTTAGAACAATTCGCGGAATACTTGCAAGAGCATCCGGGATGGTTAATTGAGATTAGAGGACATACCGATAACGTGGGCGATGAAAAAGCCAACGAAACCTTGTCGCTGCAACGTGCCAACGAAGTCATGAACTTTCTTTCTTCGAAAGGGGTTCCAGAGAAGCAAATGACAGCCAAAGGATATGGTGAATCGAAACCTGTAGCTACGAATGACACCGAAGCAGGACGTGCGAAAAATCGTAGAACCGAATTTGTGATTAAGAAATTATAAGATGCGCATAGATATTCTAACCATTCTGCCACGCTTGTTAGACGGTCCGTTTGCCGATTCTATTTTAAGTCGCGCACAAAAAAATAATCTCTGTGAAATTCACATTCACAACATTCGTGATTATTCAAACGACAAACATAAAAGTGTGGACGATTACCAATTTGGTGGCGGTGCAGGAATGGTCATGCTTATTCAACCCATTGCAGATTGCATTGATAAGTTGAAGAGCGAACGCACCTATGATGAAATTATTTATTTAACTCCCGACGGTGAACGCCTCAATCAGCGCACAGTCAACGGTATGTCGCTTCAGAAAAATCTATTGCTTATTTGTGGACATTACAAAGGAATTGATCAGCGCTTGCGCGATCATTATGTAACGAAAGAAATTAGTATTGGCGATTATGTGCTTAGCGGAGGAGAGTTGGCAGCTGCTGTTTTAGTAGATGCGGTAGTTCGATTAATTCCGGGGGTGATGAACGACGAAACGTCGGCACTCACCGATTCGTTTCAAGATAATTTATTGGCGCCTCCCGTATATACACGCCCTGCGAATTACAACGGTTGGGAAGTTCCTGAAGTCTTAACCTCTGGAAATTTCAAAGCCATTGATGAATGGCGCATGAATGAGGCGATGAAGAAAACACAAGAACGTCGTCCTGATCTCTTAACCGATTAACATGAGTTTTTCTACCCCATTGGCCGAGCGCATGCGTCCAACGAATTTCGATGAATACGTTGGACAGTCGCATTTGGTGGGCAAAGGGGCAACGCTTCGCAAAGTGATTGAAAGCGGTCATGTGCCTTCCATGATTTTTTGGGGGCCACCTGGTGTAGGAAAAACAACCTTAGCCAATATCATTGCTCAGACACAAGAACGTCCGTTTTTCGCTTTATCTGCCATCAACAGCGGCGTGAAAGAGATTCGTGAAGTATTAGATCAGGCGGGCAAGGGCGGATTGTTTCAGAAGTCGGCTATATTATTTATCGATGAGATTCATCGGTTTTCTAAAAGTCAACAAGATGCCTTGTTGGGTGCCGTTGAAAAGGGCGTGGTAACCTTAATTGGTGCCACCACAGAGAATCCGTCCTTCGAAGTAAATAGCGCATTACTTAGTCGTGCGCAAGTCTATACCTTGAATGCTCTAAGCAAAGATGAATTGGTTGGACTGCTGCACGACGTTATTAAGCGCGACAGTTGGTTGAAGCAACGACAGATTCAATTTCAAGAGACCGATGCTTTGTTGCGATACAGCGGGGGCGATGCACGTCGCTTGTTGAATGTGTTGGAATTGGTGGTTGAATCCATTCCAGAAACGCCGTGTGTTGTGACTAACAAATCGGTTGAATTGGTAATTCATACGCACGCTTCGAGGTACGATAAGACAGGCGAAATGCATTACGATGTTATTTCGGCCTTCATTAAAAGTGTGCGAGGAAGTGATCCGCAAGCTGCGGTATATTATTTAGCACGCATGATTAAAGGCGGTGAAGACCCCTTGTTCATAGCGCGACGTTTGGTTATTCTTGCTTCTGAAGACATTGGTTTGGCGAATCCAAACGGATTACTCATTGCCGAGGCTACGTTCCGTGCGGTGCAAAACATTGGTTGGCCTGAAGCGCGCATACCCCTAAGTATGTGTACCGTTTATTTGGCCACGTCGGCAAAATCGAATACCGCCTATATGGCTATAGATAGCGCATTGGCTGAAGTTGAGCGCACGGGAGATTTGCCAGTGCCCATGCATTTGCGCAATGCACCAACCAAGTTGATGAAAGAATTGGGCTATGGTGAAAATTACGAATATGCCCATGCACATGCAGGCAATTTTGTTCGTCAAGTATTTTTGCCGAAGGAAATTCAAGACAGTGATTTTTACATTCCAGGAAACAATCCGAAGGAAGCTGCAATTTTAAAATGGCTGGAAGAACGCTGGGGAGATGGCAATCACTAAATCAATCATACACCAAACCGTTGAACGATTATTAGAATCTCATATCGAGAATCTGAATACCATGTTGTCATCCGTAACCGACGGCGCGGAAGGCGAAGGAAAGAGTTCCGCAGGAGATAAGCACGAGACTTCGGCGGCTATGATACATCTCGAGCAGGAGAAACTATCGAAACAGTTGCAAGATTATTTGGCTATGCGCGCACCCTTGTCGCGATTGAATGCCAATGAAGCGCATGAAGTGATTCAGGTGGGTAGTCAGGTGGAAACCGATAAAAGTAAGTTCTATATCTCTATACCCTTAGGCGCCTTTGAATTGGAAGGAACGAAGTTGTTTGCTGTAAGTCCCACGGCACCGCTGATTCAAAAATTAATGGGTAAACGTGCTGGCGATGTGATTAACTTCAATGGTGTAGCCACACGTATTGTGGAAGTGAACTAAGTATCTTTGCAGCATGTATAAGCTGCTGATAAAACCCCTCTTTTTTTTATTTAAACCTGAACGTGCCCATTATTTAGCAATGGATTGCTTGAAAAAAGCATGTGCAATACCAGGTGGGAAATGGATGGTTAAGCAATTGTTTCAAACTCCCGATGATGTTGTAAGTGTAGCAGGAATTACATTTCGAAATAGAGTAGGGTTGGCAGCGGGCTTTGACAAAGATGCACGTTGGGTAGATGAGTTGGCGTTGTTAGGCTTTAGTCACATTGAAGTGGGAACGCTTACGCCAAAGGCTCAGCCCGGAAATGACCAACCCCGATTGTTTCGATTGAAGAAGGACGAAGGATTAATCAATCGCATGGGATTTAATAACGGCGGAGTGGATGCGGCAGCAGAGCGATTGCGAAAAAGAAAAAGCAGTGTCATTGTTGGAGGAAATATTGGGAAGAACAAAATCACTCCGAACGAAGACGCGCTGAGTGATTATTTGTATTGTTTAAATGCCTTGCACGACTGTGTAGATTATTTTGTGGTGAATGTGAGTTCTCCGAATACGCCAGGACTTCGTGAGTTGCAGGAGAAGGAGCCATTGAAAAAAATTCTGGTGGCCTTGCAAGAATTAAATCTCACCTTTCCAAAATCGCGTCCGATATTTTTAAAAATCGCACCGGACTTAACTGAATCGCAGCTCGATGATATTATTGAAATTGTGAATGAATCTAAGATTGCCGGTGTCATTGCCACCAACACCACCATTAGCAGAGAAGGATTAGTTACAACGAAGGAAGAAGTGGAAGCTATAGGGGCGGGCGGATTAAGCGGCTTGCCTGTCTTTGAAAAATCTACGCAAGTATTATCGTACTTATCGTCAAAATCGAATAACGCTTTTCCCATCATTGGTGTGGGAGGTGTTCTTACCAAAAAACACTACGACTCGAAGGTTCATTCGGGTGCCACCCTGGTGCAAGTTTACACTGGCTTCATTTACGAAGGTCCTGGTATTGTGAAGAAGTTGCTTGCGTAGAACTTCGTAGGACCTCGTAACGTAGTTACCCTCGTTTCAAAGAAACCTTCGCAAAGCCTTTTGCCCTCGCAAAGCCATTTGCCTTCTTCAACTTTTTCAAAGTTGATTTGGTGAATAACTCTGTTGATATGTTGAATTTTTCAAAACGTCAGATGCCTTTGTAGCAAAACTATTTTTGAAGACAACGATAGTTTAACAAAACGTTATTCGCATATGATGACATTTTTTAGAAAAAAGAAGATCACTGCAGACCGCGCTGCGCAGTACTTCGTGAATACCATTCTCGATGCTGTGGAAGAAGGTTTCCCTGAAGTAGCAGGCTTTATTCGTGATACTCCGGAATTTGTATCCACTCCGCAAATCAGCGATAGCGAATACGGAAAATTCCTGATGATTGTCGTAGCCGGAAACTTCACCTACATGAATGAGTTCTTTCAAGACGGAGAAGGAGACGCTATTAAACAACATTGCATCGAACAACTCGCTCCGGTTTTCGACCTGAACGTGACAACCATGCAACAGAAAATTAATGACTACCGTAAGTTTATGGCGCAAGCAAATCATCCGTCGAAAAATACTCTATACGCGATGTCTAAAGCTGTATTCTTCAAATACGATTTAAATCAGTACCAAGAAGAATACTTCCGTAACCTCAATACGCCAAATCCAATTCTGCTGAAAAGCCTCGACGAAGTCATGCGTAATTTCATCTGGGACTGGAGCGCTTTCACTGCTAAATACCGCATTCAAGTCGCTACGGTTTAATACCTAATGCGATAAGAAATACTCGAGCACCGTGTCTTTGTGCTCTGTCCAATCTTTCGGATTATTCTGAATCTCTACATCCGGCCGAATAGGCGTTCGGTAGTACATAAAGCTGTTATCGTAATTGTATCGTATCGTAGGAACGGCTATACCTATTCCTGTTTTTTCTAACGAAGTCATATTCGCATTGCCCCACGTGCCGGTATGCGGTCCCAATACCGGGGTTCCAATAACGGTAACTTGTGGTAAGCCGTCCATGCGGTGCACGAAATCTACCGAGGCCGATGCACTGCCGTAATTAGCAAACACCGTTACTTTTTTCGTGTAAATAAGTGCTGCACGTTGCTTGTACGGATCGTGGAAATAGGCAGTGTCCATCTCACCTTTTTTCGTGCGTGTGATGCGCACATAGCTGTATAAGTCGCGATTCGATTTGATGAGCTTATCAAACAACTTCGGAAAATGCTTTTCCATGAACACCAATTTCGCTCCCATGCTTAAGTCACTGCTCTTCCAAATAATGTTCGAGGGTGTGTTGCATCCGGTACTGTCGAAATACGCACACAACCATTCTACAAACGTGCTTTGTCCACCGCCGTTGTCGCGGATGTCAATGGCTAGTTCGTAGTTTTTCTCTTTTACTTCCGCTATGAATTTTCTAATTTTTTTATAGGCTTTGTTGGTACTAGCCGGATAAAACGTGCGGATGGTTAATACCGCTTTTTCTTGGTTCGGATACCATGCCGTTTCAATTTCTTCTTTCTCTTTGCCTCGCGATTTAACATAGTGTTTGTATTCCGAATACCCCATTGCTTTGAGTTGCAAGGTTTTTTTCTCAGTATACTTTCCGTCTGACTTCAATTCTTGATACACCACTTCAACGTCTTGTCCTGCTTCCATGGGCTTCATGAAATACAAGGCGGTGGTGTAATAGTACAGAGCCAAGTAATTCTCTGCTTCATAGGCATCGCCTTCAATGGTGACCCACAATTTCGCCATTTCATGAATGATCTTCATGTCAAAGCCATTCACCGAAAGTATGCGCATGCCCGATTTCAATTCTTGCGAATCGCGGTACACAAAGAAATTTCCATCGATGTATTCGAGTGGCAATGGAACAATTCCTCCTTGACGCAATAACGTGCGTTGCATGAGTGAAATCACGCCAACACTCGCGTGCGAGTCGTGCATGACTTTGATAACACTGGCCAATACAAAACTGTATTCGAACAAGGTCATGTCGCGATTAATGCCTCGCTTGGCTGCTTCAAATGTTTTATCGAATTTTTCTTTGCCACAAAATGCATAGGGATCCGGATGCGAGGCCAAGATTATTTCGCGCAAGCTATCTAAATCTTCCTGCAATGATGCTTGACAGATTTTAGCTTTTCGCCAATCAATTTTCTTGTCCTTCGATTTGTATTCGTTCAAACACGTCACAGTAGTTTGCGCCTGTGCCAACGAAGCCAGAAGGACTAAAAGAATGAATAAACTTTTTTTCACTAGTCGTCGTTGCGTTTTTTAACCATCGTTAATATGGTGGCTAGCGCAACCGTTTCACCGGTTTCGTCATACACATCAACTAAGAACTTGACAATGCCTTTTGGAATGTCATCCTCGCTGCGTTTCTCTTGAGCAATTTTTTCTTTTACCGTGAATTTAACAGCGATGGTCATACCCGGATAAACTGGTTTGGTGAAACGGGCTTCATCAATGCCGTAATTTAAAAGTACGGGGCCTTTCTTAGGGTCAACAAACAGTCCGGCTGCTTTCGATAAGACAAAATATCCGTGCGCTACACGACCTTCGAAAATGGTTCCTTCCAATGAAGTAGCGTCCATGTGCGCGTAGAAATTATCGCCGCTTACGTTTGCGAAATTTACAATGTCGGCATCGGTTACCGTATGCTTGTGGGTGAAGACAGTGTCGCCAACAACCAAATCTTCGAAGTGTTGACGGAATAAATGCGGTACCGCTTCGCGCTGTTCTCCTCCTTGTTGGTACACGCCTGTTATAGCAGTTAACATGGTAGGAGAACCTTGAATAGCCGTGCGTTGCAAGTAGTGCATGACTCCGCGTTTTCCTCCCATTTCTTCACCGCCTCCTGCGCGTCCCGGTCCTCCGTGAACCATCAATGGCATAGGTGAACCATGGCCGGTACTTTCCTTCGCGCTAGCACCATTCAAAACTAAAATTCGTCCGTGATGCGATGCTGCGTTAATAGCGTAGTCTCGGGCTATGTTGGTGTCGTTCGTGGTGATGCTTGAAACCAAACTTCCTTTTCCCAGTTTAGAAATGGCCACCGCTTCTTCCGTGGTGGTATAAGGCATTAAGGTGGAAATAGGTCCGAAGGCTTCTACGTTATGCGAGCTCATCTTTTCAAAGGGTTTGTCGTTCAGCAATACAATGGGCGACATAAACGCGCCTTTGGTTTTGTCACCTGCCACCAAAGCCACTTCGTTTTCAGATCCGTAAACCACTTGGTTTTCGGCTTTCAACAAAGCCAATTTGGCCAGTACATCGGCGCGTTGATCTTTACCCGCCAGTGAGCCCATGCGTGTTTTTTCATCACGGGGATCACCAATAGCTGTTTGCGCCAAGGCTGTGCTAAGCGCTTTTTGAACGTCTTCTAAATATTTTTCAGGAACAATGATGCGTCGCACTGCGGTACATTTTTGTCCGCATTTCACGGTGATTTCTTTTCGCACTTCCTTCACAAACAAATCAAACTCTACCGTGCCTGGCGCAGCGTCTAGTCCAAGAATGGCGGCATTCAACGAATCTGCCTCCATGTTAAACGGCACCGATTCTTGAATCAATCGCGGATGTGATTTTAGCATGCGACCGGTTGAAGCCGATCCGGTGAACGTAACAACATCTTGCGATTCTACATGATCTAATAATCCGTTGGCACTTCCGCAAATCAATTGCAAGGCGCCTTCAGGTAAAATACCAGAGGCTTGAATATCGCGCACCACCGCTTCCGTTAAGTACGAGGTCAAGGTAGCAGGCTTGACAATTGCTGGAACTCCTGCCAATAAATTCACTGCAATCTTTTCTAACATTCCCCACACAGGAAAGTTGAAGGCATTGATGTGAATGGCCACCCCTTCCTTCGGAACCATGATGTGGTGACCAATAAAAGTTCCTTCCTTCGATAATTTGGCTAATTCTCCGTCAACATAAAACGACGAATCGGGAAACTGTTTGCGCAACGAGGCGTAGGCGAAAAGGTTTCCAATTCCTCCGTCAATGTCTATCCACGAGTCAATCTTGGTTGCTCCGGTTTTTACACTAACGGTATAATAAAATGCTTTGCGCTCGGTCAAGTACATGGCCAGCGCCTTTAACATGCGTCCGCGTTCTTGAAAAGTCATTTTGCGAAGTGCTGGTCCGCCCACGGTTCTTCCGTAGTGCATCATAGCCGCAAAGTCTAATCCGGTGCTGTCTGCCACTGCTACCAATTCATCGGTTACTGCATCGAATAATTCTGTTCCTTTTCCACTTCCGGCAATCCATTGTCCCAAAGCGTAATTATGAAGTTTCTGCATAGTTAATTTCTTGTCCTGCGAATTTAATGGGAAACTCGTCGGTTGCCGTATTTTTACGACATGAATAAGAAAACTCATTTAGTAACCGGCGGATGTGGTTTTGTGGGAAGGAATATGGTGAAGCGCCTGCTTGCTACGACCGATGCGCAAGTTGTTTTTATTGATGATCTTTCTGTTGGAACGCATCCAGATACCTGGATGCCCGTGGCAAAAACTTCGGAAGGTGAAGGGTTTGCTATCTACGATCATCGCCTCTTATTCATTCATGCCGATGCTTTGAAAACCATGCGTGCCTTTGCCGAAGATGAGAAATTCTTCGAGACACGCTTTCAGTTTACTGTGCCACGTATCAACGATGTGTTTCACTTTGCAGCTATTGTTGGTGGAAGATCCAAGATAGATGGCGACCCAATGGCCGTGGCTTTAGACCTTGCCATTGATGCCGAAATGTTTTATTGGGCCTGTCGATACATGCCAGACCGCTTGTTATACCCAAGTTCGTCTGCCGCTTATCCTGTCGATTTACAAACCGTGAACGGTGCCATAGCTTTGAAAGAGTCAGACATCAATTTCAAGAAGATGGGCGAACCCGATATGACTTACGGTTGGAGTAAATTAACAGGTGAATTTCTCGCAAAAATTGCGGCTTCGCATTACGGCTTGAAAGTGACTTGTATTCGTCCGTTTAGCGGATACGGTGAAGACCAAGATTTAACGTACCCTGTTCCTGCAATTGCAGCTCGTGCGGCGAAGAAGGAAGATCCGTTCGAAGTGTGGGGAAGTGGAAACCAGGGAAGAGACTTTGTGCATATCGACGATGTGATTGATTGTATTTTATTGGCAATGGATCACATTCACGACGGAACAGCCATTAACATTGGTATGGGACGTTTAACGTCGTTCAATGAAATAATACACGTGTTCTGCAAATTTGCAGGATACGAACCAACCATAAAACCGTTGCTAGACAAGCCCGTTGGCGTGCATTCGCGCTACTGCGACATGAGTTTTGTAGAGAACAAATTAGGTTGGAAGGCGAAGATTAGTATTGAAGAAGGTATGCGTCGCGTGTACGATGCTGCTGTGAAGAAATTGGCCGAAGTGAAATGAGTGATAAACGCGTGATAGTTTGTTTTGGTCCTGGACCCCGCTTCAAGGGCGGTATTCAGAATTACAACACGTCATTGGCGTTAGCGTTAGACAAAAATCCAGCAAACGAAGTTCACATCGTTTCTTGGACGCAACAATACCCCGCCATTATTCCACGTGAATTCGTAGACAAATCATCGAAGTCTGATTTGTTGGAAGGAAGTCGTGTTCAAATCAACTACCTCACGAACTACAACAAGCCAGGAACTTGGCGAGAAACAGCGAAATCTATTCTGTCTTTGAATCCGCAGCAAGTTGTGTTTCAATGGAGCATTGCACTGCAAGGTTTACCACTGGCACGCATTGCCAAACGCTTGCGAAAGGCAGGGGTACATGTGATGTTTGACGTGCATTTTGTAATTCAGAAAGAGCATTCTAGTATAGATAAATTCTTGACAAAGTATGCGTTGAAATACGCGTCTTCATTTGCTGTTCATGCGTTACATACGTATGAAGAACTGAAAAAAGTTTTTCCCGAACGTTCGTTCGAGTTGGTGAGTGAATTGGATAGCGCAAAAGCTAACGTTACTCAAGTGGTAAAACTGTATCATCCGATTTACGATTTGTACAAACCAATTCCGAACTTTAATGTGGAAGAGGAAAAAGCGAAATTGGGATTGAAAAAACATGTGTTTTTGTTTTTCGGATTTATTCGTCGGTATAAAGGATTAGACCAGACCATTCAAGCGTTTGCCCAGCTGGCTAAGGAACGCGATGATGTTTCGTTGTTGATTTGTGGTGAGAATTTTTGGCAGACACTTGATGCTAAAAAACTAAGCACCCGATTGAAACAATTTCTTTTCGGAACAGCAAAGAAATTGGTTTTGCGCAAAACCGACGACGAGCGCAACGATCGTCCGCTTGAACTCATTAACGAATTAGGTATTCAAGAGCAATGTGTAGTCTTCAATCGGTTTATCCCGAACGAAGAAGTGCCGAAGTTTTTTCAAGTGGCAGACTGCGTTGTATTGTTTTACAGAACCGCTACCCCTAGCGGTATTGAGTCGCTTTCGTACAATTTCGAATTGCCCATTTTAGCAACGCGTGTAGGGCATTTTCCAGAAACCATTCAAGACGGATTCAATGGCTATTTGGCCAATGACGGCGACATTGCTTCCATGACAGAGCAAATGCGCCGAATGATTGCCAATCCTATTCCACATGAAAATGTACGCAGTGCAACGGCGAATATGTCTTGGACGAATTACGCAAAATCTATTTTCCCATGAGTATTCAGAACACCCGTCTTTCTTATGAAAGACATCAATTGAATAAAGAAGATTTACTAACCCTTCCGCACGAAATGTTGCAGCTGTGGGTGAACGAAGCGGAAGAAATTCCAGACTTCAACGCCATGGTAGTAAGCACGGTTTCGGCTGATGGAATGCCGCATTCACGTGTGGTGTTGTTGCGCGGATTGGATGCAGAAGGACTTGGATTTTTTACAAATTATCATTCCGCAAAAGGAAAAGAAATAGAGGCTAACGCGAAAGCCTGTGTCAACTTCTTCTGGCCGAATTTCGAGCGTCAGGTGAGGGTGGAAGGCACTATAGCTAAAATGCCCGAAGCAGAGAGTGATGCGTATTTTGCATCACGTCCGAGAGAAAGTCAAATCGGTGCGTGGGTTTCGCCACAAAGTCAAGAGATTGAAGATCGCAGTGTGTTGGAATTGAAGTTTCAAGAAATAGTTGAGCAATTCGAAGGAATAGAAGTTCCTCGTCCACCCCATTGGGGCGGATATAAAATCGTTGCTTCGTACTACGAGTTTTGGCAAGGTCGTCCGAATCGCTTGCACGATCGTTTCTCCTACACTCGTCAGTCTGAAAACTGGCGCATCGCGCGATTAGCGCCTTAATCGACCCGCAGTTTCCAACTTACAATTCCACCAACGAATATCATGATTCCGGCGAAGAAGAGTGCGTTGGAAGGAGAGTTTCCTAAAACTGATTTGTAAATCAGTGGAAGCACAATCATACTTACAATTTGCGGAATAACGATGAACATGTTGAAGACGCCCATGTACACACCCATTTTTTGCGGTGGGACAGACTTCGATAGCATTACATACGGGACAGACATAATACTTGCCCACGATAATCCAACGAAGGTCATGGCTATCATGTAAGCTTCGGGGCTTGATAAGAAGCGCATACTCATGAAGGCGGTTCCACCAATGAACAGCGATAGCCCGTGTGTCTTTTGTGTTCCAAATCTTCTGATTAGTCGAGGAATAATCATGGCAAATGCAAAGCACGAAATATTGAATAAGGCCAATCCGAGATTTCCCCATTTAACCCCTTCTGCAAAGGCAGGTGAGTTTGGGTCTGTGGTATGAAAGCAATCGTGTGCAATAGCAATAGATAGGTATTGCCACATAATAGGCAATCCAACCCACGTGAAGAATTTGACCCACCACAATTTTCTCATGGTCGAAGGCATAGTTCGAATGGAATGAATCGTCTCTGTGAAGACCATTCCTATGTTTAGTTTACGCGGTGGAGCATCGGCTGCCGGCGGAATTTCTTTGGTGGTGAAAACGGTATAACCTACTGCAAACAGAATAGTGAATGCGCCGAGAATAAAAGAGTATTTCACAAAATCAGGAACCGATTGTTCGCCAGCAAGTGCTATGGTTGAAACACCAATCGCTGTGAAGACAAGCGGAGCGAGGTTAGCCAGTGTTTGCCCAAGACCAACAAAGAAACTTTGCACTCCAAATCCGAGGGGTTGTTGTTCTTCATTCAACTTGTCGCCAATGAGCGCGCGGAAAGGTTCCATGGTAAGATTGGCTGCACCATCGAGCATCCAAAGTAATCCTGCTGCCATCCATAATTCACTGGAATAGGGCATAAGCACCAGGGCAATACTTGTGAGAATAGCACCAATAATTAAATAGGGTTTTCTTCGTCCCCAACGGGCGCTCCAGGTATTGTCTGAAAGGGTTCCTACAATGGGTTGAACTAAGAGTCCGGTGATGGGTCCGGCAAGCCAGAGCCATGGGATTTGAGATTCTTCAGCATGAAGATATCTGTATATCGGACTCATGTTCGCTTGTTGCAATCCGAATGCAAATTGAACACCTAGGAAACCGAAACTCATGTTCCAGATTTGCCAAAAATTTAGTCTTGGTTTCATGCTTAAAAGGATTTAGTAATGGTGAAATCGGCTTGTAAGCATAAATCACACGTGCTTTTTTGCTGTTGAATTATTTCATGTTCAATGGCTAGAACTTCTTCCACGAATTCATTTGCGATGTCTCGTCCACGTGCCATTCGATCTTCTTTGGTTTCGTTGTAATCTCTATCAATAAAAATACGCACGGCAATGTTTTCGAGAAACAAAGTGTAGGTTCCTTCTACAATAAGTACTTGGTATTCTTGCGCATTCCAGCTAATCATAGAGATAGAGTTGGATGCGTAATTCACCAATGGCTGCCGAATGCTTGTGCTGTTATTTTTGAATTCAATTATGACCTGCTCTAGCAATTCTAAATTTACTTCTTCTGGACCTACTTGCGATATATTGGCCATGCGGGCGTCGTGATTACTTGCTGGAGGAAGACGAAAGAAATCGTCCATATGCACAATTTTCGTAGGTTTTCCTTCCGACTCTAATACTTCTTTAAGTGCTAACGAAGAAATTGTTTTTCCACTTCCCGATTCCCCTGCAATACCAATAACCAGTTTTGAAGAAACGTTTCTATCCAAATTAGCCAGGGCTTTGTAAAGCTCATGGGCTGTTTGCACATATTCGGGTTTCAATTGGTCGTTATCTCCAATCATAACATTATTGCTTTTAAGTCGTACGTTTTGTTCTTGGCCAAGAACATCATGAGGGTTCCTGAGGCTGAAAATCCCAATTCAGAAACACCACCTGGCTCACCGGTTTGGGTGTTCCAATACTCGGTGAACATGGCCTTAGGATGAGCGTTGGTCTTTTGGTCAAAGTCTGCCCAAATTTTCTCGGTGTGTTCTTCCAAGCCATTCGATGAAAGTCCAAGGCTGAGTAGTCCCAAGAAAACAGGCCAAGCGCCTCCGTTATGAAAACAATAGGGATGATTTTTAAACGAGTAAAGATGGTTGTTTTCCAACAAGCGCCATTCCCAATCGGTTTGTTGAATGATTGGGTAAAAAACAGGGAAGAGGTTGTGTTTGAATTCAACCTCTCTCTGATTCAAGAAATTACTGATGTGTTGATTGTTGAATGGAAGTTTAAGAAGAAGTGCCAGTGCATTGGCCGACATATCCCAGCGGGTATCATAGCCACTGGGTTGCAGCGCAGCGGCCCAATGTTCAGGATTGGTTTTTACTTTTTGAAAAGCGGTTTGATGGTAACGAATATCGAAATCTGAATCGAGATTGAAGTTGGCTACTATAAGTCCTTCTAATTGAGGAATGCGATGTTCGAAGTGTGAATTGTGTTCAATTTGTGCCCAAGCTTTGAATGCCCACAATCTAAGCAATTGATCGTAGAGCACATAACCTTGCGTTACGTATTCGTCGGCCCAATTACCACCCATAGGGGTGTAAAGGAGACCGCGTTGATTCATTTCCCACGAATCTAAAAGGTTCAGTGCTTTTTCAATTTTTGGTTTTAAAGCAGGAAGCAAAGTCGCATCGTTTTTTATTGAAATGCATGCTCCAATGATCCACCAGGTAGTTGCATCTACACGGCCGGCAAGCGTTCCGTAACTAGCTGTGTTGTTAGTGAAATCAACATTGCTTGGAATTTGTCCGTTTTCCGCTTGAAAATTTCCTAGCGTTCGAATACTTTCTTTTAAGGCCTCAAGCAATTTGGTGTCGTTACATAACGCTGCCGACAATCCCATGATCACGGCATCTCTAGACCAGATGCGGTGATAATTGTCTTGTTCAAACGGCGATGCAACGAATCCGTGCGATGTGGCACATCGATGAAGAAATTCGAGAGCGAGATTGTTTTTCATGCTGAAAGATAAAAAGGAGGAGGCAAATGCATGCCTCCTCTTTTTAGACTTACTTTTTAACTAACCAGATCAAACTTTTTAAAAAGTGAAGCGCAAAGTGGCAGTAGTTGAACGTCCGGTAATAGAACGAGCCGCTACATAGTTAACACGATTGGCAGTGATTGAACCTGCTTCAGATTCAGTGATACCCATAGTGTCGAATACGTTATTCGCATTGATGATGAAGTTGAATCCTTCAGCAATTCTCAAGTTCAAATACACATTCATGTAAGTGTAACCTGGCATAACCAATTGGTTGTTGTCTTGTGCATAAGAAGAGGTTGTTCCAATGGCACTGATACCAAGCGTGTGGTTTTTGTAGGTGTAAGAAGGAGAGAAGTTGTAGATAGTTCCAGCTTGTCTTCTTGGACGATTTCCAACCATTTCAGCGTTAAGTGCATCGGCAGAAATTTTTGCGTCAGTCAAGGTCACACCACCACGAATAGAGAATCCTTTAACTTGGTAAGATCCATCTAATTCAATACCCATTGCAGTGTATTCACGGTTCAATGAACGTTGTGTGGTAGCCTCGTAGTTTTGTTCTTCTGTTACAGCGCGGAATGCAGTAGCATTGAAAGTGAAGTTCTCTTTTCTCATTTTGTAACCTAATTCAGCTTGTGTTACCATATCTGCGCTTAAGTCCGCGTTAGCTGATCCGTTTGCATTGATATAAGGACCAAATAATAAACGATCTGCATTAGCTCTTCCGCCTCTGCTGTAACGCGCAAATACAGACATTTCTTTATTCAACAGGTAATTCAATCCTGCAGAGTATGAAGTGTAGTTGTAGTTGTAGTTAACCGGACGAATGTTTTGGTTATTTACTACAGCAACGTTTTGCTCAGGAATGCTAATGTTTCCATCGCCATTCATGTCAATAGTTGAAGTAGAACCATCACCACCTGCATAAGATCCAGTTACGTGTCCGTTGTCGAAACGTACACTTGCATCAGCAGTGATTTTATCAGATACAGCCAACTCAACGTTAGCATAAGGAGCAGTGATATCGTAGTAGGTGTCAATATTGCGGTGGCAGCAATTTCCCCATGCTGGAACGCCATACGCTACCAAACCGTTGTCGGTAAAGGTGGTGTCGTTTCTGCTTACGTTAACCAACTGAGAACCCTTGTCGCTTACATCTTGCAAGTAGGTATTCCACAACCAAGACATGCTAATAGTTTGAAATGCTTTGTAAACCCCTACATTGATTTTTGCTTTTCCTAAATTCTTAGAAAGGTTGAAATCGTTGCTGAAGTTGTTGAAGTTGTTTAAGCGGGTATCAAATAAGTGTGTACGCATAAGCAATCCGTTTCCATTGGCATTCGCAGCTACAGCATTGCCAGTAGAAGCGTAGGTAAGGGCGGTATAGCCTGGTGCAATTCCATTTGCAATGTTTTGCATTGAATCAACACCCGCTGTAAACGGAGCCGTGAATGAACCACTGTTCCAAGCCATGCGTGAACGGTTGGTTACATACCATTCGTTTCCTAATTCAAAATTGAATTCGGTGCCAATTGATTTAGATACCGAATGCATTCCGTTAGCTACGTTACTTCTGTAAATGCTTCCGTTTCCGTCAGTACTAAGATTAGACATGAGGTAAGGCGATTGAAGAGCACCATGCGTAGCACTGAATCCTGGGACAGAAGCCCAAACTGGATTTTCATTGGTACCACTTACCATAATAGGCATTGGCATATAGGCCGGTGTTCTATCATCTAAATACTTCAAATACAAACGTGCATATCCTTTTTCGAAGTAGCGTGTCACGTTAGCTTTGATTTGTCCACCGTAATTCGAAGTGAATCCAGTTTCGCGCGGACTGTCACCTTGCTTATAATAACCTCCTACGTGGAAAGTCAAATTTTTAGCAATAGGCGCTCCGTATTCGAAATCGGTGCGGTGAGTACGGTAATCAACTCCGAAAGTTGAACCAACACTACCACCTTGTTTGTCACCGGTCTTACTGATTAAGTTAATGACTCCCGCTGGTGAGTTTGAAGAAGCGGTGCTAGCAGATCCTCCGCGCACAGCTTCGATGCGTCCTACGTTGTAATCGAACTTAGTGAACTGGTCGGCAGTACCAAACGCAATATCACCAAATTGAAGAACAGCCAATCCGTCTTCCTGCAATTGAAGGTATTTCGAACCTCCTGTTGCAATCGGAACCCCGCGAACAGTAATGTTTGTATTACCCTCTCCGGCAGAAGCTTCCGAGCGAATACCCGGGATAGAACGGAAAATTTCAGCAGTCGAACGTGCTGAAATTTCATCGATTTGTTTTTGTGTAATGGTGCTAATAGAGATACTTGATTCCAAAGCTGACTTCGGATTCATTAATCCGGTTACCACAATCTCGTCGAACGAATTACTAGATGTCATAACAACATCAAGGGTAGTGGTAGCACCATTGGTTATAACAACACTTTGTGTTTGTTCTTCATAACCCACAAACGAATAAACAACTTGATACGTGCCTGCATCAAGTTTTTCAATGCGATAGTGTCCAGCTTCATCGGCAGCTGCACCTTTGCTAACGTTTTTAACGCGAACAACACTGAAGCTCAATGGTTCGCCCGATTTGTTTTTAATGGTTCCCTCGAGTATCCCCTGTGCCATTAACAGGGAAGGGATGAACAACACACTGCATGCAGTGAGAATTCCTTTTAGTAGTCTTTTTTTCATAGGTTTTGGTTTAAGCCTTTGAGCAATCTTAAGTAGAATTTTTATTCACGTAACATAGCAAGTGCTTGATAGCGAAACGAAAACGTTTTCGAAATCGATTTCGGTTGATAACTTGTTTCTTCTTTTATTTTTTCGTTAATTCACCAAACCATGTCAAGTAGAATTAATATCAGAGACCTCGCTAAAATACTTGGCGTATCTGTGAGTACTGTTTCAAAAGCACTCAACGATAAGTCCGATATTAGTCCAGCACTCGCAAAGCAAATACGCGAAAAGGCCGAAGAATTGAATTATAGGCCAAACCATATTGCATCTGGATTGCGGAATAAGAAATCGAAATTGATTGCGCTTATTATTCCCGAAATTACCATGTATTTTTTTCCTTCAGTCATCAAAGGAATCGAAGATGTTACCAAGCAATATGGTTACCGCCTCATGGTGTTTCAAAGCAAGAATGATTTAGCAGAAGAGTTAAAAAACATTGAAATCTGTATTCAGCAAAACGTAGATGGGGTGCTTCTCTCTATTACGCATCCTGAAAAATCGATTGCCCATTTAGACCTGCTCGCAGAGCATGATATTCCTTTTGTTCTGTTTGACAAGGGAGTGGAGAAGGAAGGTTTTTTCGAAGTTATGATCAACGACTACACGGTTTCCAAAATGGCTGCAAGGCATTTGGTTGACACGAAAGGTGCAAGCCGTGTTCTAGGATTGCTGGGAAATGAAGAGATGTCTATATCTCGTAAACGTGCCAAGGGATTTTCAGAGGAGTTGCGTCGAATGGGATTCGAAAATTTTGAAATCAAATTCGTCAAAGACTTTGATCATGGAAAGCTAGCCGTAGAAGAAGAATACGCTAAAAATAATTTCGATGGATTGTTCGTCATGAGCGACGAGCTCTTAGCGGCTAGCTCGAAATTTGTCTATAAACAGTTGAAGGAAAATAACGCTATTCATGTGGTTGCCATTAGCGACGGATTCCTGCCACATCTTTTCGATTACCCGATTGATTACTTTCATCACGACGGATTTCTGCTTGGCCAAACAAGTGCCAAACGAATGCTTGCTATCATGAACTCGGGTGAACAAGCTTTGCCCGATTTTTATTTCGAGATGGAAGTGTCACTTAAATCGAATAACTAACTCATTCCAGCTTTTTATCGCACCACCACCACGTGGCCAGTGAAGTCTTTCTTTTCTCCCGATTCAAATTCGATTTCTATACGGTAAACGTAGGCATCATCCGGGACATAGTAACCACCATTGCGGTGGTTACCAATCCAGACAGGATGCTTATCAGTTGACTCAAAAACCATTTCACCCCAACGGTTGTAAATAACCAAGTAAACATGTTTGGGGTTGAGAATTTCGGGATACCACACATCATTTATTCCGTCATTATCGGGTGTAAATGAATTGGGTATGTAAACAGCGTTTTCGCTGCAATTAATCAGATTAATGGTGTACAATTGGGGCGTAGCATAGCAACCCCACGTGTTGGAAAAGCCCAACTCGAGGGTATGCACTCCCGACGCAAACGAGCTCCAGTCAATGGTTGTATTGTTCTCACCTGAATCATACAGGTGGTCATCAATTAACCAATAGAAATTGCCAGGACCAACAGTGGCTGTAAAGTAATTATACACCACACGGTCATCTGAACAGAGTTCTATATTCTGCTGCGCTCGAATACCAAGGGGTAGCACACTAAGCAGTATGCAGTACCACCAATATCGCACCTATTAGTTGTGTTGAATAGGAGATAAGATTGGAATCGTATTCACCGTAGCATTCGAAGTTGCCGTGAACGTACAACCTGCCTGCGTTACCGTATAAGTAATTGGGAAAGTGCCAGTGCCACTGGTGCCCGGACAGAATTGGTTACCCACTACGCCCGTTCCAGACCACGTTCCTCCAGGAGGTGTTCCGCTTAAGGTTACACAACCATCAGTTTCGCAAAACGGACCAATCGCCGTTATAGTCGGAACAATGTTCAAGATGAAAATATCAATGACCACCGGATCACTGGTACATCCACTTGCATTCGTGGCATACACAGAAACACCATTGGTAATGGCACCAGGCGCTGCAGCAGACCAGTCCACCGAGATTTGGTTAGTACCTTGTCCACTCACCAATACCCCCGGTGAGGTCACCGTCCAAGTGTAAGTGTAACCAGGCATATTCGTTACCGAATACGTTGAACCAGAAGTCTGATAACACACCGTGTCAGGCGACGAGGTTGAAAGCTGCGCAAATGCCGCAGCAGGAAGCAAAAAGGCCAAAGCCAAAAGGAACTTTTTCATGTGATTTGATTTTTGAGTTTTTAACTGATTTTGTTTCATGTTTACTTTATTTATGGTTTTACTTTTTTCTAATTTTTTACTTTTTTCCACCCCGCTCCTTTCTCAGTCACTTCGTGACTATTCTCTTTTATCCTTTATCCTTTATCCTTTATCCTTTCTCAGTCACTTCGTGACTATTCTCTTTTATCCTTTATCCTTTATCCTTTCTCAGTCACTTCGTGACTATTATCCTTTCACCTCAATTATGCCCAATCACCGATATCACCACCGGTGGAGGTTGTGTAATCGTAGTCGTCGTCGTCGTCGAACATCCAGCTGCATTCGTCGTTGTTATTGTATAAGTTCCCGGTTGCAATCCGTTTATGGTGTAATCATCGCAATCGCTGGTGATTTCAGTACCTGCAGGATTACCCGACTGCGGGCCCGTCCACGAGACATTAAATCCTGGCGATTCTCCGCATGCTTCTACTTCGATAATTCCATTGTTAAATCCATTGCACGAGATGTTCTCATGATCGAGTGAAATGATAGGCGGACTTGTAACAGTCACCGAAAGCGTGGCTGGCGGCGAACAGGTGACTCCACTGGGTGTGAACGTATAGACGGAGGTCCCTGCCGTGGCTGTGCTAATAGTCGCAGGAGACCAGGTTCCTGTAACACCATTAGTTGAAATGGTTGGAAGACTAGCTGGCGTTGCACCTACACAATAAGGCCCTATCGAAGTAAAAGTGGGAGTTGCTGTGGTAATCACATTTACACACTGATTCGCTGTGTAAGTACAACCGAAATCATCGGTCAAACTATATGTGTAACACGAAGTACCTAAGGTTGTAGGTGTGACATTGGCCGAGGTGGAAGACAAGCTGCTTAGGTCTGTTGCTGCTGTCCATCCTTGCGAAGTAATGGTAGGCGTGAAGTTGGAATTGGCTGGAAGTAAGCTCGGATTAAAATTGATATCCCAGTTGAAGATATAACCGTTGTCTATACCCAAATTATCGGTCACTACAATGGTCCACTGACCATTCATCGGACAACCAACCAAGTTGCTGAACGATTGTATGGGCATGTAGTTACCCGGATTAATAGCGGCAGAAGCGGGAGTTCCACAGGTTTGTGTGGTTCCGTTGACCAAGAGTGTCGTTGCAGTGGGTGTGAAGCAATAAGTACTTCCAATACCTGGTCCTACAGCAGGGTCGTCTAACGGACAGCCGAGATAAATTCCGCCACCACTTGGATAAGCATGAAGTACGGTCGATTGTCCATTTGGGCATACCAGTCGAATATTCAAATCTCCCAAATAACTGTGCTCCATGTTCAAACAAACATTCTGAATATCACTGGCATTCTGAATGGTTTGTGCACTGTTGTAGCAGTTTACCGTTATGGGTGTTTGGTATGAAACCCCCGTTCCGTCGGGCAAAAATGTAAGTTGACTTACAGGAGGCGTGCAGTTCTGCACATAAGGTGTCATGGTAGGAACAGCATTCAGCGTGGCCGATTGACCCAAACACAAGGTGGGCACTGTAGTACTTGTGGCAATTGACGGAGTTGTAGATACTTGAACCAATTGGTTTAAGTTGTTCGAATTGTGACAACCGTTGGCGTCAGTAATGTTCAAGTTAACGACATACGAACCTGAGGTATTAAAGGCATGACTGGCTGCAATACCTGAAGCCGTTGAACCCATTCCGAAGTCCCAAGAATAACTAGCACCTATTCCTGAACTGGAAAAATTTCCTGTGCCTGTAAAAGAAACACTCTGCCCTTGACATATTCGAATAATTCCGTCAGCGGCGGGCGCGGGAGTCATAGAGGTAATGGAAGAGGTGATGGTTTGACAAGGAGTGAAGCATGAAATTTGGGCGATCCAACCGGAATAATTGACCACCCCGTCACTCACAAATCGGAAAGTAATACAGCCACTGGTATTGTTGGCCGTACTCTGAACCAATCCCGGACCAAGCGACCCGGAATAAACACCAAGGGTGGTGCTGCTCGTGCTTGGACCGTCATAGATGTATAAAAAATCGTAATTGTTTTCTAGTTGGAAGGAAAGGAAATTGATGCTAATGCCTGTACCAGGAGTGTCAGTACAAATCGTAAAGGTTTGATCGGTATTGTTCGCATAGTTAACAGATGCACCACCGCCATCATAAAACATTCCCGAACATGTTGTGATAGAACCAGTAGTCATGGTGTACACCGTTGGTACTGTGCCACATCCGATTAATGCAGAAAATCCACTGTAAACTACCGAGATATCGGTATGCACCAAAACGGTGATGCATCCTGAAGAGGCCGAAACAATTCCGGGTGAGTTGGTTCCTGTGTACGTTCCTCCAAGCTGCGGCGAAGCAGTTGAAGCACCGTTATAAAATGTGAGGTAATCAAAACCCGATTCAGTCTGAAAACTGGTGAAGTTTAAATAGATTGCTTGGCCATTGCCCGAGCAAAATGTAACCGTATAGTTTTGATTGTTTGAATAATTTCCGTTGCTTCCACCCGAGTCATAGAAGGTTCCTGAACAAGTAGTATAGGTAGTAGTTGCGTAAGGTGAATACGTTTGCGACCAGCCAAGTATAGACACAGAAATAGCAAGAAGAATTAAAAGAATTCTGGTCATTTGGTTAGGTAGGGTATTCACTGCTGGTCAGGCAGGCTGGTCAATTTTCGATGACCAAGCAGGCAATTTAAGGAAAAATTCACACACTTCTGAGTTAACGTAAATTTTGCTTCGCCTGTTTAAGAGCTTGATTATCTTCGAAGTATGACTAGAAGGTTTCTTTTCGCCTTGACCTGCTTTGCTTTAACCCTCAATCAGGCAAGAGCCCAGTTTACTGTTGACCTGTTTTCAGCGCAAATGCAAGTGGGCTCAACAAGCCACAATCAACTGCAAAACGGATTCGTCAATTTGCTGGTCCCTGTCAAATTGAATTCAGGACACATAATCCTCGGACGCCTTGCCTACGAGCATCTTCAAGTGACCAATGACTCTCTCTCTGGAAAGGTTCAAAATATTTCGTCACCCATTGGTATGAATTGGAAGCTTTCAGAAAACAACCGACTCACCACCCTCTTCATTCCGAAATTTAGTGGCGAAAGCATTCGATTCAATCATGAAATTGCGCAATTTGGATTTTACGGATTCTTCCAACACCAACAGGCTTCTGATTTGCGCTATCGAGTTGGTATATACTACAACCGCGAATTTTTCGGAAATTTCTTTGTCCCGTTACTAGGTATTGATTGGAAAATCAATTCACACCTTAGCTTATTCGGAACCTTACCCAATTCCATGAAGTGCATGTACACGACTAGCGATGGAAAGTACTCCTTGGGAATTGCCTTTCGTTCGCTCATGCGTTCTTACCGATTGAATTTGACAGATCCCAATGCCTTCGTTCGCTTCAATGAAAATCAGTTGAAATTGGTCAACGAGATAAACATCGGTGATCATTGGGTCATTCAAGCCGATGCCGGATATTTCATTACACAAGCTCCTTTACTTTACCAGTATGGCTTTCGAAAAGAACGCCTCTCTTCAGATTTATACCTTCCTTCCAAACCCTTCTTGATGTTGAACGTGGGGCTGGTGTATCGATTGCCCGCGAATTAATTTTATCGACGAAAGTCAGTAGTTGGACTGATGTAGAATAGAGCGCAGTTGGTTGGCTGGTTTTAATTTTATAAAAAATATACGTCATGATTCTATCGAACAAAGTCGTTGTTATTACCGGAGCCGGTAATGGCATGGGAAGAGAGTTAACACTTCAACTTCTTCAAAAAGGGGCGAAAGTTGCCGCTATTGATGTCAATGAAAAGAATCTAAAGGAAACTCTCGAACTCGCAGGTGCCAATGCCCACGCCTTGTCGCTGCATGTAGTAGATATTTCTAACCGCGATGCCGTTCAGGCCTTGCCAGAATCGATATTTAATATTCACGGCGAAGTAGATGTGCTCTTCAACAACGCTGGCATCATTCAGCCTTTTGTACGCATCAATGATTTAGACTTCTCAACCATTGAACGCGTCATGAATGTGAACTTTTACGGACTGTTAAACATGACCAAGGCCTTCCTTCCTCAATTAAAAAATCGTCCTGAAGCATACATAGCAAACACCTCAAGTATGGGCGGCTACTTGCCGGTACCCGGACAAGGAATTTACGGAGCTTCCAAAGCGGCTGTGAAACTCTTGACCGAAGCACTCTATGCAGAATTACTAAATACCAATGTGCATGTTTCAGTCATCTATCCTGGGGCTATTGGTACCAATATCACCACAAACAGTGGGGTGAAAATAGATCTTCCCGAAGGCATGAGCGAGAAGCAAATGAAAACGCTTCCTCCTGCTCAGGCTGCAGCTCAAATACTGAAGGGTATCGAAGCGAATAACCCACGTATCATCGTAGGAAGTGACGCCAAGTTCATGGACCGCCTCTGCCGAATTGCTCCCGTTTTCGCAACAAAATTTATTGCGAAACAAATGAAGGCGCTGCTGAAATAACTGAGAAAAGTCAGTTCGAAAAGAGTTATATTTGAGAGAAGTCAAGTCGCTCTGTGACTGCCACGCATTACCAATTCTAATTGTGAAAATACCTTTGAACTAATAATTGAAACCATGAAAAAGATTGTCATTATAGGAGCCGGTACCGCAGGTACCATGATGGCCAACCACCTCAGAAGAGAGCATGAATTAGAAAATTGGGAAATTGATATCATCGATGATCGCGTCGATCACTACTATCAACCCGGATACCTATTCCTTCCGTTCGATATATACTCACCAGAAGATATTGTAAAACCCATCGATGAGTTTATTCCAAAAGGCGTAAACCGCATCCATGCCAAAGCCGAGCACGTAGATCCAAAAGAAAAAAAGATTACCATGTATGGCGGTGACGTCATGCACTACGATATTCTCATTGTAGCTACCGGTTGCAATATTGCTCCGGAAGAAGTCAACGGTATGAAAGGCGAAGAATGGCAGAAGTCTGTTTTCGATTTCTACACATTCGAAGGTGCGCTTGCTTTACGAAACAAACTTCGCGAATGGGAAGGTGGCAAATTGGTTGTGCACATTACCGAAATGCCGATCAAATGTCCCGTAGCTCCGCTTGAATTCTCTTTCTTGTCTGACTCTTATTTCAAGCACAAAGACATGCGCGACAAAGTTGAGATTACCTACGTAACTCCTCTTAGCGGTGCCTTCACCAAACCAAAAGCTACCGAAGCGCTAACGCATTTGTTGGAAGAAAAACACATTGCTCAAGTTAACGATTTTGGAATCAAAAAAGTAGATAACGAACGAAAAGTCATTGTCGATTACGAAGGAAGAGAAGTGCCTTTCGATTTATTGGTAACCATTCCAACGAACAAAGGCGATGAGTTGTGGGAACGTTCTGGAATGGGAGACGACTTGAACTACATCCCTACCAACCGAGGAACACTTCAATCTTTGAATAATCCAGACATTTTTGTCTTGGGCGACGCATCAAATATTCCCGCTTCTAAAGCAGGCTCTGTGGCTCACTTCGAAGCAGAAATTCTTACCGAGAATATCATTCGCTATGTGAATGGACAAGAATTAAAAGCCGAATTCGACGGACACGCTAATTGTTTTGTCGAGACCGGTGGAGGGAAAGCGCTGTTAATCGATTTCAACTACAGCCACGAACCCGTTGAAGGCACCTTCCCATTTCCAGGGGTTGGTCCACTTCGTTTGATGAAGGAAAGTAGAATGAACCATATGGGCAAATTAGCCTTCCGTTGGATCTATTGGAATATGCTCTTGAAAGGAACACACATTCCATTCATTTCAACCGAAATGCAAACAGCCGGAAAACACTTTGATAAATAATAAAAATCTGAAACCATGGAAAAAGTAATTGCAGGTAAAACAGTAGAGGTAAACGACGAAGGGTATTTGACCAACTTCGCACAGTGGGACAAAGACATTGCACAAGCCATTGCCAACGAAGAAGGCGTAGGTGAACTTACTGCCAATCATTGGCAAGTGATTGAGTATTGCCAAAACGAATACAAAAACGAAAGTCCGTTAAGCATTCGTAAAATTGGTAAGAGCGGCGTAGTAGATATTGAAAAATTCTATGAGTTGTTCCCTCAAGGTCCTCTAAAAAAAGCAACTAAAATCGCAGGTATTCCTAAACCAGTGAGTTGCATTTAATCTTAATTATTCATCGCTAAAATCTAACGTCATGAGCGAAACAGCTGAAGTAAAAAAAATGATGATCATCCTTTCAAAGGCAACTTTGGAAAACGTGTACGCAGGATTTATTCTTGCCAATGGTGCACGCATGGAAGGCATCGAAGCAGAAATATTTTTCACCTTCTTCGGATTAGAAGCTATTCATAAGAAAAAATTAGAGCATTTGCATGTGGCCACCGTAGGTAACCCTGCTATGCACATTCCAACCTTACTCGGTGGAATGCCTGGTATGGAAGCCCTTGCAACGTCTATGATGAAAAAAGAAATGGAAAAATTAGACATGCCAGATGTACTGGAGTTTCTAACCATTCTTAAAGCATCTGGAGTGAAATTGTGGGCGTGTAAATTGGCTATGGAAATGTTCCATTTAACCCAAGACGATTTGTTCAGCGGCTTGAATGGTGTTTTAACCGTTGGTGATTTCTACAAACGCGGTTCTGGTGAAGGCATGCATATGCTGTTCATCTAAGAACAATAATTGACTTGAAAATCCCGCCTCGGCGGGATTTTTTATTCGCGTACCAATTTCAACGTTTGAATGCCTAAATCAGTCACGGTTACGGCGTAATAGATACCCGACGGATACGCACTTAAATTTATTCGTCCTTGCTTGGCAAAAATTGGGACCACTTGAACGGTCTGTCCTTGCAAATTCTCTATTCGAATGGTAGAGATAACGTGAGAAGAACGTATGATAACTTCGTTGGTGGTTGGATTGGGAAAAGCAACAAGTTTCACTGCACCTTGCTCGACAATGGCCGATGGAAGTTCAATGCCACATGTGCCGCCCAATGGCGCACCTAATTCGAAGCGTTCCTCACCCGGGATTGTCCCTGTGCCCATAGCATTGGGTGATCCCATGCAAGCATATGAGCCGCTGGGTAAGAAGGAAGGAGGAACACTATACAGATAACTTTGGTCGATAACATTCTCTGTTCCAGTCGGAGTAATGATTCCTTTGTTGTTATTTCCAAATTCAAATTGGTCGTTGCCAAGAACAGTGTAATTCACTGTATTGTACGGAAAAGTGGTATTCGGAATTTCATTGCCTATCAGGTTTTGCGAGGGCGAAGAGGTGTCGCTAAAGAAAATTCCGAATAGCGATGCACGGTTGCGTAGCAAGGTGTTGTAAGGGCCATTCGCACCGTGCGAATTGTCAATGACAATGTTTCCTACGCTGTTCATTTCAAACAAATTTCGAAACACATAATTCCCGTGTAAGACAATTTCACCAGCAGAATTGCTAGGTATAAAAGGGGAGGTATTTTGCCAAAACGGGTCAGTAGAGTAATTGTACACAAAGCTATTTCCGTTGGCACCCGCTTGAACCAACATCGAATGCCTCAGGTGTTCAAAGACATTATTTACGACCAAACATTCCCCCGTCGAAAATTCTAAGTCAATGCCATAACCTCGTCCTCCGTCGCCATATTCAAAGGCGTGATGGAAATAACTGTGCGTAATACTGAGGTTGGTTGAGGTGGCCGCCTGCACGTGCGCAAAGGTGCAATTGGTCGATTCTATCCCTTGTATCCAACAATTCGCTGCGCAGTAGAAACTAATAGATGAAGTCTGTTGAGGAGCCGTATTGTCCATGCGCTGAATGCTTAAACAGCTCAAGCCAATATTTTCTTTCGGAAGAATTTTTTGAATTTTCGGATTAAGATTTAGGGGGAAATCAAATCGCAATTCCGATTGAAGAAATAGCGTATCGCCACTTACCGAGGCAATTCGCGCTAGCTGACCAACACTGCCATAAGCCCAAGCAGAAGTAACAAGCGAACTGTCATTCAACGAGATTTTAATGTAATCGTTTGCTGCGAAATCGGCGGCATTCGCTACCCGAATATGCGATTCAAAGGCAGTTGCGCTAGCAAGTAAGGGATAAGGCGTAGGCAACACCGATCCATAACATTGAATGGCATTACCTGAATTGTTGAGGTCGAAGATTAAATGAGTGTTTGCTGCACTTTGACCTTGCAGCACAAAGTGACTTGGGATATTCAATGTACTTTGAAACAAGTAATACCCCGAATCAAGCAACAACGTGGTACCACTATTTCCGAGGGTGCTAAGAAAGTTCTGCCATAGGGGACTGTTGTCGGTTATTCCATCATTCACCAATCCGATTTGCGCTGCGGTATAGCTTGTGAAATTTTGGGTCGAACTATCTCGAACTCCGCAATAATCCCAACGAGTCAAACGGTCATTCGCTATGCCTTGGCTAAAACCAACCGCATGCACAAACAAGGAAAACAAGACCAGGAAATACTTCATTTCTGAAAGTTACGCGATTTTCAGAGGAAGGTCAAGCCAAATTTGGGGCATAAAAAAACCCGGAACTTCCGGGCTTTTCTTTTCGTGACACCGTAGGGAGTCGAACCCCAAACCTTCTGATCCGTAGTCAGATGCTCTATCCAGTTGAGCTACGGTGCCATCGCGCTAAGCGGGTGCAAATATAAGTAATTTATTTAATTCTCTAAAACCTTTTTCAATTTTAGTTCAGTGAAGTCAAAATCAGGGTTTTCCACATCAACTTTCAATTCTACGACCTCGCTTTTAGCGTTCACTACAAAAAAGGCGGTTCCTTTAGGCAACATCATTTGCGTGCTCCAACTTAGTTCAAACAGATTTCCTCCTTCCCAATACAAGTTCCCTTTGAATAGGGCAGTAGGTTCAAAATCGATGGTGAGTTTGTTTTCGGCTTTCTTCACCACCACATCGCCATACATATCACTGTGGTATCTTCCAACAAATTGATTGGCAATTTCGTCAGGAAGATTTCTGGCTGGACTTTCAAGTTTCTCTTCTTCTGCTTCCGGCGCGAAAAGGGTAATGAAATCTTCGCGATGTTGTGGTTTCAAGAAAATGTCCAAGCCGGCAAATCCTAATGCACTCGGCAAGCTGTTGTTGCTGTTGGTAAGAATGACAAATCCCAAATTCATATCGGGCACCAACACCGTCTTAGAAATCATTCCGTCATAACCTCCGCCGTGACTTACAATCTTATGACCTGCGTAGTCCATCAACTCCCATCCCAATCCATAGCCGTTTACCAAACGCGTTGGCATGTGTTCACGTTGCCATGAGCTGACTGGTTTAATAATGTTGTATTCCCACATTTCATAGGTGCGTTTCGCTTCCCAGAATTTCTTAGAATTCCAAGTGCCTGCATTCAATTGCAAACGCATCCAATTGGCTAATTCATTAACGCAAGAGTTTATGCTTCCAGCCGGACCAATATTGTCCCAATTCACATACTCAATGGGAATGTTTTTTCCTTTCACGGTATTGTGCGGTGACGCAATGTCATCGCCGGCTTTGAAATCGCGTATGCTCGTATTGGTTCTATTCATTCCCAAGGGAGATAGAATTTCCGATTTCACAAATTCATCCCACGATTTTCCCGTTACTTTCTCTACGATCAATCCTGCCGTTAAAAAGGCAATATTGCTGTAACCATAGGTTGTTCTGAATTCATATTTGGGTTCTACATAGCGCCAGCGGTTAACGATTTCTTCGCGGCTGTATGTAGTGCCATACCAAATTAAATCGCCTGCAAAGGTTTCAAATCCTTGTCTGTGCGAAAGCAAATCGCAAACAGTCAAATGTTCTGTAACCCACGGATCATACAATTTGAAATAGGGTAGAAGCTCCGAAACTTTATCGTCCCATTTTACCAATCCGCGGTCCACACAAATGGCCAATGCTGCACTGGTAAACGCTTTTGAATTACTGGCTATCGCGAACAACGAGTTGGCTGTCACTGGCTCATTGGTCTTTGTGTTTCGAACCCCAAATCCCTTGGCATAAATGACTTCGTTATTGTACACTACCGCCACCGCTGCACCTGGAACATTGTACTTCGCTAGACCTTGGTTAACAAGGGTCTCTAACTCGGCTAATTCTGCGGCTAACGGTGCTTTCGATTTTTTTTGTGCCGAAAGGCTGCTAACTAAAAGCAAGGCACTAAGTAGTAGAGAAATGTGTTTCATGTTATTTTCTAAATCGCACCTCAGTGGCGCCGTATCCGTATTTCATGTAATTCCCGTCGAGAAATTCACATTGAGGGAAATATTTTTTCAAGTATTGTCTAATCTCTCCACGCAATACACCTTGTCCTACACCATGTATAAAAACCACCTTTCGAACCTTTCGTAATTCAGCAAGATTCATCATGCGCTCGAAATGATCCATTTGGACTTCTACAATTTCTGCGTTCGACATGCGATCGTAATCATCCAATAATTCATGAATGTGTAAATCAATTTCCATGGTGTCGCCCGAATGCACAGGACCTTTCTCAGCTCGCTCTTTGTATCGGTTTTTAAAATCTTTTGCAGCGGCTTTCACCGCGTGACTATCCATGTTGCGATCTAGCATTTCTCTAAAGTCCGGACTAACCGCGCTGTACTTGTAATGCTCTTGTCGCGAATTTTCGATGGCTACCAATTCATTCAAGGGATGCTCAAAGGCAAATCCGCTGCTGTCTTCTACCAACGCAATTCCTTCTCTCGGAAATCCAGTGACAATTCCTTGTCCCTCGTCATTCAAGAATCGAACGAAATCTCCTTTTTTGATCATGCTTCGAAGGTAATGCGCTTTGGCAAATTGCACAACGCGTATGCAAGAGAACTTGAATTAAGGACGTGGATTAACAAAGCGCTCTTCTTTTTCTTCAATGTAGGGCGCAATGTCTATGATGGGCGTGTATTCCCATTTTCCTTTACTATACTTAAAGGCATCGTAACTGCCGTCTGGCCCATACTCTGGATAGAAGCCCTCGTATTGCGGTTCTCGCGGTGCCAAGTGGTCCACTACAATACTTGATTTCTTCGGATAATACCTCAGGGTCATCGATGCGCGCTCGCTAAAGGTATAAACCACGCGCTTCTGTGGTTTGTCATCAATTTCAAATAAGGGTGCTCCAAATTTGCAGTGATTGCCTTGGAAGCTAATCACCTCAATCATTTTTCGGTTGGTTAAATTATCTAGCCCATCCCATCCCAACAAGAGATATGAATCTTCCGTTTCATTCTTCTTCTTTTGCATTGGAATAATCTCGAAGTACAAAGCCCCCGGCCAATTTCCTTCGCTATAAATTTTATTTACCCAATTGCGGTCATCTGCCTTTACTCTGTGAAACTTATAGACATTGGTTCGCGATTTTTCGTCCTTTCTAAAAAGGGCAATTCCGAAATATTCGAAGGTGCCGTCTTCATTCGGATAGTTCCAAGTGAACAAACGAACTCGCCCGTCGGTTGAGCGCAGCTTAAATAATTGCAGACGTTCGAAGCTGTAAGCAAAGATGTCAGATTCTTGTGCGAACTCTTCAATGAAATTTGACATGTCTTCAGAATAAGATTTCGCGGTAGCTAAATTTACTTCGGTGAATTTGCTAATGCGCGAATACAACGAATCTTCTAGGGCTACCATAACACCCGATTGCGCCTGCGTAAAAACAGTCCAGAGCAATCCAAATGAGAGTAGTGCAATTCGTTTCATAGTTTCGGAACGTAATCTTGTGGTGCTTATTATTTATTCACCCAACTGAACTTCAACCCAATCTGCGCGCTGTATGACCAATCTTCAGCATTGTCAAAGCGAACCGATGAATGATGAATGAATAATTGGTCTTGAAAGGTCTGAAAGGTTTGGTTGTGAAATGCTTGTAAATTAAAGGTAGCGGTCATTACCAAATGTTTGGCAAATACCAAAAGATGTTGTCCGCACCCAACACCAAAGTAAGGAGTAATTACACTCTGGCTAAACGTGCTGTTGTCATAGCGTTTCATGCTGGCATGACTCAGTGAAAAACCAGCATCTGCACTTAAGAAAAATCGGGTGCCAAGTGGACCGGTCGCAAAATTATCGAACCACGCACGCGGACCGGTAATAATTCTGGCGCCAACCAAGGCCTGTCGAAAGGCCAGACTCAAAGAATCAGATACGCCATAACTGCTTAACGTTTGTCGGTAGGTGGCAACAGGCGCCAAGAATACCGAACGCATATGCTCCATTTTAATGTTGTAGCCACCTTCAACATACCATCCGTATGGAATGGCAGGGATTTGCTTACTTGAAAATCCGTTCAGACTATCTATGGCAATTTGAAAATTGGTATTGTTCATAGCCCACATGCCGCCGCCCGCGTTCAATTGAGCACGGCTAGTAAGCGCAAGAAAAAAAGCAAATACAACAATTAAAAATTTCATGAATTCGATTTTGAGAATTTACTTCCAAAAGTAAATCCCAAAACAGAGGCGCGCAACTTGATCGTATTCGCTCTTTCACCACTGAAATGTTCATCAACGGTCTCGTGAAATAAACGCACCCATTCGTTGAATAATTCTTGGTTCAGGTTCATGCCTGCGTGTTTGTCGAAAACATTGGTGGTATAGCCCGGTTTGTCTAACACCACAAACGACCAAAAATGAACCATCTTCGGCTTATGAGCTACAAAATCTAAATGACTGAAAAAAGGAGCCAATTGTTCGTGTTTCAGAACTCGGTCATAGAAAACATCTACCAAATAGGTAACGTTTTCTTCGGTTTCAATGTCGTGCTTCATGCTATTCTTCTCTTGTTCTTCCCATGCGACGGGTGTAACAAATTGCTGCGCCCATGTAAGGCTGTCTAAAATTCCAATTGCCAGTCATGAGCAGGGTTATGCCATAATCTTTTTGCAAATAGCCAACCTCCAATTGCGCTGGCACACCAATGGTTAGTCCTGCTTTATACACATACTCTGTATTGCTTTGCACTTTGTGATCGCCATACAAGCGAAGGGTTAATCCCATTCCTGCGCACGCATGCACATACAAATGTCCGGTTGCCCACGCTTGTCCCCACATGATTCCGCCTTCGATGGTTCTGTTTTTTCTGAAGAAAATACTGTCGTCTTTTCCTTCAATCCATTCCTGCGAATAGGCAAATTTGAGGGTGGTAGAAATATCGTCGTTTTGCTTGGTCTGGGTGAATAGCGTATTCCAAGAAAGGTTGTCGGCTGTGTTCACACCAATGCCATAGTGCTGCCAAATTTTATTGTTCATCGGATTGGCCTTGTACTGGGCCCATGATACAGCAGATACAGAAATAAAAGCCAAAACCAACCAAATGCGCATACTTCTTCGTTGTTTGAATCCTATGAAAGACGCTAATCTCATGCTTTTGTTGCGTTGACTTTTTTCAGGTGCGAAAGATAAGTGAATTTTTACGCGCTTCACGGTCTCCTTTATACCTTTACAACATGAGAAAAATTAGTCTGTTTCTTTTAGTCGCTATCAGTTTTTCTGCGTGCAGCGTCATTCGTAAAAACACGGTGAAATCAGAACTTCCCGGATTGGCAAGTCCCATTCAGTTGGGCGTTACTCAAACACGAGTGCCTCTTCAAAACTATTTTTTAGAACCCAAAGATGTTACTGCTCTTTCTGCAGATCCGTCCAGTGTGGTATATTCTCCTCAACGTGAGGCCGTATTCAACACCAATCAGAATTACACCACAATTTTTAATTTGAATTGTGAAACGCCTTCCGCTGAATACGATATTCCTGTATTCGCTTCCGACAAAAAGCGCTATGTGTTCACCTATGTCCCTCACAACGAAGTAAACTCGGTCTTCATTGCCGGCGGTATGAATGGATGGAATAAAAATGCCACTGAGCTTACCCTCAATCCCGATGGTTCCTACTCAGCAGAATTTTATTTGCAACCGGGGTTATATCCCTATCGCATTTGGGAGAATGGAACCAATGAGATGCTAGACGCGAACAACCCAAACCGAATGCCCAACGGACTTGGTGCCGAGAATTCTTATTTTGAAGTAGGAAGCGCCAGTGCATCTACTTCTGAGCTGTTCATGTATTACAGTGCCGCTAAGAAGAAGCAACTAACGATTGAGTGTAGCGAAACCCCCGAAGCGGCCTTCGTTTATTTTGAAAACAGACTCATTCCTTCTACCGTTTTAGAAAATTCTATTCAGTTCTTCTTGCCTTCGAATGCCAAATTGTTCAAGCGTGCTCACGTGCGTGTGTATGCCTACAAACGAGACAAACGCTTCAACGATGTGTTGATTCCGTTGCAATGGGGACGCCCACTTAAGCGCACCAAACAACTGACCCGAAAAGACACGCGTGCTACTGTTATGTATTTCGCAATGGTTGACCGTTTCCGCGATGGGAACTCACAAAACAACAGACCCACCAACGACAAACGCATCAAGCCAAAGGCAAACAATTTAGGTGGCGATTTAGCCGGATTAACCGAAGCATTCAAAGACGGTTATTTCAAAGAATTGGGTGTGAACACGCTTTGGATATCTCCGATAACCCGCAATGCAGAAGGGGCTTGGGGATTGTGGACGAAAGGCGATACCAGTATGTTTAGCGGATACCACGGCTATTGGCCAACGTCGCTTCGTAAAATTGATAATCGATTTGGTACCGAAGAAGAATTTAAAGTGCTTCTTTCAACGGCTCATAAGAAGAAGACCAATGTCTATTTAGATTATGTGGCCCATCATGTACATCAAGAACATCCGTTGCATCAACAGCATCCCGATTGGTCAACGTCTTTGTACTTGCCCGATGGTACAATGAATACCGAACGTTGGGACGATCAACGACTAACGACTTGGTTCGATGTGTTCTTACCTACATGGGATTTCGCGAAGCCAGAAGTGGTAGATGCCCTCACCGATACCGCTTTGTTTTGGGTGAATAACTACGAGCTCGACGGATTTCGCCACGATGCTACCAAACACATTCGCACAGAATTTTGGACAACCCTCACGCGTAAGATGAAGGCCAGCGGTAAAACCGTTTTTCAAATCGGAGAAACCTATGGTAGCCCAGAGTTAATTCGCTCGTACATCGGTAGCGAGCAACTTGATGCGCAATTCGATTTTAACTTGTATGACGCAGCGGTTGATGCTTTCGCAAAGAGCGAAACCGGATTCGAAAACCTTGCGCGTGTGGTGAAGGAAAGTCAAGCCTATTACGGTGCACACCACCAAATGGGGAACATAACAGGTAACCAAGATAGAACGCGATTCATTTCGTATGCCGATGGCTCGGTTCGATTTGATGAAGATCAAAAATTAGCGGGATGGACACGCGATATTCAAAACAATGGGCAGCAAGGGTTCGATCGTTTGGAAGAATTAACGGCCTTCTTAATGGCAATTCCTGGTATTCCATGCTTGTATTACGGCGATGAAATTGGATTGCCTGGCGCCAATGATCCAGACAACCGTCGCATGATGCAGTTCTCTAATTTGAACGCTAGTCAACAACAACTTCACGATGCTACGGCCAAATTAATTCACTTGCGCAGAGATCATCTTTCATTGATGTACGGCGATACGCAGATACTTCGCAGCGACGCAAAGACCTTAGTCATGTACCGCGTGTTTGGCGGTGAGCGCATGCTTATTGTGTTTTCTAAAGAGGACAATCCGGTTAACGTTACAGGAATTGGATGCAACGGTAAGTGTGAAAACCTAACGGGAACAGAAGCCATTGGTTGTTCGAAAGACGGAGTGGTGGTTACTGTGAACAAGAAAGGTTATGCCTTCATTTTGTTGCAATGAACGATATTATTCCAACCAACAAGGTCGCAGACTTGAGATCATTTGCTGTTCAAGCCATTGAACAGGTCTGTGGTTTTCGCGAAGCAGAAAATATTGTATTTGAAATATTCGAACATTATTTAGGTTGGAAGCGCACCGATGTCGTATTAAATGCCAACGAGCGCATCTCTGAATCGGAAATGCTAAAGGTGTATAAGGCAGCTAAACGTGTGGCTTCGGGCGAGCCGTGGCAGTATGTTCGTGGGACAGCGTATTTCTCGGAGTTAAACCTAAAGGTGAATCCGCACGTGCTTATACCGCGTCCGGAAACCGAAGAATTAGTTGCTTGGATTTGCTATTCTCATTCGTCAGACGCATTGAATATTTTAGATGTGGGGACGGGTAGTGGCGCCATTGCGCTGGCTTTGAAAAACCGAAATCGCGATTGGAATGTGCATGCCCTCGATGTCTCTGAACATGCCCTTGCTGTAGCAAAGGAGAATGCCAATGACAACTTCTTGAATGTACACTTTCATCTGCTGAATATGCTCGAAAATCCCTTGCCCGAAGTAACTTGGAGTGTGATCGTTTCCAATCCGCCTTACATCCCCGAAAGCGAACGCAGCACCATGTCGGCACACGTAGTAGGGCACGAACCTTCACTGGCGCTATTCGTTCCAGATAGCGATGACTTGATTTTTTATCGTCGAATAATTGAGGAAGGAAAACGAGTGAACTGCCGAACCATCTATTTCGAAATTCATGAAGAGCGCGCCGAAGGTGTAATGGACTTGTTCGAAGCAAATGGGTACGAACCCGAATTAAAATTAGACCTACAAAAAAAGCCCCGCATGGTGCGAGGCTTTTTGAAAGAGTAATTCAGCTTAATTGTAGTGGAACATACTCATGACCAATTTATCATTGGTCTCCATGCCTTGGTCAATAATCTTATCAACCCAAACCGGATAGGTACATTCGTCCATCAATGCTTGTGAGGTTTTGATGTAGCGACTTCTTACGCCATTCGGAGTGTCTAACTCGTAGTTCACATTCCATCCCAAGACCATTACACGAACTCCTAGAGCATTCAACTTAGCTACTAAGTGGCGGTATTCACTATCGCCACCAATAATCACCAACACATCGAATTGCTTGCTAATAGCCATGGCTAACGCCTCGGTTGCAAACCATACATTGATTGGTTTTTCTTGAGTTTCTCCAGTTTCTTGGTCCACTTGCAATGGGAAATAGTGAGAAACAATTCCTTGATAAATCAAGGTGTCTTCCATTTTACGTTCGTTGGTAATGATTTCCAAACGTTTCATAGGATCTGGATATTTAATTTCCAGAGCTGAAGTTGGATATCTACCGCGGAACCAATGTGCCTCTACAACTTGACATAAGTTGTATCTCGAATGTTCTAACTGCGCCACCTTATGTCTTACGTAATCGGTAAATCCCGAATAGTAAAAGCTCTTACCTACAGCGTGATGATACTTGTAAAAAGTGTTGACCTGAAGGAAGAATGATCCGTCGATGAACATGGCGATTCGAGTGATCTTTACTGGTTCATGCATAATACAAATGATTAGATATATAGATTCAAAATGTGGTGCGAATGTAATTCGCTTTATGAATGCTTAACAATCTTTTTACCTTAATGTTGACTAAACCAAACAAGAAATAATTTTAGCCTTCCATTGAATCTTGGCTAGATCGCATGTTTTTTCGTTTGAATAAGGTAGCATCCATTTTTCCAAATTTCCATGTGATGTTGAATCGAAACATATACCAGTCGCGACGCTTGTACGTTTCTTGCGTGAAATAATCTGTATTGCTGTAGATCTTATTTACTCGAGTTCGAAGAACGTCTTGTCCGCTTAGGGATACAATTAAACTTTTGTTTTTAAGAAATTCTTTTCTCAAACCGAAGTCAAGACCATACGTTGGTAACACATACCCTTGAACGGTATTCGTGCTTCCTCCATAACCTCCACCTCCCATGCCGCCCATACCGCCGCCGCCCATGCTGCCCGCACGGTCTGAACTTCCAACATCTAATGCGCGCTTGCTGGTATAATCAAACATCACTTGAAACGCAAAACTCTTCGGTAGTTTGAAATTGATATTTCCCTTCGCCCAATAACTTGAAATGTTATTCGTCAAATTGGCACTAATGTTTGTCCCATCAATACTACTGTTGTACAAGGTCAAATTTGCGTTGAAGTCAATTTTATCATTCACCAATTGCTTATACACAAACTCCAATCCCGCAGCTGTACTGCTGTTTGCGTTAGCATAGGTATTTATAATTACATCGCCTCCGGTAACAGGATTCACTTCAACTTGTTGCTGACGAACTGTAATGTTGGTGGTGTATCTACCGAACAAGGTTACCAAGAATGTGGTTTTCTTGTTGGGTACATACTGCCAAGAGAGTTCGCTGGTGTAAGTAAATTCTGGTCGAAGATTCGGATTGCCGCGTTGAATGTTCAATGAATCGCTGTAGTCGGTAAAAGGACTCAATTGCATAAAGCTGGGGCGATTGATTTTTCTGTTCACTGCGAACTGAATGTCCTGCTTGTCATTGATGACACGCGTGATGAATAACGATGGAAAGAGACTAAGCGGATATTTGTACGAATACTGCGATTGATTCGTCAGAAATTCAGCTTGATAATTACTGCTTTCTGCACGAAGTCCACCTTTGTATTTCCACTTAGGCAAATCCACAGCCGCCGTTCCATAGGCTGCGTACACTTGATCGAAATAATGGTAGTTCACTTGAAGAGATTGGCTGCTAATCCAGCTGCCGCCAACCAAACTGTAGTTGGTGTACAAACTTGTGTAATCGCGCATACTTACTCGCGTTCCAGTTTCCAAACGAAGTTTCTCATTCACCCGCGATTCAAAATCTATTTGCGAAGTGCCTAGCCATTGATCTACATGTCCAACTTGTTTTTGTTGACTTTGAAATCCTTCGAAATATGAGGTGAGATAATTACCGGTGTAATCACTAAATATTTTATTCAAATTCACATCGGCATTCAGCTCGGTTCCTTCCTTAGCAAACAAGTGTTTGTATAAAATACTTCCACCTGCATTTTGAAAAACACGCTTGGTGTCGCTGTATCTGCTGTATCCGCCAATGCCACCGTTCAGTGTGTCGGCTTCAACACGCATGGTGTCGTGCGGTGCAAATGAACCACGCATGATATTCGACGAAAGGGTAAAGGTGTTGCGTTGGTCCATCAAATAATCCAATCCAATTTTACAATTCAACATATACCCATCGTTTCGGCTGTATTGATCTTGGTTCAAGGTGTAGGTAGGCGAGAGGTTGGTTCTGTCGGAACTTCCAATGCTTACACTTCGACGTTGATTAAAATTGCCATTTGCGAACAAATTGAATTTTCCTTGACGGTAGTTAAAATCCAATCCGCCATTTTCTCTTCCACGTTTGTCAATTCCCCACTTCACACTTCCGTTGTAACCAGCGCTGCGGTTGTGTTTCATGATAATATTAATAATTCCACCACCACCACCACTGGCGTCATATTTTGCAGACGGATTGGTTATAATCTCAACGCGTTGAATGGCGTCTGCTGGTATCTGATCAATGGTCAAGGTTGTTGGACGGCCATCCACAAAAATTTGCGGAGAAGTATTTCGCAAACTCACATTGCCTTCCGTATCAACTTGCAACGAGGGAATATTGCGCAGTACATCTTGGGCTGTTCCACCTGTATTCATGGCATTGCCTTCCACGTCATACGTACGTTTGTCAAATTCAATTTGACTACCTCCACCATTTACGACTACAGTTCCTAAGGTGGTTGCAAAGTTCAACTTGAAATTTCCTAAATCTTTTTCTATTAATCCTCCTGCTGCACGCAGCGTAAAGACACGATAAGCCGCATCTAAATTGGCCATTGAAAAACGGACGGTCAAGGTTTTTCCAGCAGGAAGATCTTCCACAATAAACTCACCCTTCGCGTTGGAAAGTGCGCCCGATATGGGGTTGGGATTGTCTTTTTTGATTGCAAGGCTGTCCTCTGCATACACGCGCACCACAACAAATTCAGCGGGTTTATTGGTAGCTGCGTCGAAAACCTTTCCGTACGCTCTTCCTTTCATTCCTACGTTGGGCTGTGCAAAGGCCATTTGGCTTATCCCTAATAAACACACAAAGACTAAAATCAACTTCACAATTAATCGCATAGGTAGAGTATTTCTATTCAAAATCATTTCTAATTTGAGGCCTACGAAGGTAAGATTTTTCCGTAATTTCGAAGCCTCATGAAACCAATTCCTTTTTCGCCTCCACGTATCGACGACAAAACCATTGAAGCGGTCACCGCTGTGTTAAAGTCTGGCTGGATTACCACAGGACCACAGACACGTGGTTTGGAAGATGACATTCGAGCTTACACCCAATCGGGTCCTGTGTTATGCTTAAATTCATGGACCAACGCCGTTGAATTGGTGCTTCGCTGGTTCGGAGTAGGAGAGGGCGATGAAGTGTTGGTTCCTGCATATACCTACGCCGCTACAGCAAATATTGTCGTTCACGTAGGAGCTAAACCAGTAATGGTGGATTCACTTACCCATTCAGCGCTCATGGACATTCAGAAAGCCAAGTTGCTGTTGTCTGAACGCACCAAGGTTATTATGCCGGTAGATATTGCCGGATTCCCTGTCGATTATGACGCCTATATGGAATTAGCCAAATCATGGGGAGAAAAATTTAGTTGGAAACCCGCGAACGCTGCGCAAGAAGCCCTGGGCCGTCCGCTTGTCATTTCAGACGCCGCACACAGCTTTGGTGCTAAATACAAGGGAAAACGTGTGGGGTCGCAAACCGATGTCGCAGGATTTTCCTTCCACGCCGTAAAAAATTTAACAACAGCAGAAGGCGGTTCTGTTTCATTGAACCTACCTGAACACATCGACTCGGCTGCTGTTCGAGCGGCTTTGAATATTTCAGCGTTGCACGGACAAACCAAAGACGCCCTGTCTAAAACGCAGGCAGGTCAATGGCGCTACGATATTGTTGAAGCAGGGTTCAAATGCAACATGACCGATATTCATGCGGTGATTGGTCGCGTGGAATTAGCTCGGTACGAAGAAACTCTGCAACGTAGAAAACACATTTGTAACTTGTATGCATCGTTTTTCAGCGGCAAAGAATTACTGATACTGCCTGCATTTTCGAACGAATATGCTGAGAGCTCGTACCACTTGTATTTGCTGAGGGTAGCTGGTTTCTCGGAAGAACAACGCGACGCCGTCATTCGCATTGCTGCCGAACAAGGTGTATCACTTAACGTGCATTTCCAGCCGTTGCCTTTGCTTTCATTTTATAAGAATTTAGGATACAACATTTCCGATGTGCCGAATGCCTTCGCACAATATCAAAATGAAATTTCTCTTCCCGTTTATTTCGATCTAAGCAATGAAGATACCTTGCGTGTCGCCGAAACGGTTTGGAATGCAATTCAGGAAGTTCGATGAAACGATTGTTTGACATAATCTTTTCGTTGTTTCTCATTGCGCTTCTAATTCCCTTGGGATTAATCTTGGCAATTTGGATCATGATAGATGACCCGGGCTCTCCTTTTTTTATTCAGCAACGCGTAGGTAAAAACGGAAAGTTATTCGGTCTGGTTAAGTTTCGTTCAATGCGGAAGAATGCCGAATCAATGGGACAGCTCACCGTGGGAATGAAAGACAATCGCATCACTCGAAGCGGTTACTTTATTCGTAAATATAAAGTCGATGAATTGCCGCAATTATGGAATGTTTTTGTGGGAGATATGAGTGTTGTAGGTCCTCGCCCCGAAGTGCCTCGCTACGTGGCCTTGTACAACGAAGAGCAACAGCGGGTTCTTTCCATCAAACCGGGAATCACCGATTATGCGAGTATTCTGTACGTGAGAGAAAATGAGATTCTTTCAAAGGCGCAAGATCCAGAACATGCATACATTCAAGAAATAATGCCAGCAAAACTTGCGTTGAATTTGAAGTATGTTGATGATCATTCGCTGGGTAGCGATTTAAAAATTATCGCACAAACCATCAAAGCTATTTTTTCATAACACTTGGTCGCACGAACGCAAGATGATGCGTACGGCCTCTTCCGCTTCTTCCATAGAAGTAGTTAAGGGAGGTGCAATTCGGAAACTCCAAGGACAAGACAAGAACCAAAAGCTGAGCAGACCTTGATTTAAATTTTCTTCCACTACACGCTGCACCGTCTCTGCATCGTCCATATCAATCGCGAAGAACAATCCTTTCCTACGTATTTCTTTTACCTTCGGATGCGAAGCTAATTTTTCTTCGATAAATGCACCAATGCGATCCGCGTGTTCCAATCTGCCCTTTTCCTTCAATTCTTTTAAAAATGCCGCAGCGGCAGCGCATGCAACCGGATGACCCGCAAAGGTGCTGATATGCCCAAGCAAGGGCTCATGCGTGAACTTGCGTAGATGCGCGTCATTGGCAACCACACAGCCAATAGGCATGCCCCCACCTAATGCCTTTCCCAACGTAAGCACGTCGGGTGTCACTTGAAAATGTTCGAATGCAAAATAGGATGCTGTTCTTCCCATTCCACACTGTATTTCATCGAACACCAACAATGCGCCCACTTCATTACAACGTTGGCGTAGCGCCTCTAAATACAAGGCATTCGGAATTCTAACTCCGGCATCACCTTGAATGGTTTCTAAAAACACACCCGCAACAGAGGAAGTAATTTTCTGAAGGTCTTCCCAATTATTTAATCGAATAAATCGCACTCCAGGCATCAGCGGACGATAGGCGCTTTTTTTTACTTCGTTGGCAGAAATAGCCATTGAACCTGTGGTACTTCCATGATAAGATCCAACGAATGAAATAATTTCTTTTCTTCTCGTAACACGTTTAACCAATTTGAGCGCTGCTTCATTGGCTTCGGTTCCGCTGTTTACGAAGTAACACGTATTCAGTTGGGGTGGAAGCAAAGCAGTTAACTCATCAGCCGCATCATTCTGTGCTTGCTGAACAAATTCGCCGTAAACCATGGTATGCAAATGCAAATCCACTTGCTTGTGTATCGCCTCGCGTATGCGAGCATTCCCATGACCTAAATTGCTAACTCCAACGCCACTTACAAAATCCATAAATCGACTGCCATCTTTTTTGTAGATGTAGATCCCCTCAGCACGCTCCACTTCAATTCCCAACGGAAATGGCGTGGTCTGCGCTAACCCCTTCTCAAAAAACACGTTCGATTCACTCATTATCTCTTTAATCTTTTAATCGTCTTCAGACCTTCGTTGTCATTCAACTATCAGTTCATCGCAAAAAATCCACGGCTTGCCACCCGCTCCCAAATGCCATTCTGGAATTTTATCAAACGCAGGCATAGCCACACATTTCACATATTTCACTTGACTAACATCACCTTTATACAAGGCATCAAAACTGACACTATACGCGTGAATCTGTGGTCCCTCGCTGTGTTGCTGCGTTGTAAAATCTTCTGAATACACCTCGTCATACGACTTGCCGTCTTTGCTGACAAAGAATTTTACGTTCGACGGAAACCATATCCATGGACGAATATCTTGATAAGCAGAAAGCGAAATCTTTTTAATGTTGGTCGGATTTTTCAATTCAATCACACATTCCATTTTACCATTGTATCCTTGCCAGGTGCCCGTTCTAAAATCAAGTTTACCTCGCACACCATCAATAAGAGCATCGTTGCCACCTGCGGTGTACTGTGCGTCATAGGCAGGTGCTTGGTTCATAATTAAATTGTCCGAACGTTTGTAGAAATTCGCTTCCACCCAAGCACTAGGAAGGAAGTTGGCCGAGCTACCAGTAGCGCGTGCACGAATCGTACACGTCGAAGAAACAGGAATTGGTTTGGTATAAACAAATTTCGTTGTCTTTCCATTTTGAATCCATTCCACTTCAATTTTCACATCTTTTTCAAGGCAAGAAAGCGTGATGAATTGATTGTTAACGAAGGAAACCGCTGGAGCAGTGATTATGGGTGCGGGAGTGATTTTCTTGTCCGAATAAATTCCCACCGGTAACGAAGCACTTGCAACAGGCTTGTCTCCTTGGTATTCCAATGGACCGTTTATCCACCAACCCGATTGGTCGCCTGGACAAATGGGGTAGGTGTTCCAATCGCTTACGACATACCAAGCCGACATTTGTCCGCAATCTTCGTTGCCACACAATCCGTCTGGTGTTGTATCGTATAAATTTTTCATGATACTATCGCGGTACAAGATAACCTTCGCCGGATTCACATAACCATAGAGGTAAGCCATGTGGTGACTGGGTTCGTTGCCATGGGCGTATTGTCCAATTAATCCTGTTATATCCGCTTGTTCGCGTCCTGTTGTTTGTGTAGATGCAGAAAAAAGTTTGTCCAATTCATTTTCAAATGCGGTTGCTCCACCCATGTAGGTGATAAGACTTGGAATGTCTTGCGGCACAAAGAAGCGATACTGCCAAGCATTCGCTTCGGTGTAATGAAAATTCACTTGGTAAGGGTCGAATGGAGTGGCGAAGCCGCCATTCACCCGGGCACGCATGAATTTTGTTTCTGGATCAAAAACATTTTTCCAATTCTGCGAACGCAAAGCATACGTCTCAGCTACTTCTCGCTCACCAATCATTTCTGCGTATCGGGCAATGCAAAAATCGTCGTAGGCAAACTCTAAGGTTTTACTCACACTCTCACTGAATTCATCGCCGGGCACATAGCCACATTTTACATAGGCCTTTTTCTCTTCTTGAGGTCCATTGCTGGTTGTGACAAGCGCTTCCAGCATACGCAGTTCATCGGCCTTCGTTTTAAATCGAATGCCTTGCTTGTAAGCTTCTGCAATTACAGGTGCTGAATGGTATCCAATCATGCAATACGTTTCGTTCGCTGCCAATTCCCAAACTGGTAATTCGCCACGCTCGTTGTACATTTCCAAAAAGGTCTTTAACCAATCGTAAGTGCGTTCAGGTTCTAGCTTACACATCATGGGATGGTAGGCTCTAAATGTATCCCACAAAGAAAAAACCGTATAACGTTTGTATCCTTCTGCGGTATGAATCTTATTATCCATACCACGGTACCTTCCATCAACATCGCTCCACACGTTCGGAACCGTATAGCTGTGGTACAAGGCTGAATAATAATTTGCTAATTCAAGTTGACGCTCTACTTCGTCTGTGCTGTTTTGAAATAAGTTGGGTCTGGGAGCTTTATCCAATACATCAAACCACGCCATGGTGCTTGCATCATACGCGGTGTAAAAATCATCCAATGGAATTTCTGAATACAAATTATTCATGGCACCTGCTTCATCGACGCCTGATAACCCTACACGAATGGTCAATTGATTTTCTTCACTAGGTAAAAACAAAAACTGAAATGCTTGAATCATCTCTAAATCCACATGCTTCACGCCCTTCTCATCTACAAAGGTGCTGCGCTGCATTAATTGATCGTTGGCAACAAAGGGTTTCGAAAATACTGCATAGAAATAAGTGTGCTGATTTTCTGCCCAACCTTGCGAAACACGGTATCCACTAATTGCAGTGTCGCCATAAAAATGCAAGTCGTAATACAACAAATTATCTCTGTGCATAAAATCTAAAAACAACAAACACGAATCGCCTGATTGCAGAAAATACTGGTGAACAGCGGCATGTTCAGTGGCCGTAAGCGCAACGTCAATGTTATAATCGTCGAGATGCACAGAATAGCTTCCTGGCGATGCGTACTCACTTTCGTGTCGAAAGCTAGATTTAATGGCGTCTCTCCACAATGGCTCAGCTTTTACATGACCGTTAGTGGGCATGAAAAGTATGTCACCGTAATCAGAAACACCTGTTCCTTGTAGATGTGTGTGAGTAAAGCCATAAATTATACTGTCTGAATAATGGTATCCACCGCAACCGTCCCATCCGTCTAAGCGGGTATCCGGACTAACCTGCACCATTCCGAATGGATAGGTTGCGCCGGGGTAGGTATGTCCATGCCCACCTGTGCCTGTGAAGACATTCACGTATTCAATCGGTAAATAATCATAGTGCGATTGCATGAGTGTGTTTTTACCATCGATCAAAATTTGGTCGTACATGGTGCTGTCGAATTCCCATACTAATCCGTCATACGAAGTAATGTCAATGGTCTCTGCAGGTTTAGCTGTGCGACATGCGGCTAGCCCAACTACAACAAGGGCGAGAAAGAAATTTTTTTTCATGGTTTTGGAACGCAAACCGGACAGTTCATTCGGTCGTGTGTTTGACCAAAATGAAGGACCTGAGGTTTGGCAATTTTTATTTGAGTCGTATATACTTCGCGCTGTTCAGGAGTGAGCTCTAAGTCTACAGAAAGGTCGCGATCTTCTTTCAGTGCTTTCTTTTCAGCAGATAATTTGTTTAGCTCTTCAAGGGCTGCGCTGCTCGATTCGCTCGCTAATTCATCCATGCGTGAATTAATGGCAATTTGCTTTTCATGCGTGGCTACAAAGAGTTTGCAAATGCGTTCGAAGGCTTCGTTGCTTGGATTAACTTTTTCTTGAATGGCCTTCAATTGCGCTTGATCCTGATTGGAAAGAATAGAAACATCGGTTTGTGCTATTGCCGAAAGCCCCATCAAACACGCAACTACAACGATTAGCCACTTATTCATACCTCAAAAATAAGATAGTCTGAACTATTTACTACATTTGCCTCGCATTTGGTCATTCATTCTTCGGAGTGAATGTTAAAAGGGAATCACGTGTAATTCGTGAACTGTGCCCGCAGCTGTAGTTTGTCTCGCGAAAGCGAAAAATTTCGGTTACTCAAAGCCACTGTGAAAACGGGAAGGCAACCGATCGACAAAAGTCAGAAGACCTGCCTCATGCCTAACCGAATTGTTGCTCGGGGTCAAGCAATACAAGGCATATGAGAAAAACACAACTGGTTATTTTATTTGCGCTGCTTACCCAAGCTGCATCCTCTCAAGTCTGGAATGTTGCCATGGATACCATTGAGGTAAAAGCCCGCAATATTGTTAAACTTCCGCGCTTTGCAGTAGTTGATTCCGCCTATTTTGTGCATTATGGCAATGCTGACCTGGCGCAATTGGTTCAAATCAGCGGTATTGGAACAGCCAATAAATACGGTGGTGGCGGTGCTATTGCTAGCGTGCGCAACGCCGGTATGAAACCCGAATTTATTGCCGTGGAATGGAACGGTATGGCCATTAATTCGCTGTCATTAGGTATGGCCGATATTTCACTCATTCCTTCGTTTTTTATTGATCAAGTTTCCTTCAATGAATCGAACTTCGAATGGGGACAACGCAATACAGGAATTGGAGGAAACCTCAAGTTATCTTCTTCCTTTTCCTCTAAACCAAGTTTGGTTGTTCAGTCGTCTTATTCGTCGCTGTTAAACGGATTCTTGGGTGTGAAGTTGAAACAACAACGCGGTAAAAACAGATACGATTTTCGTGTGCTTTCCAACTTCAATCGAAATGAATTTTATTACGTCGATCCTTTCACGTTTGTACCCAACACCGTTATTCAGAAAAACAATGACACACACATACAGGGTATTCAAGCGGGCATTCAACACAGTGCACTCAAAGGAATAGTGGAATCACGTTTCTTACTTGTTAAGCGTAACGCCGAACTTCCCGATGCGTTAGGTGGACTGGCACCTTTGAACGCACAGCAGCAAGATAGAATTTTCAAATGGTCAACCAGTTTTAAACCAAGAAAGGGCTTTGAAGTTTTTGGATTGGAAGGAATGAAAGAGTTCGCCCTCTTGGTTTCCAATGATTACAACAATTATCAAAATAAAACGTCGAAGTCCATTGTCGAATCGTCACAACTCGGAGGCAATGTTGCCATTTACTTGCGAGGTGCTAAAGGTTTCCTTCAAAATCAAACCAACCTAGCTTTAAGCGATGTGCATTATTCAGAATGGAATGCTCGGTACAACTGGATGCATGCTTCTTCGTATTTCGCCTGGGTGCAGCGCGCGAAATGGGGCGAATACTTGTTGTGGTTTAAACCAGAATACCGCACCGACCAAAACTTCATTTCTTCCTTTGAAGCTGCGTTGCAAATTCCTTCTTCACAATCGTGGAAATGGAAGTGGAGTGCAAGCCGATTGGCACGCTTTCCTACAGCGAATGAACTTTATTGGCAACCGGGGGGAAATCCTTACCTCAAGCCCGAAGTAGGTTCGTGGATAAAATCAGCTTTGACAAAATCGTGGCGAAAATGGCAAGTAGATGCCGATTCAAAATATGGAATGATTTCGAATTGGATTCAGTGGAGCCCCATCAACGCACAAGTATGGAGTCCCCTAAACATTAAATCAGTTCGGCTGTGGCAATCGTCTGTGGGGCTGAGCTTTCAGCACAAAACCACGACGTCTCAGTTCAAAGTAAATGCTTCTATTCAATTCACTTCGGCAATAGGAAAAAACGAAACTTCTACGACTAGTTTTCAAATGGTGTATACCCCAAAATGGAAGGGGCATGCGCACGTAGAATGGAATAAGAAAAATTGGAACTTCTTAATTTCGTGCAATCAATGGAGTGCACGCTACACCGACGAAGCCAACACTCCTTACTTTTCACTTCCAGCCATGGTGGTGGTAGATGCAGCTGCTTCGAAAGTGATTCATCTCGATTCGAATCACATGGATTTATACCTCGGGGTAGCTATTGACAATATAGGTAATCAGAATTATCAGTGGGTTCGAGGATATATCACTCCTGGGAGTGTCTATACCATTCAAGTTAAACTTATCTTTAAATAATATGAAAAAACAAATCCTTTTCGCATCACTCATGGCCTTAGTTATGGTTTCTTGCGATAAATGCAAAGATGCCAATCAAGACCAACGCGATTATTCATCGGGGGCTTTCGTCGTGAACGAAGGGTCATTCGGTAACTCGAATGGTGGTATTACTTACGTAGGTGGAAGTCTTACCGTTTCGAATGTTTTCCAAGAAGTGAATGCGTTGCCAGTTGGCGACGTCATCACGGATTTTGATCGCGTAGGCGATTTCGGCTACACCGTAAGCAACAATACGCAGAAGGTGGTAATTACGAAAGCAACCACCTTTGAACGTGTGGGCGAAATAACAGGGTTCACTTACCCACGCGATTTTGTTTCAGTAGCTACCAATCTTGCTGCTGTTTCAGACGGGGCTACCGCTGGAAGTGTGAAGTTCGTTGACCTTTCAACCAACAGTATTATCAATTCTATCAATGTAGGTAAAGGTCCCGAAGGCATGCTCGTTGAAAACGGAAAAGTGTATGTGTGTAACAGCGGTGGTTGGGATATTGATTCAACGATTAGCGTCATTGATGTGGCTTCGTTTCAAGTAGTGCAAACAATTAATGTAGCGCGAAAACCGGTAGAAATTACTTCTGATGCAGATGGATACGTGTGGGTACTTTGTAGCGGCGAAACACAATACGATGTGAATTGGAATGTCATCGGACATACTCCTGCAGCATTGGTTCGCGTGAATCCATTAGACGGAACAACACAGTCTTTCTTAATTGGAAACATCGGTGATCATCCGCTTAACATGGCAATGGATAAATTGCATAACCGTATTCTAATTGCGAACAACCAAGTTGAGAGTTTTGATATCGCTAGTATGACTTTCAACGCTACGCCATTTTCAACAATCTACGCCAATGGAATTGATATTAATCCGTTAGATAATTTCGTGTGGATTTGTGGTCCAACCGATTTCACGTCAAATTCAACCATCACCATTTTCAATGCAGAAGGTGCTCAAGTGAAGACAGTGGAAGCAGGTATAGCAGCAAGAAAGGTGAGTTTCAAATAAGAGTTAACGCAAATTAAAAAAGGCCGCACATGCGGCCTTTTTCTTTTTCATTAGTTTGTGTGGCGCTTACTTCGCCGGAGCAAAACTTCCGTTCTGCTTTGTAAGATGGAATCCAACAGGTGCAGAAGCAACTGGTTGTGGAGTGAGTCTTTCAAGTACAACATTTCCTCCAGTCACGGTGCGAACTGAATACGCAATGCTAACAAGCTTACGTGTTGCGTCGAACTGTGGTGTGTATTGGAAATCTAAGCCTTGAGCCAATAAATCATTTCTAAGTTGAAACAATTGCTCGCGACTGGTTTCTGCATTGATAGTAACGTTTACTTCATTTGCATTAATGATGTTCTGAGCAAATAAGTTGGCACCAATTAATACGGCTGCTACAACTAAAAGTGAACGAAGTGTTTTCATAGGTTTTTTTCTTATAACAATTATACAAATTCTTTTCTTTTGCTTTTCAAAACTGGTAAGAAATATTCGTACCGAGTTATGAACTATTTTTGTCGAAACTAAATAAGCGAACATTGGGCCAAAAATTTAACATCGACGAATTTAGAACGCATCTCTTTTCTAATGACTTCAAAAACTTTGAAAAGGCTGCATCATGGGTGAAAGATTCAGGAACCGCCGAGTGCATTCCCATTTTACTCGACTTCTATTCTATTTGTGAGCAAGATGAACAACTCATTGAAGTTCGTGAAATGTTGCTGGCTATGCGCATTCCTGGCGCTGAGCAAGCGTTGGTACATGCACTTAAACAAGCCCACCTCAAAAATATCCATATCGAAATTCTTGAATTCATGTGGAGCAACGGTTTCGCCGGTGTTGGGCATTTAGGCAAACTGGTTCAACGTGGGATTGAATTACGCATGAATGGGATGATTGAACTTCTCAGTATCATGGAACAAGACGGCGAATACACCGACGAAGATCAACTCGAGGCATTATCGTTCGTACAAAGTTTTGATTCTGCTGGTCTATCGCGCGAAGAGCGCCTCCTATTAAAAGAAATCCACGAAAGACTTTTACGCCTTCGTGGATTTGAAGAATAATCTTATGTGAGGTTTCTTAGCGTGTTACCACAATAGTTCCTTGTAGTTCTTTCGCGTCGCTATTGAATCCTTTGTATTTAATTACATAGTTGTAAGCCCCGTCTGGAACGAAGTAAGAATCGTTTCCGCGGTAGTCTCCAATCCATGCATCTTCCACATTGGTGCTGCGATAAACTTTATCGCCCCAACGGTTAAATACAACCATTTCGAAATTCATAATACTTGCTGCAATAATGCGCAACTGGTCGTTAATACCATCACCGTTTGGTGTAAAGCAATTCGGAATGTAAATGATAGGAGGGAAGGTAACATCATATGAACTAGTTGCTGTACAACCAATTTCATTGGCTACCAATAACGTCGCATATCCAGCACCTAATCCATCAAAGGTGTAATCCACGTTCGGTGTGTCAAAGGTAGTTCCATCAGAGAACGTCCATTGGTAGGTACAGTTAATACAAGGTGGTGTATCTAAATAAACGAACTGATAGCTAAATCCATCGGCACTATTCGCATCGAAATTTGCATTTACTGGAATAACTGTAGCGGTAACGTCGGCCATGATTCCTTGTCCGCATTGGTCTTCAGCAGTTACGGTGTAAGTTGTAGTAGATAAAATTTCACTGTAGCTAGCAGTAGCGCCTAATTGACTGTCTGTCCAAACATAGCTAAATCCACCGCCACCACCGGTTGCCAAAGCAGTGAAGGTTGCTGAGCCGTTCACACAAATACTTGTATCTGGAGATACAGTAATCGCCAATGGAGGATTAGGAATAATAATGTTTAATGTGTCACTATCTGATTCGTTACACACGTCAGTAACCGTTACTGAATATGTGGCGTTTACCGGTGTAAGTGCGTTGTAGGTTGTAGTACTCGCAATCATTGCGTTGTTCGAATACCAGGCATAACTGTAACCTCCCGATCCACCCGATAATGTTGGTGAAAGGGTGTTTGTTGTGGTACAGGTGGTAGTAATATCCGGACCTAAATCAACGATAACAGGAGGATTTGTAATAACGACAGCCACAGTGTCCATAGCCATGCTGCCACATCCATCCAATACAACCACGCTTACCTCAGTTGAAGTGCCAGGGGTGAAAGTAATATTCTGAGTTGCGCCTACAGGAGTGCCGTTATTGGCCCATGCATAGGTAAATCCACCGCCTCCACCGCTCAAGGTTGGAGTCAATGTAAACGTGCTAACGCAGTTTCCTTGTAAGGTATCTGGAAGTGTAACAACCAATGGTGGCGCTTCAACTGTAATGACAATGTCGCCAGTAAAGCTTTGACCACATGCATCGTTCACCTGAAGACTTACTAAGCCTTCATTCACCATACCTGAATTCGAATAGTTTCCGTCCCAAATATTCCAATCATACAATCCGTTGGTATACCAAGCGTAAGAATAACCGGGTACGCCACCACTTACAACTGCATTGATAGTAAAAGGACTTAAACAGGGTGCATTCACTGTATCGGGTACCGTAACTATTAACTGCGGTGCATTAATACTCACAGTAACCGTGTCTTGGGTGACCATGCCACATCCGTCAGTAACTTGAACATTGATTAGGCCAGCACCATTCCATGATCCGTAGTATAAGTAATTGTCCCAACCCCAAAGGTTGTTTCCATTCTCATCTAACCAGATATAAGAATAACTCGAGTTATTTCCACCTGAAACCGTAGCATATACATCGGCATAGCCTCCACAATCAATTTGGAAATCCCCGTTATCAATACTTACGCTGAAAGGGGGGTAAACCGTAATATTTACAGGGAAATTTCCTGTTGCTCCGGGCCAACCACAGGTGTCAGAAATCGTTAAATAATAGGTCGTGCTAGATAATGGCGAAACATCAATGCTCTCGTCAGTCTGTCCTGTGCTCCATGAGTATTGGTAGTTACCGTATCCTCCTGTAACAACAGGGTCTAGTGTAGCGGTCATTCCTAAACAAATGTCTGAAGTGTAACCGGTAATGGCAATGGGTTGTGGTTGATCTGCAATGTCAAAGTCAAAGGTGCTAATCATGCCAGAACCGTTACATGCAGCAAGATTCAGAATGTCCATGTGAACCGATTCAGTTCCTTCAGTAATTCCATCAACAAAGGCATCGATAATGAATGAAACCGAGCTTACTCCACTTGGGAAGATGATGGTGTCAGGTAAAAGGGTGTAATCCACACCGTTTTGCGCTGTTCCTGACCATGTAATGATACACATATCTTGAACCGCTAAATCTGAAATGGGAGGACGAGTGAAAGTAAGAGTCGCCTCTCCGCAGTTTTCATACAAGGTGTTTCCGTTTGTACCACCCGCATTCATCGTTAAATCAACGTCAACCACCGCATTAGAAGAGAAAGAACCTGCTTCTAAAATTACAATCGATTCCAAGGCGCCGTCCGACCCGTCGGCAATAGCTAATTTGATATGATAGGTTTCGCCACATGTCACCGGGTGCATGGCTTCCAAAACAACGGTGTATCCGTCAATGTAAACTCCAACGTTGCTCGGATTGTCAATGTAGTATGTACTGTTCAAGGTGTTGTTCACCGAACTAATAGTAATTGGAAGAGGCGGATTAGATCCTGGTACTTGTGCAATGTTTACTGCACCTCCAGGAAATCCTGCTGGCGAAGAATAAGGACCTGTAATACCAGGACCACTCAAAAAGAAGGCGAAAATGTCGTTGTACGAAGAGTTCACCCATTCCATATACTCATCCGACCCAAAGATGTAGTTGAAACGTAAGGTGTCTCCTGTAGGAATGAAATCAAATTCAAGAATAGAAACGTCGTTAACACTGCCCACGCTAAACGATTGTCCAATTAGTGGGGGAACCGAATTCGCAATGGAAAGTAAGTCAGGATCTCCTGATACATTACAACCACCAGGAAGAAAGCCTGCGTTATCCGCAATATTGGTAGCCATGTCAGATGATAACACCAATCCGGCGTCAATGCCAAGTCCAACGCTGTTACCATTGGTGTACGAAACAACTTGTTCGTTACAACCGGTGTAGGTGATGTTCGTAGCCGAAATACCATTTCCTAAAAGTACGTTTTGCACGTATTCTTGAATGGTCATGGTTTGTGTCACCAATTGGGCGTACAGGAAACTACTTGAAAAAATAAGTGAAAGGGCAAGGAACGTTTTCTTCATTTTTGAGGTCTATGCATACAAGACTACGAATTTAGCTATATGGTTGCCGAATTCCTATAATTTTGATTTTAATATGAAATATGCTTCAGAAGATGTGCTAGGAAGTTCAATGTTAGCCTATTGGAAAAAGCAAGATGATTCGCCTTTTCGGATAAAAATAAATGGCTACGAAGAACCCCCTATGGCACCGTCTACTTTTTTTCGGGGCTATAATCAAATGCGCGACTATGAGAAAAAAGCCCTCAAGTTAGCACAGGGAAAAGTGCTCGATGTGGGGTGTGGGGCAGGGTGTCATAGTCTATATCTTCAAAAGAAAGGGCACGAAGTTCACGGATTAGAAATTTCTGACCTCATTGCCCAAGTCGCCTCAGAACGTGGTATAACTGTTTTTCAAGAAGATTGGCGGTCATTTTCAAAGAAAGGATACGATACAGTCCTGGCTTTGATGAATGGAATGGGGATGATTTCTGAGATTCAAGAACTTGCGGCGTTTTTTAAGAAGCTAAAGTCACTCATTAAACCCGACGGACAAATTATCATAGATAGCACCGATGTCTCCTATGCTCGAAGCAATTGGGAATTCGAGAACCCAGCTTACTATGGTCATGTGTTCTTTCAGTTGCAATACAAAAGAAAGAAACAGGAGTTTTTCTGGATATTCGTCGATCTTTCAACCGCATTAAAAGCAGCTAAATCAGCCAAACTGAACGCAGAAGTACTGCACGAAGAGGCCGGAGGCCACTACCTCCTTCGACTAACGAAAGTCTGATAAGGTATCGCTGAGGCGCTTTCTTGCATGAAAAATGCGCGACTTCACCGTTCCCATGGGAATGTTCATCTCGGCAGCAATCTCTTCGTAATGAAATCCTTCAATGAACATTCTGAAGGGTTTGCTATAGTCCTCAGGTAACGTGTGAATAGCATTCCAAATGTCCTTTTCTGATAACTGTTGAAGGACATTCACCTCTTGAGATGAGTGGTTTAACAAGGTATGTTGGTTCGTACTGTTGTCTGTCCAAGTATTCTGTAACTGCTTGCGCTTATAGTTATTTATGAAAATATTTCTCATGATGGTGAACAACCATCCTTTGAAATTGGTGCCATCCTGAAAGTTGTCTTTGTAACGCAATGCCTTTAATAAGGTGTCTTGCATCAAATCTTCCGCATCTTCCAGGTTTCGAGTGAAATTAAAAGCAAAACTCTTCAAAGCCGTGGAATTGTTTCCCACCATACTGTAAAATTCTAAGGTACTCATCCGATCTTTTGTTTAATTATTTACCGCAAAGGTTAAACAAAAAATACAGCCACGCAAGAAAATGTTTAAGTAATTAGTAATAAAGTTAAACAAACTTGTTGTTGAGAGTTTAGAAAGCTGATTCTAAATCGCTTAGGTTTGAGTAGAATGTGATGGAAATCGGATTAGGAGACTTCAAACCTTTCAAATTACTCCCAGTCAAGTGGAAATGACTGTCGGTTTCCTCCACCAAACGCGCTGCTTTCTTTAAATAATCCGGTAAAAGCACCGAACTAGGAGATGTAGTAAGTATAGACACAAAATCAACATCACCCAAACGTGACATGACTTGTTTTAAGTCTTCCAAAGGAACGGACTGCCCAAGGAAAATGCTCTTATATCCTTTCTTTTTAAAAATAAAGTGAAGAACAAGCAAGGACAATTCATGAATTTCTAATTCAGGTAAGAAAAGAACAACTGGTCTGGCTAGCTTTGGTTCAACCAAGGTTCCAATGGTTTCGGTATGCGCAAGGACTTTTTGTCGAATTAAGGCCGAAATGAAATGCTCTTGGGCCGGACAAATGGCATCCGATTGCCACAATAGTCCAATGTGATTTAAAAACGGAACCACCACTTGGCGATAGGCCTGTTCCAATCCCAATTGCGAAATCTGTGGATCTAAAACGCTTGAAAACAGGGCCTCATCATAATTCAACATCGCAATCTTTAAGAGATGTAACTGCTGCTCGTTTTGTTGGCCGTTCTCTGCTTGCTTTCGTATTACGTCCAAAATCTGTATTTCAGACATCTGAGCAATCTTCGAAATCTTGTATCCTAAGTTATTTAGAAGCCCAATGTTGAGTAACGCTTTTAAATCTTTGTCAGTGTACTTTCGAATGTTTGTATCTGTGCGTTCTGGGTTCAATAGGCCATAGCGCTGCTCCCAGATACGTATGGTATGAGCCTTAATCCCTGAAAAGCTCTCCAAATCTTTGATGGTGAATTCTTGCGTGCGCATGGTTGTTTTTCTTGTAAAACCTCTTTCCGTTTAAAAGGTTCACGCGACGAAGATAATTTGCGTTTCTTTATGTGACGGCAACTAAATCTTGCTCCAAGTTTGTTTTCACAATACCTTCGGCGCATGATACGTGTTGCTTTAATTGGTTATGGCTATTGGGGACCAAACCTTCTTAGAAATTTTATTGCAGTAAATAACGCTGAAATGGCCTTGGTGGTTGATTCTCAGCCAAACAGATTGCTAGAGGCTCAGCGCCTTTATCCGTCTCTTCAGGTTTCAACACACGTTGATGATGTGTTCAACGATTCAACCATTGATGCCGTAGTAATTGCAACCCCCGTTTTTACACACTTTGAATTGGCCAAAAGAGCCCTGCTTTCAGGCAAATCTGTTTTGTTAGAAAAACCCATGACCGACACCGTGGCCCATGCCGTTGAATTAATGAATTTGGCCGAGCAAAAGGGATTGTTACTGATGGTTGATCATACGTTCCTTTACACTGGCGCAGTCGAGAAAATGAAACATCTGCAATCAACCGGTGAATTAGGAAAGCTAAATTACTTCGATTCAACACGCATTAATTTAGGTTTGATTCAGCAAGATGTTAATGTGCTTTGGGATCTGGCTCCTCACGATATTTCCGTACTCGGTCACTTAGTTGATGAAGTGCCGCTTAGCGTCAATGCTACAGGCGTTTCACACATTCATAATGAAATTGAAAACGTGGCATACCTCACAGTGAATTATCAAAGTAATTTCATTGCACATTTCAATTGTTCGTGGTCCTCACCAGTGAAAATACGATTGATGTTGGTAGGTGGAAGCGAACGAATGGTTGTATTCAATGACATGGAACCGACCGAAAAAATTAAGATTTACGATACCGCACACAGTGTGAGTACCATAGAGGAAATTCAAAAAGTGATGATCGATTACCGCGTAGGAGATGTCTATGTTCCTAAGCTAACCATGGGTGAGCCACTTCGTAAAATGGCTCAGGATTTTGTCGATTCAATCATCGAAAAAAGAGAGCCTCGCGCCAATGCAATGGGCGGATTAAATACAGTTCGTATTTTAGAAGCGGCCCAAAAATCTATCAAATCAAACGGTAAAGAGATAAAGCTCGAATTGTAATGCATAAACTGATTCGGATATCCAATGAACTGGCTTTAGATCTAGCCAGAAAAGTGGTTATTACCGAAGCCGCTTCAGGCCCTTATGCTGCCACTGCAGTCTATGCAGCCCTTGCCGGCGCTGAAGTACATGCTTTTGTTAAAGATTCCAGATTTGGTTCGGTAGCAGAAGTAAAAGAACAAGTGCTTGCTTTGGCCTCGCCTCTCAATTGTGCCAATCGCATTCAATTCTACGAATCAAAAGACCTGCTGCCTTGGTCGAAAGCCGATGTAGTAACCAATAGCGGAAGCTTACGTCCTATTGCCGACGAATACCTTCTTCAATGTCCAATCTCGTGTGTGCTTTCGCTCATGTTTGAAGATTGGGAATACCGCGAACAAGATTTTAGTTTAACCACCTGCAAGCAAAAAAATATCCGTGTCGTTGGTGTAAATGAAAGACATCCGCAAGTCGATGTGTTCGGCTACCTTGGTGATATGGTCATCCGTCTCATTCAAGATGCAGGAAAAACACCGTACCGCAATGCATTCATTGTAGTTGGGAACAATGATTTCGTCCCCTATATGCTGAAGCCTTTAACGGCATCAGCAGCAAGAGTAGGCGTGTTCGCTCCTTCCAACTATAAATCATCCATTGAGCAGCTTGGTGCGCAGTACTTAGGTGAAAGCGATAACTTTCATATTCACCCAGATTGGGAATCAGTTGAAGCAGTCATTTATACCGGTGCTCCGTTTACTCAAGTCCGCTGGCACGAATCAGATGCGCTGCTCGTAAGTGAACTTTCCAAATTGAATAATCCTTTGCTCCTTCGTTTTGCTGGAGATATTGATGAGCAAAACCTCACAGCTCATAACATTGCATTTTATCCGAGGGCAGTCGCATCGGGACATATGGGGATTATTCCTTCACAAATTGGGTGGGATCCAATTTTACGTCTTCAAGCCGGTGGCTTAAAAGTGGCAGAACTGGCTCATAAAAATGAAACCCAATACAAAGGAATTGAACTTGTTCAGTACCTTTGAGGCATGACCAAAAACGCCGACAAAGCACAACGTCTTTCTGATTTAACTTTTGATAAGTTCAAAGAACTTGCTCAAGATGAAAGCCTTTCGCGCTATGAGAAAATTGGATTCTTCAATGAATTGCGCGAAGGAAAGGAAGAGTTGATTTGGAATGACCTACTTCAAAAGATGCCAACCCTGCAACATGCAGGAAATAAAGTTTTAGATATTGGTCCAGGTTGTAGCGATTTGCCACACCTGCTGCTGAATCACTCGAGCCAGTTCGAGCAAGAAGTTTGGCTAATCGATTCGAAGGAAATGTTAGATAACCTTCCTTCAGAATCCTATATCCATAAACTTCCAGCCATGTTTCCAAATGAAACTTCAAATTGGGTGGAAGAGCACAAGTCTAGTTTTAACGCCATCATCGTGTATAGTGTGGTGCATTACATTGCTCTCGAATCTAGCTTGTTGGTGTTCATCGATGAGATTTCAAAACTACTTGCACCAGGCGGGATGGCATTAATTGCCGACATTCCAAACGCATCCAAACGCAATCGCTTTTTCTCTTCACCTGCGGGAATTACTTATCACCAAGAGAAGAATCAAACGAATAATTTACCGGTCGTGCAATGGAATAAATTGCTTCCTGGTGAAATGGACGACAGTGCAGTATTTGCTATGATGCAACGTGCGCGGGCAAACGGACTTGAATCTTATTTACTTCCACAATCCTCTGAATTACCCATGGGAAACAGAAGAGAAGATTTATTGATTATAAAACACCACTAATGAAATCAAAGAAGTTAGTTCTTTTTGGAAATACAGAATTTGCGGAAATAGCCTACGAATATTTCACACACGATAGTGACTATGAAGTTGTAGCGTTTTGTGTGCATCGCAGCTACTTGAACAAAGAACATATTTTCGGATTGCCTCTTGTGGCATTTGAAGATGTTGCTGAATTATATCCGCCGAGTGATCATGCTTTTTTTGCTGCTAGCGTGTACACGAAATTGAATCGCTTACGCACACAGATTTATACAGAAGCGAAAGCACTCGGATATGAAATGGCTTCTTATATTTCTTCTCGCGCCTTCGTTTGGCGAAACGTGAAATTGGGCGAACACGTCTTCATCTTCGAAGACAATACCGTTCAACCGTTTTCTGAAATTGGTTCGAATGTCATATTGTGGAGCGGTAATCACATCGGTCACCATTCAAAGGTGGGCGACAATTGTTTTATTTCTTCGCATGTGGTAATTAGCGGCGGAGTAACAATTGGAAAGAACTGTTTCATGGGTGTTAATTCAACCGTGAATAATGCCGTTACAATAGGTGATGATTGCCTGCTCGCATCAGCTGCTCTCGTGGTTAAAAATATCCCTGAAGATTCTATCGTAAAAGGAAAAGACATCACGGGTATTTCTTGTCGTGCATTTCATAAAATCGCTTCCGCATGAGTTGGAAGCGACTGGGACTGCTCGTTGAGGCCAATCCGAATTTGCCTTGGAGTTACCACTATGCGTCAATTCCAACGGCTTACCAATTGAACAACGAAGTCGTGCGCGTTTTGTATTATTCCATGGATGAATCGTACAACGGTCGCATCTCATACATCGATGTGAATGCAAAAAATCCTTCTGAGATTTTAGTTCGTAGCGAGGCAGTTATTCTTGATTTAGGAGAGCCGGGCATGTTCGACGATTGCGGTGTGTGTCCGCTTCAAACCATTGTAATCAATCAAGAACGTTACCTGTATTACCTCGGAGTTCAGCGTGTAGAAAAGGTGCCTTACTTGTATTTCTGCGGTCTTGCAAAATGGAACGAAAGCAAACATATTTTTGAGCGTGTTCAACATACTCCTGTTTTGGAACGCACACACGAAGAACCTCATATACGTAGCGCTGTAACCCTTTTACCAATGGAAAATGGTTTTGAAATGTGGTACGTCGGTGCTAGTGATTGGGTAGAAGTAAATGGTAAACAAGTGCCAACCTATCGCATTCACCGCGCGGAAAGTGAAGATGGTAAAAATTGGAACGTAACCCATAAGAATTGTATTTCATTCCAGAACGACGATGAGTTTGGTTTTGGAAGACCCTGGGTGATGAAAGCGAAACAGGGGTATGAAATGTACTACAGCATTCGCTCTCGTTCGAAAGGATATCGCTTAGGCTATGCCCAATCAGTAGACGGAATTACATGGGAAAGAAAAGATGAATCTTTAGGTTTCGATGTCGGTACCGCATTATGGGAAAATGAAAGCGTTTGCTATCCCTGCGTCATGGATATCGACGATAAAAGATATATGTTTTACAATGGAAACGGCAATGGTCGAACCGGCTTCGGCTTAGCTGTTTGGGAGGATGAAAATGAAGGTTGAACAATACACCGAGGCTAAACGCTCGCAATGGGAAGACTTTGTGAATCGCGCGAAGAATGCCACCTTCATGCATACTCGAAATTTTATTGACTACCACGGTAGTCGCTTCGAAGATCATTCCCTTTTAGTCTATTCCGATGCCGATGAATTAATGGGTATAATGCCCGTCAACATCAACGAACAAAAGGCATATTCTCATCAAGGACTCACCTACGGAGGATTATTGATTCTTCCTTCCTTGCGATTAGACGAATACGTAGAATTATTCAAAGCGGTGTTACATTACTCTCAAGCGCAAGGGTGGAAATCGTTGGTGTACAAAACGGTTCCTGCTATGTATTACCAATTCCCAGCTTTTGAAGACGAACATCTGCTATTCCTTGCAGGTGCCAAGAAAATAGGTCAACACATTAATCCATGCATTCAACAATCGCCACGATTGCCTTTTCAAGAGCGTCGCAGGCGTGGTGCAAAAAAAGCGTTGAAAGAAAATGTGCAATGTGGTCCTTCAAACGACATTGCGGCCTATTGGAAATTACTCACTGAATTATTGGCCGAATACCAATCGAGTCCTGTTCATTCGTTCGAGGAAATCACCGATTTAATGAGCCGTTTTCCCAACGAAATTTTCCTGCATGCTGCAATGCAAAACAACGAAATGCTTGCCGGCATCCTGTGCTTTCAATGGCGCGATGTGGTACGTTTTCAATACATTGCTGCATCGCACAAGGGAAAAGAACTGGGCGCTCCTGATGCCTTGTTTAGTTACTTGATTGACGATGTTTTTTCGTCCATGAGATTCATCGATTTTGGAACCAGTACGAATGAAGCGGGAAAGTCGTTGGCAATGGGTATTTCACAACAAAAGGAAGGCTTTGGCGCACGCACTTCGATTCAACCTATTTATGAGGTTGATTTAAATGTTGTAAATTGGGATGCGCTTAACCATTTCGTTTCATGAAAAAGATCTCTGTTGTAATTCCATGCTTCCATGTAGAGGAATTTATTTTGCCGTTGTTTCACAAATTGCAAGAGGTTGAAAAGCAACTAAACGAAATGAATGTTTCCCTAGAATTGGTTTGTGTCGATGATGGAAGTAAAGACAATACCTGGGAACAATTAATGACCCATAAGCATCTCATTCGCGACATTAAATGTATTAAGCTAACGCGAAATTTCGGGGCCATTTGTGCTTCTAACGCGGCCTTGAAGCAAGTGACAGGAGATGCATGTACCATTTTCGCTGCCGATTTGCAAGACCCCCTCGAACTTATTCCACAAATGACTCAAATGTGGTTGAATGGTTCGAAATACATCACGGCGGTGCGCGCAAAAGTGCGTCGCGATCCGTTTTTCACCCGACTTTATGCACGTCTGTATTATCGTTTAGTAAAATTTTTCGTGATGAAAGATTTTCCTGAACGCGGATTCGATATCGCATTTTGGGATGCTAGTATTTTGAATTATTTGAAGAATACGTCGAAGAATATCAATCGTTCGCTGTTCTCACATTGGTTAGGTTTTAAACCTGAAGTTATCGAATACCAACGTCTCGAACGTGTAAGTGGAAAATCGGGATGGACGTTTTCGAAGAAATGGAAATTGTTCCTAGACTCGTTCCTAGGTTTCTCGGTAATGCCCATTCGATTCATTTCGTTTATTGGAATTTGTGTTTCCATTCTCAGTTTCGGTTACGGAATAATGATGTTTATTGGTGGCGTAACAGGACGAATTCAAGAACCTGGATTTGCCACGGTAACTTCACTGATTACTTTTTTACTCGGATTAGTGATCATCATGCTCGGTGTCATTGGCGAATACCTCTGGCGAATTTTCGATGAAGTGAATAAACGACCTGAATCGGTCATAGAAGAAATTACGACGAATGAATAAAATGCTCGTTTTCATATTGGCTTCGGCCTATGCCTCGCTCTCGGTATTAGGGGCTACACTCATTAAGCTAACCCTTAATTCATGGGGAAGAGAAGGGAAGGGGTTGAACGGATTCAAAGACTATTTCAGTTTTATTTTCGAATTGAAAGTATTCTTCGGAATGGCCATCATTTTTGTTTCGGCTTTGGTGCTTTTTAAAGCTTTGTCGCTTGGTGGATTCAATTACGTGTTGCCCATGAGCGCAGCAATCAATTTTATTTTAACCGCCATCATCGCTACCTATTTTTTTGGAGAAGATTTCGATTGGACAAACTTCGTAGGCATCTCTCTTATAGTTGGTGGTGTATTCGTTTTAAACCTTAAGAAATTCGCATGAGAATAGCAGTAACTGGCGCGGCAGGATTCATTGGCTCGCATCTTACCGATGCGTTGCTAGAAGCAGGACATTCGGTGGTGGGGATAGATAATTTTGTGAATGGAAAAGAAAGAAACCTGAGCCATGCACAATCATTCAGCACCTTCGAATTGGTGCGCGCAGATATTCGCGACGAAGAAGCAATGAATCGCTGTTTGAATGATGTCGATGTGGTGTATCACTTAGCCTGTTTAGGAGTGCGCCATTCCATTCATTCACCAGTGGAAAATCATGAGGTGAACGCAAAAGGAAGTTTAGTGGTTTTAGAAGCTGCACGCCTCGCCAAGGTGAAACGCTTTTTCTACATTTCAACATCCGAGATTTACGGCGATATTAAACAGTTCCCTATCGATGAACTAGGTGTGCCTGCTCCGAAAACGGTCTATGGAAGCAGCAAACTAGCAGGTGAAAATTACGCCTATTCCTATTTTGTTTGCTATCAACTGCCAACTGTCGTTACTCGCATTTTCAATAACTACGGACCCCGCGCCCATTACGAAGGCGATGCCGGAGAAATCATTCCTCGCAGCATTGTTCGCATGTTGAACCATGAGCGTCCTGTTGTCTTTGGTGACGGATTGGTAACACGCGATTTTTTCTTTGTGAAAGACACCGCACGTGCCTTAGTTCAACTCATGGATATTCCGAATATTGAAGGAGAAATCATAAACATAGGAACAGGCGAAGAAGTCACCATGAAGGACCTTATGCAAACCTTAATTGATGAAATGAACGTTCCTCTTGCCATTCAGTTTGAAGCCGATCGTCCTGCCGATGTTCCGCGTCTGTGGGTGAATCCAACGAAGTTTAAAAGCATTACAGGATTTACGAATGCCATGGATTTTAGAGCGGGTCTGAGAGAAACCATTTCGTATTACACCGAATTAAACAAGCAAGGAAACTTACTTGAAGAAATACAATTAGAAAACTGGAAGAAATGAAAGTCCCTGTAGCTAAACCCTTTCTTGCTAAAGAAGAAGCACAAGCTGCTTACGAAACTATTCTTACCAATTGGGTTACGCAAGGTCCGAAAGTGCAAGAGTTTGAAGAGAAGTTCGCGCACTATGTAGGAAGTAAATATGCCGTTGCAGTTAGTAATTGCACCACCGCGCTTCACTTAGCTTTAATTGTGGCAGGAATTAAGGAAGGCGATGAAGTAATTTGTCCGAGTATGAGTTATATCGCTACGGCCAATTGCATTAAATACGTCAATGCAACTCCTGTGTTTGCTGAAGTTAAGCGCGAAACGTATAATATAGATCCCGCTGATATCCGAAAGAAAATTACCTCTAAAACCAAAGCGATTATTGCCGTTCATCAGATTGGATTACCATTCGAAATTGATGAGGTTAAAGCGATTTGTGAAGAGTTTAACTTGGTGTTGATTGAAGATGCCGCGTGTGCTGCAGGTTCATCCTACAAGGGAAAGAAGATCGGTTCTCACAGTGATTTGGTGTGCTTCAGTTTCCATCCAAGAAAAGTAATTACAACGGGCGACGGTGGAATGATTACGACTTCGAACGAAGAGTTTGCTGCACGCCTGAAACGACTTCGTCAACACGGCATGAGTGTGAACGATCGCATCCGACATTTAAGCGATAAAGTCATTGTAGAAGATCATTTAGAAGTGGGATACAATTACCGTATGACCGATATTCAAGCGGCCGTGGGTATTGAGCAACTTGCGCGTTTAGATGAAATTATAGATGGAAGGCGTGCCATTGCAGCGCAATACTTGCAGGCGTTTCAAGCTATTCCATTCATTGAATTGCCCAGTGAAGGAGAAAACAATTTTACCAATTGGCAATCCTTTTCTATTTATATCAAACCCAATTCACCTATTTCTCGAAATGACCTCATGCAAGCCTTGCTTGATGTAGGTATTTCAACACGAAGAGGGGTGATGACTTCTCACCGAGAATCTGCCTACGCCTACCTTCGAAACCAGGTGAATCTTCCGGTTTCAGAAGACGCAGCCGATAACAGTATCATCATTCCGCTATACGTCCCAATGGCGCAAGCTGAGATTGATTACGTAATTTGTGAATTCAAAAAACACTTTGACGTTTAAGCCACATGATTAAAGCTTCTGTTAAAACAGCTCTGCTCGGAATTCTGATTATAAAGATTGCGGTGCTTGTCTATTTAGGGGTAAACTACCTCGCTCATCCAACAGAAGCAGGTCACGTTGGAATAGCCAATTTGGCAAACGATACCCATGGATATTTAGATCCATGTGAATCGGTGGTTCAGGGTGCCGGATACACCAGCGCTTGCCGAATGCCTGCATTTCTGCTCATTTACGCTCCAGTTAGTCTGGTAGCTGGCCCGCAAGCTGCCATGCAAGCCATCATTGTATTTCAGATTATTCTTTCCATTTTCGCGGCATGGGCCGTTTATGTGCTCATCTTGTTTTTTACCAAACACGCCTGGTCTTCCATGTTAGGTGCTTGGATTTATACCTTGTCATTGGTATTAGCCCCCTATGATTTAATTCTGTTAGCCGATAGCCTCGGAATTTCATTACTAGTGATTTCTCTTGCTTTTGTGGTGAAGTACAAAGAGACTGCTCATTTCAAGTTTGTGTTCTACACAAGTGTGTTTTTGGTGTGGTCTATTTTCTTCCGTCAGATTCATTTGGTGGTGGTGCCGTTTGTCTTCCTATGGTTGGCGAGTCCAACCATCTTTAAATTAAAAAGCACAATAAAGCAAGGTGTTTATTTCACCCTGCCGTTTGTAGTAATATTCGGAGCCTGGACTGCCTACAATTATGCAAAATCAAAACGAGTAATTCTATTGGTTGCACCTTTTGAAGAATGTTACGGTTACATGCCCAAACAGCTTATTGAATTGCGTGATTTGGTAATTGCATGGGGGGAAGATTGTCAACCATGGGTACCTAATTCTGCATCTAATTTCTTTGTCGCTAAAAATGGAACCGCCACTTGTCCGGTCAGCCCCGCTTATTTCACTTCGAAATATGGTAAGACCGAGCTAGACAGCCTTCGCAGTTATTACCGACATTTTTATTTTGAAAAAGATTCTACATTCGGACCTATTGCTGCTGAAAAAATTAGCGCCTTAGCCCCCGTTTACCTCGCTGCTTACAAACAAGAGCATGCCTTCGATTATTATATATTGAATCGTGTGAAATTGGTTCGACAATTCATGTTCCCGAAGCGATTAGACAACATACCCGGACCCGCATTAGACCAAATGAATGTGATGCAGAAGGTGGTTAAATTGCTTTCTTACTTCCTTTTTTTGGCAGTTAATGCTATTGCCCTTGTGGCTTCTGTGATTTGGTGTTGGAAGATAAAATCAAACAGTTGGTTTGTTCTTCTGCCTTGGGTATTGGTGGGTATTTTAGCCGCTTACCTCGGATTTATCGAGCAGCGTTATTTCGCTCCCATTCATGCGTTATTCATCGTCGTTGATGTAGTTGTTATACACTACCTTTGGAATAACAGAAAACAGCGTCTGGCTGTCAAGTAATCTATGCAAGTTATTCTTTTCGAAGATCAATTCGTTGATCAATTCTATCCGTTTACCTTAACCAAGCCCTTGGGGCATTTGGTTCTTGGTTCTTCTTCTCTCGTTGAAAAATGGGGACGCGCACTTTCCATCGATAAGCATTTCGTTGAAACACGAGCCTATTTGAATGATGGAAATGAACCGGCTATGGATGTGCTTTCGTACTACATCAATGCACGCGTTATTCCAGATTTGAAATGGGTGGAATTACTTACTAAAATGGAACGCAATCAAGCGTTCACTAAAAATGGAGTGGTTGTTTTTGCCCGTTGCAACAGTAGCACCGTTCACACATGTGAGAAAGTAGAATTGGAAGACGATATTGCCTTGCTAGAATCAGCCACCGATTTATTTCGATTGGCCAAAGTATTCATTGAATTCGATGCGCAATTCATAGATCATTACACACACGTGGTGCCGGCAGGTATTCAGCTTATAGGTCCTTTAGAGAACTTGCATGTACACCCTTCCGCAAAGGTCTTACAAGCAGTAATAAATGTAACCGATGGTCCGGTTATTATCGATGAAGATGCTGAAATTATGGAAGGCGCTCTTATCAGAGGTCCTCTCTATTTGGGAAAACATGCCGTTCTTAAAATGGGAGCGAAAGTGTACGGTCCAAGTATCATTGGAGAAGAGTGTAGAATAGGAGGCGAAACCTCAAACGTCGTTTTCTTTCCGTTTAGTAACAAAGGACATGACGGATTTTTAGGGAACGCTGTTGTTGGATCGTGGGTGAATATTGGTGCCGACACCAATTGCTCGAATTTGAAAAACAATTACAGTGAGGTGAAACTTCAGACTGAATTCAATTCAACTCCTATTCCTTCGGGACTAACTTTTTGCGGGGCACTTATCGGTGACCATTCCAAAACTGGAATAAACACCATGCTTAACACCGGAACCTACGTAGGTGTGGCAGCCAATATTTTCGGTGGCGATTTTCCACCCAAAACAGTGAAATCATTCACCTGGGGAGACAACGATACCGTTCACCAATTAGACAAAGCCATTGATACCGCTTCGCGTATGATGGAGCGAAGAAAGAAAGAGATGACACCGCACGACAAACGTGTTTTGTCACATGTTTTTGAAATGACTGCCAAAGCGCGGTCATAAAGTCACTAAGCCAGCAATGGCAGGAACGTTGAAAAGAGCGATACATGATTTTAGAGAACGACCCACTTTTCTTCTCAGAGGAAGAAAGTAATCACGAATATATTCCCCTCATCTCTGCGGAAGATGAAGACAATATGGCGAAGGAAGAAACCCCTGAGGTGCTTCCCATTTTGCCGTTGCGAAATACCGTCTTGTTTCCAGGCGTAGTCATTCCCATTACCGTAGGTAGAGACCGCAGCATTCGTCTCATTCAAGATGCGAACGCTGGTACAAAAACCATTGGGGTAGTGGCTCAGAAAAATGCCGAAATCGAAGATCCAACATTTGAAGATTTACACGCCATTGGTACCCAAGCCACTATCATGCGTATGTTGCGCATGCCCGATGGAAGTACAACCGTAATCCTTCAAGGAAGAAAGCGTTTTGAAATAAAAGGATTGGTAAACACCGATCCATACTTCCAAGCTCAAGTAGCTTCGTATGAAGAAACCAATCTCAATCACGAAAGCAAAGAACAGAAGGCTTTGTTTGAATCGCTTCGCGATCATGCTTTGAACATCATCTCTCTTTCACCAGATATTCCAAGTGAGGCCGCATTAGCCATTAAGAACATCAATGGTCTTTCATTCCTGACGAATTTTATTTCGTCGAATATGAAAGCCGATGTTGATAAGAAACAGCAGTTGCTTGAAATTGCCGACCTCGAAGAACGAGCTAAAAAGGTGTTTGAACATTTGCACAATGATTTGCAGATGTTAGAGATGAAGAAGGAAATTCAGAAGAAAGTTCACATCGACATTTCGAAACAACAACGCGAATACTTCCTTACGCAACAAATCAAACAGATTCAGGAAGAGTTAGGTGCGAATCCACAAAAAGAAGAAGTCGATGAAAAGCGCGCGCGTGCTGCTAACAAGAATTGGCCAGAACACGTTCAAAAAGTATTCGATAAGGAAATAGGCAAATTAGAACGCATGAATCCCCAAGTGGCTGAATACAGCGTTCAGATGAACTACCTCGACCTCATGCTTGATTTACCTTGGAGCGAACAGTCGGAAGATAATTTTGACCTTCCACATGCCCAAGATATTTTAGATCGTGATCATTTCGGATTAGAGAAAGTTAAAGACCGTATTCTTGAACACTTGGCGGTGCTTAAAATAAAGGGCGATATGAAATCGCCCATCATCTGTCTATATGGCCCTCCCGGAGTCGGAAAAACGTCGCTAGGAAAAAGTGTTGCCGAAGCGTTGGGAAGAAAATATGTCCGCATGTCACTCGGTGGACTCCACGATGAAGCTGAAATTCGCGGACACCGCAAAACATACATTGGTGCAATGCCCGGCCGCATCATTCAAAGCCTTAAGAAAGTAGGAACATCAAATCCACTTTTTGTTTTAGACGAGATTGATAAATTAGGACAAGGTGTTCATGGTGATCCTAGCTCGGCGCTGTTAGAAGTATTAGACCCAGAGCAAAATCACGCGTTCTATGATAATTACTTAGAACTTGATTACGATTTATCAAAAGTGCTGTTCATTGCAACCTGCAATTCTTTAAGCTCCATACAACCGGCCCTGCGCGACCGTCTTGAAATTATTGAAGTCAATGGTTATACCCTAGAAGAGAAATTAGAAATCGCAAAAAGACACCTCGTTCCAAAGCAATTGGGTGAGAACGGACTGTCGGAAAAGCAAGTGCGATTTAACGATGATGTACTGACTTACATTGTTGAATCCTATACCAACGAAAGTGGAGTGCGGTCACTCGAAAAACGAATCGGTAAAATGATTCGCAACCGAGCGAAACAAATGGCTTTCAACGAGAAGTTTAAAGCTGAACTTACTAGAGCCGATGTAGAGAAGGTGCTAGGCGTAAGCTATGAGAAAGATCGCTACGATGACAACGATGTGCCCGGTGTAGTTACGGGGCTAGCGTGGACCCCAACTGGCGGAGATATATTATTTATTGAATCTAGTCTTACTCAAGGAAAGGGACGATTGACTCTTACGGGAAATCTCGGTGATGTCATGAAAGAAAGTGCAACGCTTGCCTTGGAATACCTCAAAGCACATTCAGAATTGCTTGAACTTACTCCCCAAGTTTTTGAAGAGAAAAACGTCCATGTGCACGTTCCTCAAGGAGCTGTACCGAAAGACGGACCAAGCGCAGGTATTACCATGCTTACAGCCTTGGCTTCAGCGTTCACCCGTAGAAAGGTGAAGAAGTTTTTAGCCATGTCTGGTGAAATCACGCTTCGCGGAAAAGTCTTACCTGTTGGAGGTATTCGTGAAAAAATTCTTGCCGCAAAACGAGCCGGAATCAAAGAGATTATTTTGTGTGATAGAAATAGAAAAGACGTTGAAGAAATTGATGAACGCTACATCAAAGGATTGAAATTCCACTATGTAAGTGAGATGTGGGAAGTTCTTGACAAGGCGCTCTTGAAGGAAAGAGTAAAATAGCAGATGAAATATTTTTGTTCTTCCTTCGTTACTTGCATCTTTGGCGTATGAAAAAAATAGCGGCTGTACTTGTTCTTCTCGGGGTGTCTATGCACCTCTTGGCTCAAACGCAGACCAATGTTTTCTCTGGTATTCAAATTTACGGATCAGCCCGAGTAGCTGCCCTTGGTGGAAACGCCATTGCACTGGCAGATTCAGATGTAAATCTCGCAGCTATTAATCCGGCTTTGATTGATTCAACCATGAACAATCAATTTGCCATGAGTTATGTGAAGTATTTCGCTCAATCAAATTTTGGCTACTCATCCTACGCTTTCCATCCTAAAAAATCGCGCTTTGCCTACGCTGCCACCTTGCAGTATTTTAATTACGGCACAAGCGACCGCTTAGACGGTTTGGGAAATAATTTGGGTTCATTCGCATCAGCAGAATATGCCCTAACCTTGGGCTCATCGTTTCAAGTTGACTCGCTGTGGAGAATTGGTGCGAATCTGAAGAACTTATACGCTACTTACGACAATGTATACAGCTACGCATTGGCAGCAGATATAGCTGCTACTTATTCCAATCCGAAAAAGAAATTTGCCGCAAGTTTAGTTCTGAAAAATGTAGGGTTGCAGTTGGTGAGTTTCAGACAGAATTCCAAAGAGAAACTTCCTTTAGATCTTCAAATTGCCATGAGCAAACAACCGAAGAACGCCCCCTTTCGGTTTCATGTGGCCTACACCAATATGCAACGTTGGGACGTTACTTATTTCGATCCGAATGCCCCAGTTGTTGTAGACCCGTTAACAGGAAATCCGGTAAGCAGCAGAACTTGGAAATCAGGCGACGACTTTATGCGCCATATGGTTATAGGAACCGAACTTATCTTAGGCTCGAATTTTAAAGTTGGAATTGGTTACAACTACCGTCAACGAAAAGAATTAAGCATTCCGAACAAGCCTGCTACTGCAGGATTTTCATTCGGAGCATCGTTTAATTTCAAGAAATTTCAATTGAGTTACGGAAGGGCTATCTATTCAGTAGCCGGCGGCTCAAATCACTTGACGTTCACAACTACGTTCAAATAATCATCGTTTCTATTTCGGTCATTTTTGATTATGGCTTATTTTCGAAGCCAAATAGTAAACCATGAAATTCAGACCAGGTGTATTAACCGGTGACGAAGTTACCGAAGTCCTTAACGATGCAAAAGCAAACAACTATGCCCTTCCTGCAGTAAACGTTGTTTCCACCAATAGCGTTAATGCTGTATTAGAAACAGCACGTGATTTAAACTCACCTGTTATTGTTCAGTTTAGTAATGGCGGTGGTGCTTTCTATGCTGGAAAGGCATTAGATAATAAAGCACAACAGGCCAGTGTGCTCGGTTCAGTGAGTGGCGCACAACACGTGCACCTCATAGCTGAATCTTATGGCGTTCCGGTAATAATGCATACAGACCACTGCGCGAAAAACTTATTGCCGTGGATGGACGGTATGTTGGAATATGGAATGCGTCATTTCGAAAAAACCGGCCGCTCGTTGTTCTCATCTCACATGCTCGATTTTTCAGAAGAGCCTCTTCACGAAAATATTGAATTAAGCGTTGCCTATTTCAAACGTATGAATGAAATGGGAATGACCTTAGAAATTGAATTAGGTGTAACAGGTGGTGAAGAAGATGGTGTCGATAATAGCGATGTAGATAGCAGTAAGCTATACTCACAACCCGAAGAAGTGGCCTATGCCTACGAAAATATGGGAGCTGTTTCAAACCGCTTCACCATTGCCGCGGCATTCGGAAATGTGCACGGGGTTTACAAGCCAGGAAATGTGAAACTTCAACCGGTTATATTAAATAACTCGCAAGAGTACATTCAAAAGAAATTCAACACCTCTGCTAAACCCGTGAATTTTGTATTTCACGGTGGAAGTGGTTCTACACGTGAAGAAATTCGCGAAGCGATTTCTTACGGAGCAGTAAAAATGAATATTGATACTGATATGCAGTGGGCATACACCGTAGGTATTCGCAATTACATGTCGTCAAAAGCAGATTATTTGAAAGCGCAAATTGGTAATCCAGAAGGTGCCGACAAACCAAATAAGAAGTTCTACGATCCTCGCGTGTGGTTGCGTGAGGGTGAAAAAGAATTCGTGGCTCGCTTAAAGCAAGCCTTTGAAGACTTAAATGCAATAGGCAGAAACGCCTAATTATTTTGCAATAATTAATTGACGGCAATACACAGTATTGCCGTTTTTTATTTGCACAATGTACATCCCGTTACTCACGGAACTTGCATCTATAAGAATAGTAGTGCTGGCTTCAAAATTTCGCGTTAGCACCGCATTGCCCGTCACGTCATACAGACTTACAAGTGTTGTCGCCTCAACGAAACTTCCAGTAATTTGAATCATACCCTGACTAGGGTTTGGGAAAATAGCCAAAGCATCATTTGAAATTTCTTCAACACCAGTAGCCACCACGTTTACCGCCATGGTATTCGAGTTTTCGCATCCGTATTGATTGGTCCAAGTTAAATTAACACTGCCGGTACCTTGTGAAAACTGATCCCAAATAACTTGAATCGACGAAGTTCCTTGCCCAGAAACAATTGTTCCACCCAGGACTTGCCAATTGTATGTGAAATTGGCTAAGGTTGCAACGGAATAGGAATAAGTAGTGTTGAAGACACCTGTGTTAGGACCTGAAATAATAGGCAATTGTGGATCTGGATATTCAACGATGGTGATACTTGAACTTGATGAACATCCGTATTGGTTGGTGTGTGTTAGGGTGTAAATACCCGCTTCACTTACATAAGTAGTATCGGCATTGGTGTTCGTACTCCAATAATTCCCTCCAACATAATTCGACCACAAAGGAGAAGGAACATTTTTGCAAACATGTGTTGCACCCCCAATGATAGGTAAGGCTGGGGTGTCATGATAGTGAACCACCAATGCAGCTGAGCTTTGACAAACGTCCGATAGGGCGTAAGTGTAGGTTACATCAGCCGCTTGAGAATAATTAATAATTCCAGATGAGGTAATTCCATCACCCGACCAGGTTCCTCCTAAAGGAGAAACGCTAGAATTTAGGTCTATCGCTTGTACAGGTAAACACATATCCAAATCGGCCCCCACGCTAACAGGGGTATAATCAGTCACCGTCACATGCAAGGTGTCTGAATTGGTGCATCCATTGACATCGCTAAACACATAGAGCAAATTGCTCATGCCCGCCGTTGTCGCACTAAAGGCATTGTTGCTAACACCAGCACCCGACCAGTTTCCTCCAACAGGATTCGCTGCGAAAATCAAGTTAGAAGTGCTAATACAAACGGCAGTATCTGCCTGGGTAGTTACACTAGGTAGTTGCAAAACCTGCGTTATAACCCAGGTAGTATCGGAACAACCAAAGCTGTTTGTTACCGTTAAAACCGTACTGTCAGCGGTGACTATATACAACGAGTCTGATACTATAGCATTATTCCAAAGTGGGGAACCGCCTTCTGCAATCAAGGTCACTCCAATGCCGTCGCAAAAAGTAAGTGGCCCATTAGTCATAATTTGAGCAATAGGTTTCGGATTTACAGTGACAATTATTTCATTTGAAGTAGCACTGCAATTGTAAGAATTTGTAAGGGTGACTTGAAGTGTATCTGTAGCAGTAATGGTTACAACAGAATCAATACTTCCATTATTCCAGAGATAAAAATCGCTAGGTGTACTAATCAATTGTACGTTATTTCCATCGCAGAAAGTGGTGGCGTCAGAAGCGGAAATACTGGCTAATGGGGTAGGTAGTACGGTCGTGCTGACTGGTGCACTTGCGGCAACGCAATTATCGCTATTGGTTACACTTACGGAATACGAGTTCGCATCGGAGACGTAGATGGATGGCGACGTTGCACCGTTGCTCCATAAATAACTGGTGCCGCTATTTGCAGTTAACTGAATACTATCTCCCTGACAAAAGGTCGTCGTGGCACTTGTGATAGAAGCTTGAGGATTACTGATTTCCATGGTGTAACTGGTGGTTACAACGCCTAACCCGTAACTTATGGCACAGGTGTAGGTGGTTGGGGTGGAAGGACTGACGGTTTGAGAGTTTCCTATTACTCCATTAGTCCATGCATATGTTAGACTAATGGGTGCGTTCACTGCGCTGGCTAAATTCGCACCGCTGAATCCACCAATTTGTGGGATGCTCATGAGGGGATAGGTAACTCCAGCTAGCCCCGATGGATTGGTAACCGTTACTGTAGGATTATTGACAGATGAATTAACAGGTGTATTCATGTCGAACACCATGTTCACGATGTTGCCACTTAAGTTAACGGAAGTTAATTTCCGATTGTAGATCGCAGCAATATCGCTTGCAGTCAATGCCGAATTCCAAATTCGAAATTCATCCATTTGTCCTAGAAAGCGATCGTTGGCATCCGCGTCAATTCCCGCAACAGCAGGGTATTGATTTCCTAAATTCGGACGACAAGCAACGGTTAATGGCATCCCAAAACCATTGTCGGTGTAGGAAGTGCCGTTTGATCGAGACCCAACAGACACCCCGTCAATGAATAATTCAAAATTGCTGTTGGTATAAACAACAGCACAATGGTGCCAGCCGACTAAAGGGGCAACATAATTCATACGAGATGCAATGAACTGATGGCTGTGTTCAATGACAGAGATCCCGTTTCTTCCCACCGAAATACCTGAACTTCTTCTATGCACCGGACTCCAAATTTGCTGAGGAAAAACTGCATAGTTTTGTCCAGATTGCCCATCATAAATAAATTGACCATCCACGTGCTCGGTCAAGAACAGGATGGTGTCAGTAGTTTGAAACCAAAACTCATAGGTGAAATTAGAAATGGTGAAATTCTGAACATTATTCAGAACAATTTCTTGTCCAGCCGCGCGAGGAAAATTAAGTACGCGGTTATCTATGTTTCCAACTGCATTTAAGGTTGCACTTTGCCCCGGACACATAACTGGCGGAGTTGAGGTAATGGTCAATGATTGAGCGGCCCCAACTGTCGACCAAACCAAGAAACAAAGAATGAGTAGATTTTTCATAGAAATTGTAACGTCAAATATAATTCCACTTCCGAAATAATACGAACCTAATGGGCACCGTACCTTGGATGGAAAAGTTCAATTTCTTCGCGAAGTTTTGCTTTGTTGAGATGCGTGTATATCTCTGTCGTGGTAATACTCGAATGCCCAAGCATTTCCTGCACGGCCCGAAGGTCAGCACCTGCTTCAACCAAATGCGTAGCAAACGAATGGCGAAAGGTGTGTGGACTTACCTGTTTGCTTACGCCAACCTGTTTGCAATTTTCTTGAATGATAAGTAGTATCATCATGCGAGATAATTTCTTGCCTCTTCGATTTAAAAATAAATAGTCTTCAAATCCAGAAGCTATCTTCAAATGATTCCGCATGTGTTCGAGATAATGGTTAATCCAGACCAAAGCGTGCTCTCCAATAGGTACAAATCGCTCTTTATCACCTTTACCAATTACCCGAATAACTTGATCGTGCACATGAATCGTCGAAAGCTTCAGTTCAAGTAATTCACTTACACGCAGTCCGCAGCTATACAACGTTTCCAGAATAGCGCGATTTCTCGTGCCTTCAGGTTTCGATAAATCACACGCTTCAATAATGGCAACGGTTTCTTCAACACTCAATACGTCTGGAAGTTTCCTTGCCAATTTGGGCATTTCAATGAATTCTAAAGGATCTTGATGAACCACTTGCTCCATGACTAAATAAGAGAAAAAACTTTTTAGCCCACTCAGAATGCGCGCTTGCGAACTAGCTTCCAATCCGGCTTCATTAAGATTGCTAAGAAAGGAAGTGATAAATCGGTGATCAATGGAGGCAAGGGGAGTGGTGTCCGCGAATTTGGCCAGTTTATGCACGTCATTCAAATAAGCTTCGCGCGAGTTTTTTGAAAGCGATTTTTCCAATCGTAAATAGGCATCGAACCCTTTCATATGACTCTCCCAACTCATAGAACGAAGATAAGTTAAAACGAAAAACCCTCGAAGGTTCGAGGGCTTTTCAGACTAATTACCTAAACAAATTCTAATTAACCAAAACTACTTGGCAACCGTTGTTGCTCGATAGCAGTACTTCTAATATCTGTAGGCTGTGCTTTGCAGCATCAGCGCTTCTTGCACTGTAATTCGCTCGCCGTTGTGGTAGGCCGTAATAAACGGACCAGGTAAATCATGACAGCTTGCATTTAATTTATCGCGGTGTGCTCTTGCCAATTCAGGTGTGTCGAACATTCCCGTTACATATTTCAACCAACCGTTGTGGTGTTCAATATTAAATTCGTTTTTGAAGCCATAGGTGCTCGCTAAAAACGACTTATTCACAGTCTTATGTGAAGCAAGTAGCTGAACCTTGAAATAAATCTGTCCAGCTGAATAATCTTCAGGCACATCTTGTCTATCTGGAATGATAGGTTGATCATTTACTTTCACTTCTTCTACATTGGTAGATGCTATTACTTCTTCTTTTGGTTCTTCCTTAATTTTTACGGGAACCTCGGTTATAGGTTGCTCTTCTACCGGATTAGATTGAAAGGCTGTTTGATTGTTCGCGTCGTTGTGATCCGTAATAATTGTTTCTTGAGGTGTGAAGGAAATATGAGGAATGCTCTCGGGCGCTGCTTCTGTAATATTTTCTACTACCGCTAGCTCAGAAGAATTAACAGGCCAAATGGTTTCGGTGTTGTTGGTAATAATCGGGTGGGAAGGAATTTCTTCGTCAACTCGATAATTATCTTCAATGTGCGAAAAGGTGCCGTGAAAATCTAACGCAACACCAGGTTCTCCTGTGTAAGTCAAATAATAAGAGAGATGAAGCATTTTTACGTCTGGCATTTTCATCCAAACAATGCGAGCCTTATTATTCTCAAATGTAAATGAAGCGTTTTCAATGTCTCCAGCCCCTACTACACAATTGTCTGGGAATTTCAGCTCTATAAGTCCAAATCCAGATAAAGTCGATTTGTCAATGTCAATGGTAATGAGAATGCGCTCGCCAACCTTTATTTCACTGGGGAGATTGTGAACGATAGAAACCACCTGCGGATCTGTTTCTCCTACAAACAGAAAGAACAGCAAACTAAAAAAGGTGTACAGGATTTTCATATCTCAGTGGCAAATCTCCTGAGTAAATGGGGCTTAACGCCACGGTTCGAAATGCATTTGCAAACACCGCATTGTGGAAAGGGTAAATTGAAAATTGCCCCTGATGCCCTGTTTTACCTCTAAACCTGATGTTTTTTTTTGGTAGTTTCTTAAATCCATGTATATTTGCACTCCTTTTAACGAAGAAAAAGAATATGAAAGCTGGAATTCACCCTGATAACTACCGTTTGGTTGTATTTAAAGACATGTCAAACGACTACATGTTTATTGGTAAAAGCACTTGTGCTACAAAAGAAACCATTACTTGGGAAGATGGAACTGAATACCCTGTAGTAAAATTAGAAATCACTCACGCATCTCACCCGTTCTTTACTGGTAAAATGCAGTTGGTGGATACAGCAGGTCGTATCGATAAATTCAAAACTCGCTACGCGAAGTTTTCTAAAAAATAAGATCCTAACCGCTTACAAAGAAAACCGCTCGCAAGGGCGGTTTTTTTTTATCCCAAGCTTTCAAATCCACTAATTTTGCGCATCATGGAAAACGTGCACCATCCCGAAGAACTCCTAAAACTTCAACTCAAACATATTTTTCAATCTAGCTTCAGCATCGAAACCAATGATGCTGATTTTCAATTGCAGAAAACGCGTAAAGAATTCGAAGGAGATTTAACCTTGGTTATTTTTCCTTGGGTGAAGAAATTGGGTAAGAGCCCTGAAATCATCGGTGATACCCTTGGCGCAGCCTTAGTTGCTTCATCTGAATTCATTGAGAATTACAATGTGGTCAAAGGCTTTTTGAATATCAAATTCACCGATTTATTTTGGTTGAAGCATTTCAAACATGCCGCTGCAGATGAACATTTTGGATTTGCAACCCCAGATTCAAAACCAAGAGTAATCGTAGAGTACTCCTCACCAAATACCAATAAGCCTCTTCACCTAGGGCATTTAAGAAATAACTTTTTGGGTTATAGCGTGGCAGAAATTTTAAAAGCCAATGGACATGCTGTGACCAAAGTTCAAATTATCAATGACCGCGGAATACACATCTGCAAAAGCATGATCGCTTGGCAGCTTTATGGAAACGGAGAAACACCGTCATCTTCAGGATTAAAGGGAGATAAGCTAGTAGGAAAATACTACGTGGCATACGATAAGCAGTTTAAGATTGAGGTAGAAGAAGGGATTGCAAAAGGGCTTACTAAAGAAGAGGCCGAGCTTCAATCTCCTATTGCTGTGGGCGCCCGTGAAATGCTTGTGAAATGGGAAGAACAAGATGCCGATATCATGAATCTTTGGAGTACCATGAACGGTTGGGTGTACGACGGATTCAATTCTACCTACAAAGAAATGGGTGTCGATTTCGACAAGCTCTACTATGAAAGCAATACCTATTTGTTGGGTAAGGATGAAGTGTTGAAAGGAATCGAAAGCGGTGTCTTTTTTAGAAAAGACGACGGCAGCGTTTGGATAGATTTAACCAGTGAAGGTCTCGATGAAAAAGCTGTGCTTCGTAAAGATGGAACGGCTATGTACATCACCCAAGATATCGGGACGGCAATGCTACGTTTCAAAGACTTTCCCGATTGCTCTTCACAAATATATACGGTTGGAAACGAGCAAGACTACCACTTCAAAGTACTCTTTAAAATATTAAAGAAATTGGGCGTTGAACAAGCCGAGCAGTGTTATCACCTCTCATACGGAATGGTTGAATTGCCAGAAGGCAAAATGAAATCGAGAGAAGGAACCGTTGTCGATGCCGATGACCTCATGCAGGAAATGCGCGATGTTGCCAAGGCCGTTGCCGATGAGCAAGGTAAACTAGAAGGATTGTCATCTGAAGAAAAAGCCAAGCTTCATCACGCCATCGGAATGTCGGCGTTGAAGTACTTCTTGTTACGCGTTGACCCAAAGAAAAACATGATGTTCGATCCGAAAGAAAGTATCGATTTCAATGGAAATACAGGTCCGTTTATTCAGTATGGCTATGTAAGAACTCAGGCCATTTTGCGTAAATACGAATTGGCAGTGCCAGCGTTAAACTACACCGGTTCCATGAATGAGAACGAACGGAATTTGGTGAAATTGGTGCTAGAGTTAGAAGCCGTTCTTCACGAAGCAAAAGCGCAATACAATCCGGCTTTGGTCGCTGCGTATGCCTACGATTTGGTTCGTGAATTCAACTCGTTCTATCAGAATTCATCCATATTGAAGGAAACCAACGAAGAGATTAAGCTGTTCCGTTTGGAACTAACACGTGTAATTGGAAGAACTGTTAAACAAACCATGCGATTATTGGGAGTTGAAATGCCCGAACGAATGTAACTATGAGTGAATCACAATTGAATAGTATCGAAGAGGCCATCGCCGATTTGAAAGCAGGAAAAGTAGTCATCGTTGTTGACGATGAAAACCGTGAGAACGAAGGTGATTTTATTGCACCCGCAGAAATTGTTACCCCAGAGGTCATCAACTTCATGTCGAAATTCGGACGCGGTTTAATTTGTGTTGCTCTTACACCAGATCGTTGCTCAGAATTGAATCTCGAGTTAATGGTCACCAACAACACTGATCCGCATAAAACGGCCTTTACAGTATCAGTCGATTTAATCGGACACGGCTGTACCACAGGCATTAGCGCTCATGATCGTTCAAAGACCATTCAAGCGTTAATAGACCCTGCAACCAAGCCAGAAGATCTCGGTCGCCCCGGACACATTTTCCCGTTGATTGCAAAAGATGGCGGCGTGTTACGTAGAACAGGACATACCGAAGCAACAGTTGACCTGGCGCGCTTATGCGGAATGAAACCTGCTGGTGCCTTGGTAGAAATTATGAATGACGACGGAACCATGGCTAGACTCCCACAATTGTTGGAAATAGCCAAGGAACTGGATCTAAAAATTATATCTATCGAATCGCTGGTTGCATATCGCTTGCAACGTGAGACCTTAATCGAAGAAACGCGACGTGAGTCAAGAGAGTGGAAAGGAAAACCGGTGGAAATTGTGCACTTTTCAAGCGAATCTAAAGCGCGTAACCACGCAGCGTTGAAATTCGGTAATTGGGAAGCCTCAGAGGCCGTGCCTGTGCGCGTGCAAGCCGTTTCTTCTTACGGAGACTTTATTGATGTGCTATTACAACAGCACAACGGTTTGAATTCCGCGTTAGAAACTATTTCGAAAGAAGGCAGGGGATTGCTGGTCTTGTTGGAAAATGAAAAGAGCAATAACGACGATAGAGATTATGGAATTGGTGCTCAAATTATCCGTGCTATCGGAGTGACAAAAATGAAATTAATTTCTTCTTCACAAGTGAGAAGAAATGCACTTGAAGGATACGGATTGGAAATCAGTGAATACATTACTTATTAAATCAAGCAAGAGATGATATTGCCCGTTGTAGCCTATGGCGATCCGATATTGAAACGTAAAGCCGATGAGATTGACGAGAATTATCCCGATCTGAAAAAGCTTATAGAGAACATGTTTGAAACCATGTACAATGCCGATGGCGTTGGTCTTGCAGCGCCTCAGATTGGAAAATCAATTCGTTTATTTATCGTTGATGCTACGCCAGTTGCAGAAGGCGAAGACGGTGATCCAACGTGTGAAGATTTCAAACGCGTTTTCATTAATCCAATCATCTTCGATGAAGAAGGCGAGGAATGGGGCTATGAAGAAGGATGTCTTTCTATTCCCAAATTACGTGGTGAAGTAAAGCGCAAACCCAAATTGAAAATCGAGTATTACGATGAGAATTGGGATTTATACGAAGAAGAATTGGAAGGTTTTGCTGCACGCGTTGTGCAACACGAATATGATCACATCGAAGGTGTATTGTTTATCGATAGAATGCCTATCTTGAAGCGTAATTTGCTTCAGGGAAAACTGAAGGACATTGAAAAGGGTAATGTCCGCACACATTACCGAATGAAATTTTACAAATGATGAAAAAATTAATTTCTCTTGCTTTAGTTGTTCTAGCACTGTCTTCATGCGGAGATAAAAAAAATCCACACGAGTCCGGTGAAGTGAAATTAAATCCAGATTCTTTGAAGAAAGTGGTCGCCACCTTCGATGAGAAAATTAAATCTGGACAAGGAATCACCCTTGAAGACAAGCGAAATACGGTTCAAGCTTATAAGTATCTCGCAGAGCTAAGTGGTGATAATAAAGAGAAGGTTGATTATTTCTTGAAGGCCGGAAACTTAAGCGGGGCGTCGCATTTCAATAACGAAGTGAAAACCTGTTTTGAATCGGCCCTTTCATTAGAAAACGACCCTGCGCGCTTAGCTGAAATCCATTTTACTTACGCGTTCATTAACGATACTTACCTCAAGCAACTCGATGTTGCGAAAATGGAATACGAAAAAGTAATTTCAGATTTCCCTACTTCCCCTTGGGCGAAGGAAGCACAAAATGCACTTGCCTACCTAGGCAAATCAGACGAGGAAATTTTGAAGGAATTCGAGAAGAACGCAACAGCCAAAAAATAGTAGGTATATGATGGCTAAGTTGAAATACCTCATTACGTTCATCTTGCCACTAAGCGCTTGGTTGGGATTCTACATGCAAGGATATTACGCCTGGTTAACCTTACTCATTTCGTTTGTTCTTATACCCCTTTTCGAGTTTTTGATTCCTATTGACACCAAGAGTTCAGTGGAGAAAATCGAATCTAATTTCTCGTTCTTTCGGTTCTTGCTTTGGCTAATTGTTCCCATTCAATGGGGAACACTTTTCTGGTTTCTTTCTATTTGCGTAAACGCGAATATGGGCTCTGCTTCATTCTGGGGAAATGTTTCTGCCATGGGTATCCTGTGTGGGGTGTACGGAATTAATGTGGCACATGAATTAGGACATTCAACCCGAAAGATCGATCAATTCTTTGCTAAATCGTTGTTGCTTTCTTCACTGTATATGCACTTTTTTATTGAGCATAATTTTGGTCATCACAAATGGGTGGGTACCGAACAAGATGGTGCAACAGCAAGAAAGGATGAATCGGTTTATAGCTTTTGGATTCGCTCAATCGTTCGAGGAATCATTTCGGCATGGCACATCGAAACACAACGTGTTAAGCGTAAGAACTTATCGTATTGGCATAACCAAACCTTTCAACTGATCTTGATTGAAGGCATTTGGCTAAGTGTTTTGGCATTTTATTCATGGAAAGTTCTATTGGCTTTCGTTATCGTTAGCTTCATTGGAATTATGCTGCTAGAAACCGTGAATTACATTGAACATTACGGGCTCATGCGCAACCGAATCAATGAGTTCAGATACGAAGAAGTAGAGCCCGCTCATTCCTGGAATTCAGACCACGTCTTGGGTAGAATTGTATTGTTTGAACTTAGCCGTCATTCCGATCATCACGCCAACCCCGAGCGTGCATACCCTTTACTACGTTCATTACCAGAAGCTAAACACATGCCTGCTGGCTATCCGGCCATGATGCTACTTGCGCTTGTTCCTGCCTGGTGGTTCCGCGTTATGAATGCAAGATTGGAAAATTGATTTTTTTTGAAAAAAATTCTTTGTGGATACCGAGACTTTGTTATTTTTGCAATCCCAAAGTTCTTTAATTATAAGCGAGAGTAGCTCAGTTGGTAGAGCATAACCTTGCCAAGGTTAGGGTCGCGAGTTCGAGTCTCGTCTCTCGCTCAAGTCAAATCAAGACCTGATGAATAATCAGGTTTTTTTTTAACTGAGTTTTGCCCGGATGGTGGAATCGGTAGACACGCAGGACTTAAAATCCTGTGGCCATCGCGGCTGTGTGGGTTCAAGTCCCACTCCGGGTACATAAATTAAATCCTTGTGAAAGCAAGGATTTTTTTATTTGACCATGAACCAAACAAAGAACCCCATAGGTCTTCTGAATTCGCTGCGCGGTGTTGCAGCGCTAATGGTTTGTCTTTTTCATTCGGCTTTTATTATCAAAGACTACAATCCCGAGTTCTACAAATCACTCGATTGGGGACAAGAAGGTGTGTACGTATTCTTTGTGATCAGTGGAGTTGTGCTACCGTGGTCGATGCTTCAAGGTAAATATTCACTCAAGAATTTTTCGAGATTCATGTTGAAGCGAATCATTCGATTGTATCCACCATTTGTGATTTCGGTACTGGTCTTTGTCATCGGAATTTGGATCATGAAAGATGATCGATCGTTCTTCGATACCGATGTATTCAATCAGTTCATTGATAGTATTTTCTTTCTAGTGCCTTTCAAAGAATCAAAATGGGTCATTGAAGTCTATTGGACGCTCTTCGTCGAGTTTCAGTACTATATCTACCTTGCACTTATATTCCCCTTGTTGGTACATAAACGCTTGCATTGGCGCTTATTGGCGTACTACGGCACAATAGCTCTAACATTTTTGTCGCATTATTTTCTTCCCAATCACACAAAGGAAAATCTGTTCTTCCACTTGCCTGTGTTTTGCCTAGGGTTTTCACTCTTCCTCTACTACAAGAACATCATTGGTAAATGGGAATTCTGGGTGGGTGCAATTGTTGCGAGTACTGTAGGCTTCGTTAATATCAATTATTTACTCTACCTCAATTACCACATCACCTTGGTTTCATTGCTTACCTTCTTCCTCATTTATTTTGTGAAGCAAGGACCGAAATTCCTCGATTTTTTAGGCGATGTGTCCTATTCATTCTATCTCTTTCATTTGGTTTTTGTTTCCTATATCTACGGGAAATTTTATCACGAAGCAAACGATCCATTTTGGGTGTGGTTCGTATTCTGGAGCATTCAGCTTGCCGCTATCGCCGGGGCATGGGCTATGTATAACTTAGTTGAGAAACCATCGCTCAACTGGACCAAAAAAGTAAAGTACAAACTGTAAACTTTTCTTCTTACTGCTTGTTCTAGCAGTATGAAAATATATTCGATTGAACGTTCTGTAGTTATTCCTTCTTCGTTAGAAGAGGTGTGGTCGTTTTTCTCAACACCCCAGAATTTAAACGAGATTACTCCGGCTAATATGTCGTTCGAAATTCAAACGGATGTATCTAGGGTGAAAACCTACGCAGGCTTGCTCATTCAATATAAAATTCGCCCGTTCGCGAACATCCCTTTCAAATGGGTAACTGAAATAACACATTGCCAAGACCAAGCTTTTTTTGTTGATGAACAACGCTTCGGACCCTACGCGTTCTGGCACCATCAGCACCATTTCAAAGCAGTCGAGGGTGGGGTGGAAATGCGCGACATTGTGCACTACGCATTGCCGTTCGGTTGGATAGGCAGGGCAGTGCATGCGCTATTCATTCGCTCTCAAGTAGAATCTATTTTTACCTACCGCGAAACGGTTATTCAAGAGAAATTTAATGCGAAACGATAACACGCTGAAGCGTACGCTTATCGGTCGATTTTACTTCCAACTGATACAATCCGTTCGCTAAACGCTGAGTAGAAATTTCCATCACACCGGATTGATTAGGTGTTAAGCGTTCTACAACTTGCCCGTTTGAATTGTAAATCACAACAGAGGTGATTTTTTCATCAGACACTAGGTTCATTGCTTCGTTGGCTGGAATCGGATACACCAAAACGTCCAGGTTGTTTTCATTGAGTTCAATATTGAATTGTCGTGCTTGAAGTTCCTCAGCAACCATAACCTGTGTATTGATGCACATGGTGTATTGAGCTCCGAAAGCCCCTTGTCCGTAAGAGAAATTTGGAGCTACATCTACTTTATACGTTGCGCCATATTCTAACGCAGATACCAATCCAATATTCAGGTAGTAGGACGATGATGGAGTCGAATAGGTAATTGGACTTCCAACATTATTTCCTTGTCCATCTATTTTTTGGAATCGCCAAGTCCAACTGCTCGCACCCAATACAAACTGATTAGCAGCAATCCACGACGAACGTGGTTTGGTCGTATAGGCACAGCGGTCAGAAAGACGCAATACTGCCAGTGGCTGTGCATTGATTTGAACGCTACATCCATTTAGCGCAGGTATAGTCAATAGCTCTAATTGTCCAGCGCCATTCGCGATAGCAAAAACATTGCTAACGGTCACGGTATATTGACTCCCGTATGGAATTGTAGGCACCACTGTCGACCAAATAAGTAAGGGTGAATTTTGATTTTTAATAAAATTCATACCCGCACCTGTGCCAGTAGTTCCGTGAATGTCGAATCTATAAGAAGCTCCAGCGGTATAGGCCGCTTTGAAATATTGGCTAAGGTTAAAACTAAAGGATGGATTGGTACCGCAAGCGCCAGGTTTCAAACTTCTAACGCAAATAGTAAAAGCTCCAGAGGAGAATTCCTCAACCGCACGAATTCCTACGTAGTAAGTTGCACCAGGGGTTAATCCGGTTGCATTTAAAACTTCATTCCCTGTGGTGGTTAAATTCTCAGAATCGAATTGTGTTCCGTCGCTAGATAACAATTCAATTAAAATATCATCCACTGAATTCGCTAGAATACTTACCCCGCTGGTTGAAGCTGTAAATCGATAATAGCGATCAGCTCCGTTCACCAGTGAAACCGTACTCTGAACCGAGGTTATGGCATTCGTAAGATTGCCAAGGGTAGAGGTGCATTGCGGATAAGTCGTAGGATTGATGTAGAAGGCGTTTACAGGATCTTCCCCCACTGTCGCGCATCGAAAGGTGCAGTTTAAATCTTGTGCGCTTATATCGCCTCTATCGAACCAGAAAAGGTATGAGTTTCCAGCTTGAAGGTGAGTGTTGAAGTTTCCAGCATTATTTGAGATACAAAGCGCTCCACCTAACCCGCAATTGATGGTAAACGGCTGAACCGTTACTTGCAGTTGAGAATCATAAGTGCTGAAGTCGAAACTATATGTTCCTGATAAAGTAGGGGTGAAGCGATAGGCGAATTCTCTTCCTACTGCATAGTTGCTACACGGATTCGAATCGACAGATCCATGACCTTCAAAATGCAGATTCAATTCACTTCCACAAGTCAGAGCAGGAGCGGTATTGCAATCGGGTGTTGACCAATGCGTTTGAAAGGTAAACGGACCAACCCATTCGCTAGTCTGAATTCCGCAATCACTGCGTAAATAAACGTAGTAGCTTGTTCCTTCGGTTAAATTAGTGATGTCGTAAAATGGAGAAGTTACCCCATAATAAGTTGCAGTTTCCCCTGGTGTTGTGCCAGAGGAAGTGGTGTAAAATAAATCTACTGCAGTTCCTAATTGTAAATTATTCCATGTAACGGTGGCTCCGCTTTCAGAGATATTAGATAATCCAATTCCAACGGGCGTGTAACAAATTGGATTGGTAAGGCAGAACGAAAAATCACCAGCGGTTGCTTGTGTGCTGAGTAACTGTAAATAGTAGGTTGTTCCTGGAGTAAGATCACTTAAAATGCCGCCGCCAACTGAGCTGATATTGTAATTGCAAGCAACTAGATTTAGGTTGTCGCAGTTTCCAGTGTACAGTCCATAGCCGATATCTGTGCCGGCACCTGCATTCATGGTAATCTGAATATCTGAGTCGCTCGATTGGAACGCATACCAAATCCCAACATTGGTTTCAAACTGCGAATAACAGTCTGGAAAAACGGTGTTGGCTGGTGCGCACCGATTGCTAGTAACTTGATTGTTCAAACAGGTCGGAGAATCAATGGTTCCAAGGTTAATGGCTGTTGCACAATTCGTATTTGCCGGAGTCACGCAAGGCTCATCGCACCATACCGAAAGTTGAAAAGGTCCAACGTTTTCGGCATTTAAAAACGCATGAACAAAGAGGTAATAAGTCACGCCATCATTTGCTTGGAAACTCACTTGCGAAGAGAGTCCATTCTGCAAACATTGTCCGTTGTCATCATTCCCTGTAACACAGGTTAAAGAAGTACAATCTCCTTCATATACAGCCAAGCGTGAATCGAATGTGGTTCCTGAACCGCATAGAGAAACGGTAGTGAAGTGATTATCACCAACCAGTTTGTACCATACGCCTTGTAAGGCAGGCGAGGTGGTAAAACAATTGGGGATGTCTAAATCTTCTGTAGCCCCGGCAATGGTTCCAGTTACCGCATTACCACAACTGACTGAAATAGCATTAACGCAATTGTCGTTTGCTGGGGTAGGCGGAATGCAGTTCACAAAAACAGATGCTGTCAATCCCAATTGTGATTGGGCATCGATGCAGAATTTATAACTAATACCTTGAATTAAACTTAAGGGGTCTGAGAAACCACCGCTATACAACAGGCCTCCGCAAACCCAGCTTTGGCTAGCACAGTTGTCTGATGTAAACTGGTAGCGAAACTCGGCCATGCCAGAGGTGGTAGGCAATGAAACGAAATAATTCCCAGTTACTTCAGGAGTGAACGTGAAATAGAACTCCCCACCTTGGTTTTGAAAACCGCAATACCCTGTGTTGTCATTACCCAGCCCAGGTGCAATGGTAAAATCAACGGCTATTCCACACGAAGTAATTTCGGTAGGAGTGGAGCAATCAGAGGTCGCATAAGCTGAATCACCCGCAAGTAAAGCGAAGGATGCAGCCAAGAAAATGTAAAGTTTACGCATGGTCGTGTGTTAGCTATGCTAACGTAAAGATAGTTCGCATAGTTTCGATTACGACTGCGTTAATTTTATTTACATCGAAGATGTGAAAACCAACTAGCGAGTTAGTTTTTTGTATCGAATACGTGTTGGCCCATGATCGCCTAAACGCTTCTTCTTATTCTCTTCATATTCCGAATATGAACCTTCAAAGAAATACACCTGAGAATCACCCTCAAACGCCAAAATGTGTGTGCAAATGCGGTCTAGGAACCATCTGTCGTGGCTAATCACCACGGCACATCCCGCGAAATTTTCAATACCTTCTTCCAGCGCACGAAGGGTGTTCACGTCAATATCATTCGTAGGCTCATCCAGCAACAAGACGTTGGCTTCCGTTTTTAAGGTCATAGCCAGGTGCAAACGATTTCTTTCTCCGCCCGATAAAACACCACATTTTTTCTGCTGGTCTCCGCCTTGGAAATTGAATTTGCTGCAATATGCGCGAGAATTGATAGTAGTGCCTCCAATTTGAATCACTTCATTCCCGCCGCTGATGACGTCGTAAACCGATTTTTCTGGATCAATTTCTTTGTGACGCTGATCCACATAACCAATCACAACCGTTTCTCCTACTTTAAAACTTCCTGAATCAGGTTGCTCTTCACCCATGATCATTCGGAAAAGAGTGGTTTTACCAGCACCGTTCGGACCAATCACTCCAACAATTCCAGCAGGAGGAAGGCGGAAGCTCAAGTTCTCGATGAGCAAACGTTCGCCATAAGATTTTGAAATTATTTCTGCGTCAATAACCTCATTTCCTAAACGCGGTCCGTTAGGGATAGGTAACTCCAATTTTGCTTCTTTTTCACGCTCGCCTTCAGCAAGCATTTTATCGTAATTCTGAATACGCGCTTTGTTCTTTGCTTGTCTTCCTTTCGGATTCATTCGAACCCATTCCAACTCGCGCTCAAGTACCTTGCGACGTTTACTCTCTTGCTTTTCCTCCTGAGCCAGTCGCTTCGATTTTTGCTCTAACCATCCGGTGTAGTTTCCTTCCCATGGAATACCTTCTCCACGATCTAATTCTAGAATCCATCCTGCTACATTATCCAAGAAATAACGGTCGTGGGTAACGGCCAATACAGTACCCGGATATTGCTGTAAGTGATGCTCTAACCACTCTACACTTTCTGCGTCCAAGTGGTTGGTAGGCTCATCGAGTAACAATACATCAGGCTGCTGCAATAACAAGCGACATAATGCAACACGACGACGCTCACCACCGGAAAGGTTTTTAATAGTAGCATCTTCATCCGGACACCGAAGGGCATCCATGGCAATAGCTAATTTGGTATCTAAATCCCAACCCCCTAATGCTTCAATTTTATCTTGAACAGCGGCCTGACGATCCATTAACGCCTGCATTTTATCAGGGTCATTTAGAATTTCTTCGTCGCCGAATTTTGCGTTGATTTCTTCGTATTCTTTCAATACATCGGTAATAGGTTTTACCCCTTCTTCAACAATTTCACGAACCGTTTTGCTGTCGTCTAATTGTGGTTCTTGTGGAAGGTATCCTACACTATATCCTGGCGACCATACCACTTCACCTTGGTAGTTCTGATCTAGACCAGCAATGATTTTCATAACGGTAGATTTACCCGCACCGTTCAAACCAATAATACCAATTTTAGCCCCGTAATAAAACGAAAGGTAAATGTCTTTGATGATGTGTTTTCCTTGTGGTGTGTGCTTGTTAACACCCACCATCGAGAATATAATTTTCTTGTCGCTCATATTAGAAAAATGAGCCGCAAAGATACGCTACTTTTTCTGCACGAAGGGCAGCAAATACTGACAGATTTTTTTTGAAGCTCCTGTTCGTGCTAAGACATAATTTTTTCCTCCCGAAGTGCACTTTTCATGCGCGAAAGTTTGAAAGAAAGTCTGCATTTCTTCTGCGGTACTTCCAGTGCCTGCAGCACCCGCGGCTAGTAGCTCGTGAGCTTCATTAAATTTTTGAAATTTCGGCCCGAAGAAAAGCGGAACATCATACACCGCAGCCTCTAAGGTGTTGTGAATGCCTTTGTGAAACCCACCTCCAATAATTACAAAATCGGCTTGCGAATAAATGCTTGAAAGCATGCCAATTTTATCTACGATTAGCACGCGACTGTTAGCGTCATTTTCTAGTTCACTGAATCGAATCGGAGAGTGCTTTTCGAACCGTTTCATCGATTGGGCAATACGCGAATCATCTACGTCATGGGGCACCACACAAACGCGTAAATTCGGTTCGTTCTCTAACCACGAAAGAGCCCAGTGTTCTTCCTCGCTATAGCTCGAGCCAATGACCAACAAGGGATGGGTAGCTTTGAATTCAGTTAACCACGCCAGAAGTTTTGCTTGTGCTGCAATTTCCGTTACTCGATCAAACCGGGTATCACCAACAACTTCTGCGTTGTGTATGCCAATAGAGGCCAAGAGATTCGCGCTTTGTTCATCCTGAACGAAATAAAACTTCACACACGACAATACACTTTTCCAAAAGGTGTCTCCCGTTTTGAAAAAACGCTGATGAGGCTGGAAAATAGTGCTGAAATGTACCAACGGAATCAAACGTCGTTTCAACTCGAAGTAGTAGTTCGCCCAAAACTCATATTTTACAAAAGCCGCTGCTTGCGGTTTCAAAATATCAATGAAATCCCGTGCATGTTTCGGGGTGTCGAAGGGTAAATATCCTACCCAATCTGCTTGGGCATAATTCTTTCGAATTTCGTAGCCAGAAGGAGAAAAAAAGGTGAGTGCAATTTTAACCTCTGGGGCTAGTCGTTTCATCTCTTCAATAACCGGACGACCCTGTTCAAACTCACCCAACGATGCGCAATGAAACCAAACCACAGCATCCTCAGAAGAGAGCGAATCACGCCATGCTTTTAATGTCTGGTAGGTGTGTTTTCTTCCGTCAATTCCTAATTTTAATTTCGTCTGGAAAACCGATAGAAGTTGGGCTGTGCCCGCTAGCACATGCATTCCCAATGAATATCCCCACGCCTTCATTAGTAAATGTAAAAATCGTTTGGAGCCCTGCGATACAAATTCAAAATCCAGCCTACACGTGGGCTAACTAATACATCAAGCCTTTTTTGCGTATCAGCTACTTGGGTGTCGTAGTTAAAATCTCTGCGACATTGGGTGAATCCTTCCAAGAATTGAACACCTACATAAAAATTCCAGCGACGACTGTTACTCAGGTGGTAATACCCTACGTATTGACTTAAACTTAATCCGTTCGTTAATCGGTCATACCCTTTCAAATAATCGCCTTCCAATTGTGCAATTTTAGCCTCTTGGTGTTCCAATCTTATTTTGTGCTGAAGAAATCCAACTCCAGCCGTGACAAGCAATCCAGAGTTTCTATTCGGACCAATAACATTAAACAATCTACCGCCATTCACGTTAATGGCCATTCCTCTTTCTTGGGCATAAACTACCGCCAAACTTCCATCGTCTGCAAGAATTTCACCTCGACTGGTATATAGGTTTTGCATGAGACCAGGTTCGGTCACCTGAGTCCCAAAAAAATAGGTGTATTGAATGCCGTAATACCAGTTGGTTTTTGCCTTGATGTGAAATCCTAAATCAATCCCCTCAGCGTTGCCAAATCGCTTGGCCATATCGGCTCCAGAAAAGAGATAACTGTAGCCTACGGTGATGTGCGGATTAAACAATGACGAATCGCGAACCTGCCATTGTGCAGATGCCGATATCGCAAGTGTTAATGCCAGTAGACTGAAGAGGTATTTCATGGTGCGAAGGTAATAAATCGGGCAGAGAACGCCATGTCACGAAACATGTTGCCTGAAAGTACGTAGAAACGATTGTAAATTAGCGGCCCTAATTCGTTGGAATATGAAAATGCAGATGGTCGATTTAAAGACCCAATACGAGAAGATTAAAGAAGAAGTTAATGCCGGAATTCAAGAAGTATTAGACACCTCAGCCTTCATTCAAGGTCCTGCGGTGAAACGCTTTCAAGAAAATCTCGAGCGCTACCTCGATGTGAAACATGTCATTCCATGTGCCAATGGTACAGATGCCTTACAAATCGCTATGATGGCTCTAGATCTGCAACCCGGCGATGAAGTTATTACGGCGTCATTCACCTACGTTGCAACAGCAGAGGTTCTTGCGCTCTTAGGCCTTAAGCCAGTATTGGTTGAGGTTTATCTAGATGATTTCACATTGAATGTTGAAGCGGTCGAGGCAGCGATTGGTCCGAAAACAAAGGCCATTGTACCGGTTCATTTATTCGGACAAGGCGCTCGAATGCCTCAATTGATGGAGGTTGCGCGCAAACATAAGTTGTTTGTGATTGAAGATACCGCACAGGCCATAGGGGCTAAATACAAAATGAATGATAACGGATGGAAAGCCCTTGGAACTATTGGTGACATTGGCTGTACCAGTTTCTTTCCATCGAAAAATTTAGGATGCTACGGTGATGGCGGTGCGTTATACACCAATAACGATGAATTAGCCGGGCGAATTCGCATGATTGCCAATCACGGTCAAAAAGTCAAGTATCACCACGAAGTAATTGGGGTGAATTCGCGCCTAGACACCTTGCAAGCCGCGATTCTCGATGTCAAGCTGAAACATCTAGACGAGTATGCAGAAGCCAGAAATAAGGCGGCCAACTATTACGATAAGCACTTGGCTGGAATACCAGGGCTGACAACGCCGGTTAGAAATGCAAATAGCACACATGTATTTCATCAATACACGTTAAAAATTGCCAACGGCAAGCGCGATGCTCTGAAGGATTTCCTCGGAAAATGGGAAATTCCAACGATGGTGTACTATCCGTTGCCATTACATCACCAAAATGCCTTTAAAAATGAGGCATATCCGATTGGTTCAATGCCTATTACGGAAAAATTGGTGGAAGAGGTCTTGTCTTTACCCATGCACACGGAACTATCGGAAAGTGAACTGGAGTTAGTGGTAGGGAAGATTCGAGAATTTTTTAGTCAGAACTAGAAAGAAAAAGAAAAAAATGGGTGAAAACGCGTCAATCGGAGCAGAAAAAGTGAGAAATGACTCATATTTTTTTAATTGGAAATCAATGAGTTGCAAGAAAACTTTGGGTTTTTTTAAAAGAAATTCACAATACCCCTTGTGAATAACAATTCGTGATGTACATTTGCACCCCGATTTTCGCGAGTTGTAACTCGCATTAAAAATAGTGAAATAAAGGAACTTAGATAAACGATGCCAACAGTTCAACAGTTGATTAGAAAGGGTCGCGAACCCAAGACTTACCGCAGCAAATCTGCGGCATTAACGTCATGTCCACAGCGTCGTGGCGTTTGTACAAAAGTGTATACCACCACACCAAAGAAGCCGAACTCAGCGCTTCGTAAGGTTGCCAAGGTGCGTTTAACCAATGGATTTGAAATCATTGCCTACATCGGTGGTGAGGGTCACAACCTGCAAGAGCACAGCATTGTGCTTGTACGTGGTGGTCGTGTAAAAGATCTTCCAGGGGTACGTTACCACATCGTACGCGGTGCATTAGATACTGCTGGTGTTAACGGTCGTGGTCAACGTCGTTCTAAATACGGAACAAAACGTCCTAAAGTGAAAAAATAATTGCCTAAGCAAATAAAGCAATGAGAAGAAGAAAAGCCAAAAAAATTGCGGTATTACCAGATCCAAAGTTTAACGATGTGGTAGTAACCAAATTCGTGAACAACCTAATGCTTCAAGGAAAGAAAGGGGTAGCCTTTTCAATTTTCTATGATGCAATTGAGCGTGTTGCGAAGAAAACAAATGAAGATGGATTAGAAACTTGGAGAAAAGCATTGGAAAATGTAACTCCAGCTGTCGAAGTACGTAGCCGTCGTGTAGGTGGTGCTACTTTCCAAATTCCATCTCCTATCCGTGAAGATCGTAAGAATTCAATGGCTATGAAATGGTTGATTGGATATGCTCGTGGTCGTAACGAGAAGAGCATGGCTGAGAAGTTAGCTAACGAAATTGTTGCTGCTTCAAAAGGTGAAGGTTCAGCATTTAAAAAGAAAGAAGATGTGCATCGTATGGCTGAAGCAAATAAGGCCTTCTCACACTTCCGTTTCTAATTCGAATAAAGAGAAATTATGTCACGCGACTTAAAATTTACAAGAAATATCGGTATTGCAGCTCACATCGACGCTGGTAAAACCACTACTACAGAGCGTATTCTGTATTATTCTGGGGTTAACCACAAGATTGGTGAGGTTCACGATGGTGCTGCAACCATGGACTGGATGGCTCAGGAGCAAGAGCGTGGTATTACCATTACCTCTGCTGCTACAACAGTTAGTTGGAACTACCGTGATCAAAAATATCACATCAACATCATCGATACTCCAGGTCACGTTGACTTTACCGTTGAGGTAAACCGTTCTTTGCGTGTATTAGATGGATTGGTGTTCTTGTTCTCTGCGGTTGATGGTGTAGAACCTCAATCAGAGACAAACTGGCGTTTAGCTAATAACTACAATGTTGCTCGTATTGGTTTCGTTAATAAAATGGACCGTCAAGGAGCAGATTTCTTGAATGTTGTTAAGCAAGTTAAAGAAATGTTGGGTAGCAATGCTGTCCCACTTCAATTGCCAATCGGTGCAGAAGATGATTTCAAAGGGGTAGTTGACTTGATCAACTTCCGTGGTATGATCTGGAATGAAGCAGATAAAGGAATGACTTATGAAGTTGTTGATATTCCTGCTGATATGATGGATGAGGCTATGGAATACCGCGAGAAATTGTTAGAAGCAGTAGCTGAATACGATGAGTCGTTGATGGAGAAATTCTTCGAAGATCCGAGCAGCATGACTGAGCGTGAAATTCTTGATGCTCTTCGTAAAGCGGTTATCGATATGAAAATCGTTCCAATGGTTTGCGGTTCTTCTTTCAAAAACAAAGGAGTTCAAACCATGTTGGATTTGGTAATGGAATTAATGCCATCACCATTGGATAAGGATAACATCATTGGAACTCATCCTGATTCTGGCGAAGATTTAGTTCGTCGTCCTTCTTATGATGATCCATTTGCAGGTTTAGCATTTAAGATTGCTACCGACCCATTCGTAGGTCGTTTGGCTTTCACTCGCGTATATAGCGGAAAATTAGATGCAGGGTCTTACGTGTTGAATACCCGTAGCGGTAACAAAGAGCGTATCTCTCGTATCTTCCAAATGCACGCAAACAAGCAGAATCCAGTTGAACAACTAGGTGCCGGTGATATCGGAGCAGTTGTTGGATTTAAAGATATCAAAACAGGAGATACCCTTTGTGACGAAAAGAACCCAATCGTTCTTGAGTCTATGGTATTCCCTGAGCCTGTAATCGGATTGGCTATTGAGCCTAAGACACAGGCAGACAGCGATAAATTGGGTATGTCTTTGGCTAAATTGGCTGAAGAAGATCCAACTTTCCGAGTAAGAACCGACGAAGAGACTGGTCAAACCATTATCTCGGGTATGGGTGAGCTTCACTTGGAAATTATCGTTGACCGTTTGCGTCGTGAATTCAAAGTGGAATGTAACCAAGGTGCACCTCAAGTATCTTACAAAGAGGCTATCACTGGTAACACTGACCACCGCGAGGTTTACAAGAAGCAATCTGGTGGACGTGGTAAATTCGCTGATATCGTATTTACAATTGGTCCGAACGACGATGCTGAGAAGTCAGGATTGGTATTCGTGAACAACATCAAAGGTGGTAACATTCCTCGCGAATTCATCCCATCTATTGAAAAAGGATTCAAAGAAGCAATGAACAATGGTGTTTTAGCTGGCTTCTCAATTGATACAATGAAAATCGAGTTGAACGATGGATCGTTCCACGCAGTTGACTCGGATGCATTATCATTTGAATTGTGTGCTAAAATGGCATTCCGCGAAGCTGCTCCGAAATGTCGTCCAATTATTCTTGAACCTATTATGAAGTTGGAGATTGTAACTCCTTCTGAGAACATGGGTGATGTAATTGGTGACTTGAACAAGCGTCGTGGTGTGATTGAAGGAACTAGCGAGCGTAACGGTGCAACTGTTATCTCTGGTAAAGTTCCACTTTCTGAAATGTTTGGATATGTAACTGATTTACGTACCATCACATCAGGACGTGCAACGTCTTCAATGGAATTCAGTAATTACGCTGCTGCACCAAACAACGTTGCAGAGACAGTAATTGCAAAGGCAAAAGGAAAAGTGAACGCATAATATAGACCCTAGATGGCTCAAAAGATTAGAATCAAATTGAAATCTTACGATCACAACTTAGTAGACAAGTCTGCTGAGAAGATTGTAAAGACAGTGAAGTCAACAGGAGCGGTGGTTAACGGACCAATTCCGCTTCCAACTCACAAGCGTATTTACACCGTTCTTCGTTCACCCCACGTGAACAAGAAAGCACGTGAGCAGTTCGAATTGAACTCTTACAAGCGATTGTTAGACATTTACAGCTCTTCATCAAAGACTGTAGATGCGTTAATGAAGCTAGAGCTTCCAAGTGGTGTAGAAGTAGAAATCAAAGTTTAACAGATATAAATCAAACACACATGCCAGGATTAATTGGTAAAAAAGTAGGTATGACTAGTGTCTACAGTGCCGCTGGAAAGAACATTCCATGCACAGTGATAGAGGCTGGTCCATGTGTTGTGACCCAGGTACGCACACTGGAAAAGGACGGGTATACCGCCGTTCAGCTAGCTTATGGTGATAAGAAGGAAAAAAACACTTCGAAGCCAATGTTAGGTCACTTCAAGAAAGCAGGAACAACTCCAAAGCGTTTTATCGCAGAGTTTCACGATTTCGAAGCAGAAAAGAATTTAGGTGATGTTGTTACATTGACTGAATTGTTCGAAGAGGGAGAGAACGTAGACGTAATCGGTACAACTAAGGGTAAAGGTTTCCAAGGCGTTGTTAAACGTCACGGATTTGCCGGTGTGGGTGAAAGTACACACGGTCAGCACAATCGTTTGCGTGCACCTGGATCTTTGGGAGCATCATCTGACCCATCACGTGTATTCAAGGGAATGCGCATGGCAGGTCGTGATGGAGGCGCTCAACGCACCATTCAAAATTTAGAAGTAGTTAAGATTATAGCTGAAGAGAATTTAATTCTTGTTAAAGGCGCAATCCCTGGCTACAATGGTTCAACCGTTTATATTGTGAAGTAATATGAAACTGGAAGTATTAAATATACAGGGTCAGAAGACGGGAAAATCCGTTGAACTAGACGAAGCAGTATTCGGAATTGAGCCGAATGACCATGCTATTTACCTCGACGTTAAGCGTTATTTAGCTGCTCAACGTGCGGGTACCCACAAGACTAAGCACAGAGGAGAAATTCACGGTTCAACCCGTAAACTTCATAAGCAAAAAGGTACTGGTGGATCACGTAAGGGAAGTATCAAAAACCCATTGTTCCGTCAGGGGGGTAGTGTTTTTGGTCCGCAACCACGTAGCTACGATATCAAAGTAAATAGAAGCACTCAGCGTTTAGCACGTGCCTCTGCATTAGCTTACAAAGCGCAAGAGAATGAAATCATTTTGGTTGATACCATGGAAATGAGTACGCCAAAGACGAAAGAGTTTGTTGCTATTCTTAAAAACTTAGCAGCTAACGATACCAAGTCGTTGATTCTATTGCCAGAGCGTAATGATGGCGTTTACTTGAGCTCTCGTAACATTCAATCAACGAATGTTCAGATTGCAAGTATGGTGAACACCTACGATATCATGAACAGTAACCGTGTGATTTTCGTAGGAAATGCACACGAATTAGTAACGAACATTCTTAAAAAATAACCGGTATGAGCGAAATTTTAATTCGACCTTTGGTTACTGAAAAGATGACTGCTATCCAAGATAAGCAGGGAAAATATGGATTCGTAGTGAAGCAAGACGCTAACAAGATTCAAATCAAGAAGGCAATCGAGCAAACCTACGGGGTAACCGTAATGCAAATTAACACGTTGCGTTATGACGGAAAGAACAAGTTCCGTTACACTAAAACAGGAATCGTATCTGGAAGATCTGCAGGATATAAGAAAGCTATTGTGAAGTTAGCTGCAGGCGAAACCATCGATTTTTACGCTAACATCTAATAGAAGAAGAACGAAATGGGTATTAAGAAATTAAATCCGATTACTCCAGGTACGCGATTCAAAGTAGCGCATACTTTCGAGGAAATTACTACGGATCGTCCATACAAACCATTGGTTGTAACCCTGAAGAAGTCAGGTGGACGTAACAACCAAGGAAAGCGCACCATGCGTCAGATTGGTGGTGGTCACAAGCGTAACTACCGTATCATTGACTTCAAACGTGATAAGCACGGAGTTGATTGTACCGTAATGAGCGTAGAATATGATCCAAACCGCTCAGCTCGTATTGCTCTAGTAGAGTATACCGATGGTGAGAAGCGTTATATCATTGCTCCACAAGGATTGTCAGTAGGTATGATCTTACGATCAGGTACCGGAAGCGCTCCTGAAGTTGGAAATGCATTGGTTCTTAGTGAAATTCCTTTGGGAACTGTTATCCACAACATTGAAATGCGCCCAGGTAAAGGTGGCTCATTAGCACGCAGCGCGGGTTCTTATGCACAATTAAGTGCTCGTGATGGCGAATATGCAATCATCACCTTACCATCAGGTGAAACACGTAAAGTGCTTTCAAACTGTATGGCTACCATTGGTACCGTGTCTAACTCGGAACACAACTTGGTTCGCTCAGGGAAAGCTGGTCGTAGCCGTTGGTTAGGTCGCCGTCCACGTGTACGTGGTGTAGCAATGAACCCAGTAGATCACCCAATGGGTGGTGGTGAAGGACGTCAGTCTGGAGGTCACCCACGTAACCGTAAGGGTATGCCTGCTAAAGGTTATAAGACGCGCCGTAACAAAAAGCCGTCAACTAAATTTATCATTGAACGTAGAAAGAAATAATAAGAAATGGCTAGGTCACTAAAAAAACCACCGTTTGTGCACTACAAACTTCAACAACGTGTTGACGATGCGCAAACAAACGGAAAGAAAAGCGTAATCAAAACATGGAGTCGTGCATCCACTATTACTCCTGATTTCGTTGGATTAACCATCGCAGTTCATAATGGAAAGCAGTTTATTCCAGTATACGTTACAGAAAACATGGTAGGTCACAAACTAGGAGAGTTTTCTCCAACCCGTACCTTCCGTGGACACAGTGGAAATAGAAAATAACGATTTATCCCGATAAAAGCATATAACTATGGGAGCTCGAAAAAGAGAAATGGCCAACCAGCTGAAGGAACAGAAGAAAAACACTGCCTTCGCTAAATTGAATGATTTTCCAACTTCACCGCGTAAGATGCGTTTGGTAGCAGACGTGATCCGTGGAAAGGAAGTAGGAGCGGCTTTAAATATTTTAAAGTTCACTCGCACCGGTAACGCGTTGCCAATGGAGAAACTTCTTCGTTCTGCAATTGCTAACTGGCAAGCAAAAAATGCGGGTGAGGATATCGCTGAATCAAATGTGATTGTAAAAGAAATTCGTGTAGATGTATCTCGTACATTGAAAAGAATTAGCCCAGCTCCGCAAGGACGTGCACATCGCATTCGCAAGCGTAGCAATCACGTGACAATCATTCTCGATAAAAAATAATTAAAAGAGACAGTAAGAAATGGGACAAAAGTGTAACCCAATAGGCAATCGTTTAGGTTTCATCAAAGGATGGGACAGCAACTGGTTTGGCGGAAAAAATTACGGAGAGAAAATCGTTGAAGACGATAAAATCCGTAAATATTTAATGGCGCGTTTAAAGAAAGCGTCTGTATCTAAAATTATCATCGAGCGTACCTTGAAGTTGGTTACTGTAACCATCAACACCGCACGTCCAGGGGTAATCATCGGAAAGCAAGGTTCTGAAGTAGATAAATTGAAAGAAGAGTTGAAGAAGCTTACCGGTAAGGATGCTCAAATCAACATCTTTGAAATCAAACGTCCAGAAATCGACGCTCGCTTAGTGGCAGATGGTATTTGCCGTCAAATCGAAGGACGTATCTCTTACCGTCGTGCAACCAAGATGGCAATCTCTTCAGCAATGAAATTAGGTGCAGAAGGAATTAAAGTTGCTATCGCAGGTCGTTTGAATGGTGCTGAGATTGCGCGTACAGAGTCTTACAAAGAAGGTCGTACACCGCTTCACACTTTGCGTGCAGATATCGATTACCATCACGCTGAAGCTCATACTGCATACGGACGTATCGGTGTGAAAGTATGGATCTGCCGTGGTGAAGTATTTGGAAAGCGTGATTTGTCTCCAAACTTCGGACAAGCAGCACAACAACAAAAACGCCCAGCAAACGCCGGTAATGAGCGTCGCGGAAGAAGAGGTTAATTTTTAAACGACAACGATTATGTTACAGCCGAAAAGGACGAAATACAGAAAGCAGCAAAAAGGAAAGATTAAAGGGATTGCCTACCGCGGTTCGCAGTTAGCTTTCGGAAGTTTTGCGATTAAGACGTTAGATGAAGGATTTATCACTTCACGTCAATTAGAAGCAGCTCGTGTAGCTTTAACACGTTACATGAAGCGCGAGGGTAAAGTGTGGATTCGCATTTTCCCAGACAAACCTATCACTGCGAAGCCTGCTGAGGTTCGTATGGGTAAAGGTAAAGGAGCTCCTGATCATTGGGTAGCTGTTATTAAGCCTGGTCGCATCATTTTTGAAGCCGAAGGTGTTCCATTGGAAACCGCACAAGAAGCATTGCGTCTTGCAGCTCAGAAACTTCCTTGCCGAACTAAATTCATTGTTCGTCCAGATTATACCGAATAAGAGATATGAAAGCATCTGATTACAGAAATATGACCGAAGCTGATTTGCACACGCAAATCGCAGAATTACAAGCTGAATTGGCTAAAATGAAGTTCAACCACACCGTGGCTGGTACTGAAAACCCAATGGTGCTTCGTAACAAGCGCAGAGAGATTGCGCGTATGAAGACGGTGTTAAACCAAATCAAAAACAACCTTTAATCCTGATATTGAAATGGAAAGGAATTTAAGAAAAGAACGTATCGGTGTTGTTACATCTAGCAAGATGGACAAGAGCTTCGTGGTTTCAGTAGAGACCAAAGTAATGCACCCGAAATACGGAAAGTTCGTGAAGCAGACAAAACGTTTCATGGCTCATGATGAAAAAGGTGAAACCGGTGTTGGTGACAAGGTTCGCATTATGGAAACTCGTCCATTAAGCAAACTAAAGCGTTGGAGATTGGTTGAAATTATTGAAAAAGCGAAATAATCTTTAAGATTAGCAGGATATGATACAGAACGAATCAAGATTAAAAGTTGCCGATAACAGCGGAGCTCGCGAAGTTCTCGTGATCCGTGTGTTAGGTGGTACACGCCGTAGATATGCTTCGGTAGGAGACCAAATTGTGGTAACTGTAAAGGATGCAATTCCAAGCGGTAACGTTAAGAAAGGAGCAGTTTCTAAAGCGGTTATCGTTCGCACAAAAAAAGAAGTACGCCGCGCTGACGGAAGCTATATCCGTTTCGATGACAACGCTGTGGTTCTTTTAAATGCTCAAGGTGAGATGCGTGGAACCCGTATTTTCGGTCCAGTAGCTCGTGAGCTTCGCGAAAAAGACTATATGAAAATTGTTTCATTGGCACCAGAAGTACTTTAATAATTAGAAAACAAGTAGAGCGATGTTTAAGCGACTCAAAATAAAAAAAGGCGATATGGTAGTTGTTACTGCCGGCGATCACAAAGGACAAAAAGGCCGTGTGATTTCGATTAATCGCGACAAAGACCGCGTTACAGTGGAAGGAGTAAACATGATTACTCGTCACCGCAAACCGTCAGCTCAAAATCCACAAGGTGGAATTGAGAAGATGGAAGGTACTATCCACATCAGCAACCTTATGTTGTTGGACAACAACGGTACTGCAACACGTGTTGGCAGAACCCGCGGCGAGAATGGTAAATTAGTTAGAATTTCTAAAAAATCAGGGGAGGTAATCAAATGAGTTACGCACCAAGATTAAGAGGTAAGTACGAGAACGAAATTGCAGCAAACTTGCAAAAGCGTTTCGAGTATAAATCAAATATGCAAGTTCCACGCATTACCAAAATCTGTTTAAACCAAGGTTTAGGTAAAGCAACCGGCGATAAGAAAATCGTTGATGCAGCAGTGGAAGAATTGACGTTGATCACTGGTCAACGCGCAGTAGCAACCAACGCAACAAAAGATATCTCGAACTTCAAACTTCGTAAAGGTGTTCCAATCGGAGCAAAAGTTACCCTTCGCGGAAACATGATGTATGAATTCTTGGATCGTTTGATTTCTGTTGCATTGCCACGTACCCGCGATTTTCGTGGAGTAAGAGCAAGTGGTTTCGACGGACGTGGCAATTTCACATTCGGTGTGAAAGAGCAAATTATCTTCCCAGAGATTGACCTAGATAAAATCAAGTCTATCCAAGGTATGGATATCACTTTCGTGACTACTGCAAAAACAAATGAAGAAGCTAAAGCTCTTCTAGAAGAATTCGGATTTCCTTTCGCAAAATAATACAAAGAAGAAATGGCAAAAGAATCAATGAAAGCCCGCGAGCGTAAACGCATTGCGATGGTTGAAAGATATGCTAAGAAACGTGAAGATTTGAAAGCTGCAGGTGACTGGGATGCTTTACAAAAACTTCCAAAGAACAGCAGCAAGGTTCGTGTACACAACCGCTGTATGTTAACCGGCCGTCCACGCGGATATATGCGTCAATTCGGATTAAGCCGTAACCAATTCCGTGAATTGGCTTTGAATGGAAAAATTCCAGGCGTGAAAAAAGCAAGTTGGTAATAATTAGAAGAAAAAGAAGAACATGTATACTGATCCAATAGCAGACTACTTAACGCGTATTCGTAACGCGCAAACTGCTCGTCACAAAGTGGTGGAAATTCCTGCCAGTAACTTGAAGAAAGAGATTACTAAAATCCTTCATGAAACTGGATATATCTTGAACTATAAGTTCGATGAAGGAACACCTGGAGTGATTAAAATCGCTTTAAAGTACAACCTTAAAACTAAACAACCTGCCATCTCTAAAATTGAGAGAATCTCTACACCAGGACATAGAAAATATGCTGGTTCAGAAGAACTACCTCGCGTTTTAAATGGCCTTGGTATAGCAGTGATGTCAACATCTAAAGGTGTAATGACTGACAAGAAAGCTCGCCAAGAGAAAGTAGGTGGTGAAGTATTGTGTTTCGTATATTAAGAATAAGAAAAAATTGACCCATGTCAAGAATAGGTAAAAATCCAATTCCAATCGCTAATGGTGTACAGATTACCCTAGCTAACGGAGTAATTACTGTGAAAGGCCCAAAAGGTGAACTTTCACAAGAGATTGATTCTTCTGTGAACATTGAAATCACAGAGAAAGAAGTCATCTTAACTCGTTCTAGCGACCACAAAGATGTTCGTGCAAAGCACGGCCTCTATCGTGCGCTCATTAACAACATGGTTGTTGGTGTAAGCGAAGGCTGGAAGAGAGATTTAGAAATGATCGGGGTAGGTTATCGTGCAAGCGCCGAAGGTCAAAAATTAAACTTGACCCTTGGATTCAGCCATCCTATCGTATTCGAACTTCCAACTGAAATAAAAGTATCGGCTAAAGCTGAGAAAGGGGAGAACCCAATGATTAGTTTGGAATCATACGATAAGCAGTTGATTGGACAGGTTGCTGCAAAGATTCGTTCGCTCCGTGCTCCGGAGCCTTACAAAGGAAAAGGTGTTCGTTACGTTGGTGAGTTTGTTCGCAAGAAAGCGGGTAAATCAGCAGCTAAATAATAGATAATACAATGGCATTCTCAAAAGATTCTCGTAGAGCAAAAATCCGCACACGTATTCGTGCTCGTGTGAAAGGTACCGAAAATAAACCACGTTTAAGCGTGTTCCGCAGTAACAAGCAAATCTATGCTCAGATTATTGACGACAACCGCGGAGTTACGTTGGCCTCAGCTTCTTCAAATACCATGAAGGAAGCTCAGAATATTGCTAAAATTGATCAAGCGCGCTTGGTAGGTAAGTCAATTGCCGAAAGAGCTAAAGCTGCTGGTATCGAAGAAGTAGTGTTTGATCGTGGAGGTTATTTGTATCATGGACGTGTAAAATCATTGGCTGAAGCAGCACGCGAAGCCGGACTTAAATTTTAATCCCAATGTTAGAAGGAAAAGTAGTTCGCGCTAGCGAAACAGAATTAAAAGATCGTTTGGTTGCCGTTAACCGCGTTACCAAAGTTACCAAAGGTGGTAGAACCTTCGGATTCGCAGCTATCGTAGTGGTAGGTGATGAAAACGGAGTAGTTGGTCACGGTTTAGGTAAATCGAAAGAGGTTGCTGAAGCGGTTACAAAAGCTATCGAAGATGCTAAGAAAAGCTTGATTCGCGTGCCTGTGTTCAAAGGAACTATTCCTCACGAACAATCAGGTAAATTCGGCGGAGCTCGCGTGTTCTTGAAACCAGCTAGCTTAGGTACCGGTGTTATCGCAGGTGGTGCCATGCGTGCAGTTCTTGAATCTGCTGGTGTAAAGGACGTTTTAGCGAAGTCTAAAGGTTCTTCTAACCCACACAACGTGGTAAAGGCTACCATCCTTGCTCTTTCTCAATTGAGAACTGCTCAGGATATCGCTCGCACTCGCGGAATTAGTTTAGAAAAAGTTTATAACGGTTAATCTATATTACCATGGCAAAAGTTGTCATTACCCAAGTTAAAAGCGCTATTGATCGCCCAAAAAGACAAAAGGCTACCATCGAAGCGTTGGGTATTAAGAAATTGAATGTGTCAGTTGAAAAAGAACTTACACCAAATATTGAAGGAATGATTCGCGCCGTGAGTCACCTTTTGAAAGTAGAATACAAATAAGTCTGAAACAAGATGAAATTAAATGCTTTAAAGCCTGCTGAAGGCGCAACTAAGTCAAGAAAGCGTATTGGTCGCGGGGAAGGTTCTGGTCACGGTGGTACTTCTACACGTGGTCACAAAGGAGCTGGCTCACGTTCTGGTAACAAGCGTAAAATCGGTTTCGAAGGTGGTCAAATGCCTTTGCAACGTCGCTTACCAAAATATGGTTTCAGAAATATTAATCGTGTAGAATACAAAGGTATTAACCTTGACACCCTACAATTCCTAATCGATAAATACAGCTTGTCTGAAGTGAACTTCGACACCCTTGTAGCTCATGGAATTTGTAGCAAAAATGATCTAGTGAAAGTATTAGGTCGTGGTGAATTGAAAGGTAAACTTAATGTAACTGCCCACGCATTCTCTGCTGCAGCTAAAGCAGCTATCGAAGCTATCGGTGGTTCAGCGAACACATTATGAAGAAATTTTTTACAGCCATAAAAAACATTTGGAATCACGAAGAACTTCGTAGAAAAATCCTATTCACCTTAGGTATTCTATTGGTTTATCGTATTGGTTCTTATGTTCTTTTGCCAGGTATTGATGCAGCAAAAATGCAAGACCCTAACGCAAGTGGTTCGGGTTCTTTGGCTGATTTGCTTGGATTATTCACTGGTGGAGCATTCAATCGTGCGTCAATCTTTGCCCTTGGGGTAATGCCGTACATCTCTGCAAGCATTGTTATTCAGTTGTTAGGGCTTGCTGTTCCTACCATTCAGAAAATGCAACGCGAGGGAGAAAGCGGACGCCGGAAAATCAATCAATGGACTCGTTTCCTGACCATTGCAATTGGATTGGTTCAAGCTCCTGGTTATTTGGCTCAGTATGTTCCTGCCGATGCGCATGCGCAAGGGGCATTCTGGATGATTAGCAGTATCATCATCCTTACTTGTTCAACCCTATTCGTAATGTGGTTGGGTGAGAAAATCACCGACAAAGGGATTGGTAATGGTACTTCGTTGATCATTATGACCGGTATCTTGTCTGATATTCCAAGCGGTTTCGCTAACGAATTTGGTCAGCAAACGTCATTCTTCTTCTTGATTGAAATGGCGGTTCAAGTAATTGTAATTGGTGGTATCATCGCTGTGATTCAAGCAGTGCGTCGTATCCCAGTTCAAATGGCTAAAATGGCTGCGGGTAGTGGACACTTACCACAAGGTGAAGGTGCAAGAAGTTATATTCCATTGCGTGTGAACGCAGCTGGAGTAATGCCAATCATCTTTGCTCAGGCCATCATGTTCATTCCAATGTACATGCAAACAACCGAAACCTTCCGCGATAACAAAATTGTTACTGCGTTGGTTGATTACCAAGGATGGGGCTACAACGTGTTGTTGATGGTGATGATTATTCTCTTCACATTCTTCTACACCGCAATTGTAACTAACCCAAATCAGATTGCCGATGACCTTAAACGCAACGGTAATTTTGTACCTGGTATCAAGCCTGGTAAGGACACCGCAGAATTTATTGATAGAGTTTTGTCGAATATTACCCTTCCTGGTGGTATCTTTGTCGGCCTTATTGCAATCCTACCTAAAATGGTACTTGTTGTAGGCTTAACAAAGGCACAGTTGTTTGCCCAGTTTTTTGGAGGAACTTCTATGCTTATCACAGTGGGTGTTGTTCTTGATTTGTTACAACAAATCGAAAGCCACTTGCTTTCACGTCATTACGATGGTTTGATGCAAACTGGCCGTGTGCGTGGTAGAAATAGTGGGAATGCAGTAAGCAGTGGTTATACAGTTTAATCGCTGTGAGTAGAAAGGTTATTATAAAAAACGAGGATGACATTAATGGCATCCGAAAGAGTTCTTTACTTGTTGGAAAAACACTTGCAGAGATTGCAAAGGCTGTTACACCTGGTGTAACCACCTTGCAACTGGACAAGATTGCAGAGACCTTTATCAAAGATCACGGGGCTTTCCCTGGGTTTCTTGGATACTCCGGTTTTCCTAATTCAATCTGCGCAAGCGTAAATCAAGCTGTGGTACACGGTATTCCCAACGGAACTCCTTTGAAAGAAGGGGATATAGTTTCAGTGGACATCGGTGTATTGTGGGAAGGCTACTGGGGTGATTCGGCATTTACGTTTGAAGTAGGTGACGCTAGCCCTGAAGTTAAAGCGCTCTTGAAGCGTACCCGCGAAAGTTTGTATTTAGGCATTGAACAGGCGGTAGCAGGGAAGCGTATTGGAGACATCGGCTACGCGGTACAATACCATGCAGAAAGTGCAGGATACGGTGTTGTACGTGAGTTGGTAGGTCATGGAGTTGGCATTGAATTGCACGAAGCGCCTGAGATTCCGAATTACGGAAGAAGAGGGCAGGGAATGCAGCTTGTGGAAGGGATGGTCATAGCTATTGAGCCAATGATTAACCTAGGTACCAAGAACGTGAATCAGTTGAAAGATGGATGGACGATCGAGACCAAAGACAAGAAGCCAAGTGCTCACTTTGAACACACCATAGCAATTAGAAAAGGTCAGGCAGAAGTGTTATCCTCATTTGAAGAAGTAGATGCAATTTTAATTGCAAAGAAATAAAGGAATTGAATGGCAAAACAGACATCGATAGAACTAGACGGAACAATTGTAGAGGCATTGTCAAACGCAATGTTTCGTGTAGAGCTAGAAAATGGACACATAATAGTCGCACATATCTCTGGTAAAATGCGTATGCACTACATCAGAATATTACCAGGCGATAAAGTGAAAGTAGAGATGTCACCATACGATTTAACCAAAGGAAGAATCTGTTTTAGATACAAATAACAAAGACAAGAAAAAATGAAAGTACGTGCGTCATTGAAGAAACGTTCGGCCGACTGCAAAATTGTAAGCAGAAAGGGCAAGCTTTACGTTATTAACAAGAAAAACCCGAAATTCAAACAAAGACAAGGATAATTTCCTTCTAATCAATAAATACTATGGCAAGGATTGCAGGTATAGATTTACCGCGTAACAAAAGAGGTGAAATTGGGCTCACCTACATCTACGGAATTGGACGTTCAACATCACGTCGTATCCTAGAAACAGCAAACATATCTTTCGATAAGAAGGTGTCTGAATGGAACGACGAAGAACTCGGCTTAATCCGTAATTTCATTACAGAAGAGCTAAAGGTAGAAGGTGCACTTCGCTCTGAAGTTCAGTTGAATATCAAGCGTCTGATGGATATCGGATGTTACCGCGGTGTTCGTCACCGTGCAGGTTTGCCGCTTCGTGGTCAAAGCACGAAGAACAACTCTCGTACTCGTAAGGGTAAGCGTAAGACAGTTGCGAACAAGAAGAAAGCAGTTAAATAATAAATAGCTAAGGCAAGGACAATGGCCAAAGTAGAAAAAAAGAAAAAGAAAAATGTGGTAGTTGAGTCTTTAGGACAAGCTCACATTCAATCCACTTTTAACAACATTATCATTAGCTTAACCAACAACACGGGTCAAGTTATTTCGTGGTCTTCTGCGGGTAAAATGGGATTCCGTGGTTCTAAAAAGAACACCCCATATGCAGCTCAAATGGCAGCAGAGCAGTGCGCGAAAGAAGCTTTCGATCTAGGTTTGAGAAAAGTTAAGGTATATGTTAAAGGCCCAGGTGCAGGAAGAGAATCTGCCATCCGCACCCTTCATGGTGCAGGAATCGAGGTGCTTGAAATCGTTGATACCACCCCACTTCCTCACAACGGATGTCGTCCACCAAAAGCAAGAAGAATCTAATCTAGAAGTTTAAGAAAATGGCAAGATATATTGGCCCAAAAACAAAGATTGCGCGTAAATTCCGTGAGGCTATTTACGGTCCAGACAAAGGTCTTGAAAAGCGTAATTACCCACCCGGACAACATGGTCCGAATAAGCGTCGCGCTAAACAAAGTGAATACTCTGTTCAGTTAAACGAAAAACAAAAAGCAAAGTATACATACGGTATCCTTGAGCGTCAGTTCTCGAACCTTTACAAAAAGGCTTCGGCTCGTCCAGGTGTAACCGGGGAAATCTTATTAGCTCTTTGTGAAGCTCGTTTAGATAACAGCGTTTTCCGTTTAGGAATTGCTACTACTCGTAGCGCTGCGCGTCAGTTGGTTTCTCACAACCACATTTTGGTGAACGGTAATGTTGTAAACATTCCTTCATACTCTTTACGTCCAGGTGACCGTATCGCAGTACGTGAAAAATCTAAATCATTAGAGTCTATTACCTTGTCTTTGGCTGGTCGTAAAAATTTCGATTGGTTAGCTTGGAACGATAGCAACAAAGAAGGTGTTTTCATGAACTACCCAGAGCGTGTTCAGATCCCTGAAAACATTCGCGAGCAGTTGATCGTCGAATTGTACTCTAAATAATCCTAAATTTTAAAAATAACTCAATGGCTATATTAGATTTCGTAAAACCTGACAAAGTTGTAATGCTTGAAAGCAATGACTTTACAGGAACTTTCGAATTTCGTCCACTTGAACCGGGTTTCGGTATCACAATTGGAAACGCCTTAAGAAGAATCTTACTTTCTTCTTTGGAAGGTTTCGCCATCACTTCAATCAAAGTTGAAGGTGTTGAGCACGAATTCTCAACCATCAAAGGTGTAGTAGAAGACGTAACCGAAATCATCCTTAATCTTAAGCAAGTTCGCTTCAAACAACAAATTGAAGGAACCGATTACGAAAAGGTTTCCATTAGCATCAACGGTCAAGAACAATTCAAAGCCGGAGATATTAGCAACTTTACTTCTGCATTCCAAGTTCTTAATCCAGACCTTGTGATCTGCAACATGGAACCAAAAGTGAAATTGCGCATCGATTTAACCATCGGTACTGGTCGCGGTTACCGCCCAGCGGAAGAAAACAAAACTTCAAGCGCTCCTACTGGTACTGTTTTCATCGACTCTATCTTTACGCCTATTCGTAACGTGAAGTTCTCTGTAGAAAACTTCCGTGTAGAGCAAAAGACCGACTACGAAAAACTTATCCTTGAAATTCAAGGTGATGGTTCTATCACCCCTAAAAACGCACTTCAAGAAGCTGCTAAAATCCTTATTCACCACTTCATGTTGTTCAGTGATGAGCGCATCACCTTGGAAACTGAAACCAAGCGCGAAGTAGAAGAATTCGATGAGAGCTCTTTGCATATGCGTCAGTTGTTGAAAACCAAATTGGTTGATATGGATCTTAGCGTTCGTGCATTGAACTGCTTGAAAGCTGCAGATATTGAAACCCTAGGTGATTTGGTATCTTTCAACAAAAACGACTTGTTGAAATTCAGAAACTTCGGTAAGAAATCATTAACCGAATTGGAAGAATTGGTAGAAAATAAAGGCCTACACTTCGGAATGAATGTGGCGAAATATAAATTGGATAGAGACTAATTAGGGAGTTTGTTCCCGAGATGAAAGAACAATTATGAGACACGGAAAAACCTTTAATCACCTTGGTAGAAAAGCGGAACACCGCGCTGCAATGTTGGCTAATATGGCTTGCTCTTTAATCGAGCACAAGCGCATCAATACCACTGTTGCCAAGGCTAAAGCTTTACGTAAATACGTAGAACCACTTATCACTAAATCTAAAACCGATAGCACTCACAGCCGTCGTACCGTATTCAGTTACTTGAAAAGTAAAGAAGCCGTTACTGAATTGTTCCGTGAAGTAGCTCCGAAAATCGCTAGCCGCCCAGGTGGTTACACGCGAATCATTCGCATGGGATACCGTGCTGGTGATAACGCTGAAATGGCGATGATCGAATTGGTTGATTTCAACACCCTTTACGGTAACACCGTTGAGAAAGCTTCAGCTAAAAAACGCACTCGTCGTGGTGCTGCTAAAAAGAAGGATGAGGAAACTGATGTTACCGAAACTCCCGCAGCAACTACTGAAGAAGCTCCTGCAGCAGAAGCTAAACCAAAAAAGACTCGTAAGAAAAAAGACGATGCTGACTCAGCAGAATAATTTAAAAGCCCCTCACGGGGCTTTTTTTTTGTTGAAAAAATCAGGTTTCCTTTCCAACTGCATTACACTAACTTTGCCCTTTAATGGAAAACAATCATAACGCGGCGGTACTGATCTTACAAGATGGTACCGTTTTTTATGGCCGCGCCTGTGGCGCCACAGGAACAACTACCGGTGAAATTGCTTTCAATACAGCAATGACCGGATACCAAGAAGTATTCACCGACCCTTCTTATTACGG
>Ga0172367_10000043_pt1 | contig 184446 bp, 164 predicted proteins | sample Lak10m_FD_114542 | JGI IMG/M metagenome (GOLD analysis project Ga0172367, IMG submission 114542) | Freshwater microbial communities from Kabuno Bay, South-Kivu, Congo - kab_022012_10m | ecosystem: Environmental > Aquatic > Freshwater > Lake | place: Democratic Republic of the Congo... | reverse complement strand
GATCAATAGGATGCACGGCGACAGCAGGGACAGGTGAAGGGTGTGTTTGGCGACTGCCAATTTACCTGCTTCCCTGACTGTCAACTCGCTCTTCCCCCAGAGTCCGCGAAGAACCTTTTTTTTGGGGGCAGAGATATCCGGTAAAAGGACAGCGAGCCGCTCCACTGACCTTTGTTGCCATTTGCCGGTCAGAGATCGCGGCAAGGGCCTCGCCCACCATCAATCAGCTTTTCCGAATGAGAAATTCCGCCGTATGCCCTATTTGCGAGTGTTGCCTTTTCTGATCGTGCTGGCGGTCGTTCTGTTTGCAGGTCTCAAACCCGAGCCCGTGCCCCAGCTGTTCAGCCAGCAGGACAAGCTGCATCACATGATGGGGTTCGCAGCACTGGTCTTCACGCTGCGTCTGGCGTTCCCGCGGCTACCGATCTTCTGGGGTGTCGGCCTCACGCTGGCGGCGGCCTTGGGCATCGAGATGGCGCAGGGCATGCTGCCGCATCGCACCGCCTCGCGCTGGGATATGGTCGCGAACGTGCTTGGCGTGATTTCCGGCTGGTGCTGTTGGATGCTCGCGCAAGGCTGGTGGCGCCAGCGGATGGGTACTCCGGTGCCCGAGTGAGTCGGCTGCAAGTGCTGTCCTCCACGTCTGTATGAGTGGAGGCGCAGTCCCTGGTGAGAGTCCAGCAGGCAATAAAAAACCCAGCGCGCTGGCTGGGTTCTTGAATTTGGCTCCGCGACCTGGATTCGACTGCGTCAGCAGAACGCGCTTCAGCGCGGCCCCGCAGGGGTGAGCGAAGCGAATAACCTGGGACGCAGTCCCTGGTGAGAGTCCAGCAGGCAATAAAAAAACCCAGCGCGCTGGCTGGGTTCTTGGATTTGGCTCCGCGACCTGGACTCGAACCAGGGACCCAATGATTAACAGTCATTTGCTCTACCGACTGAGCTATCGCGGAACAACGGTGCGTATCCTACTGTTTGGAAAGGAGAAGTCAACCCCTCCAGCAGTGCGCCGGGGGCCGGACGCGAGGTGCGCCGTGGCCCCGGTGCTTCGGCTCAGAGCACCTGGACGATGGCGTCGGTGACGGTGCCCAGGTTGTTGCGGTTCAGCGCTGCGGCGCAGATGCGGCCGGTGCTGATGGCATAGACGCCGAACTCGACCCGCAGGCGCTCGACCTGTTCGGCAGTGAGGCCCGAATAGGAGAACATGCCGCGTTGCGCCGCGACGAAGCTGAAGTCGACTTTCGCGCCCTTGGCTGCCAGTTGCTCGACCATACCCAGGCGCATCTCGCGGATTCGGCTGCGCATCTCGCCCAGCTCGGCTTCCCACATGGCGCGCAGTTCCGGGCTGTTGAGCACGGAGGCGACCACGGTGGCGCCGTGGGTCGGCGGGTTGGAGTAGTTGGTGCGGATCACCCGCTTGACCTGCGACAGCACGCGCGCCGACTCGTCTCGGCTCTGGGTGACCATCGACAGGGCGCCGACCCGCTCGCCGTACAGCGAGAAGGATTTGGAGAACGAGCTGGAAACGAAGAAGGTCATGCCCGACTCGGCGAACAGGCGCACGGCGGCGGCATCTTCCTCGATGCTGTCCCCGAAGCCCTGGTAGGCGATGTCGATGAACGGCACGTGATCCCGGGCGCGCAGCACCTCGAGGATCTGCTTCCAGTCGTTCAGGTTCAGGTCGACGCCGGTCGGGTTATGGCAGCAGGCATGCAGTACGACGATGGAGCGCGCTGGCAGCTCATTGAGGTCCTGCAGCAGGCCGGCGCGGTCGATGCCGTGGCTGGTGGCATCGTAGTAGCGGTAGTTCTGTACCGGGAAGCCGGCCGATTCGAACAGCGCGCGGTGGTTTTCCCAGCTCGGGTTGCTGATCGCGACAACGGCATCGGGCAGCAGACGCCTTAGGAAGTCGGCGCCGACCTTTAGAGCTCCGGTGCCACCCAGTGCCTGGGTCGTGACCACGCGACCTTCGGCGATCAGGGCCGCGTCATTGCCGAACAGCAGCTTCTGCACCGCGTTGTCGTAGGCGGCGATCCCTTCGATCGGCAGGTAGCCGCGCGGCGCATGGGCAGCGATGCGTGCCTGCTCGGCCTCGGCCACGGCGCGCAGCAGCGGAATGCGACCTTCTTCGTTGTAGTAGACACCGACACCGAGGTTGACCTTGTTCGGCCGCGTGTCGGCGTTGAAGGCTTCATTGAGGCCGAGGATAGGATCGCGCGGCGCCATTTCGACAGCAGAGAACAAACTCATGGTGAGGGGGCTCGAAAGAGAAGGAGTGACAGATTTCACCACCCTCGCGTCGGCGCGCAGGGTGATGCGCAAACGGGGCGGTAGTATAGCGGTCATGCCTGGCGCCTGCGATATGCTACCGAGGTTTTCTGCGGCCTTTTGGTGCGTTTTGCCCGCCGGCGGATGGGCGGTTTGATTGCTCCGGCGGCATCGACTGGCAACCCAGTTTTGGCAAAGGCCGATGGGGCAGACAAAGGTGCTGAACTGACCTTTCACAGCTCCGACATCAAGGCCATGCACGTTTACTAGAGAGGCGAAATGTCCAAGTTCGAACTGGTCACGCGTTTCAAACCGGCCGGCGACCAGCCGGAGGCCATCCGGCAGATGATCGAGGGAATCGAGGCGGGGTTGTCGCACCAGACGCTGCTTGGTGTGACCGGCTCGGGCAAGACCTTCAGCATCGCCAATGTGATCGCTCACGTGCAGCGACCGACGCTGGTGCTGGCGCCGAACAAGACGCTCGCCGCGCAGCTGTACGGTGAGTTCAAGGCATTCTTCCCGAACAATGCGGTGGAGTACTTCGTTTCCTATTACGACTACTACCAGCCGGAGGCCTACGTACCGTCGTCGGACACCTTCATCGAGAAGGATGCCTCGATCAACGACCACATCGAGCAGATGCGCCTGTCGGCGACCAAGGCGCTGCTGGAGCGGCCGGATGCGATCATCGTCACCACGGTCTCGTGCATCTATGGCCTGGGCGATCCACAGTCGTACCTGAAGATGGTGCTGCACGTCGATCGGGGTGACCGTCTCGATCAGCGCGAGCTGCTGCGGCGGCTGACCGGCCTGCAATACACCCGCAACGACATGGATTTCGCCCGTGCCACCTTTCGTGTGCGCGGCGACGTGATCGACATCTTCCCCGCGGAATCGGACCTCGAGGCGGTACGCATCGAACTGTTCGACGACGAGGTGGAAAGCCTGTCAGCCTTCGATCCGCTGACCGGCGAGGTGATCCGCAAGCTCCCGCGCTTCACCTTCTACCCCAAGAGTCACTACGTGACCCCTAGGGAGACGCTGCTCGATGCCATCGAGAAGATCAAGGACGAGCTGCGCGAGCGGCTCGATTACCTGCGCAGTCAGAACAAGCTGGTGGAGGCGCAGCGGCTCGAGCAGCGCACGCGTTTCGATCTGGAAATGATCATGGAGCTGGGCTACTGCAATGGCATCGAGAACTACTCGCGCTACCTCTCCGGGCGCGATGCCGGCGAGCCGCCACCGACGCTGTTCGACTACCTGCCGGCCGATGCGCTGCTGGTGATCGACGAGTCTCACGTTTCGGTGCCGCAGGTCGGCGCGATGTACAAGGGCGACCGTTCGCGCAAGGAAACCCTGGTGGAGTACGGCTTCCGTCTGCCGTCGGCGCTGGACAACCGGCCGATGCGCTTCGACGAATGGGAGGCGATCTGCCCGCAGACGATTTTCGTCTCGGCCACACCTGGTCCTTACGAGGCCGAACATGCTGGCCGCGTGGTGGAGCAGGTCGTGCGCCCGACCGGTCTGGTCGATCCGCAGATCGAAGTGCGCCCGGCGCTCACCCAGGTGGACGACCTGCTTTCGGAGATCCGCAAGTGTGTGGCCAAGGAGGAGCGGGTATTGGTCACCACGCTGACCAAGCGCATGTCTGAAGACCTCACCGACTACCTTGGCGATCACGATGTGAAGGTGCGCTACCTGCACTCGGACATCGACACCGTTGAACGGGTGGAAATCATTCGCGATCTGCGCCTGGGCACCTTCGACGTGCTGGTGGGCATCAACCTGCTGCGCGAGGGGCTGGACATGCCCGAGGTCTCGCTGGTGGCAATTCTCGATGCGGACAAGGAGGGCTTCCTGCGCTCCGAGCGCTCGCTGATCCAGACCATCGGCCGCGCTGCGCGCAACCTCAACGGACGGGCGATTCTCTACGCGGACAACATCACCGGCTCTATGCAGCGGGCCATCGACGAGACCGAGCGTCGTCGAGCCAAGCAGATCGCCTTCAACGAAGCTCACGGCATCGTGCCCAAAGGCGTCAAGAAGGATGTGCAGGACATCCTCGAGGGTGCCACGGTGCCCGGCTCGCGCAGCAAGAAGCGCCGGAGCGAGGCGAAGGCGGCAGAGGAGAGCGCGCGCTACGAGAGCGAGCTGCGCTCGCCGAGCGAGATCACCAAGCGCATCCGCCAGCTGGAGGAAAAGATGTTGCTGCTGGCGCGCGACCTGGAGTTCGAGGCGGCGGCCGAGGCGCGCGACGAGATTCACAAGCTGCGCGAACTGTTGCTGCAGGTGTGAGGCTTCGTTCCGAGTCCCCAGGCCCGCTCCTGCGAGCGGCCTGTATGAGGCGTGCTATGGCGAGCGCTGCGCAGGCGTTCGGCTGGAGCCTGACGCGGCGTGCCTGCTAACATTCGCCCCTTCGATTTTCGTTTCTCCATTTTCGTCCGAGAGCTTCCATGACCACGGTTCGCACCCGCATCGCGCCATCTCCGACCGGTGATCCTCACGTCGGCACCGCCTATATCGCGCTGTTCAACCTGTGCTTCGCCCGTCAGCACGGCGGCCAGTTCATCCTGCGCATCGAGGATACTGATCAGCTGCGCTCGACCCGTGAGTCCGAACAGCAGATCTACGATGCGTTGCGCTGGCTGGGTATCGAGTGGGACGAGGGGCCGGACGTCGGTGGCCCGCATGGCCCATACCGGCAGAGCGAGCGCGGCGAGATCTACAAGAAGTATTCGGACGAGCTGGTCGCCAAGGGGCACGCCTTTCCCTGCTTCTGTAGCGCCGAGCGCCTGGACCAGGTCCGCGCCGAGCAGATGGCCAACAAGGAGACACCGCGCTACGACGGCCATTGCATGCACCTCGACCCGGCCGAGGCCGAGCGCCGCATCGCCGCCGGTGAGTCCCACGTGATCCGCATGAAGGTACCGAGCGAAGGCGTGTGCCAGGTGCAGGACATGCTGCGCGGCACCGTCGAGATCGGCTGGGACCGCATGGACATGCAGGTGCTGATGAAGGCTGACGGCCTGCCGACCTACTTCCTCGCCAACGTGGTCGACGACCACCTGATGGGCATCACCCATGTGCTGCGTGGCGAGGAGTGGCTGCCGTCGGCACCCAAGCTGATCAAGCTCTACGAATACTTCGGCTGGGAGCAGCCGCAGCTGTGCTACATGCCGCTGCTGCGCAATCCGGACAAGAGCAAGCTGTCCAAGCGCAAGAACCCGACCTCGGTGACCTTCTACGAACGCATGGGCTTCCTGCCGCAGGCGATGCTCAACTATCTCGGCCGCATGGGCTGGTCGATGCCGGATGAGCGCGAGAAGTTCACCCTCGAGGAAATGATCGAGCATTTCGACATCCAGCGCGTGTCGCTCGGTGGGCCGATTTTCGATCTGGAGAAGCTGTCCTGGCTCAATGGCCAGTGGCTGCGCGAGTTGCCGGTCGAGCAGTTCGCCGCCGAGGTACGGAAGTGGGCGTTCAATCCCGAGTACATGATGAAGATCGCTCCGCATGTGCAGCAGCGCGTGGAGACCTTCAGTCAGATCGCGCCGCTGGCCGGTTTCTTCTTCTCCGGCCCGTTGCAACTCGATCCGGCGTTGTTCGCCCACAAGAAGCTCGATGCCACGCAGGTCCGTCAGGTCATGCAGCTGATCCTGTGGAAGCTCGAGGCACTGCGCCAGTGGGAGAAGGAACGCATCACCGCCTGCATCACGCAGGTGGCCGAACACCTCGGCTTCAAACTGCGTGATGTGATGCCGCTGATGTTCGCCGCGATCACCGGACAGGCCAGTTCCGTCTCGGTGCTCGATGCGATGGAAATCCTCGGTCCGGATCTGACGCGTTTCCGCCTGCGCAATGCGCTTGAGCTGCTCGGTGGGGCCTCGAAGAAAGAAGCCAAGGAGTGGGAGAAGTTGCTGGCCAGCCTCGGCTGAGCCAACGCAGCCAAGGCGGCGTCGACGTTCGGCGCCGCCGCGTTGCGGGGCAGGACCGTTGGTCGGCGGTAAGTAATTGTTCCTGCTGCCAAAAAACTTTAGTCGCGCGGAAATTTGTTGTTGACACTGCCCAGGGGCGCCCCTAATATGCGCCCCGTCCTCGAGATGGGGCTATAGCTCAGCTGGGAGAGCGCTTGCATGGCATGCAAGAGGTCGACGGTTCGATCCCGTCTAGCTCCACCAATCTCGAAGAGCAGAATTGCCACCAGCCTGTAGTTGTAGATACAGGTTGCGCTTGAAGGGTTTGCGTCCCCTTCGTCTAGTGGCCTAGGACACCGCCCTTTCACGGCGGTAACAGGGGTTCGAGTCCCCTAGGGGACGCCACTATTCGCGATGTTCGCATCGCACGTCGAGAGACGCTAAATCCGGGGCTATAGCTCAGCTGGGAGAGCGCTTGCATGGCATGCAAGAGGTCGACGGTTCGATCCCGTCTAGCTCCACCAAATTGCCAGCGATTCCAAGATTTCGGGATCGTCGAAGGTTTCGTCCCCTTCGTCTAGTGGCCTAGGACACCGCCCTTTCACGGCGGTAACAGGGGTTCGAGTCCCCTAGGGGACGCCATTTTTATTGCCCGTTTTGGGCATCAAGGGGTCATCTTTCATGAGATGGCCCTTTTTGTTTTGTGCGCTGGAAAGTGCCGGGTCAATGACGGGTTGCTGAATGCTCCGTCATAGCGAGCCGCAAGGCGCGTGACTCGCCGGCCACGCTGCGCTTTCATAGGCCATCGCAATCGGCCATCGAGGCATCTGACGAATGAGCTGGGATCAGCCGCAGGCGTTCATCATCGACCTGCACGTGGCATCGGAACATATCGACGAACTGGGACACGCCAACAATGCGGTCTATGTGACGTGGCTCGAACGCTGTGCCTGGCAGCACTCCCAGAGCCTCGGCCTGGGTATCGATGACTATCACCGCCTGGACCGCGCCATGGCCGTTCTGCGGCACGAGATCGACTACCTGGCAGCGGCCTACGAGGGTGATGCACTGCAGCTCGGCACCTGGATCTCGGAGTCCGATCAGCGTCTGAAGATGAAGCGAAACTTCCAGCTGATCAGGCCTGCAGATGGTACGACGCTGCTGCGCGCGCAGACCACTTTCGTCTGCATCGAACTCTCCAGCGGGAAACCCAAGCGCATGCCGGTGGAATTCATCGACGGCTATGGCAGGGCGCTCGTACAGCCGTACCCGCTGGAGCTGTGAAGCCTGACGCTTAGCCGCGCTGCTCGGGCTTCATCGCGTCGCTCTCGCGGCGCTTTTCCGCATCCTCGCGCCAGTCGTCCTGCACTTCTTCCTTCATTCGCTGCTTGGCGCCGTCCTCGTTGTCGCGCACATGGCTGTCGCCGTGCTTTTCCTGCTGAACATTGGTGCCTTGCGGTTGGGTATTCATCTGATCCTGATCGGCCATTGCGGCTGCCGAAAACAGGCCGCCAAGGACGATCACGCTCGCGTACAAGATTTTCATCTGAACCTCCGGCTATCGGGGCGGTAAAGGACTTACCATCTCAATAACCGACCCGTTGCGCTGAAGATTCGTTCACTCCTTGCCGGTGCCCCGTTTCGTGAGCCAGACCGCCCTTCGCAAGATCATCCATATCGATTGCGACTGCTTCTATGCCGCGATCGAGATGCGCGACGATCCCAGCCTGGCGCGCCGCCCGATTGCCGTCGGCGGCGCGGCGGATCGGCGCGGTGTCATCGCCACCTGCAACTACGAGGCGCGCGCCTACGGGGTGCGCTCGGCCATGGCATCCGGGCATGCCCTGAAGCTGTGCCCCGACCTGCTGATCCTGCGCCCGCGGATGGAGGCCTACCGCGAAGCGTCGCGGGAAATCCATGAAATTTTCCGTACTTACACCGAGCAGATAGAGCCGCTCTCGCTCGACGAGGCCTACCTGGATGTCTCCGCCTGTGAGCACTTCGCCGGCAGTGCGACGCGTATCGCCGAGGACATCCGCCGACGGGTCTGGCAGCAGCTGCGTATCACGGTGTCGGCCGGCGTCGCGCCAAACAAGTTTCTCGCCAAGATCGCCAGCGAGTGGAACAAGCCGGACGGCCTGTTCGTCGTCACGCCCGCGCAAGTCGAGGAGTTCGTGAAAGCGCTCGAGGTCAAGCGCTTGCACGGGGTTGGCCGGGTCACCGCGGAAAAACTGGGCCGCCTGGGCATTCGCACCTGCAGCGATCTGCGCGATTGGGGGAGGTTGTCTCTCGTTCGGGAGTTCGGAGCTTTTGGCGAGCGGCTCTGGGGGCTGGCCTGGGGAATCGACGAACGTCCTGTGCAGGTGGAAAGCCGGCGCCAGTCGGTGAGCGTCGAACAGACCTACGATCGCGATCTGCCTGATCTGGCGGCCTGCCTCGAGCGGCTTCCGGAACTGCTGCAGCAGCTGTCGACCCGCATGGCCCGGTTGGACAGCGGTTATCGCCCGGGCAAGCCATTCGTGAAACTCAAGTTTCATGACTTCACCCAGACCACCCTGGAACAGGCTGGCGCCGGCCTGGGGCTTGACGACTATGCCGACCTGCTGGCGACCGCCTTCTCACGCCGCGCCCGGCCCGTGCGCCTGATTGGCGTCGGCGTGCGGTTGATCGACCTGCGTGGCGGTTTCGAACAGCTGCGCCTGTTCTGAGACAGCGCCTCGTTCGTGCGCCGCTTGGGCGAAAAGCACGAGGCCGCTCTTTCGAGCGGCCTCGCAGGCATAAAAGAGGGGATTCTCGGCCTGCCTGTACCAAGGTCCCCGAAACTGGATACCTGGGTAATTGCATGGGCTGTGCCAGTTTCGCAGACCGGAGGGCGCCATCGTGCAGAAGAGGCGTCAGAGGCCAGCTGACGGTCGTATGGGAGGCTGTTTCCCGGATTCAGCGGGGAAAAGCGCCGGCGCATGGCGTCGCGGAGTGGCTTTCGGTGCCTGAAAGCGGTGCGCAGACGCCGTCGTCTGCGCACATTTGGCGCGGCTTATTCGAGTTCCGGCCAGAGGCGCAGCGCGGCACCTTCGCCTGGCCAGAGGCGTAGCTGGTCGATGTTGGAGACGTCCCAGCGCTCGACTCGGTTGAGCAGGTCGAGGAACTGGTGCTCCTGTTCCATGATCTCCTCGGCGCACATCTTTCGTGTGCTACCCAGATTGCTGAAGCGCAGCCGCTGGCCATCGAGCTCGTAGCTGCCGAACCAGTGATTGCAGCCGGCATTGCCGTAGGCACGCCCTTCGCTCAAGGTCAGCGAGACCGGTGTGCGGCCGATCACCGGTTCGTCGCCAATCCACTCGGCGATATAGGTTACGTCGCGTTGCAGTTCCAGCGGTTCTGTTGCGCAACCGATCAGGCCGAGTGCTGCAACCAGGGGCAAGACGCGCAATGTCATAGCTGTTCCTCCTTCCGGCAGCTGGGGCAACGGTGCTGACCATCCTGGCCGGACCAGCCCAGCTCGGCGATGCGTGCCTGGGCTGCCGGCTTGCGTGCGGCCTCGCCGAGCCTGGCGTCGACGGCGAACTCGAAGTCCAGCCGCTTGCCACAGCTGTCACAGGCAACCTGCCAGTTGAGGATCTCCAGTTCGTGAAACACCGGCCCGCTGGCCACGGCCATCCACTGTCCGGGCGGGTTGATCAGATGGCGCACTTTCTCGACGGTGAGGCGCTGCGAAAGATCGCGACTGCCCTTGAGGGTGACGATCAGTACGTCGCCGCTGCGAATCGAGCCGCCATTGCCGGTGACCTGGTAGCGGCCCGGCGCCAGTGCACGGCATTCGGTGAGGGTGTGGGCGGGGTTGAGCAGGGTGTAGCGGAAATCGTGTTCGGCCATGACTCGTGTTCGACGCTGAGTTGTGCGCGCAATGCTAGCACGAGCCCCGGCGGCAGGCGTGCCGCCGGGGCGAATCGAACGCGGCGGGTCGAACGGTCACTGCGCTCGGGCAGGCGTCGACGTGCCGAAGGTATCCTCGAAGAACCGCTGCATATCACGCCAGGAGCGCTCGTCGGCGGCTTTCTGATAAGCCACGTCGAGGCCGTTCTTCTGATGGGCATCGGCGCCCGGATTGGTGAAGCCGTGCTTGGCCCCCGGCAGGCTGACGAACTGGTAATCGGCGCCGGCCTTGACCATCTCGACGTTCAGGGCCGCGACATCGTCGGCGCTGATCATGCTGTCTTCGGCGCCGTGCTCGACCAGCACTCGCGCCTTGACGCTACCCGGCGCGGCGCGGGTTTCGGTGGCCAATGCGCCGTGGAAGCTGACCACGCCGTCCAGCGGCACGCCCTGGCGCGCCATGTCCAGGACTACCTTGCCGCCAAAGCAGTAGCCGACAGCGCCCAGCTTGTCGGTATCCGTCTGTGCCTGCTCCTTGAGCAGATCCAGGCCGGCGTTGAAGCGGCCCTTGGCCGCATCGGCGTCCTTCAGTGCGGCCTGCATGAAGCTCATGGCGTCCTTGGGGTGCTCGGTGTTTCTGCCCTCGCCATACATGTCGATGGCCAGGGCGCTGTAGCCCAGCTCGGCGAGGTCGCGGGCGCGTTGCTTGGCGTAGTCGTTAAGGCCCCACCATTCGTGCACCACCACGATGCCGGGGCGCTTGCCCTCGATGGCATCGTCGTAGGCGTAGTAACCGATCATCTTGGTGCCGTCGGCAGCGGTATAGGGGATTTCCTGCGTCTGTACCGCGGCATTGGCGGTGACGCTGGCAGCCATGAGCAGGCCGAGCAGGCAATGGCGCATCGTGAGGTCTCCTTGACTGGCATTAGTGGGATAGAGGCATTCGAGCAAGCATAGCGGCTGTTCGACCGTACGCGCAGCGTGTGGGTTCGTCTGGCGGCATGCCGGACCGGAAAACGAAAAAGCCCCGCCAGGACGGCAGGGCTTTTCGTCGACCATGGTTGGGGTCAGCCGCCCAGGTAGGCGTCGCGTACCTTCGGATCGGTCAGCAGGTCCTCACCACTTCCCTGCATGACGATATGGCCGTTCTCCAGCACATAGCCGCGATCGGCCAGCTTGAGCGCCTGGTTGGCGTTCTGCTCGACCAGGAACACGGTCACGCCGTCTTCGCGCAACTGCTCGATGATCTCGAAGATCTGCTGGATGATGATCGGCGCCAGGCCCAGCGACGGCTCGTCGAGCAGCAGCAGCTTGGGCTTGCTCATCAGTGCGCGGGCGATGGCGAGCATCTGCTGTTCACCACCGGACATGGTGCCGCCGCGCTGCTGATAACGCTCCTTCAGCCGCGGGAACAGGCCGAGCACCTTGTCCAGCTGCTCCTGGAAGTCCGCCTTGCCGGTGAAGAAGCCCCCCATGGAGAGATTCTCCTCCACCGTCAGGCGCGAGAAGATCCGCCGACCCTCGGGCACCACGGCGATGGCCTTGCGCATGATGTCGCAGGTTTGCTGGCCGACCAGCTCTTCACCCTGGAAGCGAATGCTGCCGCTGGCTGCCTGCGGCGTGCCGCAGAGGGTCATCAGCAGGGTCGATTTGCCGGCACCGTTGGCGCCGATCAGGGTGACGATCTCGCCCTGTTGTACCTGCACGTTGATGCCGTGCAGGGCCTGGATCTTGCCGTAGAAGGTCGAGACGTTTTCGAAAGTCAGCATGCTCACGCCTCCCCCAGATAGGCTTTGATCACGTCAGGGTTGTTGCGCACCTGCTCCGGCGAGCCGTTGGCCAGTGGGGTGCCCTGGTTGATCACGTAGATGTGGTCGGAAATGCTCATGACCAGCTTCATGTCGTGCTCGATCAGCAGCACGGTGACACCGTGTTCGTCACGCAGCAGGGCGATCAGCGCCTTGAGGTCCTCGGTCTCCTTCGGGTTCAGGCCGGCCGCCGGCTCGTCCAGCATGAGGATGCGCGGACGCGTCATCATGCAGCGGGCGATTTCCAGGCGACGCTGCTGACCGTAGGCGAGGGTGCCCGCCGGGCGGTTGGCGATGTCGGTGAGGTTCACCTGTTCCAGCCAGTGGGCGGCGAAGTCCATGGCCTCGCGTTCGCTCTGACGGAACGCCGGCGTCTTCAGCAGACCGGCGAGAAAGTTGGTGTTCAGGTGTCGGTGTTGCGCTACCAGCAGGTTCTCCACCGCCGTCATGTCCTTGAACAGGCGGACATTCTGGAAAGTGCGTACCACGCCCTGACGGGCGATCTTGTGGCCGGGCAGGCCGTGGATCGGCGTGCCGTCGAGCAGGATTTCGCCGGCGGTCGGCTGGTAGAAGCCGGTCAGGCAGTTGAATACGGTGGTCTTGCCGGCGCCGTTGGGGCCGATCATCGAAACCACCTGCTTGTCGTGTACGGTCAGCGCCACCTCGTTGACGGCCAGCAGGCCGCCGAAGCGCATGGTCAGGCCGCGTACTTCCAGGATCGGGCGGCTCATTGCTTCAGCTCCAGGTGCGGGCGTTGCATCGGCAGCAGGCCTTGCGGACGCCAGATCATCATCAGCACCATCAGGGCGCCGAACATCAACATGCGGTATTCGCTGAACTCGCGCATCAGCTCGGGCAGCAGGATCATCACGATGGCTGCGAGAATCACGCCGAGCTGCGAGCCCATGCCACCCAGCACGACGATGGCGAGAATGATCGCCGACTCGATAAAGGTGAATGACTCCGGCGAGACCAGCCCCTGGCGTGCAGCGAAGAAGCTGCCGGCGAACCCGGCGAAGGTGGCGCCGAGGGTGAACGCGGAAAGCTTGATCACCGTGGGGTTCATGCCGAGTGCGCGGCAGGCGATCTCGTCTTCGCGCAGGGCTTCCCAGGCGCGGCCGATCGGCATGCGCAGCAGCCGGTTGATCACGAACAGGGTCAGCAGTACCAGCAGCAGGGCGATCAGGTAGAGGAAGATCACCTTGTTCACCGAGTTGTAGGCGATGCCGAAGTACTCGTGGAAGGTCTGCATGCCCTCCGCGGCGCGGCGGTCGAACGACAGGCCGAAGAAGGTCGGTTTGTCGATGCCGCTGATGCCGTTGGGGCCGCCGGTGATGCTGGTCATGTTACGCAGCAGGATGCGGATGATCTCGCCGAACCCCAGCGTCACGATGGCCAGGTAGTCACCGCGTAGACGCAGTACCGGGAAGCCGAGCAGGAAGCCGAACAGTGCGGCCATCGCTCCGGCGATTGGCAGCGCGGTCCAGAAGCCGACCCCGTAGTAGTGCGACAGCAACGCGTAGGTGTAGGCGCCCACGGCGTAGAAGCCGACGTAACCCAGGTCCAGCAGGCCGGCCAGCCCGACCACGATGTTCAGGCCGAGGCCGAGCATTACGTAGATCAGGATCAGCGTGGCGATGTCCACGGCGCCGCGCGAGCCGTAGAACGGCCAGACCAGCGCAACCAGCACCAGCGCCAGGATGATCCAGCGTTGGGTCGAGGGCAGGGTGAGGAAGTTGCCAGCACCGGCTGGCACGCTCGGCAGGCTCGGGCTGGCGGCCCAGCCGGCGGCCAGATGCGTGCGGAACAGTTGCCAGACGAACATGGCCACCGCGCAGGCGGCGATGATCCAGAAGGTGCCGGCTTCGGCGCCATGCACCTCGACGCGGATACCGACGGTGGTGAGCTTCAGGCCGAACACCGGCACCGCCACGGCGATGACCAGCAGGGCGCTGAAGAAAGCGATACGCAGATTGCCGGTCATACCTTTTCCACCTCCGGGCGGCCGAGGATGCCGGTGGGGCGGAACAGCAGCACGAGCACGAGCAGGCTGAAGGCCACGACGTCCTTGTACTGATCGCCGAAGATGTCGGCACCGAAGGCTTCGGCGACGCCCAGCACCAGGCCGCCGAGCATGGCGCCCGGAATGCTGCCGATGCCGCCGAGCACTGCGGCAGTGAATGCCTTGATGCCGGCGAGGAAGCCGATGTGCGGGTTGATCACGCCGTACTGCATGCTGATCAGCACCGCCGCGATGGCAGCCAGCGCCGCGCCGATGACGAAGGTCAGCGCGATGATGCCGTTGGTGTTGATGCCCAGCAGGTTGGCCATCTTCAGGTCCTCGGCGCAGGCGCGGCAGGCACGGCCCAGGCGGGAGCGGGAGATGAACAGCGTGAGGCCGTACATGGCGACGAAGGTGACCACGAAGATCAGGATCTGCATGTAGGAGATCACCACACCATTCATGGTGCTTTCACCGATGACCAGGTTGCCCGGCATCAGGTTGGGGATCGCCTTGTCCTTGGAGTCCTGGGCCAGCAGCACGACGTTCTGCAGGAAGATGGACATGCCGATGGCGGAGATCAGCGGGATCAGGCGGTTACTGCCACGTAGCGGGCGGTAGGCCACCCGTTCGATGCTGTAACCGTAGGCGCTAGTGACGATCATGGCGGTGACGAAGGCGCCGATCATCAGGATAGGCAAGGCATCCAGGCCCATCATGGACAGGCCGACAATGGCGATGAAAGCGACATACGAGCCGATCATGTACACCTCGCCGTGGGCGAAGTTGATCATGCCGATGATGCCGTACACCATCGTGTAACCGATGGCGATCAGCGCGTAGGTGCTGCCAACGGTCAGCCCGTTGATCAGCTGTTGTAGGTAGTGGTAAAGCTCAGGCATCACTGCTCTCCCGAAGTCCCTGCAATTCCATCCGGTCTGGCTGCGCTGCCCACTTCGAACACACCGCACACCCTGGCGCGGCGCCACTGCGGTACGGCACCCTGCGGATCACGCATGGCGTCGGTTCGAGGCGGGCCTGCTGTTCAGGCCGCTCGTTGGATTACAGGTATGGCAAGGCGGCCCGGTGCTTGTGGCAGGGCCGCCCGCTAAAACAAAGCCCACAAGCGAGTGTGGGCTTTGCCAGGCTGATGAAAGTTACTTGGCTTCGGTCTTGGTGCCGTCCTGGTGCCATTCGTAGACGACGAAGTTGAAGTCCTTCAGGTCGCCCTTTTCATCGAACGCGAGGTTGCCGGTGGGAGTGTCGAAGGTGTTGCTGCGCAGCGCTTCGGCGACCTTGTCGGTGTCGGTGCTGCCAGCCTTCTCGATGCCTTCTGCGATGACCTGAACCGCGGCGTAGGCGGGGAACACGAACGGGCCGCTCGGATCCTGCTTCTTGGCCTTGAAGGCATCAACCAGTTCCTTGTTGCGTGGATCCTGGTCGAAGGACTTCGGCAGCGTCACGTACATGCCTTCGGAGGCCGGGCCGGCGATGGCGGAGATTTCCGAGTTGCCGACGCCTTCCGGACCCATGAAGCGCACGTTCAGACCTTTTTCCTTGGACTGACGCAGCAGCAGGCCCAGCTCCGGGTGGTAGCCGCCGTAGTAGACGAAGTCGACGCCTTCGCGCTTGAGCTTGGCGATCAGCGAGGAGAAGTCCTTGTCACCGGCATTGATGCCTTCGAACAGGCCGACCTTGATGTTCTTGCTTTCCAGGGTCTGCTTGACAGCCGTGGCGATGCCTTCGCCGTACTGCTGCTTGTCGTGGATGACGGCGACGTTCTTCGGTTTGACGTGATCGGCGATGAAGTTGCCGGCGGTCGGACCCTGCAGGCTGTCCAGGCCGATGGTGCGGAAGATCAGCTCGTAACCGCGGGAGGTGATGTCCGGGCTGGTGGACGCCGCGGTGATCATCAGGATGCCTTCGTCCTCGTAGATATCGGACGCCGGCTGAGTGGAGCTGGAGCAGAGGTGGCCAACGACGAACTTGACGTTGTCATTGACGATCTTGTTGGCCACCGCCACGGCCTGTTTCGGATCGCAGGCATCGTCGTAGCGTACGCCTTGCAGTTGCGCGCCGTTCACCCCGCCGGCCTTGTTGATCTGCTCGATGGCCATTTCGGCCCCGATGAACTGCATGTCCCCGTACTGCGCCACCGGCCCGGTTACCGGCCCTGCCAATCCGATGCGGATCGTGTCGGCGGCCAGGCTGTAGCTGGCTGCGCCGGTCAGTGCCATTGCCAGGAAAATTTTCGAAAGACGCTGGTTGGTCTTCATAAGTGCTCCACTTGCATCGTTATTGTTTGAATCCTGCGGGCCGGAGTGCCGTTAAGAGGCGAACATCCCGAAACGCTCCGGCAACTGTACCGGCACAGTGTAGAAGTGTCTCCTCCGTTTGCACAGCCGGCAGATTCAACCGTTTGATGGGAATCGGGGCGCGGGTATCATGGCGCCTTTTTCGTTACGGACGAGTCCCATGGCCGACGACGCAAGCACTCTTTATGCCAAGCTGTTGGGCGAAACCGCTGCGATCACCTGGCAGGAACTGCAGCCTTTTTTCGCCCGCGGCGCGTTGCTGCAGGTGGCTGGCGAGGCCGATCTGGTCGAGGTGGCGGTGGCGGTAGCCGAGGACGATCAGGCCAAGGTGGCCGCCTGGCTGACCGGCGGGCAACTGGCGAAGATGCCTGCCGAGCAGGCGCAGGACTGGCTGGAGCGTGACCCCGACCTGTGGGCCGTGGTCGTGGCGCCCTGGGTGCTGGTGCAGGAACGCGTAGCGAAGCCGGCGCTGCACTGAAACGGGGCGGGCGTGACGCTGGCGCCGCCCTCAGCCTCTCACCCAGCGCTGCCGCGCCCAGGCGCTCAGGCTGTCCACCGCCAGCACCATCGCCAGCATGGCGAGGATCACCGTCGAGGCCTGAGCTTCCTGGAACAGGCTGAGACTCATGTAGAGCATCTGGCCTAGGCCACCGGCGCCGACGAAGCCGAGCACACTGGCCATGCGGATATTGTTCTCCCAGCGATACAGCGTGTAGGCCACCAGCTGCGGCCACAAAGTCGGCAGGGTGCCGTAGCAGAACGCGGCGACCCGGCCGCTGCCGGCCAGGCGCAGGGCGTCGGCGGGCTGCGGCGGGGTGTTCTCCAGCGCCTCGGCGAACAGGCGGCCCAGCACACCGGCAGTATGCAGCGCCAGCGCCAGGGTCCCGGCATTCGGGCCTAGGCCGGCGGCGAGCACCATCAGTGCCGCCCACACCAGTTCCGGAATTGCCCGCAGTGCATTGAGCAACAGGCGCGACGCCGCTTGCGCGAGCAAACCGAAGCGCCCCGCCGCCGGTAGCGCCAGCAGCAGGCCGAGCAGCGCGGCGAGCAGGGTGCCAATGGCCGACATGGCCAGGGTTTCCAGCGTGCCGTGAGCGATCGCCCGCAGATGATTGGCCGACAGGTCCGGGGTCATGAAGCCCGACGCGTAGGCAGCCATCTGGGTCAGGCCGTCGCGGCTGAGCAGCGCGGCGCTGTCCAGCTGCAGGAAGGCGAACGCCGCCATCACGGCGCCGAGCAGACCCAGCGGGATGAGCAGGCGCGACAGCAACCTCATGCGAACCTCCAGCGCAGCAGACGGCTGAGCAGGTCCGCCAGCAGCACCAGCGCCAGGAAGGTCAGCAGCATGCTCGCCACTTCGCCGCCGGCGAACATGCGCATCGACAGATCCATCTGCTGACCCAGCCCGCCAGCGCCAACGAAGCCCATCACCACCGATGCACGAATCGCGCATTCCCAGCGGTACACGCTGTAGGACAGCATTTCTCCGGTGGCCTGTGGCAGCACGCCGTAGAAAAACGCCTGCAACCGTGAGGCGCCGCTGCCGAGCAGGGCCCGGGCCGGCAACGGGTCGACCGATTCGAAGATCTCCGCATAGACCTTGCCCAGCATGCCGGCGTAAGTGATGGCGATGGCCAGCACGCCAGCGGTCGGGCCGAGGCCAACGGCGCGAACGAACAGCAGCGCCCAGACGATCTCCGGGATGCTGCGCAGCACGATCAGCAGGCCGCGTACCGGCCAGCGCAGGGCGTGGGTCCACCAGGCCGGGCGGCCGCCTCGGCTGAGTGCCGAAAGCGACAGCGCGCGAGTGGCGAGAAGGGCGCAGGGAATGGCGATGGCCAGCGCGAGGGTCATGCCGGCGGTGGCGATGGCCAGGGTTTCCAGCGTCGCCTGCCAGAGCAGGGCAAGGAAGTCTCCGCCATGCTCCGGCGGCCAGAAGGCGGAAACGAAGCTGCCCATGGTGTCGGCGTTGCTGCCGTCGAACAGCACGCCAATGTCCAGCTCGCTCAACCGCAGGCCCGGCCAGAGCAGCGCCACTGCCAGCAGCGTCAGCAGCAGGCGGGAGGTGGCGGCAGGGTCATGGCGAACGAGCGCGGGGTTCAGCATCGTGGAATGTTCAGCTGCACGCGAGGCGCTGGCACCGATGCCGGCGTGTGTTCGAGCTGCTCGTTGGCGTACAGCGCAGCCAGCTCGCCCGGGCCGATTTCGGCGGACGGTTTGTCGAACAGGATGCGCCCGTCCCGCACACCGATGATGCGCGGGAAGTGCTCCAGCGCCAGCTCCACCGCGTGCAGGCTGGCCAGCAGGGTGGCGTTGCGCCGCTGTGCCTCGCGGTTGAGCAGGCCCAGCGTGTGGCTGGCCAGCACCGGGTCCATTGCCGAAACGGGTTCGTCGGCGAGGATCAGGTCCGCGCCCTGGTAGAGCATGCGGGCGATACCGACGCGCTGCAGCTGACCGCCGGAGAGCTGATCGCAGCGCATGTACAGCTTGTCCGCCAGGTCCAGGCGACCGAGTGCGTCGGCAGCGCCCTGGCGATCCAGTGGGTAGATCAGGCTGAGCAGGCTTTTCGCCAGCGACCACTGGCCGAGACGACCGGCCAGCACCGCGGTGATGACGCGTTGCCGAGGTGGCAGCGGCGGCGCCTGGTGGATCAGGCCGATGCGCGTGCGCAGGCGTTGGCGAGCTCCGGCGGAGAGCGACCAGGGACGTTGTCCGAGCAGCTCGACTTCGCCGCCGTCAGGCTTGAGCGCCGTGGCCAGCAATCGCAGCAGGGTGGTCTTGCCAGCACCGGACGGGCCGATGATGGCAACGCGCTCGCCGGGTGCGACCTGCAGGTCGATGCCCTGCAACGCCACCTGGCCGCTGGCGTGGGTATGGTCCACGCCGGCGAGCTTCAGCGCCGGGCCCTGCATGCCGACGCGGCCCGGTATCTGCTCGGTTTGCAGGCTGTTCATGGGCGACGCAGCGATGGCGTCACTTGAGCAGGCCGGCTGCGCGCGCGGCTTCCTCGATGCCAGCATAATTCTCCGGCTTGGTCTCGATGAAGCGGCTGGCGGCCTGCAGATCGAGGATCGCCTTGTGCTCCGGGTTAGCCGGATCGAGGGCGAGGAACGCTGCCTTGATCTTCTCGACCAGCGCCGGATCGAGGTTGCCACGCACCGTCCAGTTGTAGTCGTAGTAGGGCGGGGTGGTGGAGATCACTCGCACCTTGGCGGTATCGACCTTGCCGGCCGCGACCAGCTTGTCCCAGACCGAGGCGTTGAGCACGCCGGCGTCGGCCTTGCCGGCTTCGACCCAGGCCGCAGTGGCGTCATGGGCGCCGGAGTAGGCTATGCGCTTGAAGTACTGCTCCGGCTCGATGCCGTCCTTGAGCATGAAGTAGCGCGGCATCAGGCTGCCGGAGGTGGAGGACACCGAGCCGAACGCGAAGGTCTTGCCTTTCAGGTCGGCCAGCGACTTGACCTCAGGGTCGGCGGTGATGAACTTGCTGGTGAACTGCTCGTCCTGCTCGCGCTGCACCAGCGGGATCGCATCGCCGGTCTTCAGGCGCGTCTGCACGAAGGTAAAACCGCCGAGCCAGGCGAGATCGAGGCGGTCGGATGCCAGGGACTCGACGACCGCGGCGTAATCCGACACCGGGGTGAATTTCACCGGCATGCCCAGCTGCTGTTCCAGATATTCGCCCAGCGGCTTGAACTTGCGGATCAGCTCGGTCGGGGCTTCGTCAGGAATGGCAGAAACCCGCAGGGTTTCGGCGGCATGGGTAGTGGCAATGGACAAGGACAGGGCAAGGCCGGCGACGGCTGCCAGGGAGCGCTTCAGCATTGAGGGTTCTCCGGTTCAATAGCGGAAAAAGCGCGCGGATTATAGAGCCTGGCGGCCACCGGGAGCCAAGCGAAAAGCTGAACGACTTCAAAACCGGCCATCGCCCTGGCTGGACCGCTGGCGAAATATCCTGCAACACGACGAACTTTTTTCAGGCGCCAAACCTAAGGGTTCTGTAGTGGCCGAATATCAGCAATGTGCCACCCCGCAGGGCGAAGGAAACGAATGTGATGTGCGATGAGAAGCGTCAGTCGACCATGGTTTGGGCGGATGGCCACTCCTTCAGGGAGGTGGCCAGAATTCGGGAGCAGCCGGTCGAATCCAAGGACGATCCTGGCATGGCGTTTGGCGAAAAGATGTTCACCCAGGCGCGTCTGGCGGCGTTCGTGCTCGGCCCGCTGCTGATCGATCTGCCACAAGGCTAGGGCGTCGCAAGACGATCCGGCCAAACGCCGCGGCAAGCGCTCAGCGCGAGCCGCGGCGTGATCACTCAGACGCCGCTGAACAGTACCAGCAGCACGGCGCCGAGAATCAGGCGATAGATCACGAACGGCAACATGCCGACACGCTCCAGCAGTTTGAGGAAAAAGTGGATGCACAGGTAGGCGCTGATCGCCGACAGCACCACCCCCAGCCCCATTGCCGTCCAGTCCACGGCTACCTCGCCTTCCACCAGATCGAGCGTGCTCAAGCCGCTGGCAAGCACGATGATCGGGATCGACAGCAAAAACGAGAAGCGCGCCGCGCCGGAGCGCGACAGTCCCAGCAGCAGGCCGGCCGTCATGGTGACGCCTGAGCGCGAGGTGCCGGGAATCAGTGCCAGTGCTTGTGCACAGCCGATCAGCAGAATGTCTTTCCAGCTCAGGCTGTGCTCATCGCGCGGTTGCGGGGTACGCCGGCTGACCACGTCGGACCACCACAGCAGCAGGCCGAAGCCGATGGTTGCCCAGGCGATCACCAGCGGCGAACGCATCTGCTCCTCGATGAATCCCTTGAAAAGCAGCCCGGCGATGCCCGCCGGGATCGTGCCGAGAATGACGGCCCAGGCCAGCCGGCTGTCACCGACACGCTCGCGGCGGGCAAGGGATGCGAACCAGTCGCGGGTCATGCCGAACACTTCCTGGCGGAAGTACCAGACCACGGCGGCGAGCGTGCCCAGGTGCACGGCTACGTCGAATGCCAGCCCCTGGTCGTCCCAGCCCACCAGGTGCGGGAAGAGGATCAGGTGAGCGGAGCTCGATACCGGCAAGAACTCGGTAAGCCCCTGCACGATGGCCAGGACGATGATCTGAATTAAATCCATTGCGTGTTTCCTGCGATGTCTTCTGATGCACGATGAGCACGTGCGATGAGCGGATGGTCTGCGCGAGGCGATGCCTCGGGGCCTCCTTCAGAGGCGCTTGAAGGCGGATCGTTCCGGTTGGTCGGGCAAAATGCTGGATTGCGTTTGATGACATTGTGACATTGCGCGGTCGCATGGGGCGGCGCTGCTGCGCCTCGCGCCATGGCCGGATACGCCGGGGCGGGGCTAGAATCGGCCATTCGTTCACCAAGGAGCCGTCTCATGTCCGATCTGCCAACCATTGCCTTCGCCGGGATCGGCCTGATGGGCCTGCCGATGTGTCGACGCCTGCTGGCGGCCGGATATCGTCTGGTGGTGTGGAATCGCTCGTCGGAGAAGTGCCAGCCACTGGTCGATCTGGGCGCCAGGGCCGTGGCGACCCCCGCCGAGCTGTGCGCCGAGGCCGATGTCGTGCTGCTTTGCCTGGCGGACACCGCCGCCGTGCGCGAGGTGCTGTTCGGCAAGGGGGGCGTCGCCGAGGGCGGCAAGGCCGGCAAGCTGCTGGTCGACCATTCCAGCCTGGAACCCACCGCGACCCGGGATATGGCGGCAGAGCTGGAGTTTCGCTGTGGCATGCGCTGGGTCGATGCACCGGTCTCCGGCGGCACCGCGGGTGCCGAGGCGGGCACGCTGGCGATCATGGCCGGCGGCCGTGCCGAGGATGTCGAGCGGGTGCGGCCGATTCTGATGAACCTCGGCCAGCGTCTGACCCACATGGGCGAGGTGGGCGCCGGGCAGGTGACCAAGGTCTGCAACCAGATGATCGTCGCCTGCAACGCCCTGGTGATCGCCGAGGTGGTGGCGCTGGCCGAGCGCGCCGGGGTCGATGCCAGCCTGCTGGCGCCGGCACTGGCGGGCGGTTTCGCTGACTCCAGACCGCTGCAGATCCTCGCTCCGCAGATGGCAGCGAGTGAGTTCGAGCCGGTGAAATGGCACGTGCGCACCTTGCTCAAGGATCTCGACACCGCAGTGAAACTGTCTCGTGAGCAGGGCTCGGCGACGCCCTTGAGCGGTTTGGCCGCGCAGTTGATGCGCCTGCACGGCAGCCAGGGCAACCTGGAACGCGATCCGGCAACTCTGGTGCAGATGTACCGGGAGGGCGACCAGTGAAGATCGCGGCCAATCTTTCGCTGCTGTTCACCGAACTGCCGCTGATCGAGCGCATCCTCGCCGCCCGCGTCGCCGGCTTCGATGGTGTGGAGATCCAGTTCCCCTACGAAGTCCCGGCCATCCGGCTGAAGGACCAGCTCGAGCGCGCCGGCCTGCCGCTGGTGCTGATCAACCTGCCGGCCGGCGACCTGATGCAGGGCGGCCCCGGGCTGGCGGCGGTACCGGAGCGGCAGGACGCCTTTGATGCCGCCCTGCAGGAGGCGCTGAACTACGCGCTCATGGTGCGCCCGGCCTGCGTCAACGTGCTGCCGGGGCGCCTGGCCGAGGGTGTCGAACGCGAACTGGCGCTGGAGACCCTGGAGCGCAACCTGTGGAAGACCGCCGATGCCTTCGAGCTGCTCGGCATCCGCGTGCTCTGCGAGGCGATCAATCCGCTGGACATGCCGGGATTTCTGATCAACAGCGCGGCCGACCTGCTTGCGCTGCTGGAGCGGGTCGAGCACCCCAACTGCATGGCGCAGCTGGACTTCTACCATATGGCCCGTCAGGGGCTGGACCTGCCGGACTGCATCGCCCGGCTGGCCGGGCGTATCGGTCATGTGCAGTTTGCCGACTGCCCCGGGCGCGGCGCGCCCGGTACCGGCGAGGTGGACTTCCCAGCGGCGCTGCAGGCGCTGCAGGCCGGCGGCTACCAGGGCTGGCTGGGCGCCGAATACAAGCCGGGCGAGCAGGGCACCGAGGCCAGCCTCGGCTGGCTCGCCGAATGGTGCACCCGCTGAACCATCGCGCGGCATAAGCGAGGCTGATGTTCGGAGACAGGAGCAGGCACAGACTCTAGAGTCATTGTCGAGTCCCGGCTGGTCTGCGGCCGGAATATAAGAACAATCGAGACCGACGTCATGCAGCCTTCCACCCAAGCTTCCAACGCCTGGCGCGTGCTGTTTCTGCTGTTTCTGGCGAATCTGTTCAACTTCTTCGATCGCACCATCCCGGCCATCATCGCCGAGCCGATCCGGCTGGAGTGGAGCCTCAACGACTTCCAGCTCGGCCTGATCGGCACCGCCTTCACCATCGTCTACGCCATTGCCGGCCTGCCGCTGGGGCGCATGGCCGACCTCGGCTCGCGGCGCAAGATCATGGGCTGGGGGCTCACGGCCTGGAGCGGCCTGACGGCTATCAACGGGCTGGCCTGGAACTTCTGGAGTTTCCTGCTGATTCGCATGGGCATCGGTATCGGCGAGGCCAGCTACGCGCCGGCGGCCAACTCGCTGATCGGCGACCTGTTTCCGGCACACAAGCGGGCCCGGGCCATGGGCATCTTCATGCTGGGCCTGCCGCTGGGGCTGCTGCTGGCCTTCTTCACCATCGGTTCCATGGTCGAGTTCTTCGGCAGCTGGCGCGCGCCCTTCTTCATCGCCGCGGTGCCCGGGCTGGTGCTGGCGGTGTTCATCTTCCTGATCCGCGAGCCCACACGTGGCGCGGCCGAGACCGTCAAGGTCTCGCAGGAACCCGTGCAGCAGCCGATCCGCAAGGTGCTGTCGATCCGCACCTTCTGGTGGCTGGTAATGGCCGGGCTGGCATTCAACTTCGCCACCTACGCCTGCAACGCTTTCATGGTGCCGTTGCTGATGCGCTATCACGGGGTTTCGCTGGTCAATGCCTCGGTCGCCACCGGTGTGATCGTCGGCCTGACCGGCCTGATCGGACTCACCCTGGGGGGCTGGGTCGCCGATCGCATCCATCAGCGCTTCGCCCGCGGCCGGCTGATGTTCGCCGCGGCGAGCATGCTGATCGCCACGCTCGCGACCGGCTACGCGCTGCTCGCCGGGCGGATCGACGTGGGCCTGTTCGTTGCGGTCTTCAGCATCGGCTGGCTGTTCTCCTACAACTTCTATACCTGCGTCTACACCGCGATCCAGGACGTGGTCGAGCCGCGCCTGCGGGCCACGGCCATGGCGCTGTTCTTCGCCGGCTTGTACCTGCTCGGTGGTGGCATGGGCACAGTGGTGGTGGGGCTGCTCTCGGACCATTTCGCCGAAGCGGCGATGCTGGCGGCAGGGGCTGGCGAAATGGCCGAGGCGTTCCGCGCCGAAGGGCTGCACGGCGCGATGTACCTGATTCCGGCGTCGCTGCTGCTGACCATGGTATTCCTGTTCCAGGCTTCACGGACCTTCTGTGCCGATGCCAAGCGCATGACGGCCGGAATGACTGCCGGGGCGCCTGGTGCGGAGGCGGTGCCTGCCTGACAGGGCGTTGCGTCATGGGGTTTGTGCCCGGACCAGTGATGGCCGGGCATTTTTTTTGCGGGTAGAACGCTGGCTGCGGCAGCCGACGATAGGCCTGCAAGCGGGTGCTACCTCCATTACACTGCGCGGCCGTTTTTTCTGTACCCGCGGACCACACCATGGTCAACGCTTCACCTGCCCGCGCCTGCGGCATCGATTTCGGCACCTCCAATTCCACGGTCGGCTGGTGGCGGCCGGATGTCGATCCACTGATCGCACTGGAAGGTGACCAGCCGACGCTGCCCTCGGTGGTGTTCTTCAATCTCGAAGAGCGCCGCCCGGTCTACGGTCGCCAGGCGCTGGACGAGTACCTCGAAGGCTACGAGGGTCGACTGATGCGCTCGCTCAAGAGCCTGCTTGGCTCCAAGCTGCTGAAGAGCGAAACCACCGTGCTGGGCAGCGCCATGCCGTTCAAGGATATCCTCGGGCTGTTTCTCGGCACCCTCAAACAGCGGGCAGAAGCCGCGGCGGTCCGACCTTTCGAGGAGGTCGTGCTGGGCCGGCCGGTGTTCTTCGTCGACGATGATCCGCAGGCCGACCGCGAGGCGTCCGAGACCCTGGCGGGGGCTGCGCGCAAGATCGGCTTCGGCGAGGTGTCCTTCCAGTACGAGCCGATCGCCGCGGCCTTCGACTACGAGTCGCGTATCGAGCGCGAGGAGCGCGTGCTGATCGTGGATATCGGCGGCGGTACCTCCGACTTCTCGCTGGTGCGCCTGTCGCCCGAGCGCCGTGCGGTGGACGACCGGCAGGCGGACATCCTCGCGACAGGCGGCGTGCATATCGGCGGCACCGACTTCGACAAGCAGCTCAGCCTGCACGGGGTGATGCCGCTGTTCGGCTATGGCAGCCGGATGAAAAGCGATGCACCGATGCCCACCAGCACCCACCTCAACCTCGCCACCTGGCACACCATCAACGCGGTCTACGCCCCGGCGTCGCAGCGCGCGCTGCAGAGCATGCGCTACGACATCGTCGATCCCACCGGCATCGATCGGCTGTTTCGCCTGATCGAGCAGCGCGCCGGCCACTGGCTGGCGATGCAGGTGGAGCAGGGCAAGATCGAGCTGACCGAGCAGCAGCGCTTCGCCATCGATTTTCAGCGCATCGAGCCGGATCTGCGGGTCGAGCTGAGCCGGCAGGGCTTCGAGAGCGCCATCGCCGCGCTGCTCGAACGCATCGGTGCCAGCATCAAGCAGCTGCTGGCCGATGCCGGGGTGCGTGCCGAGGAGGTCGACACGGTGTTTTTCACCGGCGGTTCCAGCGCCATTCCCGCGTTGCGCGACAGCGTCGCCGGGTTGCTGCCGCGGGCGCGCCATGTCGAGGGCAACCGCTTCGGCAGCATCGGCAGCGGGTTGGCCATCGAGGCGCGCAAGCGCTACGGTTGAGCCGGGCCGCAACGTCATTCGCTGACACAAAAACTTCACACTGACGGGTCAACGTCGGGTGCAGGCTGCGGGTCCCATTAACGGTGCTCAAGCGGAGCGTCTTCATGGAGAGCAATTCGATGGCCTATCGCATCCGACCTACTCGCAACGCCGCCAAGGAAGTGCGCAAGGCCGCCCTGCAGCGCATCGACAAGGCGATCCAGGCGCTTACGGTCGAGGCGGATGAGCGCGCGGAAGGGGTGCATCAGGCGCGCAAGCGCTTCAAGGAACTGCGAGCCCTGTTGCGGCTGGTACGCGAGCCGCTCGGTGCACGTTTCAAGCTCGACAACCGGCGGCTGCGCGACGTGGGGCGGCGCCTGGCCGAGTCCCGCGATGCCGCGGCGATGCTGGAAAGCTGGGACGCCCTGGCACGGGCCAACCAGCCACTGTTCGTCAGCGACGCGTTCCGCCAGATTCGCCTGCAACTGCAGCAGCGCGCCGCGCCGGATGGCGAGGTGCACGCGGATTTCGACGCGGAGCTGGCCGAAGTGCTGGGTGAGCTGCGTGCGCTGACCCAGGAAATGCAGCACTGGAAGCTGTCCGGCAAGGGCTTCGGGCTGCTCGCCAACGGATTGCGCCGCACCTACAGCGACGGCGTGCGGGATCTGGCGCGGGCGGAACGGGATGCTTCGGACGAGCTGCTGCACGAGTGGCGCAAGCGGGTGAAGGATCATTGGTATCACTGCCAGCTGCTTTCGCCGTGCTGGCCGGACGCGCTGGAAAGCCGCGCCGATCAGCTCAAGCAGGTCGCCGATGCCTTGGGCGATGATCATGACCTGGCGATGATGGCCCAGCTGATGGAGCGCGAGCCCGATTTGTTCGGCGCGCCGGAGACTCGAGAGCAGTTGCAGCGTTGTATCCAGCAGCGCCGCGAGCAGCTGCAGCAACGAGCGCTGCGCCTTGGCCGGCGGCTCTACGCCGAGGGGCCGAAGGCGCTGGTCACCCGAATGGCGGCCTACTGGTGCATCGCCCGGGCGGAGCGCGGTTAGCTTCGCACGTGGCCCTGGGGGCGGGCCTCAGCCCGCCGATCAGGGCCGGAATGCGCCAGCTTATCCGGCAACCAGTACGCGTATCGCTTCCAGGCGCAGGGCGGCCTTTTCCAGTGCCGCCAGACCGTCCTCGCGTTGCTGGCGCAGCGCTTCGATTTCGCTGTCACGCACGCTCGGGTTGACGGCCTGCAGGGCCACCAGTCGGGCAAGCTCTTCGTCCAGCCCGGCCTTGAGCTTGCGCTGGGCTTCGGCGACGCGTTCGACATGGCGCGGCTTGATCTTGGCCTCGGCGGCGGCGATCTGCGTGGCCAGCACGTCGCGCTGGGCCTGGACGAACTTGTTGGCGCTGGCGCGTGGCACGCTTTCCAGCTGATCGTTGAGCGTGTCGAAGGCCACCTTGGCCGCCAGGTCGTTGCCGTTGCCGTCGAGCAGGCAGCGCAGCGCCAGCGGCGGCAGGAAGCGGCTCAGCTGCAGGGCGCGCGGCGCCACCACCTCGCTGACGAACAACAGTTCGAGGAGCACGGTGCCCGGCTTGAGCGCCTTGTTCTTGATCAGCGCCACCGCGGTGTTGCCCATGGATCCGGACAGCACCAGGTCCATGCCGCCCTGCACCATGGGATGTTCCCAGGTGAGGAATTGCATGTCTTCGCGGGCTAGCGCCTGTTCGCGGTCGTAGGTGATGGTCACGGCCTCGTCGTCGCCCAGCGGGAAGCTGGCGTCCAGCATCTTTTCGCTGGGGCGCAGCACCAGGGCGTTTTCCGAGTGGTCTTCACTGTCGATGCCGAACGCATCGAACAGCTGCTCCATGTAGATCGGCAGCGCGAACTGGTCGTCCTGCTCCTCGATGGCGTCCACCAGCGCCTTGCCCTGCTCGCCACCGCCGGAGTTGAGTTCCAGCAAGCGGTCGCGGCCGGCATGCAGCTCGGCTTCCAGGCGCTCACGCTCGGCACGGGCTTCGTCGATCAGGCCCTGGAAGGTGTCGTCATCGCCATCTTCCAGCAGCGGCAGCAGGCGCGGGCCGAACTGATGTTGCAGGGCATTGCCGGTCGGGCAGGTGGCCAGGAAGGCGTTCAGCGCTTCGTGGTACCACTTGAACAGGCGCTCCTGCGGGCTGGTTTCCAGATAGGGCACGTGCAGCTGAATAGTGTGCTGCTGGCCGATACGGTCGAGGCGGCCGATGCGCTGCTCGAGCAGGTCAGGATGAGCCGGCAGATCGAACAGCACCAGATGGTGGCTGAACTGGAAGTTGCGGCCTTCGCTGCCGATTTCCGAGCAGATCAGCACCTGCGCGCCGAACTCCTCGTCGGCGAAGTAGGCCGCGGCGCGGTCGCGTTCGAGGATGCTCATGCCTTCGTGGAATACCGTGGCCGGGATGCCGGAGCGCACGCGCAGCGCGTCCTCCAGATCCAGCGCAGTCTCGGCGTGGGCGCAGATGACCAGCACCTTGTACTTCTTCAGCATCTTCAGGGTGTCGATCAGCCACTCGACACGCGGGTCGAACTGCCACCAGCGATTCTGCTCGTCGGCCGGTTCCTGCTGACTCTGGAAGGCGACTTCCGGATACAGCTCGGCGTGCTCGCCCAGCGGTAGCTCCATGTATTCGGCGGGGCAGGGCAGCGGGTAGGGGTGCAGCTGGCGCTCGGGAAAGCCCTGAACGGCGGCGCGCGTATTGCGGAACAGCAGGCGGCCGGTGCCGTGACGGTCGAGCAGCTCGCGGATCAGCCGACTGCTGGCCTCGATATCGCCATCAGTGGCGGCGGCGAGCAGGGCTTCGCCTTCGGCGCCGAGGAAATCATGGATGGTCTGATGAGCCTGCTGCGAGAGACGACCCTCGTCGAGCAGTTCCTGCACGGCTTCGGCCACTGGCTGGTAGCTGGAGCTCTCGGCACGGAAGGCGTCGAGGTCGTGAAAGCGATTCGGGTCGAGCAGGCGCAGACGGGCGAAGTGGCTGTCCAGGCCCAGCTGTTCCGGGGTCGCGGTCAGCAGCAGCACCCCGGGGATCACTTCCGCCAGCTGTTCGACCAGCCGGTATTCGGCGCTGGCACTTTCCGGGTGCCAGACCAGATGGTGCGCCTCGTCCACCACCAGCAGGTCCCAGCCGGCGGCGAAGGCGGCATCCTGGGCGCGCTCGTCTTCCTTCAGCCACTCCAGCGACACCAGCGCCAGTTGGGTGTCTTCGAACGGGTTGCTGGCATCGCTCTCGATGAAGCGCTCGGCATCGAACAGCGCAACTTCCAGATTGAAGCGGCGACGCATCTCCACCAGCCACTGGTGCTGGAGGTTCTCCGGTACCAGGATCAGCACCCGGCTGGCGCGGCCGGAGAGCAGCTGGCGATGGATGATCAGGCCGGCTTCGATGGTCTTGCCCAGGCCCACCTCGTCGGCTAGCAGCACGCGCGGGGCGATGCGGTCGGCGACTTCCTTGGCGATGTGCAGCTGGTGCGCGATGGGCTGTGCACGCACGCCACCCAGGCCCCACAGCGAGGACTGCAACTGGGCGCTCTGGTGCTGCAGGGTGTGGTAGCGCAGGCTGAACCAGGCCAGCGGGTCGATCTGGCCGGCGAAGAGGCGGTCGCTGGCCAGGCGGAACTGGATGAAGTTCGACAGCTGGGTTTCCGGCAGGGTGCGGGCTTCGTTCTGCGCGGTCAGGCCGTGATAGACCAGCAGGCCATCGACGTCATCGACCTCGCGCACGGTCATCTTCCAACCTTCGAAGTGGGTGATCTCGTCTCCCGGGACGAAGCGTACGCGGGTCAGTGGCGCACTGCGCGTCGCATACTGGCGGGTTTCGCCGGTCGCCGGGTAAAGCACGGTGAGCATCCGTCCATCCTGAGTGAGGATGGTTCCGAGGCCGAGTTCCGCCTCGCTGTCGCTGATCCAGCGTTGCCCCGGTAGATACTGCTGCGCCATGCTGCCTCCCGCTGTGAAAAAGCCGGCTATGGTAACGGAACGTCGCCGGGAGAGCGACGCCGATGGCGACTGCTCGACGCATGAAGTGTAGCGGTCCTGTTAAAGTTGACCGGTGCCGCGCCGACTCACAGGTAAGGAGGGCCATCAGCATGCTGCCACCCATTCCAACCGGCGTGATTCCGGTTGCCGCCCAGCAGGACGTGGTCAAGCCACGCCCCGAGGTGGCGCCGGTGACACCGGTACAGGCGAGCTCCGACGAAAGCGCCGTCACGCTCGACCGCCGGCATCCGCAGGAGAGCGCGGAAATGCTGCGCGACGAGCAACGGCGGCGGCAGCGTCGTGGCTATACCCCGGAGGAGCTGGCCAAGGGCGAGACCGACGAGCAGGATCAGGCCGCGCTCGAAGAACTGCCGCGCCAAGGGCTCTGGGTCGATGTCGAGGTCTGATGTGCCTGCGAGCGGCCCGCGCCATGTTCCATCGATCGAGCTGCCCGATGCAGCGCTGGACTACCGAGCGGACTGGGTCGACAGCGATACCGCCGATGCCTGGCTGCAGGAGCTGATCCTCGCCACGCCCTGGACGCAGCCGGAGATACGCCTCTACGGCCGCCAGGTCGCGGTACCGCGCCTGGTGGCCTGGTACGGTGATTCGCAGGCAGCGTATCGCTATTCCGGCCTGCAGCATGAGCCGCTGGCCTGGACGCCGCTGTTGCAGGGGGTCCGTCAGCGTCTGGAGCGCGAAACGGGGCACCGCTTCAATGGCGTGTTGCTCAACCTGTATCGCGACGGCGGCGATGCCATGGGCTGGCACAGTGACGACGAAGTCGAGCTGGGCCGCAATCCTGTCGTGGCATCGTTGAGCCTGGGAGCCGAGCGGCGCTTCGACCTGCGGCGCAAGGGCAGTGGACGGATTCAGCATTCGCTGCTTCTGGGACATGGTTCGTTGCTGGTCATGAGTGGCGCCACGCAGCATCATTGGCAACATCAGATCGCGCGGACCAGCAAGGTATCGCAGCCGCGTCTCAACCTGACCTTTCGCCTGATCCACCGAGACCAACCACATGAGCAGTGACGAGAACCTGATCGATTTCAGCGCCGAACGTGCCCGCCGCATTCACGACCTGAACGACAAGCGACTCGAGGAGATGCGCAAGACCTTCGAGCAGGTCCTGCCGCTTGGCAAGCCGAAGAAGAAGGGCAAGAAGCCCTCGAAGAAACGCTGAACGGCACCCGCTCCCACCTATCTCCGTTTCATACCGTTTTGTTATGAGTACCCAATGCCGCTATTCGCGCTTCATGCGCTCGGCGGCGGAATCGCCCCTGTTTCCTTCCTGATACCCCCGTTTTCTTGACCTGGATCAGTCGTTGCGCGTGCCTGGGATCGGCATCTTGCGGCCATTGACGCGGGTCAATTTTTTCCCGGTCGCCCGGGTTTACCTTGAACCCATCGAACAGCGAATCAGGTTTCGGAGGTAGGTCTCATGTTTGTCGATAATGTGGTGCTCGCAGGGGTGGTCACGGTCGGCCTGATGGTCGCCTTCCTCGGAGGCTTCGGATATTTCATCTGGAAGGACGCGCACAAGAAGCGCTGAGTTCTTCCCGATTCAAAGAGCACGCAAGGCATTTAGGCGACCTATGGTCGCCTTTTTTTTGCGCGCGATTTATCGACGGGTCTGGGGCTGGACGAACACCGTCGTCGTGAATGCCGGAACCTCGAACATCCCATTGCTTACCGTTGCCTGGCGGTTGATCGGATCGACCGAGTCTTTGAGCACCGGATGCAACCGATAGCCATCGGCGGCCGGCAGGCGAACCCGCTTGTCCGATGCATTGATCACCACCATCAAAGCGCTGTAGCGGCGGTCCAGGTCGCGCCCCGCGCGTGGGTTATCCGCCAGGCTGAAGGCGATCACTCCAGGCAGCTGTTCAGGCCCGGTATTGTGGAAATGCAGGCGCCGTTGCACCTCGCGGGCGCTCTCCAGCTGGAACAGCGGGCTGTCGCTTCGGATGCTCAGCAGCTCGAGAAAACGTCGTTTCGCCGCGACGATGTCGGCGCTGCCCGGTTTGGCCTGCGGATCGACAATGATCCTGCGAATCAGCGGCCAGTTGTCGCCGTCCTTGTCCGCGCGTGGCAAGCCCTTGTTCCAGTTGTTGTCCTGGTAGCTGAAATCCACCGCGTTGAACCAGTCCCCCGAGTCGTAGCTGTCGCGCTGCATGGACTTTGAACGCAGGATGTCGGAGCCGAGATGGATGAACGGCACGCCCTGACTGAACAGCGGCACCGACAGCGCCACCAGGTGCAGACGGACCCGGTCGGCAACCGACAGGCTGCTGGCGAACTTGTACTGGTTGTTGTCCCACAGCGTCTGGTTGTCGTGCTTGGAGACGTAGTTGACGGTTTCCTGCGGGTCCAGCGTATAGCCGGCGGGCTGGCCGTTGTAGTCGATCTCGCTGCCCTTGCGCGTGCTGCCATCGGCGGTGACGAACTGGAAATCGCGCAGCCCGCCTGCGATGCCGACGCGGATCAGGTCGGCGGCGTGCAGCAGTTGCGCTTTTTCCTGAGCCCCGGCGCCGCTCAGCTCGTTGGGTCGCAGGTAGAGCCCGTTGGCGAAGCCCTGGTTGCGGCGGATGCTGTCGCCGCCATCGAAGGGGCTGCCGCCGCGTACCGCATCACGCTGTCGATCGTTGAATGTGCCGACACCGGTGCCGGCCATGTTCAGCTGGTTGGCATTGATGCCGCGCGCATTGCCGGCGACCTCGCCGAATTCCCAGCCTTCGCCGTAGAAATAGGTCTCGCGATCGATGCGGCGGACCGCGCGATACGCATCGACGATCTGCTCGCGCATGTGGTGACCCATGAGATCGAAGCGAAAACCGGCGATCTTATAGTCGCGGGCCCAGACCTTCAGCGAGTCGATCATCAGCTTGGCCATCATGCGGTGCTCGCTGGCGGTGTTCTCGCAGCAGGTCGAGGTTTCGACCGCGCCGGTGGTGGGGTTGCGGCGGTGGTAGTAACCGGGCACGACCTTGTCCAGAACCGATTTGTCAGCCAGGCCGGAGGCGTTGGTGTGGTTGTAGACCACGTCCATCACCGTGGCCAGGCCGTTACCGGCCAGGGCCTGCACCATCTGGCGGAACTCGATGATGCGCTGCACGCCTTCGGCATTGCTGGCGTAGCTGCCCTCGGGCGCGGTGAAGTGGAAGGGGTCGTAGCCCCAGTTGAAGTCATCCAGCCCGCGCAGGTCGTCGTACAGTGACTGCGCCTGGCCGCTGGCCGGGTCGAAGCCCTGCAGCACCTGGCGGATGCTTGCCGCGCTGCAGTATTGCGCCCAGCGCTGGCGGGCCTGGTCCGAGAGGTCGCAGAGCTTGGCGAAGGGATCGTCGAGGTTGATCCGCCGGGCGGGGTCTTCGTCGATGGTCGCGATGTCGAACACCGGCAGCAGCTGGACGTGGGTGAGCCCGGCCTTCTGCAGGTCGCGCAGGTGCCGCATGCCGTTGCTGTCAGGTCGGGTAAACGCGGCGTAGGTGCCGCGCAGCGCGGCCGGCAGGCTGGCGTCGCTGGCGCTGAAATCACGCAGGTGGGTTTCGTAGATCACGCTCGCTTCAGGGCGCTCTGGGCGTGGCGGACGCACCGCATCCCAGCCGGCGGGCTTGAGATCATCGGCATTCAGGTCGACCACCTGGGCGTACTGGCTGTTGCGTGACAGGCTCAGGGCGTAGGGGTCGCTGACCAGCGTCGTCTCGATCCTGCCGGTGCTGGGTCGGTAGGCGGTGACTTCGTACTGGTAGTACTGCCGATCCAGCGAACGCGGACCTTCCAGGCTCCAGACGCCGAGCCGCTCCCGCATAGGCTTGGGGTATCCCGGTAGCAGCCGTTTGGACGCATCGAACACATGCAGGCGAACCCGCTGTGCGGTCGGTGCCCAGAGCTTGAAGGACACACCTCTGCCATCGAGCGTTGAACCCAGCTCACCGTTGTAGGCGAACAGCATGTCGAGGATGCCGGCGGTCTGCACTTCGGTGGCATCGATAACCCGGTCGTCCGCGTCATAGGCGACCACCACCAGTTGGCTCATCACGGCGCGACGCAGGGCATGTGCGCCGGCCTTGATCCGGTACGCCGGGGCATCGGCCAGATGCGGGTGCTGGTGCCTGAGGCCGTTGCGCAGGCTGGCCGGTTGCATCGCCAGGGCCTGTCCGCCGCTGACGGTACGCGCCTCGCTGTCGATGCGAATGCTGGCATCGTGGGCGTAACGCAGCTCGACGCGGCTGGCGCCCGGAGCGCCGCCCACCAGCGCAAGCGTGAACGGATCGAGCCAGTGCGCACGGGCGCCCTTGATCACCACGGCGCTGCCGCTTATTGGCGTGCTGGACAATTGCGGGTTGCCGCTGACCGTGAAGACGCGACGGCCGAGTTCGTCGAAGCGCCAGACCAGGTCGGTACCGCCCAGATCCTTCTCGTCGCCCTTGTGCATGATCAGGTTCAGGCAGCTGGCGTCGGCGCTGAGTGGGATGCGGTAGAGCGCGCCATGCTCCGGGTCGGTCTCCGCCGCCGCGAGCGGTTGCGTCCAGCTGGTTTCGGTCGCACTGCCGTTGCAGTCGGCGGTGTTCCACAGGTGCGGGCCCCAGCCGTTGTAGTCGCCGTCGGCGCGTTGGTAGTAGAGCAGGGCCTCGTCCGGGCCTGGGTCGAGCGGAACAGCCGAAGCGGATGGCACGGCCAGCGGCAAGCCGCCGAGGAGCAGCGCCGCCAGGCGCCAGTGAGCGATCGAGCGAATGAGCATGGGTGAGGGTCCCGTTGTTGTTCTTTTTGTACTGCTCGCTGGATGGTCGACGCGCGTGATCGGATCGGCATCCTACCTGCGGGAAGTGCACGGGGCGTAGCCAAAGGCCGTAATAGCCTTGTGCCTGTCCCCCGTCCGGGGCCGGCTCCCTGCCGACAGGCGCGGTAGAAATGAAGAGGGCGCCGCTCGGGCGCCCTTCCATTTGCCGTCGCCAACCGGTGGCGAACCTGGAAATGCTCAGCCGATGGAAATCGGCGGCAGCTCCTTCAGTTCGACGGTTTCCTGCTTGCGCGGGGCGAGCACTTCGGCTTCGCCGTCGACCACCAGTTCGTCGTTCTGGTTGAACACCCGGGTGGCGATGCGCACGCGGTTCTTTGGCAGCTTCTCGAGAATTTCCAGGCGCACGGTCAGCGTGTCGTTGATCTTCACCGGACGGGTGAACTTCATGGTCTGGCCCAGGTAGATGGTGCCTGGGCCAGGCATGGTGCAGGCGACCGCGGCGCTGATCAGCGCGCCGCTGAACATGCCATGGGCGATGCGCTCCTTGAACAGGGTACCGGTAGCGAACTCGGCATCCAGGTGCACCGGGTTGCGATCACCGGACATCGCGGCGAACAGCTGGATGTCCTTTTCCTCGACGTGTTTTTCGTAGCTCGCTTGCTGACCGACCTCCAGGTCTGCGTAAGGCGTGTTGCTGATCGTGCTCATGGATTGTCCTCAGGCTGGTCGGCGCACCGGATGCTGCGCCCGATGGATCGAAGCGGCTCGCGCGATCCGAGCTGGCCGGTGCCGCGTGCTGGGGCTGCATTCTAGAGGCATGGGCTGCGCTTGTCCCGGCGCCGGACCGCGTGATGCCGTGATGAAAGATTCACGGCGGTGATTAATGCGGCTCGGGCTGTTGCGCCGCGACGCCGACCTGCTAAGTTCGCCAGAGCCCGCTGTGCGTGGGCCAGACACTCTCAGGTAAAGAGGCCAATAACAATGCAGCCTGAATTCTGGAATGACAAACGCCCTGCCGGCGTGCCCAACGACATCGATCTCGCTGCCTATCGCTCGGTCGTGGAGGTGTTCGAGCGCGCCTGCAAGGCGCACGCCGACCGCCCGGCGTTCAGCAACATGGGCGTGACCCTCAGCTATTCCGATCTGGAACGTTACTCCGCCGCGTTCGCCGCCTGGCTGCAGCACCACACCGATCTGCAGCCCGGTGATCGCATCGCCATCCAGATGCCCAACCTGCTGCAGTACCCGGTCGCGGTGTTCGGCGCGCTGCGTGCGGGGCTCATCGTGGTCAACACCAACCCGTTGTATACCGCGCGGGAGATGCGCCACCAGTTTCAGGATTCCGGCGCGCGGGCGCTGGTGTACCTCAATACGTTCGGCAACCACGTGCAGGAGGTGCTGGCCGACACCGTCATCGAGCACCTGATCGAGGTGCAGATCGGCGACATGCTGCCGACGTTGCGCGGGGCGCTGGTCAATGCGGCGGTCAAGCATCTGAAGAAGATGGTGCCCGACTACAGCCTGCCGCAGGCCGTCGCCTTCAAGAACCTGCTGCGCGACGGCGCGCGCCACAGCCTGAAGCCGACGCCGCTCAGCCTGGATGACATCGCTGTGCTGCAGTACACCGGCGGCACCACGGGTGTGGCCAAGGGCGCCATGCTGACCCACGGCAACCTGGTGGCCAACATGCAGCAGGTGCGGGCGAACATGCAGCAGCTCGACGCCCAGGGTCACCCGGTGATCCGCGAAGGCCAGGAGGTGATGATCGCCCCACTGCCGCTGTATCACATCTATGCCTTCACGGTTAATTGCATGTGCATGATGGTCACCGGCAACCACAACGTGCTGATCACCAACCCGCGAGATATCAATGGCTTCGTCAAGGAGCTGCAGCGCTGGCAGTTCTCCGCCTTCCTCGGCCTCAACACCTTGTTCGTCGCGCTGATGGCCCATCCGCAGTTCAAGAAGGTCGACTTCTCCCGCCTCAAGGGCACCAATTCGGGCGGCACCGCGCTGGTTTCGGCGGTGGCCGAGCGCTGGAAAAGCATGACCGGCTGCACCGTCGTCGAGGGCTACGGCCTGACCGAGACGTCGCCGGTGGTCTGCGCCAATCCTCACGGCGAGCATTCGCGGCTGGGTACTGTCGGCCTGCCGGTGCCCGGCACCACGCTGAAAGTCATCGACGACGAGGGCAATGCCCTGCCGCTGGGCGAGCGCGGCGAGTTGTGCGTGAAGGGACCGCAGGTGATGAAGGGCTACTGGCAGCGCCCCGAGGCGACGGCGGAAGTGCTAGACGAAGAGGGCTGGCTGCGAACCGGTGACATCGCCGTGATCGACCAGGACGGTTTCGTCAGCATCGTCGACCGCAAGAAGGACCTGATCATCGTCTCGGGCTTCAATGTCTATCCCAACGAGATCGAGGACGTGGTGATGGCTCATCCCAAGGTGGCAGCCTGCGCCGCCATCGGCGTGGCGGACGAGAAATCCGGCGAGGCGGTCAAGTTGTTCGTCGTGCCGAGCGACCCGACGCTGACCCAGGAAGAACTGCACGCCTACTGCCGGGAGAATTTCACCGGATACAAGATGCCGCGCCATTACGTGTTCCGCGATGCATTGCCCATGACACCGGTCGGCAAGATCCTGCGCCGGGAGCTGCGCGAAAGCGCCTGATGGCGCGAGCAGGGCGCCTGTCGCAGACAAGGAAGGAAGTGACCGGGATATTTGTTCCGGTCACTTTATGTCGAAAGCCTCCTTCGCGGACTCTATTCGCTCCCCGGCAAAGCTGCTAACCTCGGGAACGCTTTTTGCCCGATCAGCGGTACAAAAGTTAACAAATCACAACAAAACAGCTGCCATCGCGCAGTGATAAAGCGGTTGCTTAGGAGTGGGGTTCATGACCGATAACTTCTGGAAGGATAAGTATCCTGTTGGGGTCGCCAGCGAGATCAATCCCGACGAGTACCAGAACATCCAGGCTGTGCTCAAACAGTCGTGCGAGCGCTTCGCGGACAAGCCGGCGTTCAGCAATCTCGGCAAGACCCTGACCTACGGTGAGCTGTACAAGCTGTCCGGCGATTTCGCCGCCTACCTGCAGCAGAACACCGATCTCCAGCCTGGCGACCGCATCGCGGTGCAGCTGCCGAACCTCATCCAGTATCCCATCGTGGTGTTCGGCGCCATGCGCGCCGGGCTCATCGTGGTCAACACCAACCCGCTGTACACCGCGCGGGAGATGGAACACCAGTTCAACGACGCCGGCGCCAAGGCGCTGGTCTGCCTGGCCAACATGGCGCACCTGGCCGAGGAAGTGCTGCCCAAGACCGGCATCAAGCACGTCGTCATCACCGAAGTCGCCGACATGCTGCCACCGCTCAAGCGCATGCTGATCAACGCGGTGGTCAAGCACGTGAAGAAGATGGTGCCGGCCTACAGCCTGCCGAAAGCGGTGAAGCTCAACGATGCCCTGGCGCTGGGCCGCGGCAAGGCGGTGCGCGAAGCGTCGCCCAAGAGCGAAGACGTGGCCGTGCTGCAGTACACCGGCGGCACCACCGGCGTGGCCAAGGGCGCCATGCTGACGCACCGCAACATCGTCGCCAACATGCTGCAGTGCAAGGCGCTGATGGGGTCGAACCTCAATGACGGCAGCGAGGTGCTGATCGCCCCTCTGCCGCTCTACCACATCTACGCCTTCACCTTTCACTGCATGGCGATGATGCTCAGCGGCAACCACAACATCCTGATCTCCAATCCGCGCGACCTGCCGGCGATGATCAAGGACCTGTCGAAGTATCGCTTCAGCGGCTTCGTCGGCCTCAACACGCTGTTCGTGGCGCTGTGCAACAGCGAAGACTTCCGCAAGCTGGATTTCTCCGCGCTCAAGGTCACCCTGTCGGGCGGCATGGCGCTGCAGCTGGCGACGGCCGAGCGCTGGAAGCAGGTGACGGGTTGCCCCATCTGCGAAGGCTACGGCCTGACCGAAACCAGCCCGGTGGCCTCGGTCAATCCGATCGAGCACATCCAGATCGGCACCATCGGCATTCCGGTTCCTTCGACGCAGTTCAAGGTCATCAATGACGATGGCCAGGATCTGGCGCAAGGCGAGATCGGCGAGCTGTGCATCAAGGGCCCGCAGGTGATGAAGGGTTACTGGCAGCGCCCCGAGGCCACTGCCGAAGTGATCGACGCCGAAGGTTGGTTCAAGTCGGGCGATATCGGTGTCGTTCAGGAAGACGGTTACATCCGCATCGTCGACCGCAAGAAGGACATGATTCTGGTCTCCGGTTTCAACGTCTATCCCAACGAGCTGGAAGACGTGCTTGCCGGTCTGCCAGGGGTGCTGCAGTGCGCCGCCATTGGCGTGCCGGACGAGAAGTCCGGTGAGGCGATCAAGCTGTTCGTGGTGGTCAAGCCGGGGGAGAGCCTGACCAAGGAACAGGTCATGCAGCACATGCACGATAACCTGACCGGCTACAAGCGCCCGCGCTACGTCGAATTCCGCGACAGTCTGCCGACCACCAACGTGGGCAAGATCCTGCGTCGGGAATTGCGTGACCAAGAATTGAAGAAGCTCGCCGAAGCGAGCTGATCGAGCCGCACTCCAAAAGCCCCGCCAGCTGCACGCTGCGCGGGGCTTTTTTTTGGTCGATGCTCGCCGCGACGCTAGAAGCCCCGTGCTAGGCACATCTGACGGGCACTGACATGCGTTTTCTGAGAGACCCTTCACGCTGAAATGTTTTTTTCATCGTAGGGGTAAAGTAACCCGAGGATTAGCCGACAAGCTCTTGCAATACTAAGTGCCATCACCTTTGGTCGGTGGTCGCTAGTACTTCAGAGATAGATGCCATGCTTTCGAATCTTCGACTTCGCGCGAAACTCCTGCTGCTGGCCCTCGGGCCGATCCTGCTCCTGACGATCATGCTCAGCGGCATCGCCGTGTATAAGCTGCGTAACCTTGCCGAGGAGCAGGAGGAGCACACCCGACAGAGCCTGATCAGCGACCGCCGTGCCGAACTGCAGAACTACGTGCAGCTCGCGCGCAATGCGCTGGCGCCGATCTACGACGCCTCGGCCGACGGCGACATGCAGGCGCGCGACCAGGCAGTGGCGATCCTCGAGCGCCTGTCGTACGGCAAGGACGGCTATTTCTGGGGCTATGACGACAAGTCCGTGCGCGTTCTGGACGGCAACACCCGCGACAAGATCGGCCAGAGCTTCTACGACTTCCGCGACCCGAATGGCGTCTATGCCATCCGTGAGCTGGTGGCGGCGGCGCAGAACGGCAGCCATTACGTCGATTACAGCTTCGGGCTGGCCGCCAGCAGTACCCTGGTGCCCAAGGTCGGTTATGCCGAGTACCTGCCGAAGTGGAAGCTGGCATTCGGCACCTCGCTCAACCTCGACGACGTCGAGCGCGACGTCGAAGAGGCGCACGCCGAGTTCCAGCAGCGCATCGATGTTCTGGTGACCATCATGCTCGGCTCGGCCGCGGCGCTGCTGGTACTGATGGCGATTCTCGCGGTGTTCATGAGCAACGCCGTACTGCGGCCGCTGCTGCTGATCAAAGTCCGTCTGGACGACATGGCACAGGGCGAGGGCGACCTCACACATCGCCTGCCGGTTACCAGCAAGGACGAACTCGGTGAACTGGCCGGCGCCTTCAACCGCTTCGTCGAGAAGATTCATCTGCTGGTACGCCAGGTCGCCGGTACCACCACCGAGCTGACCGGCATGGTGGGCGCGGTGGCCAGCCAGGCGCAGCGTTCCGAGCAGGCCATGGCCAGCCAGCGACACGAAACCGACCAGGTCGCCACCGCGATCAACGAGATGTCCGCCGCCGCCCACGAAGTGGCGATGAGCGCCCAGCGCGCGGCCGAGGCTGCGCGCGAGACCGATCAGCAGGGGCGCGCAGCCAAGCAGGTGGTGGATCAGAGCATCCAGCAGATCCACGAGCTGGTGGGCGAGCTGCGCGGCAGCGGCGAGTCGCTGGATGGCCTGCAGCAGGACGTGAAAGGCATCGTCGGCGTACTCGACGTGATCCGCGCCATCGCCGAGCAGACCAACCTGCTGGCGCTCAACGCGGCCATCGAGGCGGCCCGCGCGGGCGAGGCCGGACGTGGTTTCGCCGTGGTCGCCGACGAAGTTCGCGCGCTGGCCAGCCGCACCCAGCAGAGTACCGGCGAGATTCAGGGCATGATCGATCGGCTGCGCAACGCCACGTCCCACACCGTGGGCACCATGCTGCGCGCCGGCGAGAAAGGCGAGAGCACGCGCGAGCATGCCAATCACGCCGGTGAGTCGCTGGATGCGATCTCCGCGCTGATCGGCACCATCAATTCGATGAACGCGCAGATCGCCGCCGCCGCCGAGGAGCAGACCGCAGTGGCCGAGGAGATCAACCGCAGCGTGCACCACATCGCCGATGCGGTGGACGGCGTCGCCAGCGATGCCGCACAGGGCGCGCAGACGGCCCGCGAGCTCAACGGCCTGGCCGAGCAGCTGCAGCGATTGGTGGCCCAGTTCCGCATCTGATCGTAGCGCTGCGTCCGCTCTAGGACGGGCCTTAGCGAAACCCTGCCCGGCAGGGTTTCGTCTTTTCCGGGGTCAAGAAAGGCGCTTTCGGGCCGATAGCCAAGGCGTGCTGCGTCGTCGTCGCTTAAGCGACGCATGGATTCTGTCGCAGTCTTCTTGCTCAACCTTTCTACAGGGATCGATCAGAATGCTCTCGAATCTTCGTTTGCGAATGAAGCTGCTGCTGCTTGCGCTGGGCCCGATTCTCCTGCTGGCCATCCTGCTAAGCGGCATTGCCGTATACGAGCTGCAGAGCCTCGCCGAGCAACAGGAAGAACACACCCGTAACAGCCTGATCCGGGACCGCCGCGCCGAGCTCAAGCACTACGTCGAGCTGGCGCGCAATGCCATCGGCCCCATCTACGAGCGTTCTGCCGAAGGCGACATGCAGGCGCGCGACCAGGCCGTGGCCATCCTCGAGAAGATGGCCTATGGCAAGGACGGCTATTTCTGGGGCTATGACACCCAGACCGTGCGCATCCTGCAGGGCAACACCAAGGACAAGATCGGCCAGAGCTTCTACGACTACCGCGACCCCAATGGCGTCTATGCCATCCGCGAGCTGGTTCGTGCCGGCCAGGACGGCAGCCATTACGTCGACTACAGCTTCGTGCTGGGCGACAGCAGTGTGCTGGTGCCCAAGGTCGGTTACGCCGAGTTCCTGCCGAAGTGGAAGATGGTCTTCGGTACCTCGCTCAACCTCGATGGTGTCGAGCGCGACGTCCAGGCCGCCCGCGCTGAGTTCCAGCAGCGCATCGACGGTCTGGTCACCATCATGCTGGTCTCCGCACTGATCCTGCTGGGGCTGATCGCACTGGTCGCCGTGTTCATGAGCAACGCCCTGCTCAGCCCGCTGCTGCTGATCAAGCGCAACCTGGATGACATGGCCCAGGGTGACGGCGACCTGACCCAGCGCCTGCCGATCACCAGTCAGGACGAGCTGGGCGAGCTGGCCACCTCGTTCAATCGTTTCGTCGAGAAGATCCATTCGCTGGTACAGCAGGTCGCCGGCACCACCACCCAGCTGACCGGTCTGGTCGGTGCAGTGGCCAGCCAGGCGCAGCGCTCGGAGCAGGCCATGGCCGACCAGCGCAGCGAAACCGATCAGGTCGCCACGGCGATCAACGAGATGTCCGCCGCCGCCCACGAAGTGGCGATGAGCGCCCAGCGTGCGGCCGAGGCGGCGCGCGAGACCGATCAGCAGGGGGTTGCCGCCAAGCAGGTGGTGGACCAGAGCATTCGCCAGATCCACGAGCTGGTGGGCGAGCTGCGTGGCAGCGGCGAGTCCCTGGAAGGCCTGCAGCAGGACGTGAAAGGCATCGTCGGCGTGCTCGACGTGATCCGCGCCATTGCCGAGCAGACCAACCTGCTGGCGCTCAATGCGGCCATCGAGGCGGCCCGTGCGGGTGAGGCCGGGCGCGGCTTCGCCGTGGTCGCCGACGAAGTTCGCGCGCTGGCCAGCCGCACCCAGCAAAGCACCGGCGAGATCCAGGGCATGATCGACCGCCTGCAGAGCGCCACCTCCAACACCGTCGCCACCATGCTGCGGGCGGGCGAGAAGGGCGAGAGCACCCGTGATCAGGCCAACCAGGCCGGCGCGTCGCTGGATGCGATCTCCGCGCTGATCGGCACCATCAACTCGATGAACGCCCAGATTGCCGCCGCCGCCGAGGAGCAGACCGCGGTGGCCGAGGAGATCAACCGCAGCGTGCACCATATCGCCGATGCGGTGGACGGCGTCGCCAGCGATGCCGCGCAAGGCGCGCAGACCTCTCGCGAGCTCAACGGCCTGGCCGAGCGACTGCAACAACTGGTGGGTCAGTTCCGCATCTGATCACCGCCGCAGGCGGCAGGCGCAATGCCTGTCGCCAAGGCGCGGCATTCATTGCCGAACGCCTTTGATCTTCAGCGAAGTTCCCTCATCCCGATCAACGGTAATACCGGCGGGCGGTTGCGCCAGAACGAGACGGTGGCCGTTCGGTCTAGCTCCCTATGGCCGCGTCCGCTGATTGCCGTAGGGGACGATGGCGCAAGCCAGGCGGCCTGCCCATCAATCTCGTTGCAAGGATGAGTTACCCATGCACAAGAAAAACAATGCTGTTCGGGTAGTTGCTTCTCTCGCATTGATCGCCAGCAGCGCGGCACTTGCCGCGCCAAAGGCCGATACCGCTCAATTCAACGACTTCTGGACGCCGGCCAAGCCGAATGCGGCGCTGTGTCGTTCGCCGCTGCTGGTCGGCACGCCTGTCGGCCTGCCGCGCTGCATGCAGGCGAGCAACGTCATGAAGCACCTGGAAGCGCTGCAGGATATCGCCACGCTCAATGGAGGCAATCGCGCCTCCGGCCAGCCGGGCTACCAGGCGTCTCTCGACTATGTGCGCAGCCGGCTACAGCGCGCTGGCTATCGCGTCGAGGTGCAGGCGTTTCCCTTCCTCGCCTTCTATCCGGTGAATCCCGGCACGCTGAGCGCCGTGGCGCCGCAGACGGTGCAATATGTCTGGGAAGAGGATTTCGCCTATGCCGACCAGACCGATCCGGGCAACGTCACCGCACCGGTGGTGCCGGTGGATCTGGCGCTCGGCGCCGGCAACACATCTACCAGCGGCTGCGAACCGGAAGACTTCGCCGGCTTCCCGGCCGGCGCCATCGCGCTGATGCAGCGCGGCACCTGTCCGTTCGGGCAGAAGGCGACGAATGCCGCGGCAGCCGGCGCGGCCGGAGCCATCATCTTCAATCAGGGCGACACCGAGGACCGCAAAGGCCTGCTGGTCGCCACGCTGGGCGAGGACTATGCGGGCGGCATTCCGGTGCTGTTCTCGACCTACGACAACGGCGTGGCCTGGTCGCAGACGGCCGGACTGCAGCTGAGCATGAACGTCGACGTGGTGCGCGAGCAGACCGAGACCTACAACCTGCTGGCCGAAACGCGGCGGGGTGATCCGAGCAACGTGGTGATGGTCGGCGCGCACCTGGATTCGGTGTTCGAAGGTGCGGGCATCAACGACAACGGTTCCGGCAGTGCGGCGCTGCTGGAGATGGCGCTCCTGATGAGCAAGGCGCGGCCGGAGAACAAGGTTCGCTTCGCCTGGTGGGGCGCGGAGGAGTCGGGGCTAGTGGGCTCGACCTACTACGTCAACCAGCTGCCGGACGAACAGAAGCAGCGCATCAAGGCCTACCTGAACGTCGACATGATCGGCTCGCCGAACTACGCCAACTTCATCTATGACGGCGACGGCTCGGATTTCGGCCTGCAGGGTCCGCCCGGCTCGGCTGCCATTGAGCGGCTGCTGCGCACCTACTTCAAGCTGCGCAACGCCCCGTCTGAAGGCACCGAGATCGACTTCCGCTCCGACTATGCGCAGTTCTTCGAGGACGGCATCGCCTTCGGCGGGCTGTTCACCGGTGCCGAGGACATCAAGACCGAGGAGCAGGCGCAGCGTTATGGCGGAACGGCCGGGCAGTCGTTCGATCAGTGCTACCACACGCCATGCGACAACCTCGGCAACATATCCATCGAGGCGCTGGAGCTGCACGGCGATGCACTGGCCTTCGCCACCAGCTGGCTGTCGCTGTCCACCAAGATGATCGATGACGAGATCGCCGCGGCGGCCGAGCAGAGCATCGGCACCATGCGCATCCAGCAGGTGCAGGAGAAGTCGCGCTGGGGTCACTGGATCCGTTGATCGCCTGAATACCGCGCCGGTTCGCCGGCGCGGTCCCCCTTTTCCTACGGTCGGCCCGGCAAATCTGCGACAATCGCGCCCTTCACGAAATTGCCCACGGCTGTCCATGACCGACGCAACGCCCGCTATCGATACCCTGCTGAAGAACCTCGACCAGGCCCTGTTCGCGGATCGCCACCGCCTGCGTCGTCAGCTGCACGAGCTGAGAAAGCAACCGGACGAAGCCAGGCTCGCCCAGTGGCTGGAGCGCTTCCAGGCGTCCGTCGCCAAGGTCGAGGCGCGCCGGCAAAGCGTGCCGCGCATCCGTTACGACGACAGCCTGCCGATCGCCGCCAAGCGCGACGAGATCAAGGCCGCGCTGGAAAAGCATCAGGTGCTGGTGATCGCCGGTGAGACCGGCTCGGGGAAGACCACCCAGCTGCCGAAGATCTGTCTGGAGATCGGCCGGGGCGTACACGGGCTGATCGGCCATACCCAACCGCGGCGCCTGGCCGCGCGCAGCGTCGCCACCCGCGTCGCCGAGGAGCTCGGCGCGCCGCTGGGCGAGTTGGTGGGCTATCAGGTGCGCTTCGAGGACCAGAGTACCGAGCGCACGCTGATCAAGCTGATGACCGACGGCATCCTGCTGGCGGAGACGCAGCACGATCGCTTTCTGGAGAAGTACGACACGATCATCGTCGACGAGGCCCATGAGCGTTCGCTGAATATCGACTTCCTGCTGGGCTTCCTCAAGACGCTGCTGCCGCGGCGGCCGGATCTGAAGGTGATCATCACCTCGGCGACCATCGACCTGGAGCGCTTTTCCGAGCACTTCGACGGTGCACCCATCGTCGAGGTGTCCGGGCGTACCTACCCGGTGGAAACCTGGTATCGCCCGCTGGCTGCCGAGATCGACGAGGACGGCAACCGCGTCGAGGACGACCTCACCGTCGACCAGGGCATCCTCGCTGCACTGGACGAGATTGCCGCTCACGAGCGCAGCGTTGGCCAGCGCCCCGGCGACGTGCTAGTTTTCCTGCCCGGCGAACGCGAGATTCGCGACGCCGCCGAGGTGTTGCGCAAGGCCAATCTGAAGTTCACCGAGGTGCTGCCGCTGTATGCGCGCCTGACGCCGGCCGAGCAGCAGAAAATCTTCCAGCCGCGTCCGGGGCGCAAGATCGTGCTGGCCACCAACGTCGCCGAGACTTCGCTGACCGTACCGGGCATTCGCTACGTGATCGATTCCGGCACCGCCCGCATCAGCCGCTACAGTTACCGCGCCAAGGTTCAGCGCCTGCCGATCGAGGCGGTGTCCCAGGCCAGCGCCAACCAGCGCAAGGGTCGCTGCGGACGGGTCGAGCCGGGTATCTGCATTCGCCTGTACAGCGAGGAGGATTTCCTCGGCCGCCCGGCATTCACCGACCCGGAGATCCTGCGCACCAACCTCGCCGCGGTGATCCTGCAGATGCTGCATCTGCGCCTGGGTGATATCCAGGATTTCCCCTTTATCGAGCCGCCGGATGGCAAGGCCATCAGCGACGGCTTCAACCTCCTGCAGGAGCTCTCGGCGGTCAACCGCGAGAACCAGCTGACGCCGCTGGGACGCCAGCTGGCGCGGCTGCCGATCGACCCACGCCTGGGTCGCATGCTGCTCGAAGCCGCGCAACAGGGCAGTCTGGCCGAGGTGCTGATCGTCGCCAGCGCGCTGTCGGTGCAGGATGTGCGCGAGCGCCCGGCCGACCGCCAGCAGGCCGCCGACCAGGCCCATGCGCAATGGAAGGACCCGGACTCGGACTTCGCCGCACTGATCAACCTCTGGCGCGGCTTCGAGGAGCAACGCCAGGCGCTGGGCTCCAATGCGCTGCGCAGCTGGTGCCGAAAGAACTTCCTCAACTATCTGCGTCTTCGCGAGTGGCGCGATGCCCATCGCCAGCTGACGCTGATCGCCCGCGAACTCAAGCTCGGTGCCCCGACGGACAGTCGCGGCCAAGGCCGTCCCCAGAAGGGCGAACCCCGCGGCGGCGGTCTCGACCGCGGAACGACCGCAGCAGCGCCATCGGCCGAGGCCCCCGCACCGACCAAGGACAACAAGGTCAACGCCATCGTCCGCCAGCAGGTCGAAGCCAGCGAGGCCGCGCAGAAGGCCAAGAGCTATGCCGCGGTGCACAAGGCCATCCTCGCCGGCCTGCTCAGCCAGATCGGCAACAAGACCGAGGAGGGTGACTTCCTCGGCGCCCGCCAGCGGCGCTTCTGGGTGCATCCCGGAAGCAGCATCGGACGCAAGAAGCCCAACTGGCTGATGGCCGCGGAACTCGTGGAAACCACCAAGCTGTTCGCGCGCATGGTCGCCAAGATCGAACCGGACTGGATCGAGCCGCTGGCCGGCCACCTGGTCAAGAAGAACCACTTCGAGCCGCACTGGGAGAAGAAGCGCGGCCAGGTGGTGGCCTACGAACAGGTGACGCTCTACGGGCTGATCGTGGTCGGCCGCCGCCCGGTGCACTACGGGCCCATCGACCCGCCGGCGGCGCGCGAGCTGTTCATCCGCGAAGGCCTGGTGCGTGGCGAGATCAACAGCCGTGCCCGCGCGCTGACAGCCAACCGCGAGCTGCTCGAGCGCATGGACGAGCTGGAGGCCAAGGCGCGGCGCCGCGACATCCTCGCCGACGAGGAAACCCTGTTCGGTTACTACGATGCGCGCCTGCCAGCGGACATCTACCAGACCGCCAGCTTCGAGAACTGGTACAAGCGCGAGAGCCAGAAGAACCCGCAGCTCCTGATCATGCGCGAGGAGGACGTGCTCGCCCGGGAGGCCAGCGAGGTCACCGCTGCGCAGTATCCGGACCACCTGCGCATCGGCGAGCTGCAGTTGCCGCTGGAATACCACTTCGAACCCAACCACCCGCGCGACGGCGTAACCCTGCGCGTGCCGGCGCCGCTGTTGCCGCAACTGCGGCGCGAACGGCTCGACTGGCTGGTGCCGGGGCTTATCGAGGCCAAGGCGGTCGCACTGGTGCGCGGCCTGCCCAAGGCGATCCGCAAGAACTTCGTGCCGGTGCCGGACTTCGTCGGCGCGGCGCTGGCCAAGATCAGCTTCGGCGAGGGGGCGCTATCCGAGGCGCTGGGTCGTGAACTCACCCGCATGACCGGCGCCCGAGTGCCGGATGAGGCATGGGCCGAGGCCGCCGCCGGGCTGGAGAACCACCTGAAGATGAACATCGAGGTGGTCGATGCGCGCGGCAAGTTCCTCGGTGAAGGACGTGACCTGGCTGAACTCACGGCACGCTTCGCCGAGGCCAGCCAGGCGGCCCTGGCGCCGCCCCAGCAGAAGGCCGAGCAGAAGCCGGTCGAGGCCAAGGGTTTTGCCCAGGTCGCAGAAAAGGCTCAGGCAAAGATGGCCGGCTTGTCGATGACGGTCTATCCGGCGCTGGTGGAAGAGGCTGGGGTGGTCAAGGAAGGGCGCTTCCCGACCCAGGCCGAGGCCGAGTGGCAGCACCGTCGCGCCCTGCAGCGCCTGTTGCTGCAGCAGCTGGCGGAGCCGGCCAAGTACCTGCGCAACAGGCTGCCGGGTCTTACCGAGCTCGGCCTGCTCTACCGTGACATGGGCAAGGTCGATGCGCTGGTCGAGGACATCCTGCTGGCCAGCCTGGACAGCTGCATTCTCGATGGCGAGGCCGCGCTGCCGCGTGACGGTGCGGCGCTGGCGTCACTGGCCGAGCGCAAGCGTGGCGACTGGACCGCCCACGCCGAGCGCCTGGCGCGGCTGACGCTGGAAATCCTCAAGCACTGGCACGGCCTGCAGAAGCGCTTCAAGGGCAAGATCGATCTGGCCCAGGCGGTGGCGCTCAACGACATCAAGGCGCAGCTCGCCCATCTGGTCTATCCGGGCTTCGTCCGTGAGACGCCGGCCGAGTGGCTGAAGGAGTACCCCCGTTACCTCAAGGCCGTCGAGCAGCGCTTCGACAAGATTGGCGCGCAGTTGCAGCGCGACCGGGTCTGGTCCGGCGAACTGGGCGGCTACTGGGAGCAATACCAGGCGCGGCTGAACAAGCACCAGCAGGAAGGCAAGCGCGATCCGCAGCTGGCGCTCTATCGCTGGATGCTCGAGGAATATCGCGTCTCGCTCTGGGCACAGCAGCTGGGCACGAAGGTGCCGGTATCCGACAAGCGCCTGAACAAGCAATGGAGCCAGGTCGAGCCCTGAGTTCGGGGTGGCCTTTCATCTGGATCGAGCCATGTACAGCCACAACAGCCTGCCGGGCGTGGCCAGTTCGCTCGGCGCCTCGGCGCTGTTCGCCACGCTGTACTACTACACCACGCTGCTCGAGCCGCTGGACGGCCAGCAGGTCTACGGTTGGCGGATCCTGCTGACCGCACCCTGTCTGGCACTGCTGCTGATCGCCATCGGCCGCTGGGGCGAGGTACGGCAGATTCTTGCGCGCTTGCCCGCCGAGCCGCGGCTGTGGCTGGCGCTGCCATTGTCTTCCGCGCTGGTCGGGCTGCAGCTGTGGCTGTTCATGTGGGCGCCGATCAACGGTCACGGGCTGGATGTCTCGCTGGGCTACTTCCTGCTACCGCTGACCCTGGTGCTCACCGGGCGGCTGCTGTTCGGCGAGGCCATCAGCCGGCTGCAGGGCCTGGCCTGCCTGCTCGCCGCGATCGGAGTCGGCAACGAAATGCTGGGCGCCGCGTCGCTGTCCTGGCCGGTACTGGCGGTTGCGCTCGGCTATCCGTGCTACTTCGCGCTGCGCCGCAGGATGGGCACCGCCAATCTTGGCGGTCTCTGGCTGGACCTGGTGATCAGCCTGCCCGTCGCCGCATTGTTCGCCGTCTCCGACCGCGACACCTTGCAGCTGCTGAGCGCCAGCCCGCGGCTGCTGGTGCTGATCGCCGGCCTCGGTGCGCTCAGCGCGTTGGCCCTGGCGCTGATGATCGTCGCCGGCAAACACCTGAACCTGACCCTGTTCGGCCTGCTCAGCTACGTCGAGCCGGTATTGCTGGTGGTGGTGGCCCTGCTGCTCGGAGAAAGCATCGCTGCGTCGCAATGGCTGACCTACGGCGCAATCTGGTCGGCCATCGCCGTGCTGGTGTTGGAGGGCGCGCGGGCACTGCGGCGTGCCCGGAGGTAGCGCCGGTGCGCTACGCCGAGCCGGGGGCAGTGGCTGCGAGCTGACCGGGCGCAGGGCGGAAAAGCTGCGTAGCGGTTTGCACCGGACCTGGCTCGCGGGCGGTCGTTAGACGAGCTGCTGCACCGCCAGCCCGGCGACCACCGCCAGCGCCAGCGCACCTACCAGCCAGATCAGGCGGTTCGATCTGCGAGGGCTTTCGGCGGCTGTGGTCGTGGTCGCCGCCGCGACATGCAGCGGGTTCGGCGTAGCCGGACGCGGGCGCGCGGGCTTGGGCTGAGGCGCGGGCAGATCGGCGGCGCGAACGAATACCGTGGCGTCCTCGTCGACGACTTCCGGCGCACTGACCTTGGGCCCGATCACCAGCAGGGTGGTGTTGCCCAGCTGAATCTGATCGCCCGGCTGCAGCACCGCGGTGCTGACCTTCTGCCGGTTGACCAGCACGCCGTTGGCCGAGGCGAGGTCCTTCACCTCCAGCACGTCCCCCTTGAGAAAGAATTCGGCATGGCGGCGCGACAGCTCGGCATCGCTGAAGCAGAGCTCGCACTTCACCGAGCGGCCGAAGGTCATGGAGCCGGTGATGTGATACTTGTGCCCCTGGTTCTCGCCCTTCACCACCTGCAACAGCCAGCGCGGTGCCGCGGCCACCTTGGCGCCGACCTTGGCCGGATCGACGATCTGCAGCTCGAGCGTGCCCAGCCGGAGGCGGTCGCCGGAGCGGATCTGGTAGCGCTCGCCGACCTTCTCGTCGTTGACATAGGTGCCGCCGGCAGTTCCCAGGTCGGTGAGGTAGTAGAAGCGGTTTTCCAGCAGCAGTTCGGCATGGAACGGTTCTATCCCGGCATCGCTCACGACCAGTTTGTTGCTGCGGTCGGAGCCGAGGGTGAAACGTTCATCGGCCAGCCAGACGGGGCTCTGGCGATTGTCAACGAAATGAATCCTGAGCATGTCTGAACAACCCTGAGCAGAGTGGCGATCGGGCCCGGACCGGGCAATCGCCTGTGTTTATTGGTTGAAGATCCGGTTCCACAGGCGCTTGACCGGGTTGGCCGGCGCCTGGGACGTCTGGGTGGTGGCTGGCGTGGTGCGTGGCGCGCTGGCTGCGGTGCGCGCTACCGGACGCGGTGCGCGGGCCTTGGCGACCCGTCGCGCATGGGCGTCGTGCAGCGCGAGCAGCGGCGCGTATTGCGGCGCGGCCTCCAGACCCTGCTGGATGTATTCCAGTGCCAGGGCGTACTCGCGCCGGTCATAGGCCGCTTCGGCAAGCTCGACATAGCGTTCGCTGACGCGCGTCAGCCCGTCCAGCGCGGCCTGGTTGTCCGGCAGCCAGCCCAGCACGCGCTGGTAGTAATGCACGGCGCTGTCTTCGGCGGGCTCCAGCAGCTGATCGCTGGCCAGCCGCTGCGCTGCCAGCTCCAGGGCTTCGGCGATGCGTGCATCGAGCACGCGGCGCAGGCCATCGAGCGCTTCGGCGTTGTCGGCATCCAGGCGCAGGGCCTGACGGAAATAGAAGTCGGCGTTATCGAGCGCCGGCGTGGTCAGCTGACCGGCGGCCAGCCGCGACTCGGCGCGGCCGAGCAGGTCGCTGATACGGCTGTACTGCCACCACTGGTAACCGCCGAACCCCAGGACGGCCACCGTGGCCACCATGGCGGCGCCGATCGCCGCCCAGCGGCCGAGGCCGCGCCCGCGACGCCGGCGACGGCGGCTGGGCTTGGCTTCGAGGGTGATCGCCGGCGCGATGCGCGTCTGGTCCATGTCCGGCTCGGTGAGGGTGTCGATAGCGGCCAGCAGTTCGCGACAGCTGGCGAAGCGCTCGTCCGGTTGCTTGGCCAGCATGCGGTCGAGCAGAGGCTGGTAGGGCGCCAGCGCCGGTGGCAACTGCGGCAGTGGCATCTGCACGTGGTTGAGCACGGTTTGCGGATAGCTGCTGGCGCGAAACGGGTTGGTCCCGGTGAGCATCTCGGCAAGGATAACGCCGAGGCTGTAAATGTCGCTGCGGGCGTCCAGTGGCTGGCACTGGGCCTGTTCCGGGCTGCTGTAGGCCGGGCTGCCGACGGCGATACCGAAATGCGTGAGCTCGTTGTCCAGTTCCACTGCCTTGGCCACACCGAAGTCGGTGAGCACCACGCTGCCATCGTCGCGAAAGAGGATGTTGGCCGGCTTCACGTCGCGGTGGACCAGCCCGCCGTCATGCACCACCGCGAGGCCGCCGGCCAGCTGGCGAATGATGTCCAGAGCCCGCGACGGCGAGAAAACGATGCCGCGATGCTGCGCCAGGTCGCCGCCGCCGAGGTATTCCATGGCCAGGTAATGGCGGCCATCGGCGATCTGGCCGATGTCGTGGATGGTGATGATGGCCGGATGGCGCAGCGAGGCGACGATGTGGCCTTCCTGGATGAAGCGTTCGGTAAAGGCCGCATCCTCGGTGCGCAGCAGAACCTTGACTGCCACCTCGCGATCCAGGGACAGCTGGGTGGCGAGGTAGACCTCCGCCATGCCGCCCTTGCCGAGTCGTTTGTGCAGGCGATAGCCGGGAATTTCTAGCATCCGATGCGTCATGGATAAGCTCGTGCCTGGTTACGACTTGAGGGGTTTCAACAGCATGTTGATGAAGCGGCGGCCGCGCGATTCGGTCGCCTGGGGTTGCGCGGTACGGCCGATCACGATGCAGGAAATGTTATCGCGACCGCCATGCGCATTGGCCTGCTCGATCAACTGTTCCACCAGGTTTTCCAGCGTGTCGGCAAAGGTGCAGCTGGCCTGGATCTGCGCATCGGTCAGCTCGTTGGTCAGGCCGTCGCTGCACAGCAGCAGCAGCTCGTCAGGCTTCAGACTGCCAGCGGCGATGCCCACCTCCAACGGTGTCTCGCGGCCCAGGCAGCGCAGGATGATATTGCGCCAGGCGTGGCCCTGGGCAGCGGCGGGTTCGAGCTCGCCGGCGTCGATCATCATCTGCACCCAGCTGTGGTCGCGGGTGAGCTGTGCGATCCCGTCGGCGCTGACCAGATAGGCGCGGCTGTCACCGACCCAGGCCAGCTCGAAATCGCTGCCGTTGAAATGCGCCGCCACCAACGTGGTGCCCATGCCGTCATCGGTGGCGGCTTCCAGCACCGCCTGATTGGCCAGATGGACCGCCGATTCCAGCGGTTCGCCATCCTCCACGGCCTGACGCAAGGCCACCAGCGCCAGGCTGCTGGCCACCTCGCCGCACTGGTGCCCACCCATACCGTCGGCGATCGCCCAGAGTCCCAGCGTCGGCGCGCAGAGCAGCGCGTCTTCGTTATGGCTGCGCCTGCGCCCGGGCGAACTGTTTCCGGCGTAGTCCAGCAAGGAGTCGGAGAGGGTAGGTTGCATGCGTGGGCCCGCTGCGGCATGACATCGAGCGAGCATGATGCGTTGGGCCCGGGAGGCTGTCATCGGCTGGCAGCGGGGCAAGCGCAAAACTGTTAACTCGCGCAAAGGGGGGCAATGTCCCGCTGGCTGTGTTCCGCCTTTCGCGGCCCGCTGATCGGGCGGCTTTGCCTGATCGACGGAACGCGAAGGAGGCGTTTCGAAAGCGCTATCGGCTGAGCTCGTACGCACACATGTTGACCGTGGCGGCCAGATTCAGCGATTCGATGGCGCCGCAACCGGGGATGGTGAATGGCCGGGCGCCGAGTGCATTCAGCTGGTCGCGGGGCACGCCGCGGGCTTCATTGCCGAACAGGTAGCATTCGAAGGTTGTGAAAGCCATCGATTGCACAGGCTCACCCTGCATATCCAGGCAGGCGATGCGGGCAAAGCGCGTGCGCAACGAATCCAGTGCCACATCCAGTTCCATCGGCGCATGGAAGATGGCGCCCATGCTCGAGCGCACGACCTTGGGGTTGTACGGGTCGACGCTGCCGGGGCTGAGCAGGCAGCGGAAGTTGCCGAACCAGGCCAGCGTGCGCAGGATGGTGCCGAGGTTGCCCGGGTCCTGGATTTCATGCAGGTAGATGGCGCGTTCGCCTGCGACAGGTGCCGAGACAGGCGCATCCGGCATCGGCACCAGTGCCACGATGCCTTGCGGGGTCTTGGTATCGGCGATCTGCGCCATCTGGCGGTCACTGATCAAGTGGGTCTTGAACGGGCTCTGCCATTGTTCGTAGGCATTGGTCACATACAGCTCGCTGCCCTGCAGCAGCGGGTTGAGCAGGGCCGCTTTCTGCAGCTCCAGCACCGGATGCTCGCCCTCCACCAGAAAACGCCCGAACTCGGCCCGGTACTTTTTCTGGTGCAGCTTTTTGATGTCGTCGAGTTTCATCAAGGCGGCGCTCAGTGGCTCTGCACGGCGGTCTGCTCCGCTTCCGCCAGCATCGCCTTGGCCAGGGCCTCGGCGACCTTGATGCCGTCCACGCCTGCCGAGAGGATGCCACCGGCGTAGCCCGCGCCTTCGCCGGCCGGATACAGGCCGCGCAGGTTGAGGCTCTGCAGTGTTTCGCTGTCGCGGGTGATGCGTACCGGCGAGGAGGTGCGGGTCTCGATGCCGGTGAGTACCGCGTCAGCGCGATCGAACCCGCGGATCTGCTTGCCGAAGGCCGGCAGCGCTTCGCGGATCGCCTCGATGGCATATTCCGGCAGCGAGGGCGCCAGATCGCCCAGGCGCACGCCCGGTTTGTAGGACGGCTCGACCTCGCCGAACTCGGTCGACGGCACGCCGCGAATGAAGTCGCCCACCAGTTGCCCGGGCGCGCAGTAGTCGCTGCCGCCCAGCTCGTAGGCGCGCGATTCCAGACGCTCCTGCAGCTCCACGCCGGCCAGCGCATCACCGGGGAAATCCTGCTCTGGGTTGATGCCGACGACGATGCCGGCGTTGGCATTGCGCTCGTTGCGCGAGTACTGGCTCATGCCGTTGGTCACCACGCGTCCCGGCTCCGACGTGGCGGCCACCACGGTGCCGCCCGGGCACATGCAGAAGCTGTAGACCGCTCGGCCGTTCTTGGCGTGGTACACCAGTTTGTAGTCCGCGGCGCCCAGCTCCGGATGGCCGGCGTACTTGCCCAGACGGGCCTGGTCGATCATGCCCTGCGGATGCTCGATGCGGAAACCGATGGCAAACGGCTTGGCTTCGATATGCACGCCCTGGCGATGCAGCATACGGAAGGTGTCGCGGGAGCTGTGACCCAGGGCCAGCACCACATGGCGGCTGCGAAGTGTCTCGCCATTGGCCAGCACCACGCCTTCGAGCTGGCCATCGTCGATCACGAGATCGGTGACCCTGGTCTCGAAGCGTACCTCGCCGCCGAGGGCGATGATTTCCTCGCGCATCGCGGCAACCACGCCGGTAAGGCGGAAGGTGCCGATATGCGGCTTGCTGACGTACATGATCTCTTCCGGCGCGCCGGCGCGGACGAATTCGTGCATCACCTTGCGCGCGTAGAACTTCGGATCCTTGATCTGGCTGTAGAGCTTGCCGTCGGAGAACAGACCGGCGCCGCCTTCGCCGAATTGCACGTTGGATTCCGGCGTCAGGGTCTTCTTGCGCCATAGCGCCCAGGTGTCCTTGGTGCGGCGGCGCACATCCTTGCCGCGCTCCAGCACGATGGGCTTGAAGCCCATCTGTGCGAGCAGCAGCGCGGCGAACAGCCCACAGGGGCCGAAGCCCACCACCAGCGGTCGCTCGGTCAGATCCGCTGGAGCCTGACCGACCGGGTAGTAGCGGGTATCCGGTGCCGGACGCACGTGGTTGTCGTCGGCAAAGCGCGCCAGGACTGCCGCCTCGTCACGAACCTCGACGTCGAGGATGTAGATGAACAGGATGACGCTGTTCTTCTTGCGCGCATCGTAGCTGCGCTTGAACACGCTGAAGTTCAGCAGGTCGGCGTCACTGATGTTCAGACGCTTGACGATGGCCTGGCGCAACTCATCGGCGGAATGATCGAGGGGCAGGGACAGTTCGGTGATGCGAATCATGGCGGTAATCCTGGCCGGTGACTCCGGCAGAGGAAGCAACGAGAGGGGGGCGTGAGGTGCGGATTGTACCGGCGGCAAGCACGCCTGTCAGGCGGCGCTTACGCGGTTCCCCCGGGGCAGGTGCTGCGCCCGGCGCCCGCGGCCCGGCATTATCGGCTTATAATCGCCGCCAATTTGCCCGACAGTTGCGCAGGGTCCTGCCTGTTGGCGCGCGTCTTACCTTGATTCTCCGTGGTTGGCTCTATCATGAAACGATCCAAAAGCAGCCGTCGTTGGCTGGATGAACACGTCAACGATCCCTTCGTCAAACGCGCGCAGAAGGATGGCTTGCGCTCGCGCTCCAGCTACAAGCTGATCGAGCTGAACGAGAAGGACAAACTGATACGCCCCGGCATGCTGGTCATGGATCTCGGTTCCGCGCCTGGCGGCTGGTCGCAGGTGGCCGGCGGAATCGTCGGCGAGAAGGGCAGGGTGCTGGCCACCGACATCCTGCCGATGGGCGGGCTGGATAACGTCGATTTCGTTCAGGGCGACTTCACCGAGGACGCCGTGTTCCAGCAGATTCTCGACATGCTCGACGGCCGGCAACCCGACCTGATCGTGTCCGACATCGCGCCGAACATCAGCGGCGTCGCCGCTGCCGACCAGGCTGCCTCGATGTACCTGGTGGAACTCACCCTCGACATGGTTCGCCAGGTGCTCAAGCCCGGCGGCAATTACGTGGTCAAGGTATTCCAGGGCGAAGGCTCCGACGAGTTCCTCAAGGACGTGCGCAGCTCGTTCGAGAAGGTGGTGATCCGCAAGCCGGAGGCGTCGCGCCCGCGTTCGCGGGAGGTCTATCTGGTGGCCAAAGGCTTCAAGGGCTAGCGATTCGGCGTGACGCAAAGGCGGGTCCGAAGGCCGGCTGCCGCTGTTGAGCGTTCTGGGGGTGCGGTCTTGAGGAATGCGGATGCGCTTGTCGATCCCTTCTCATCCATGATTTTTCAGTTCCTCGCTTCTCCGCGCCATAGTCGATAGCGTCGAGTCGCGTAGGTAGGCGGCGTAGCCCTTCTTCCCGGCCATCGGCGGCAACTTCGAAGCTGCCCGGTTGGCCATTCCCATCCAGCCAGATGACCTCCCCGCCAGCGCCGCGGCGAGCTCAGCGCGCCATATGCCATGCCGCGCTACTCGTGGGCATCGGGCGCAGAAAAGATTGTATACAATCTTTGACCATTCACATCTTCCTTGTATACAGTTGGCTTTCCATCCACCCGGCTTGCGGTTGAGTATCGGCAAGCCCTCCATGCACCTGGAGAACCATGGCAAGCACAACGTACTACGTCCCCAAGGGCGGACATCCCGAGCAGACTCAACTGCTGACCGATCGTGCAATGTTCACCGAAGCCTATGCAGTCATTCCCAAGGGCGTGCTGCGCGACATCGTCACCAGCCATTTGCCCTTCTGGGACAACATGCGGATGTGGGTGCTGTCCCGTCCGCTTTCCGGCTTCGCCGAAACCTTTTCCCAGTACATCGTGGAGCTTGGCGTCGGCGGCGGCAGTGACCGGCCGGAGCATGACCCGAACGCCGAGGGCGTGCTGTTCGTCGTGGACGGAGAGTTCTCTCTGACGATCGAGGGAACCCCCTACGACATGCGTCCCGGCAGCTATGCGTTCATACCGCCTGCGGCGAAATGGAGCGTGCGCAACACCGGGGCGGCGCCGGTACGTTTTCACTGGATCCGCAAGGGCTATCAGGCCGTCGAAGGCTTGCCCTACCCGGAGGCCTTCGTGACCAACGAGAACGATATCGAGCCGATCCCCATGCCGGGTACCGATGGCAAATGGGTGACCACGCGCTTCGTCGACATGAGCGACATGCGCCACGACATGCACGTCAACATCGTCACGTTCGAGCCGGGTGCGGTTATCCCCTTCGCTGAAACCCACGTGATGGAGCACGGCCTCTACGTCCTGGAAGGCAAGGCGGTGTATCGCTTGAATCAGGATTGGGTCGAGGTCGAGGCGGGCGACTACATGTGGCTGCGCGCGTTCTGTCCGCAGGCCTGCTATTCCGGCGGCCCGGGCAAGTTCCGCTATCTGCTGTACAAGGATGTGAACCGACACATGGACCTGGGTCGTTTCAACCAGCGGGCCTGACCTCCAGCGCCTTCGCCAGCGGCGAAGGCACCCTGCCTACCCTCGCGCGCAAACGCTCTGCTGCGTCTATGCGCGCAGCGAGCTAGCCGATCCGCTGCAGGAACCGTTCGATCCGCTCCAGCACCTGTCCCGGTTGCTCTCGATGCGGAACATGGCCCACCCCTGAAAGCAGCGCCTGTTCGACCTGACCGCCGGCGTGGTCGGCGATCAGCTGCGGGTGGCGTTCGGAGCCGAACTCATCATCATCGCCATGGATGGCAAGGCTCGGACAGCCGACCGCAGGCAGCGCGTGGGCCAGCGTCCATGTGGCGAAATCCGGCGCCAGCCAGGTATCGATCCAGGCGCTCAGGACCCAGTCACTGCGCTCGCCGTGATAGCGGCGCAGACGTTCGCGTTGCGCGGGGTCGGCGAACCAGGCCCTGGCCTGGCGGATGCCTGTGAGCGTGCGCTGTTCGACGAAGGTTACCGCTGACATCGTGATCATCGCCTGGCAGGCTTCGGGATACCGCGCGGCGCAATGCACGGCCATGCTGCCACCGACGCTGTGTCCGAGCACCACGAAGCGCTCGATACCCAGATGTTCCAGCACGCAGGCGAAGCCATGCGCGGCTTCATCTTCGACGAAAGTTGGCGCGGGCGGGGCAGTCAAGCGGTCGGAGCGGCCGAAGCCCAGCCGGTCATAGGCGACCACTGTTCGGCCGGTGGCATTGGCGAGGGCGGATGGGAAGTCTTTCCATTGTTCGATACAGCCGAGCGACTCGTGCAACAGCAGGATCGGGGCGTGGTTCGGGCGCAGCGCGTCGCGCTCCGGGAACCAGCTGCGGACGAACATCCGGCCGTGGGTGCCGTCGACCCACAGATCGGTCGGGCCGTCGCCGAGCAGGGTGCTGATGGTCATGGCGCTTTCCTGGAGCGGGGCGGAAGGCATAGCTGTACTGTTCTTTTACGTAAACGTCAACATGCGCGGATGAATGTATCGACCATGACGCCTCGGCTCGAACTCACCGGGTGTGGCACAGACCGGAAAAAGAAACGGGCGTCGCGGTCAGTTCAGATGGCGCTGGAACCAGGCAATGGTGCGTTGCCACGCCAGCTCGGCTGCCGGCTCGTCGTAACGCGGCGTGCTGTCGTTATGAAAGCCATGGTGGGTGCCGGGGTAGATATAGGCCTCGTAGGGCTTGCCGGCGGCCTTGAGTGCGGCTTCGTAGGCGGGCCAGGTTTCGTTGACGCGCTCGTCCTGTTCGGCGAAGTGGAACAGCAGTGGCGCGCGGATCTTCTCCACATCCGCCGGGTCCGCCTGGCGGCCATAGAACGGCACGGCGGCGCCGAGTTCGGGGTAGGCCACCGATGCGGCGTTCGCCACCCCGCCGCCGTAGCAAAAGCCGGTGATGCCGACCTTGTCGCTGGTGGTCTCGTGGGCTATCAGCCATTCGATGGCGGCGAAGAAGTCGTTCATCAGTTTCTGCGGATCGACCTGAACCTGCAGTTCGCGGCCCTTGTCGTCGTTACCGGGGTAGCCGCCGACCGAACTCAGGCCGTCGGGCGCCAGGGCGACGAACCCGGCCTTGGCCGCGCGCCGGGCCACGTCTTCGATATAGGGATTGAGGCCACGGTTCTCGTGCACGACGACGATGCCCGGCACCTTGCCCTCGACCTTGGCCGGGCGCACCAGATAGGCACGGACCTCGCCGTGGCCCCTGGGCGAGGGATAGCGGACATACTCGGCGATGATGTCGGGGTCGGTAAAGGCGATCTGTTGCGCCAGCGCATAGTTGGGCGTGAGCGCGTCGAGCACGGCGACCGCCGTCATGCTGCACAGGGTGAAGGCGGCGGCGCGGTCGAGGAATTCGCGGCGGTTGAGTTTGCCGTGCACGTAGAAATCGTAGAGCTCGAGCAGTTCGGGGGCGAAGTCTCTGGCAGTCAGACGTTCCATCGGCGGCTCCTTCGGTGGGGCGAAAGATGGCAGGGCGGTTGCGCTGGGTGGCAGCAGCCAGTGTAGACAGCCATGTCAGCACCGGTGCGGTTGCTGACGATTTATCGGTTCAGGCCCTGGATTCGCCGTCGCGGCGCGGCGGGCGCGAAGTGGACGGCGGTTCGACGACCGTCAGCAGACCATCCTTGCCCAGATGCAGGCGCAGGAAATCCTCGGCGAGCAGCAGCTGGCCGGCGTAGAGCGCAGCGGCTTCGGCGCGCAGGTCCTCGATCGAATGGCCGCGGCCGACGTGCTTCTGATAGCGCGCGCTGAAGTGGGTCAGCACCAGGTTGGGCAAACCGACCGCCTGGGCGAAGCGCGCCACGGTGGCGGCCGTGCTGTGGCCGAAGTCGTTGCGGGCGTCGTTGGCCACGGCCTCGGTGTAGGTCGCCTCGTGCACCAGCAGCTGGGCATCCCGGCAGGCTTCGGCCAGCAGGTCTGGGCGGTCGTTGTCGCCCCCGACGACGATGCGCCGCGGGCTGCGGCTGAAGCTCAGGTAGTCGTGGCTGCGCAGCACGCGCCCCTCGTGTTCGATGTCGAAGCCGCGCGCCAGCTGGCCCCAGAGCGGGCCGCGCGGCACACCGTCATGTTCCAGACGATCGATGTCCAGCCGCGGATCGGGGCGCGCCTCGCTGAAGCTGTAGCCGTAGCAGGGCACGCGATGGGACAGCTCGGTCGCCTCGATGCGCATGTTCGGGCTGCGCCATTCGTCCAATGTCTCGACCGCATGGAAGTCCAGCTCGTAGCTCAGCCAGCTTTGACTCATGCTCAGGGTGGCGCGTACCCAGGTCTCGATGCCCTGCGGGGCGATGATCGTCAGCGGCGCCTTGCGCCCCATCATGCCTGCGCTGGCCAGCAGGCCGGGCAGGCCGTAGCAGTGGTCGCCATGCACATGGGTGATGCAGATCGCGCGCAGGTCGTGCAGCGACAGCGGCGTGCGCAGCAGACGATGCTGGGTGCCCTCGCCGCAGTCGATCAGGTACCAGGCCTTGCCGGTCTCTTCCAGCAGTGCCAGCGCGCTGACGTTGCGCGCGCGGGTCGGGGTGCCGGACGAGGTACCGAGAAAGAGCAGGTCCACGGGCATGTTCTCCAGAGGGGGCTGGCTAGTATGCCGTACGACCGGGGGAGCGGTCCCGGGGTTGCGTCCTCAGGCGCTGCGGGCGAGCTGCTCGTCGATGAAGCGGTCATCGTCGGGGCGGTCCAGCAGGGCAGTCAGCAGACCGCTGGCGCGATTGACCTCACCACGGTCGATGCAGCCGATGGCCTCGTTGAGCCGCTCGCGCCATTGGGCGTCGGTTGCCGGCGCCGGGGCCGACGCGATGCCGATCAGCTCGTCCAGGTCCGTGGGCAGGCTGACGATCATGTCATCCAGCGACGGCATTGGTTGTACCGGTGCCGCAACGGGGGCCGGCATTTGGTCAGTACCGTGGCCAAGGTATTCGTCCATGGTCATTTCCGTCACGACTGGCACCTGGCGCTGGAACGGGTTGATGTCCGGGAAGGACGCTTCCGCCCGCTTAACGCCGGCCGGTCGGGCCTCGACCATGATTGCCGCCGTGGCGGCTGCGCTGGCGCGCCGGCGCTGTAGCAGCAGGCCGCCCAACAGGAACAGCACGGGAAGGGCGAGCAGCCAGGGGCTGGCGAGGCTGTCCGGCTGGACCGTCATAGCGGGCGCGGCAGGCGCAGGAACCGGGGATGCGGGCGCCTGGCGCTCCACGCTGACTTCACGGGGCACCGGCGCCGTGACGACGGCAGATCCCGCGGCGAGCGGGCTGGTCTCGCGTTGCGCCAGGCTCCGCTGTGCTTCGGCGAGCAGGCGATTCTGCGCATCCATCTGCGCCTGCAGGCTCAGCACCTGGGCTTCGAGTTGGCTGAGCACATCCACCAGCCCGCGCTCAGCTGTCACTGGCGTCTGCCGCGCGGTGTGCTCGGGAGGAGGTATCGCTGCGTCGGCTTCGCGAGGCGCGGCGGCCACCTGGGTCGTCGGCCTGGGCGTGGCATGTTGCAGTCCGTCCGGCAACAGCAGATCGGCGCCGACCCGCAGGCGGTTGCGGTCACCGCCGATGAAGGCGTCCGGGTTGAGTGCGTAGAGGTCGGCCATCAACGCTTCGCGCGAGCCGACAGCACGGCCTTCAAGCCGCTGGGTGATGGCCCAGAGGCTGTCGCCGGGCTGGATGCGATACCGCGTGCCCTGCTCGACCGCAGGCAGCACGCGAGCGCGCGGCGGTTCCACGGGTGGCGCGCTGACGATAGCCGGTGCTTGCGGCTGGGCACGCGGCAGCGCCGGCAGGTCGGGCTGATACAGTGGCGGGTCGAGCAGCAGGGTGTACTCGCGCAGCAGCTGGCCGCCCGGCAGGCTGAGCTCGACGATGAAGTTCAGGTACGGCTCGTTCACCGGTGCGGTGGAGCTCACGCGGATCCGCTGGCCGCTGCCGTCGAGCGCCGGCACGAAGCTCAGCTTGGCGAGGAAATCGGGCCGCTCGACTCCGGCGCGGGCAAACACGTCGCTCGGCGCCAGGCGCACCTTGATGTCATCGGCACCCAGTCCGCGCGCGTCAATCAGCTCGATGTCAGCTGTGAGCGGCTCGGCCAGCGCCGAATGCAGACGGATCTCGCCCAGCCCGATGGCGCTGGCCAGGGGCGTGTAGCAGGCGGCGAGCAGGAGCAGGGGCCAAACGGCAAGACGAAAGGACGACATAAACATTCCGGGTGCCAGCAGGGCTGTGGCCGACGGCGCCGTGCAAGGCAGCCGGGCCGTGCGGGGGCTTATGGCAATTCGGCCGGCCCGCAGCGGGCGCTGCAATCATCATGGCTCGTATGATGGCATTTTGCTAGCCACTTCACAGTTTTCGGATCGGCGGCGGCTGATGCACGCGTGCGACACATCAGCTCACAGATGCCGAGGGCACCCCCGGCGCGGCTAAAGGTTGCTGAAAGCTTTGTTTCGTAGCCTCCCGCTCCCCCGCTGCTTCGGCCGGACAAGAATAAAGAGGAGGTAAGCTGTGTTGACCCTGATTGGTCTGTTGACCATCTGCAGCCTGGTGGTGCTGCTGCTCGTAGGACGGATGGCGCCCATTCTGCCGCTGATTCTGGTACCGCTGGCGGGTGCTTTGCTGGCCGGCTTCGGGCTGGAGGCCATTACCGGGTTCTTCACCGACGGCCTCGGCAAGGTGATCTCCATTGCCACGATGTTCGTCTTCGCCATCACCTTCTTCGGCGTGTTGCAGGACACCGGACTGTTCCGCCCGATCATCGGAACCATGGTGAGGCTGACCCGCGGTAATGTCATCGCCGTAACGGTGGCAACCGCGTTGATCGGCATGCTGGCGCACCTGGACGGCGCGGGCGCGACCACCTTCCTGCTGACCATTCCGGCACTGCTGCCGCTCTACCGCAAGTTGGGCATGAGCCCTTATCTGATGTTGCTGCTGCTGGCGCTCGGTGCAGGCATCTTCAACATGGTTCCCTGGGCCGGCCCGCTGGGGCGGGCCGCGGCGGTGACCGGTATCGAAGTCACCGAACTGTGGCGGCCGCTGATCGCCATTCAGGGCGTCGGCGTGGTTCTGCTGGTGGCACTCGCCGTCCTGCTTGGCCGGCGGGAGCAGCGGCGTATCGCTTCAGGAGCTGGCGGTGCGGATGCCGGCGTACTGGTCGAAGCGCGCCCTGGAGCGGCCGGGCCGACTCTGGATCAACGGCGGATTGTTCCTGCTGGTGCTGATCTCGCTGTTCGCCGGCGTGCTGCCGGCCGGCTACATCTTCATGATCGGTCTGTCGCTGGTGCTGCTGATCAACTACCCCGGTGGCAAGGCTCAGATGCAACGCATCGCGGCCCATGCGCCCGCCGCCCTGAGCATGGGCATGATCATTCTGGCAGCGGGCTCCATGCTGGGGATATTCACCGGTACGGGCATGCTGACCTCCATCGCCCAGGATCTGGTGCAGGTCCTGCCCGCCTCGGTCGTGCCCAGCCTGCACATCATCCTTGGCGTCTTCGGCCTGCCGATGGAGCTGATGCTGAGCACCGATGCCTATTACTTCGGTCTGCTGCCGGTGACGCTGGAAGTGGTGGCGAACCATGGCGTGGAGCCCGCCAGCGTGGTCTACGCGATGACCATCGGCAACATCATCGGCACCTTCATCAGCCCGTTCTCGCCCGCGCTCTGGCTTGCGCTTGGCCTGGCCGGTCTGGATCTTGGCCGGCACATCCGCTACTCGCTGTGGTGGATGTGGGGCTTCTCGCTGGTGCTGTTCGCCGTGGCCTGGGCGCTGGGGATGTTCTGAGCCCGTTCGCCGGCCGCGCACCGCACTGCAGCCGTCGACTTGCGTCTGAAGGCCGCCGATGCGGCGCGCATGGGACCCGAGCTTACAGGTACTTGAGCCAGGCGATGTCCCGGCGCCGGGCCTTGAGCTCGGCAAACCAGCGCACGGCCGGGTACAGCGCCACGGCCAGCACAACGGTCCACAACCACAGCGGCCAGACCGCCTCGAAGCCGAAGTGGCTGCCACGGTTCAGGCCCCAGATCGCCACCGCGGCGAGGTAGAGCAGCTTCAGCACGTAAAGGTGCAGCAGGTAGAAGAACATCGGCGCTGCGCCGAACACCGTCAGCGGGCGCAGCCAGGCGCGATCCTGGCGGCGCTCGAAGTGGCGCAGCACAAGCAGGCCGGTGCCCAGGGTCAGGCAGAGGAACAGCAGCGACGGCGGATATTTGGTGATGTTCAGCAGGCTCATCAGTGTCCGCAGTCCATCCTCGCCAACCACCCAGGGCTGCTCGCCGTAACCGTTGATCAGGCGTAGCAGAACGAACAGCAGCAGCGCGGCCCTGCCCCAGTTGGCGAGGTTGTGCTGACGGCGTCCGGCATCGGCGTTGCGTCCGAACCAGGGGCCTGCGGCGTAGCCCAGGGCGATCACGCCGATCCAGGGCAACAGCGGGTAGGAGGTGCGCAGCCGCAGGCTGTCCGAGACCTCGAGCCAGCCGCGATCATGCAGGATGGCCCACGGCAGGTGCATGGGTGATCCGACGGGGAAGTGCAGCGGATCGAGCAGGTTGTGCCCGCCGATGATCAGCAGTCCGAGCAGCACCAGCCACGGGCGTGGCAGCCAGAGCAGCGCCGAGAGGGCGAGCATGCTCAGGCCGATGGCCCAGATCACCTGGAGGTAGATGACCTGCGGCGGGAACTGGAAGGTCCAAGCGAAGTTGACCAGGGTGAACTCGAGCGCCACCAGAAACAGCCCGCGCTTGAGCAGAAAGCTCGACACCGCGTGGCGGCCCTGATGCTTTTCGCCATAGAGGAACGCTGATAACCCGGTCAGGAAGATGAATACCGGTGCGCACAGGTGCGCCAGGGTGCGGCTGAAGAACAGTGCCGGCTCGGTGACCGCCACGTCCATCGGATCCGGCACCTGCATGTGCAGCAGAAAGGTTTCGCGGACATGGTCCAGCAGCATGAACAGAATCACCAGGCCGCGCAGCGCGTCGATGGATTGAAGGCGCGCCGCAACGGGCGAGGTCAGGTCGGGGGCGGGCATGCACGGCTCATGGCAGAAGTTCGCGGACAACGGGCGCGGAGGCCATGAGGACGTGATGCCTCACGGCCAGACTACGGCGGCGCCCGACAAGGTGCGATACGTTATAACAAAAGTGCCGTGCATCCAAACGCCTGTCCGTCCCGCGCGCCGCTGTGCTGCTTCGGGGGGGACAGCGGCGCGGGGCGAGGCGGGCGTCACTCGCAGTTGACCATCCAGGACAGACCGAAGCGGTCGGTCAGCATGCCGAAACGCTCGGCCCAGAAGGTCTTCTCTAGCGGCATGATCACCGTACCGCCTTCGCCCAGGGCAGCGAACAGCTGCTCGGCCTCGGCCACGCGGGTCGGGTGCAGGGAAATCGAGCAGCCCTTGATGCCTTCGTACGGTCCTCCGCCACAGGTGTCTCCGGGCAGCGTGTCGGAGGCCATCAGCGTGCTGTCGCCGAGGTTGAGGCAGGCATGCATGATCCGCTCGCGGTACTCGGCGGGGAACTGCTCGGCATCCGGCGCCTGGGCGAAGGTCATCAGCTCCAGGGTGCCGCCCAGTACCTGCTGGTAGAAGGTGAAGGCCTCGCGGGCATTGCCGTCATAGGTGAGGTAGGTGGAAAGCTTCATCTTCGTGCTCCTTGCTGTCAGTGGTTGAGTTGCGCACGCAGGCGTTCTTCCTGCTCGCGCAGTTCGGGGGTGAACTCGGCGCCGAAGTCCTCCGCTTCGAAGACCTGGCGGATCTCGATCTCCGCCTCGCCGATGGCGGACGGCGGGCAGCGCCTGACCCAGTCGATCGCCTCCTGCAGCGAAGCGGTCTGGAACAGCCAGAAGCCGGCGATCAGCTCGCGGGTCTCGGCGAACGGGCCGTCGATGACGCTGCAGCGCTCGCCGTCGAAGCGCACGCGCGCGCCCTTGCTGCTGGGCTGCAGGCCCTCGCCGCCGAGCAGCACGCCAGCGTTGGCCAGTTCTTCGTTGTAGCGGCCCATGGCCGCAAGCACGTCCTCGCCGGGCATCTGGCCGGCTTCGGTTTGCGGCGTGGCCTTGATCATCACCATGAAACGCATCGGTCGACTCCTTCGTTGGATGGAAAGGAGCCTAGACGGGGATGTCGGGATTTCCGCTGGCTCCGATCATTGGTCGAACGGGCGCGGGACAAATCGACAGTGCAGTGGAAACTTTCCGAGTCAGCGCAGCGGATAGCTCAGCAGGAGCAGATGCAGGCAGTTGAGGAGGCCATGCAGCGACACCGCCACCCATAGCCGGTCGCCGGCACAGTGGAACGCCAGGCCGTAGCCCAAACCGGCCAGGCCGGCGAGCAGGGCGAAGCCGGTCCCGAAGGGCAGATGAGCCGCGCCGAACAGGATCGCTGCGAGGCCGATGCCACTGGCCGCGCCGAAGCGACGGACCAGTTCACGCTGCAGCAGAGCGCGAAAGATCAGCTCCTCTGCGAGACAGGTGACGGCCAGATTGACGGCCAGCCAGGCGAGGAACTGCTCCGGCCACTTCGGCTGCCAGGCGAGGACGCCGCCGGCCACCGCCAGCAGCGGCACGGATGCCAGGCACGCGCCCGAGACCAGCCATGTGCAGCGCTTCGAGCGCCAGGCTGCGCGCGGCTGGCCCAGCCACCAGGCGAGCAGCAGCGCGGCGACCATGGCCTTGTCCGGGCTGAGCCGCAGTTGCCAGGGCGCCGCACCGCCCAGGTCCTGGGGCGGCCCCAGCGGCAAGGGGTTGAAGCCGGGCAGCAGATGCGCGGCCAGCACAATGGCGCCGATCAAGGTGGTTGCCAGCCACGGTAGCCGTGGCAGGTACGGCTCGGCCAGCAGCCAGCCGGCGAACGCCAGCACGAGCAGCGCCCCGATCGGCTCGATCAGGCCGAGTGCCAGGCCGCTCAGCAGTGTGGCGAGAGGGACGCCCAAGGGCAGCGCGGCGCGCACGTCACTGCAGCCGGTAGCGCGCCAGTTCACGGGGCGTCAGCAGGCGCATGCGCCAGGGATCGATCTGCTGCATGTCATCGGCCAGTCGCGGGTTCACGCCCATGTCGCGCAGGTAGGCCTGCGGCGTGCGTCGCGGCCGCTGGCCGATGGACAGCGCCGACTCGCCGTTGGCGAGATAGGGCCGATGCAGGCCGACATAGCCACGTATGGTGCGTTGTCGGCCGGCCGCCAGCAGGTAGATGCAGCTGCCCTGGCAGACCGCGCTTGCCGGCACCAGCGCATCGAAGCCGGTTTCGCGCAGCAGGTAGCCCATGCGCATGGCCTCCGCGGCGCTGCCGCCGATGTTGTCGAGGATCAGCAGCTTGCGCGCGTATTTGCCGGGATGGGCCATGATGCCCTTGAGCAATGCCTCGTAGTCGCCCGGCGCGATCTGCTCGGTAACCCGAGCCACCAGTACCAGCCCCTGGTCCTCGTGCTCCAGCGGCAGTACCTCGACCTTGGCGTGGGCGGTGCAGGCGAACAGCGCCAGGGCGCAGAGGGTGGCGAGGCGGAGCATCGAGCAGGCGGTCCTGTTGTGGGAGGTGGCGAAGATACCTGCCGCGCCGGCTTTCGCCTACTGCCTTTGCATGTTGCTCAGCCGGCCGGCTGCTCGACGTTCGCCAGGCCGTCGAGGCGCTTGCTCCAGTCTTCCACCGCGTTGTTCTGCAGCCTGCGTTCGACGAGCGTGCGCCAGTTCGGCACCAACGGCAGTTCGGCCAGTTCGAGCAGGTCGGCGCGCTCCAGCGGTCGGCGGTAGAGCACGTCCATCACCCGCGTCAGAGGCCAGCGCGGGTAGGCGCGCTGCTCCAGCAGCAGTGCCTGGCCGACCTGCAGCTCGCCGGGCTCGAGCACCTGGTAATACCAACCGCACAGGCCGCTTCGCTGGACGCGCAGCGACATGTCCTTCACGCCGAAGCGGTCGTTGAGCTTCCAGCAGGGCTGGCGGGTCTGCGCCACCTGCAGCAGCACGTCGCCACAGCGCAGCACGTCGCCCAGGCAGAGGTCGGCCTCGCCGAGGCCGGTGGTGCTGATGTTCTCGCCGAAGGCTCCGGGCCGCTCGAGCAGCGGTGAATGGCCGAGCTGAGCACGCCAGTGGTGATAGTGCTCGAACGGGTAGTGATGCAGCGCCTTGTAGACGCCGCCATGCACACGGCGATCGCCCTGTTCGTCGCCGGCGAGCCCTTCGCTGCCGACCGCCACCGGCCCGGCAGTGGGTTGCTTGGCAATGGCGCTGTGGCTGCCGGGGCGGGTGAAGGGCACGGCTGTGCCGACGAGCAGCTGTTCGATCCTGGCCAGTTGCATGCGGGGCTCCTTGCTGAAGGCGGCTGGCGAAGCGCCGATTGTGCCGCAGCGCAGGCCGTCTGGCCCGCGCTTCGTGACGCCATCCCGGCAAGGGGAACCGCCAGCCGCTCGCCGGCTGCTAAGGCGCGTCGGTGGACAGCGCGCGGATCATCGCCGTGGTCAGGTAGAGCCGCGGCGCGATGCTGGCCAGTTCGATGTACTCGTCCTCCGAATGCAGCCCGGCACCGACCACGCCCATGGTTTCCAGCACGGCCGGCTTTTCGCTGCCGGGTACATAGGCATAGCCGGCATCGGTGCCGAATCGCATGGCGATGGGTTCGATGCGCTGGTCGATCTCGCTGTACAGGCGCTGGGCGGTCTCGGCCAGGCGCTTGGAAGCGGAATTCTCCGCCAGCGGCGGGCGACCCTTGTCGATGCGCAGTTCGACCTGGGTGTCATCGATCAGCCGGTTCTGAATGATGCGCTGGCCGTCGGCGAGCACCCGCTCGGTCTCGGTAAGGTCCGAGTAACGCATGTCCGCCTCGGCGCTGGCCTTGTTGGGGATGATGTTGCGCTTCTCGCCGCCGTCGATCATGGTCCAGCTGACCGTGGTGCCCTTGTCCGCATCCCCCAGATCCTTGAGCTGCACCAGCTGGTGCGCCAGCTCCAGGATGGCGTTGCGTCCATCTTCCGGTGCGGAGCCCGCGTGGGACGACTTGCCCTTGACCTCCAGCATCACGGCGTTGATGCCATTGGTTGCGGTGGTTACCGCGTCGCGATCCGGCGGTTCGTAGGAGAAAACGTAATCATGCTTGCGGGCGAGTTCGGCGATCAGTGCCTTCGAGCCCGCCGAGCCCATCTCCTCGTCCGGATTGAACAGCACGGTGATCGTGCCGTAGTCGTCGAACTGCTGGTCGCGCAGCAGCTTGAGCGCATGCAGGATCATCGCCACGCCGCCCTTGGCATCGGCGACACCCGGCCCGTAGGCGCGCTGCCCGTCCATGCGGAACGGGCGTTCGGCGGCGCTGCCTTCGGCGAACACGGTGTCGTAATGGATCATCAGCAGGAAGTTCTTGCTGCCCTTGCCCTGCAAGGTGGCGACGATATTGTCCCCTACCGAGGGCGTGGCCGGTCGGGTGCTCACCTCGGCCCCCAGTGCCTGCAGGCGCTCGACCAGCATCTGGCTGACCGTGGCCAGACCCTTTTCCTGGCCGGTGCCGGTATCCACGGCTACCAGCTGCTCGACGGTTTCGAGATAGGCCGGCTGTTCGGCTTTCGCCTGTTTCAACAGTTCGGCGGGTTCGATTTCGGCAGCCACGGCGGTCACAGACGACAGGCAGAGTGCGACTGCGGCGGCAAGCGGGGCGATGGCGCGGACGTGCATCGGGAAGACCTCGGATCGCGGGGGGTGTTCAAGCTCAGAGCCTCGCCGCTGGCACAACGTTCAGCGTTTCACCTCGCCTGGAGAGTGCTAAGGTCTGCTTTTTCCACTTGTCGGAGAACTCCCGGTGTCCCTGACCACGACCTACGATCCGCAGAACATCTTCGCCCAGATCATTCGCGGCGACGCCCCCTGCTACAAACTCTACGAGGACGACGACGTGCTCGCCTTTCTCGATCTGTTCCCGCAGTCCTTCGGCCACACGCTGGTGATCCCCAAGCGCTCGGCGGCCTGCAACATCCTCGACGTGGACAGCGAGGCGCTCGCGAAGGTGATCAAGGTGGTGCAGAAGCTGACCCGGGCCATCGTCGCCGAGCTCGAGCCCGACGGCGTGCAGGTCGCCCAGTTCAATGGCGCGCCGGCCGGGCAGACGGTGTTCCATATCCACATGCACATCGTGCCGCGCTACGCCGGTGAAGGGCTGGGCATCCACGCGGCGGGCAAGGCCGATCCGGCGGAGCTGGAGAAGCTGCAGGCGCGCCTGCTGCAACGCATCGCCACCCAGGCCTGATCACGGCGCCGGCCATGTCGGCGGCCGGCGCGCTTCGCGACCATCGCAGCAGCAAACAGGCACCAAAGTACAATTCGTGCCCGCCGGGGGGCTTCGTACCCTGCGGGCATGATGCCTCCCACGCTCGTCCTCGTTCGCCGTATACAGCATGCCTTCAGCGCCTGCAGCAGGTGGCTGCGGTTCGGCGTGCTGCTGAGCATCGCCGTGCTGCCCTGGTGCGCCCGCGCCGAGGCGTTGCCGGTGCTCACCCTGAGCGTGCTGCAGTTCGGCACGCCGCACTGGGAGCTGGAACACCTCAAACGACGTCAGCTGGACCACGCCAATGGCTTCGAACTGAAGGTGCGCCTGGCGGCCGACGTGCCGGCGTCGCGCCTGGCATTGTCCAGCGGCAGTGTCGATGGTGCGGTGAGCGACCTGCCCTGGGCGCAGACGCGGTACGAGGCGGGCAGCAGCTATCGCTACCTGCCGTTCTCCTCGCAGCTCGGTGAAGTGCTGGTGCCGGCCGGCAGCGGAGTCCGCACCCTGGCCGATCTGCGCGGCAAGCGTATCGGCGTCGCCGGTGGGCCGGACGGCCTCGGCTGGCGGCTGCTGCAACGTGCCGCGGCGGAGCAGGGCATCGATCTCGCCAGGGAGGCCCGCGTGCAATACGCCGCGCCGCCGCTGCTGGGGCAGGCGCTACGACGCGGCCAGCTGGATGCGCTGCTGACCTTCTGGCATTTCTCCGCGCGCATGCGCGGCGAGGGCGGGGTGCAGGCTGCCTTCGGCCTGGATGACTTGCTGGGCGATCTGCAACTCGACGCGCAGTTGCCGGTACTCGGCTATCTGTTTCCCGAACCCTGGGCGCAGGCCAACGAAGCGTTGCTGCAACGCTTCGCCAGCGCACTGCGCCAGAGCAAGCACGAGCTCGCCAGCGAACCGGCGTACTGGCAGGCGATCCGTCCGCTCATGCGCGCCGAGGATGAGGCGGTGTTCGCCGCGCTGCGCGACAGCTTCGTCGCGGGCATTCCGCAGCCAATGGATGCCGCACGTGTCGCCGACCTGCAGCGGCTGCTGGTGCTGACCGGCAGCGATCCGGCGCGGCTGATGCCGGCCGCGCTGTTCCAGAGCGCACCATGAGCGGCTCGCGCTGGGCCTGCTGGGTGGCGCTGCCTTTGGCGCTGCTGCTCTGGGCCGGCATCGCACTGATGGTGCAGACACCGTTGCTGCCCACGCCGGCCGCTGTGCTCGATACCTTCTGGCAAGCGCTGCAGAGCGGCGAGCTGCCCGAGCACCTGCTGGTGACCCTGCGCCGAGTGCTGATCGCGTTCGCCCTGGCCATGGCGCTGGGCACGCTGCTCGGTGTGTGGATGGGCCGCTCGCGGCTGGCCAATGCGCTGCTCGATCCGCTGCTGGTGCTGTTTCTCAACCTGCCGGCGCTGGTCACCATCATCCTGCTCTACGTCTGGTTCGGCCTGGTGGAAGCGGCGGCGGTGCTGGCGGTGGTGGTCAACAAGGTGCCGAACGTGGCGGTGACGGTGCGCGAAGGCGCCCGCAGCCTAGACCCCAAGCTCGAACAGATGGCGCGGGTCTACGGCTTCGGCCGCTGGCAGCGCATCGCCCACGTCTGGCTGCCGCAGCTGTTCCCCTACCTGATGGCGGCCACCCGCGGTGGGTTGGCGCTGATCTGGAAGATCGTGCTGGTGGTGGAGCTGCTCGGTCGTTCCGACGGCATCGGCTTCCAGCTGCACATGGCCTTCCAGGTGTTTGACGTGGCCAGCATCCTCGCCTACAGCCTGGCGTTCATCGCCGTGGTGCAGCTGATCGAGCTGGCCCTGCTGCAACCGCTCGAACGCCGCGCCTCCGCCTGGCGCGAAGCGGGCGTGCGCCATGCTTGAGCTGCGCCTGAATGGCCCCGCCGCCGGCCACCCGGTGCTCGGTGTGATCGAGGGCCGGGTGTGTGCCGGCGATCGCATCTGCCTGCTCGGGCCTTCCGGTGTCGGCAAGACTACGCTGCTCAACGCCATCGCCGGCCTCGAGCCGCGGTTGAGCCCAGGCGTGCAGCAGCGTGCCGGGTTGCGCATCGGCTATCTGTTCCAGGAACACCGGCTGCTGCCCTGGCGCACGGTGCGGCAGAACCTGGCACTGGTCGGCGCCAGCCCGGCCGACATCGAGCGGCTATTGGCCGAGGTGGGGCTGAGTGGCGCGGCCGACAGCCTGCCGGATCAGCTCTCGCTGGGCATGGCGCGCAGGGCGGCACTGGCGCGCTGTCTGGCGATCGAGCCGGATCTGTTGCTGCTCGACGAACCCTTCGCCTCGCTGGATGCCGAGCGCGCCGCCGAGCTGCGCGGCCTGATAGCGCGGCTGCTCGATCGGCACCCCGGGATGGCGATGATCTGCGTGACCCATGACCCGCGCGATGCCGACGACCTGGCCAACCGCCTGTGGTACCTGGTCGGTCGTCCGGCGACGCTGCGCTGCGATGAACCGCTGGCGGCTGGTAGCCAGAGCGGCGCGCCGCTGCGTAGGGCCTGACCCCTTCAGCCTGCCACCAGCTGCGTCAGCGCATGCAGCACCAGGCCGACCAGCCCGCCAACCAGCGTGCCGTTGATGCGGATGTACTGCAGGTCCTTGCCGACGCTCTGTTCCAGCTGCTCGACCAGTTCGCGGCTTTCCCAGTTCTCCACGCGCTGGGCGATATAGGCGCCGATCTGCCCGCGGTAGCGTTCCAGCAGGCCGGGGGTGGCCGCCAGCAGTTGTTCGTTGATCCAGTTGCGCATGGACTCGTCCGCGGCCAGGCCGTCGCCGAGGCCGCGGCAGAGGTTGACGATGCGTCGGCCGATGCGCGAGTCGACGCGGGCCAGGTCGCTTTCCAGCCAGGCTGTGAGTTCCTGCCAGAGGTTGCCGAAATAGGCGCTGGTGGCCGGGTGCTCCAGCAGCTGGGCGAGGATGCGCTCGACCTCCAGGGCGTAGTGCGGGTCCTGTTCCAGGCGCTCGATGTATTCGCCGACATGCTCGTCGAAACGCTGGCGGATCAGGTGTTCGGGGTCGGCGGCGATTTCGGCGATCAGCGCGGACAGGCCGTCGACGAACTTGTTGGCCGACCAGCCGCTCACCGGCCGGCTCAGGCCGAGATAGCGCAGGGTACGGATCTCCCGGCTGATGGCGTCGGCGACCAGCGCGCGGGTCTGTTCGTCCTGCATGATCGAGTCGAGGCGCAGCAGCAGTTCGTCGAGCATCGCCTGATGGCGCCCCTGGCTGGTCAGCACGCGCAGTGCCTGGGCCAGCGGCGGGGCGAGGTCGAACTTGCGCAGGCGGCCGATCACCTTGGCTTCGACAAAGGCGCGCACGCGCTCGTCATGCAGCGCGGCGATGCCGAAATGCGCGACCCCGGTGAGCCGGCGGCCGACCGCTTCGGCATTGCGTGGATGGCGCAGCCAGCCAGCCAGGCGCGAGGCGAGGTCCAGCTCCTGCAACTTGGCGAGCACCAGCGGCGTGGCGAGGAAGTGGGTGGTGATGAAGCTCGACAGGTTGCGGCCGATGCGCGCCTTGCTGCGCGGGATGATCGCCGTATGGGGGATCGGCAGGCCGAGCGGGTGGCGGAACAGGGCGGTGACGGCGAACCAGTCGGCGATCGCGCCGACCATGGCAGCCTCGGCGAAGGAGGCGACATAGCCCCAGGCCGGGTGAACGGTCTCGAAACGGGTCGCGACGATGTACAGCAGGGCGGCCAGCAACAGCAGCAGGCCGGCGACCAGCTTCATCCGCGAAACCGGTGACTGCCAGGCGCTGATCAGCGAACGCATGCGGTTCCTCGTGTCGATGGTGAGCGTGTGTGCAGTAGACAGCAAAGCAGGGATGGCGGTCGGTACGCGCTGCAGCTCTGCAGGGTAGGTTCAGCAGTTGGCTGCGATGCATCGGCGGGCTGAGCCCACCTCTGGGGCATGAAGCCGTGAGGTGGGCGTCGCCTCGTGGATCAGACCTCGTCTTCTTCCTCGCGGATCAGCACGTACTGGCCTTCGGCGTCGTTCAGGCAGTCCCAGACATAGAACATCGAGATCTTGCCCGGGCTTTCGGTGACCGCGGCATAGTCGCCGGGCACGGCGGTGAAATAGACCCCGGAATCGGGTGCCGCCTGACAGGCGATGCGGGCGACGACGAAGGCTTCCGGCGCGGTGCCGTCGAAGTAGTCGTCGCGATCCTTGGCATCCCATTCGGCCGGCGCCTGGAAGGGGCCGGTGATGACGATGCGTGCGTCTCCTAGGTCCTGCTCTTCCGCTTCCTCGTCATATTCGTCGGGGCGGTAGAGGGTGCATTCCAGAGCGTCCGGGTTTTCGAGAATGGCCGCGCGGGATTGTGGGGTGAGTGTCTGCATGGAATCTCCGACTGCGGTTGGGTGAGCTGGCAGTGTGGTGGAGCGCAGCGGGTAGCGCAATCGGTTGGATGGTCGCGCCTGCCTGCGACGCCGTCCCGCGCGGCGTCACAAGCGCTGCCTGCCAGGGCTAGGCGCGAAAGCGCTCGACCTGGGTGCGCAGTTCGGCTGCCAGCTTGTCCAGCTCGCCGGCGGTGCCGGCCAGGTTGGCGACCACCTCGCGCTGCTCCTGGTTGGTCAGTGCGATGCTCTGCAGGTTGCTGCTGAGCAGTGTGGCGGTACTGCTCTGCTCCTGGGTGGCGGTGCTGATGGCGCTGAACTGCTCGTCGGCACTGCGGCTCTGGTCGTCGATCAGGGCGAGCACCTCGGCCACCTTGGCGTTGCGCTGCAGGCCGTCGTCCATCAACCGCTGGCCCCGCTCCATGGTGCTCATGGCGTTGCCGGTTTCGGCCTGGATCTGGCTGATCATGCCGGTAATGCGGTCGGTGGCTTCGCGGGTGCGCGAGGCCAGGCTGCGCACCTCGTCGGCGACCACGGCGAACCCGCGACCCTGTTCGCCCGCCCGTGCGGCTTCGATGGCCGCGTTCAGGGCGAGCAGGTTGGTCTGTTCGGCGATGGCGGTGATTACCCCGACGATGCTGCCGATCTCCTGCGAGCGCTTGTCCAGGCTCTCCACCACGCGGGCGGTACCGCTCAATGCCGTGGCGATCTGCGCCAGGGCCTCGGATGCCTCGTCCATGGCGGCACGGCCGACACGGGTCTGCTCGGCATTGGCGCGCGCCACGCGCTGGGTGTCGCGCATGTTGTCGGCGATGTTCAGCGAGGTGGCGCTGAATTCCTCCACCGCACCGGCCATGCTGGTGATCTCGCCGGACTGCTGCTCCATGCCTTCATTGGCGCCGCCGGAAAGCCCGGCCAGCAGTTGCGCACGCTGGCTGACCTCGCCCGAGGCGCCGCGGATACGCGACACCATGCCCGACAGCGCGTCACCCATGCGGTTGAAGCTGTCCGCCAGCTGGCCGATCTCGTCGCGGCTGTGCACGTCCAGGCGGACGCTGAGATCGCCCGCACCCAATGCCTGCGCCTGCTGCACCACGGCAGCCAGCGGCTTGAGCTTGTGCCGCAGCAGCCAGATGGTCGCGGCAACCGCGAGGATCATCGCCAGCAGGTTGCCAATGGCCAGCCGGGCGCCGATGCTCCAGGTCACGTGCTGTATCTCGGCCGCCGGCATGCTCGCCAGCACGGTCCAGGGGCCGCCTTCGAAGAGGGTCGCGACGCTGTAGATTTCCTGGTCGGCATCGCTCCAGTAGCCGCCCGTGCCGTTCTGGCTGATCAGCTCGGCTACCGTTGCAGCGGCCTGGTCGGCCTGCAGCAGATTGGCCGGCGCGACCAGCCATTGGCGTTTTTCGTCGAGCAGCGCGAGCGAGCCGGTTTCGCCGATGCGAAAGCGCGCCAGGTTGTCGAACTGGATCCGTTGTGCGTCGGTGTAGTCGAAGCCGACGAACAGCACGGCGATCACCTGGCCGGCAGGGTCCTTCACCGGCGTGTACTGAGTCATGTAGTGCCGGTCGAAGAGGAACGCGCGGCCGATGTACTGCTTTCCACTGAGTAGCAGCGGATACGCCGGGTGCTGTCGGTCCAACAGGGTGCCGATCGCGCGGCTGCCGTCCTGCTTGGTGACCGAGGTGCTGACCCGCACGAAGTCGTCGCCCGTGCGCGCGAACACGGTGGCGACACCGGCGGTCATTTCGCGGAAGTCGTCGACCACGCTGAAATCGTTGTTCAGTGGCGCGCCTTCATGCATGAGCGCTGGCGTCATGACGCCGCCGACGTCGATACGGTGGTCGGTGGCGAGCTGCAAGCCATCGCTGAAGCGCTTTTCGAACAGTCCGCTCAAGCGCTGGGTGTTCTCGCGCAGGGTGCCGTGGAAGGTCGCCAACTGATCGGCCAGCAGCCGTGCTTCGCTGGCCAGATGCTGCTCCCGGGTGTTGAGGTTGGATGCGCTCAGCGAGCGAAGCGCGAAGACGGTGCTGCCGGTGATGACCACGGCAAGAATGAGCGCAAGCGCCAAGCCGAGTTGCGAGGCGATTCGAGCACGAGGCTGCTGCAAGGGATCTCCTGACCGAGCAGAAAGGATGGAAGGCATATGCTCGATACATTCGACGCTATCGGCTTGGCGACATCGATCTTTAGACGCTGCGACGGGCGTGTTGTGTGGCCTGCACCGGCTTCGGACCACCGGTAGGCCGTGCCGCGAACGTCACGGCTTTTGCCGCCTCCAATCGATACCGAGCCACCACTGACAAGCGAGGCAGGCGTGAAAACAGACGAGCTGCAGGCGGGCGAGGAGCCCGATGTGACCATGACCGACTCCGGCGAGAAGAACCCTGGCGAGGATCCGGATTTCGACGACAAGCCGACCCGACTGGACAACCCGGACGAGCCAGAGGTGCTGTCGGACGATCCGGACATCCAGGGCATCGACGGCTCCAACCAGCCGAGCTAACGCCCCAACGACCCGCCTGTGGCGGGCCGTCCCTACGCGAGGACATATGCATGGACATCTATCAAGTCAGACCCACCACGGTGGGCTGGGAGCTGGAAGACCAGCAATCCCATGAAACCGTGCTGCGCACCCTTACCAAGGACGAGATGTACAGTGCCCTGGACGCCTTCATGGATGGCCGCACAGCGTCGGTGGAGGTCATCGGTCGCGACGGTGAGGTGGAGGAAGAGCGGCCCTATCCGGGCAGTCATCACCTGTAATGCGGCAGGGCAATTTCCTTCAATAAGGCGATCTCCCGCGCCGGGTAGCCTGCGGCCTTCCTAATCCAGGCAGGCACCGCTTCTCATGGAACTCTATCTCTCGATGGCCGCCTTCGCCCTGGCGTCCTCCATCACGCCCGGGCCAGTCAATCTGGTAGCGCTGAACTGCGGTGCGCGGTTCGGCTTGCGTGCCAGCGGCCGACACATCGCCGGCGCCACCCTCGGTTTCACGCTGCTGTTGCTGCTGATCGGACTCGGCCTGTACGAGTTGCTGGAACGCGCCCCGGTATTGCTGCGCGGCATTCAGTGGGGCGGTGTGGCCTTCCTGCTCTACATGGCCTGGCGCCTGGCCGCCGATGACGGACGACTGCAACCTCAGAGTGCCACAAGTGGCCCCTCGCTTTTGCAGGGTGCGCTGATGCAATGGCTCAACCCCAAGGCCTGGCTGGCGTCGGTGGCTGGCATGGGGCTGTTCGCGGCGAACGGTGATCTGCTGCGGATCTGGCTGTTCGCCGGCCTCTACTTCCTGATCTGCTACGCCTCCATCGCCTGCTGGGCGGGCGCCGGCGCCTTGCTTGGTCGCTATCTGCAGGAACCGGCGCGGGTTCGCTGGTTGAATCGGAGCATGGCATTGCTGCTGGCCGCCAGCGTGCTCTATCTGCTGCTGGGCTAGTGCCGTGCGGCTCTGGCGACACGGTCGCGGTACTGCCCGGGAGTCGCCGCCAGCTGGCGTTTGAAGGTGCGCTGGAAGTGCGCCTGATCGGCGAAACCCGCGGCCAGGGCCACCTCCGCCAGCTCGCGCCCCTGGCGCAGCCAGTGCTGGCTGCGCTGGATGCGGCGGTTGAGCAGATAGGCGTGCGGGGTCATGCCGTAGTGCTGCTTGAAGGCGCGGATCAGGTAGGACGGCGACAATCCGGCGGCCTGGCAGATGTCCTCCAGGCGCAGGGCCTGGGTGCAATGCTCGGCGATATAGTCGGCGGCGCGCCGCAGCTGTCGCAGCGGCTCGCTGGTCGCCCCGCGCGGCGCCGGGGCCAGCGTCTGTTGCAGCTGGGTGAAGAACTCGACCGCGAGACTCTGCTTGTGCAGCGTCTCGCCCTGCGGATCGGTCAGGCAGGCATGAAGCTGCGTCAGCGCACCGAACAGCCGCGGATCGACGCTTTGAATGGCGGCATAGGGCACGAAGCGGCCATCGCTGCTGGCCCCCAGCTCGTGTTGCAGCGCCCCCAGCCAGTGCGCATCGACATAGAACATCAGGTACGACCAGGGCTGGCCGTCGATGGGGTTGCAGGCATGCACGGTCTGCGGATTGATCAGCACCAGGGTGCCGCGGCTGATCCGTGCGCGGGCGTCACCGTTGAAGTAGGTGCTGGCGCCGGCAGTGATCGCGCCGATGGAAAAGGTCTCGTGACAGTGCGCGGCATAGCAGACCTTGCGGCCATCGGCGACGGCGCGCGCTTCCAGGAAGGGCAGGGCGTCGTCGCGCCAGAAGCGGGGTTGGTCGTCGTCCGGGTTGTTCACGTTGTGCCTGCCGTCATCGATACGAAACTGGGGTCTGACTCTAGCAATCATCCGCCGCTCTGGCATGCTCGATCGTCCGGCTCGCCGCTTCGTCTTCCGCACAAGGAGTTCCCATGCGCCCGTTGCTTGTCTTCACCGCACTGCTTTCGCTGGCCGGCTGCTCGTCGTGGCAGCCCGATGCCGAGGACATCGAGCCGGTGCCGGCCGAGCGGGTGCTGGCCTATCAGCAGCCGCTGGAAAACGGCGGCGAAGTGGTGGTGACGCGGGATTTCGGCCTGCGCGGCGGCGGCTGCTACATCGCCGTGCTGATCGATCGCCAGCTGGCGGCACGCATCCATGTCGGCGAGGTGGTGCGTTTCCAGGTGCCGGCTGGCGCGCGGATCGTCAGCATCGGCACCGATCCGCTGGATGACACCCTGTGCGGCAAGCTCAGCCTGCGCCGCGAGAAGCTGGCGCAGGTGCAGGCGGGCCAGACACTGGAGTATCGCGTCATCAGCGACAACCGCATCGGCTTCGACATCATTCCGGTCGCGCCATAGCCCGCAGGGTTACTTGATCACCTTGCGCGCGGTCTCGAGGTATTCGTTGCCGTAGCGCTTAACTTCGGCGGCGTTCTGCGCCTCGGAGGCGATATGGATTTCCTCGAGGGTGTCGGTCAGGCCATCCACCTCCTCGTTGATCTTCTCCAGCGCGTCCTTGAGCGTGTAGGTCAGCTCGTGGATCTGCGCGAGGCTCTCCGGCGTCAGGCCCTGGGCCATGGCCTGTTCCAGCCGGCTGTTGTACTCGGAGAAGTTCTTCACCGCCTCGGCCAGGTTGCGTGACGGTTGCGCGTCGGCGATGGCGTGGCTGGCGATCAGGCTGGACAGCGCCAGCACGGCAGTCTGGATGAGTGTTTTCACGACAGGTCCCATGGGTCGAAAGATGGGGCGCGAAGGTATCACTTGGCCATCTGCGCGACGTGCAGCAGCGCACAGTCTGCGCTGCGCCATTAGTCGCATGCCGGCGATGCGCCGGGCTCGTCCTGACCATGCCGAAGCGTTCGGAGGGTGATGCTGTCGAGTCCCCGTCAGGTCTCTGCAACGGCTCTGGCACGCCCGTTGCGAGAATTTTTTCCCTAAAGCGCAGAGGCGATCGGCCGATAGCGGTTTGCTGCTGGCCGTTCGCCGCTATCGGTGCCAGCGCTCGGGGATTCAACAACAACTACCTCGTCCCGTCTCCAGGATTGCAGGGTTCCGCAAGGGAACCGCAGGCCGGCACTGCCTCGTGTCGGCATGAACCAGTCGAACCTGTTGCCTTACTTGCCAATTTGCCACGCCTTCGGCGCCGGCATGCCATATGGAAAAGAACGAATGATGCAGCAACTGACTATCCGAGCCCGTCTGTTGATCCTGATCGGGGCAATGCTGAGCGCCTGTCTGGTCATCGGCCTGACCGGGCTGAACGCGCAGCAGCGCAGCGTCGCCGGCCTCAACACCGTTTATCTGGACCGCGTTGTGCCATTGCGCGACCTCAAGCTGATCGCCGACCTCTATGCGGTGAAGATCGTCGACGCCACGCACAAGACGCGCAGCGGGATGCTCAGCTACCAGCAGGCGCGTGATGACGTGCGGACCGCGCGGGCCGAAATCCGGCGGCTCTGGGGCGAGTACATGAACACCAGCCTGATCGACGCCGAGCGGCAGGCGTCCGCCCGCATCGAAGTGCTGATGCAGAAGGCCGACGCACCGCTGGACGACCTTGAACGCATTCTCGACCGCCACAGCGAAAAGCGCCTGGCCGCATTCGTCATCAACGATCTGTACCCGCTGATCGACCCGATTTCCGAGGGCTTCAGCGAGCTGATCGGCTTGCAACTGGGCGAAGCCAAGGGCGAGTACGAGCGCGCTCTGGCGCTCTATCAGCGCAATCGGGTGCTGAACATCGGTTTGCTGCTGGTCATGCTGATCGGCGGCGGGATTTTCGCCATGGTCCTGCTGCGCAGCATCAGCCGGCCGCTGGAAGCGCTGAAGCAGGCGGCAGCCTCGGTCGCCGCAGGTGACCTGAGTCGTACCATCGAGTGCCGCGGGCGTGACGAGATCACCGAGGTGCAGCAGTCGATCCGGCAGATGCAGCAGACCCTGCGCGACACCCTGCAGGACATCCAGGGCTCGGCCACGCAACTGGCGTCCGCCGCCGAAGAGCTGCATGCGGTCACCCAGCACACTGCCCAGGGCATCCACCAGCAGAACGAGGAAGTGCAGATGGCCGCCACTGCGGTCACCGAGATGTCGGCGGCGGTGGATGAGGTGGCCGGCAACGCCAACCGCACCTCCGATGCCTCGCGTGATGCCGAGACGGTCGCCGATGCCGGCCGCCGACAGGTCACGGCGACGCGCCAGACCATTCACCAGCTCAGCGATCGGCTGCAGGAAAGCGTCGGCACCGTGACGCGGCTGGCCGAGGAAGCGGCGAGCATTGGCAAGGTCGTCGACGTGATCCGTTCCATCGCCGAGCAGACCAACCTGCTGGCACTCAACGCGGCCATCGAGGCGGCGCGCGCCGGTGAGGCCGGGCGAGGTTTCGCGGTGGTGGCTGACGAGGTGCGCAACCTGGCGCAGCGCACCCAGAGTTCAACCCAGGAAATCGAGCGCATGATCGGCGCGATCCAGAGCGCCACCGAGCAGTCGGTGCACGATATGCAGCAAAGCAGCGAATTCGCCGCGCGCAGCCAGGCCATGGCCGACGAGGCGGATCAGGCGCTGGGGCTGATCGCCGAGCGGGTCGGGCAGATCAACGAGATGAACCTGGTCATCGCCAGTGCCGCCGAGGAACAGGCACAGGTGGCCCGAGAGGTGGACCGCAACCTGGTAGCCATTCGCGACATTTCCGAGCAGAGCGCCACCGGCGCGCAGCAGACTTCGGTGGCCAGCGACGAGCTGGCGCGGCTGGCCACGCAGCTCAATCGGCTGGTGGGGCGCTTCCGCCTCTGAAGCAACTCGCCGCGGACGCGGCCGGGACATGCGCTGTCGCAATCCGGTCGCGAACCCGGCAGCACGAATGCATTCCTATGTACGGAGCTGTCTCACCGAACAGAGGAGTCGCCCCGTGAAAACTGCCGTGTCCGCTCTGGCGCTTGCCGCCGGCCTTACCCTGAGCCTGCCAGTACTGGCCGAAAGCCGGACCAGCTATGGCCCGCAGCTGGAAGGCTTCAGCTATCCGCATCCGCTCAAGCACTATCGTTTCGAGTCCCAGGGCAAGCCGATGCAGATGGCCTACATGGACGTTGCGCCGACCGGCCAGGCGAACGGCCGCACGGCGCTCCTGCTGCATGGCAAGAATTTCTGTGGCGCGACCTGGGAGCGCACCATCGAGGTGCTCAGCGAGGCGGGTTACCGCGTAATCGCCCCTGATCAGGTCGGTTTCTGCAGTTCGAGCAAGCCCGAGGGCTACCAGTTCAGCTTCGCCCAGCTGGCGCACAACACCCAGGCCCTGTTGCAGCAGGAGGGCATCGACCAGGTCAGCGTCATCGGTCATTCCATGGGCGGCATGCTGGCCGCGCGGCTGGCGCTGAACTATCCGCAGCTGGCCGAGCAGCTGGTGCTGGTGAACCCCATCGGACTGGAGGACTGGCAGGCCGAAGGCGTGCCCTATGCACCCATCGATCAGCTTTACCAGGCCGAGCTGAAGACCGATTTCGACAGCATCAAGGCCTACCAGCAGAAGTTCTACTACAACGGCAACTGGAAGCCGGAGTACGACCACTGGGTCGCCATGTTGGCCGGCATGTACGCCGGCGAGGGCAAGGAACGGGTGGCCTGGAACCAGGCGCAGACTTCGGAAATGGTCTTCACCCAGCCGGTGATCCATGAGTTTCCCCGCATCAGCACACCGACACTGCTGCTGATCGGCGGCCTGGACCGCACCGCGCCTGGCGCCAACCGGGCGCCGGACGAGGTCGCCAAACGCCTGGGCAACTACCCCGAACTGGGCCGACAGGCCGCCGCCATGATTCCCCAGGCCAGGCTGGTGGCCTTCCCGGACCTGGGGCATTCACCCCAAGTCGAGGCGCCGGAAGAATTTCACCGTGCCTTGCTCGAAGGATTGCAGCGTTGAGCGATTCAGCTGAGTCGCCGGATGGCTTATCTCAGCAGATGCACCGCCAGGCCGGCCACAGCGCAGGCCAGCAACACCTGGATCACGCCACGCTTGTAGCGGAACAGCGCCACGGCTGCACCTAGCGCGATCATCGCCGAGGGCCAGTCGAATCTGCCGGCGAAGCCCTCTGGCCAGAGCACGTGGTAGCCGAAGAACAGCGCCAGGTTGACGATCACGCCGACCACCGCGGCCGTGATTGCGGTGAGTGGGGCGGTGAACTTGAGCTGGCCGTGAGTCGACTCCACCACGGGGCCTCCGGCCAGAATGAACAGGAACGACGGCAGAAAGGTGAACCAGGTGACCAGACACGCTGCGAGGGCGCCGGCGGCAAATGCCTGGTCGGCAGCGAAGACCGGCTGCACGTAGGCGCCGACGAAGCCGACGAAGGCCACCACCATGATCAGCGGGCCGGGCGTGGTTTCGCCCAGCGCCAAGCCATCGATCATCTGAGTCGGGGTCAGCCAGGCGTAGTGCCCGACTGCACCCTGGTAGACATAGGGCAGCACCGCATAGGCGCCACCGAAGGTCAGCAGCGCGGCCTTGGTGAAGAACCAGCTCATCTGGGTGAGTGTGCCGCCCCAGCCGAACAGCGCCATCAGCAGAGCCATCGGCAGTATCCAGAGCACGGCGCCGATGCCGAGCAGCGCGATCAGGCGAGGCCAACGAAAGCGCGCATGGGCAGGTGGTGGGGTGTCGTCATCGATCACCGCCGGGCCATAGGATTTGTCCGCCGCCGCATGGCCACCGCCAAGGTTGAACTGGCCGGGGGCGAAGCGTCCGCCCAGGTAGCCGACCAGGGCAGCCCCCAGCACGATGAGCGGGAAGGGCACGTTGAGCGCGAAGATCGCCACGAACGAGGCGCCGGCGATAGCCCACAGCCAGCCGTTCTTCAGTGCGCGCGAGCCGATGCGGTGGGCTGCATGCAGCACGATGGCGGTCACGGCCGGTTTGATGCCGTAGAAGATCCCGGCGACCAGCGACACCTCACCGAAGACAAGGTAGATCCAGGACAGCAGGATGAGGATCAGCAGCGACGGCAATACGAACAGCGCACCGGCGACGATTCCGCCCCAGCTGCGGTGCAGCAGCCAACCGATATAGGTCGCCAGTTGCTGCGCCTCCGGGCCGGGCAGCAGCATGCAGTAGTTGAGTGCGTGGAGAAAGCGCCGTTCGGAGATCCAGCGACGCCGCTCCACCAACTCCTGATGCATGATCGCGATCTGCCCGGCCGGGCCGCCGAAACTGATGAAGCCGAGCTTGAGCCAGAACAGCAGCGCCTGCCTGAAACTCACGGGCTCGCTACGCGGTTTTGCCGAGTCGGGTTGCATGCTGTTGTCATTCATCGGTCTGCGTTTCCACGGCAAAGGCCGCCAGCAATCCATCGAAGATGGCGCAGGCGGCGTCCAGTAATTCGTCGTCGCTTTCCAGGCTGGCTCGCAGGCCGGCCAGCACTCGCTCCACGCCCGCGGCTTCGGCAGGCTGGGTGCCGCCGATGTCCAGGTAGTGCACAACAGCGGCCACTCGGTCGAGCCCGGGCGCCGCCAGGGAGAAGCTGGCCTGGATGGTTTCGAACGTGACGCGGTCGCCGACATGGCTGAAGCGCGCGCCATCGAAATCAAAGCCCAGTGCCTCGCTCGGGCAGGCTTCGGGCGTCGGTAACCAGAGGATGCGCGCCGCGGGGTCGATAAAGCGCCTGATCAACCAGGCGCTGGCCAGGCGGTCGACCCAGGGTCGGCAGCGGGTGGCCCATGTGCGTCCCTTGAACTCGTGCAACGACAGCCGTTCCAGCGCCTGTTCCTGGCTGCTCGGCTCGTCGCGTGAAAGCGCCCGGCTGATGGCCAGTTCTAGCTCGCGCAGTTTGGCGTCGGCCTGCTGCTGCGCCGCATCCGGGAAAAAGTCGATCTCCGTGAGTTGGGCGTAGGCCTTGCGCAACTTGCGCGCCTGGCGCGTCAGCGACAGCGCGGTCTCCGGCGTGACCTGGATGAGCTGAGCGTCGGCCTCGGCACGCAGGCTGGCGTACTCCGACGCTCTGGAAAACAGTGAGACGAAGCGCTCGCCCTGGGGATCGCACACCGGCAGAACGCAGGCATAACCTTCGCCGCCGAGGATGTCGCGCTCGACACGGGACATGCTTTCGCGACAGGCTGGCTGATCCGGTAGTAGGTAGACGCCGTCGCGCAATGCCGCAGCGCCGGCTGCCTTCAGTGCTCGCCAGGCGCGCATGCGTTCGGCGGCATTCGATGTCGGCAAAGCCAATATCAAACAGAGCCAATGAATCACTGTAGAGATCTCACGTAAATGTGTGCGAACTCTACATCACTTGTCGATAGTCAGCAGCGTATTGCTGCCGAATCTAATCGCGGCTGGAGATCTCCACCGACGGCTGACTGGCGGACTTGAGTAACGCCTGCAGTGCCCTGGCGTAGGCGCTGGGTGCCATGCGCAGGCTGTTGTTGTGCGTGGCGCCCTCCACCAGCAGCAGCTCCTTGGGCGGGCGTGCGGCTTGGTAGAGCTGTTCGCTGAAGCGTGCCGGCACGTAGCGGTCATCGGTGCCGTGCACCACCAGCAGCGGCATGCCGATGCGGTCGATCTTGTCGATCGAGTCGAATTTCTGCGACAGCAGCCAGCGCACCGGCAGCGTGGTGTCGGAAACCACCGTCGCCACGTCGGCCAGCGAGGTGAAGGTCGATTCGATGATCAGCGCCCGCGCTTGCGGCGGGCTGTCGCCGCGCTCGGCCTGTTCGCCAAGCTCGGCAGCGAGGTCCACGGCCACCGCGCCGCCAAGGGAGTGGCCGTAGATGAAGCGTTTGTCCGGGTCCGGTTGCAGCGCCTTCAGACGTTCCCAGCCGACCCGTGCGTCGGCGTAGACGCTGCGTTCGGACGGCAGCTCGCCCAGGCTCTGGCCGAAGCCGCGGTAGTCGATGGCCAGCACCGAGAACCCCAGGTTGCGCAGCTGCTCGAGACGGAACAGATGGCCGGTGAGGTTCCAGCGCACACCGTGCAGGTAGAGCAGCGCGGGAGCATCGGCATCGGCCGCCGGCCACCACCAGGCGTGGATGTTCTGCTGGTTGCCGAAGGTCGAGTGCGTCAACTGCAGTTCTTCGACGCCGCGGGGCAGGCCGCTGAACCAGGACGCGTTGCCCGGCTCGATGCGAAATACCAGTTCGCGTTCCTTCTGCGCGAGCACCGAACAGCCGACCGGCAGGCCAACGGCGATCATGGCAACCAGCAGCAGGCAGAGCCGGCGGGCCTTGCTGCGGAACAGGAAGAAACGCTGCAAGGGCGTTCACCTCGACGATCAGAAAGCCATAGATGGGACCCGCTTGCCGGACGATCTGCAAGACGGGTCGTCGCAGCACTGATTACTGCATGTTGCGCGCCAGGCTGGAGGCCGCTCGCCAGGCGAAATTCGGCATCAGGAACAGCAGGCGGCGCTGCGGGCGTCGGCCTCCTGCTCGCTGCGTTGCACCTTCCAGGCCCAGGCGAACACCAGCAGGCCGCCTACGGCCGTCGCGGCGCCGATATAACCGGTGGAGGTCCAGCCGAGTCCGGCGGTGATCGCCAGACCGCCGAGCCAGGGTCCCAAGGCGTTGGCGATGTTGAAGGCGGCATGGTTGGAGGCTGCCGCCAGGGTCTGGGCATCCGCCGCGACGTCCATCAGATGGGTCTGCAGGGCCGGTGACAGCGAGACCATGGTGCCCACGGCGAATACCGCCGGAAAGATCGTCCACACCGAGTGCGCGGCCAGCGGAAACACCAGCAGCACCAAGGCGCTCCACAGCAGGAGCCAGGCGACCGCCTGGAAACGCAGGCGATCGAACAGCCAGCCGCCGAACACGTTGCCGACGATGCCGCCGAGGCCGAAGGCGGCCAGGGCGAAGGGAATCCAGCCGGCATTGACGCCGGTGACTTCCAGCAGGGTCGGCGCCATGTAGCTGAACACGCAGAACATGCCGGCGAAGCCGATGGAGCTGATCGCCAGGGCCAGCCAGACCTGCGGCCGATTGAAGACGCGGATCTCGTGCAGCGGGCTGTTTCGCGGCTCGTCGCGGTTGAGCGGCAGGAACAGCGCCACCAGCAGCACCGTCAGCAGGGCGATGGCACCGACCAGGGCGAACGCGTAGCGCCAGCTCAGCCACTGCCCGAGCCAGGTGGCCAGCGGGTTGCCGATCAGGATCGCCACAGTCAGGCCCATCAGCACCCGCGCCACCGCCTGGGCGCGCTTGTCCGGCGGCACCATGGAGGCGGCCACCAGCATTGCCACACCGAAATAGGCACCGTGGGGCAGGCCGGTGACGAAGCGGGCGATCATCAGGGTCGGGTAGTCGGGCGCCAGGGCACTGGCGAAGTTGCCCAAGGCGAAGAAGCCCATCAGCAACAGCAGCAGGTGCAGGCGGTACAGCCGCGAGCCGAGGATCGCCAGCAGCGGCGCACCCACCACCACGCCCAGCGCGTAGGTACTGATCACGTTGCCCACCTGGGGTTCGCTGATGCCAAGGCCCTCGGCCACATTGGGCATCAGGCCCATGATGGCGAACTCGCCGGTGCCGATGGCAAAACCGCCCATGGCCAGGGCCAGTTCGATCAGCAGCACGGCTCGGGCGGAAAGGGGCGGAGTCGCTGCGGTGGCTGGCGCCGTCATGGATACCTCGTCACGTCGAAAGGGGCGGCATTATTCACGCTTGCGGGCTCAGGTAAAGCCCGACTGCCAAAGAAGGAGATCACAGGGTGGTGGGATTGCATCGGCGCGCCGGAGTTCGACCCTGGGGAGGGCGGCGTGCGGGTCCGAGGCGCGGAATCGGATAATTGGATGGACGGTTGGCTGACGCCGGTTTTTTAACCCTCGATCTTGACTTTGGTCAGGGTGACCGAGAGGTCGCCTCCGTATTTTGCGCGCCAAGTCTCATCTCGTTCCGATCATCCAGTTAGCCCTGCCTCGAGCGGGCGACTCGGCCGGCTTCGAGAGGCATCTCGTATCGACCAGGACAACCCCATGAAACTCGTGTTTTCCCCCGCCGAACTGCTGATGAACCGGCTCAATTATCCGAGCAAGTTCGCCCTGATCGGGCTCTTGGTGTTCCTCGCCTTTGCCAGCCTGATGTGGACCATCGCCAGCCAGCTCAACCGCACCATCGAGCGCGCCGAGAACGAACTGGTGGCTTCCGCTCTGGCGCGACCGTTATCCAAACTGGTGGAACTGACCCAGCAGCACCGCGGCGTGTCTGCGATGCTGCTGGGCGGTAACCTGGGCATGGCCGATCGCCGAAGCGCGCTGCAGGCCAATGTCGATGGCGCGACGGCGGAGCTGAACCGTGTGCTGGCCGACGACAAGCGCAGCATGCGCGAATGGCAGGACATCGGTCGCGGCTGGGACGAGATCAAGCGGGACGTAAAGGGCTGGTCGCAGGCACAGAGCTACCAGGCGCACACCGCGCTGATCGGCCAGTTGCTGAACTTCCAGACGCTGCTGTCGGACGCCTACGGCCTGACCTTCGATCCGGAGCCGCAGACCTACTACCTGATGACCACGGCGGTCAGCCGCCTGCCGTTTCTGATCGAGCGGCTCGGCCGCCTGCGCGGCAGCGCCTCGGCGATGCTGGCCAAGGGCGCGATCAGCGACGAGCAGCGTACCGCGCTGATCGTCATCACCGAGGAAATCCGCTCGGCCACGGTGGAGATGGAACGCAGCATGGAGAAGGTCATCGCTCAGCGTCCGGAGCTGCAAGTACAGCTCCAGCGGGCAATGGCGACGCTGCGCGAGCGTGGCGAGGCGGTCGACCGGGTGGTGCAGGGCATGGTGCTGCGCGGCGATTTCACCAGCACCTCATCCGCGCAGTTCTTCGACATGACCACCGAGGCGATCGGCATTGCCTACACGCAGATGTACGACGTGCTGCTGCCGAACCTGGATCAGCTGCTGCAACAGCGCATCGATGACGCCCGGCAGATGCTGCACGGCAACCTCGCCGTGCTGCTGGTGGTGCTGGCGGTGATCGGCTACCTGTCGGTGGGCGCCTACCTGTCGGTAATGACCAGCATCCGCAGCCTGCGCGAGGGCAGCGAACGCCTCGCCGCCGGCGATCTCACCGCCACAATCGAGCTGGCGGCACGCGACGAGCTGCGTTACGTGGCCGGCAGTTTCAACGACATGGCCGGCGCCATGCGCGCGCTGATCGGCAGCATCAAGAGCAACTCCGACCATGTGGCCGATTCCGCGCGTAGCCTGGCGACCGCCTCGGGGCAGATTCATGTGGCATCCCAGTGCCAGAGCGATGCGGCATCGAGCATGGCCGCGGCGGTGGAGCAGATGACGGTCGGCATCGAGAGTATCGCGCGCAATGCCGGCGAGGCCGACGCGCTGGCCCATCGTTCCGGCGAGCTGTCGCGCCAGGGCGGCGAGATCGTCGCCGCAGTGGTCGAGGAGATCAGCCAGATCGCCGTCTCGGTGAGTGATTCGGCGCGTACGGTCGCCGAGCTGGGCGAGCGCTCCGGGCAGATTTCCGCGATCGTCGGGGTGATCGGCGACATCGCCGCGCAGACCAACCTGCTGGCGCTCAATGCGGCGATCGAAGCTGCCCGTGCCGGCGACCAGGGCCGAGGTTTCGCCGTGGTGGCCGATGAGGTGCGCAAGCTGGCCGAACGCACCGCCAACTCCACCAAGGAGATCGCACAGATGGTCGCGGCCATCCAGGAAGGCACCGAAGGGGCGGTGCAGGGCATGGAGCAGGGCGTGGCCAAGGTCAACGAGGGCGTCGCCCGGGCCCAGCGCGCCGGCGAAGCCATGGGCGGCATCCGCGAGGCGGCCAATCAGGTGCTGTTCACCGTGGCGGAGATTTCCAACGCGTTGCGCGAGCAGAGCGCGGCATCCGCCGAGATCGCCCAGAAGGTGACCACCATCGCCCGCATGGCCGAGGAAAACGGCGAGGCGGTGGGCAGCAACCACCACACCGCCAGCCGCCTGAGCGAACTGGCCGGCACCCTGCTGGGCAACGTCAGCCGCTTCAAGGCCGGCTGACCGGCGAGCTGCAACGGCACCGTCCGGTGCCGTCATTGCGGTTCAGAGTGGCCAGATCCAGAGAATCGCCGGCACCGCGCAAAGCACCACCAGAATCGACAATGGCAGTCCCAGCCGCCAGTAGTCGCCGAAACGGTAGCCGCCGGGCGCCATCACCAGGGTGTTGGACTGGTGGCCGATGGGGGTCAGGAAGGCGCAGGAGGCACCGATCGCCACCGCGATCAGGAAGGGGTCGACCGAGGCGTCCATGCCGCGAGCCAGGCTGATCGCCACCGGCGCCGCGAGCACCGCAGCAGCGGCATTGTTGACCACGTTGGAGATCAGCATCACTGCCACCATCAGCAGCGCCAGGGTCGCAGCCGCCGGCAACGACTGCCCCAGCTCCAGCAGGGCATCGGCGATCAGTTGCGAGCCTCCCGTGGTTTCCAGCGCCTGGCCCACCGGCAGCATCGCTGCCACCAGCACGATCACCGGCATGTCGATGCTCTCGTAGATGCGCCCCAGCGGAATTAGCCCGACCAGGATCATCACCAGCGCGCCGGTAACCAGTGCGGTGGCGGCCGGCAGCAGGCCGAAGGCGATGCTGGCCAGGGTGATGGCGAAGATGGCGCTGGCCAGCATCACGTTGCGCGGGGTGGTGATGCTCAGTCCGCGCGACGCCAGCGGCAGGCAGCCCAGGCTGTTCAGGCTCGACTGCAGGGCATCCTCACGGGCCTGCAGCAGAAGGATGTCGCCGGCGGCGAAGCGAATCTCGCCGAGGCGCTGGCGCAAGCGCTGGCCCTGGCGAGCCACGGCCAGCACGTTGACGCCGTGGCGCTCGCGCAGGTCGAGGCCGCTGGCGCTGGTGCCCACCAGCATGGAACCCGGCGAGACGATGGCCTCGGCCAGGGTCAGTTCGCCGTGCCGGCTCTTGTGGTTCTTCTCGGCCTTCTCTTGCTCGACGGCCTGCTCGGCGGCCTCCTGCTCGTCGCGGGCCTTGTTCTCCTGCTCCTCGACATCGGCCGCCAGCTCGACGCCGGTGACATCCAGCAGCGCCTTCAGACTGTCGGAGTCGGCCTCCACCAGCAGGATGTCGCCTTCGCGCAGCACCTCGTAGGTCGACGGCATGCGCTGGCGCTCGTCGCCGCGAATGAGCGCGATGACCTGCACATCGGCTTCATCCTGCACCGCGCCGATCAGCGCGTGCAGCGTGCGCCCGGCGTACTTGCAGTCCTCCGGCACGCGAACTTCGGTGAGGTAGGCGCTGATCTCGAACAGATCACCGTTGCCTTCCTGCTCCTGGCGCCGGGGCACCAGTCGCCAGCCGAGCAGGGCGATGAACAGCACGCCGGCCACCGTCACCGCCGCGCCCACCGGCAAAAAGGCGAACATGCCGAACGGCGCCTCGCCGGCTTCGGCGCGATAGCCGGCGATGATCAGGTTGGGCGGCGTGCCGATCAGCGTCAGGGTGCCGCCGAGCAGCGAGCCGAATGCCAGCGGCATCAACAGGTAGGATGGCGAACGGCCGCTCTGACGCGACATCCAGATCGCCACCGGCATGAACAGCGCCAGCGCGCCGACGTTGTTCATGAAGCCCGAGCTCAGCGCGACGATCCCGGTGAGCGCCGCCACGTGCGCCCAGGGCCGCTCGCCGACCTGCATCAGCCGGCGCGCCACACTGTCCACCACGCCGGCATTGAGCAGGCCGCGGCTGAGCACCAGTACCGCGGCCACGGAAATCACCGCCGGATGCCCCAGGCCGGCGAATACCTCCTCTGCCGGCACCACGCCGGTCAGCGCGCAGGCCAGCAATGCCGCGAGGGCGACCAGGTCGTAGCGCCAGCGATTCCAGACAAACAGCACCAGCGTCGCCGCCAGCACACCAAAGACGATCAGCTGTTCGCCGGTCATGTACTTCTTCTCCGATCCGCCAGGACGCCACGGCGCATCGGCGCCGGCGTCGGCGTCGGGGCAGCAAAAATCATGGGAACAGTCATCGCGAGTGCCCGTGCGAGGCGGGCGGCCGTGCCGTCACACTGGGGGCTGCGGCCGTAATAACAGACTGCCAGCCCGGTGCAAGGTGCCGGCAGGTTATGGCAAAAATCCGCGGCGCCGGGCAAGGTGGCTGCACAACAATTCGAAAGGTCCTTGCCATGCCTGAATCCGTTGCCCTGCACTGCACGGACGGTTTCACCCTCGCGGCACAGCTCTGGCGGCCTGCCGGTGCCGAGCGCGGCGCGGTGATCATCAGTTGCGCCACCGGTGTGCTGTCGCGCTATTACGCACGCTACGCGAACTTTCTTACCGAGCACGGTTTTGCCGCACTGACCTACGACTTTCGCGGCATCGGCGGGTCGAGGCCGCAGCGCCTGCGCAGCATGAAAATGCGCTGGCGCGACTGGGGCGAGTACGACTTCGATGCTGCGGTGCGCTTCATGCGTGAGCGCGAGCCGCACGGGCTGCTGGTGGCCGTGGGGCACAGCGCCGGCGGCTTCATGCCGGGCTTCGCCGAGGCCGCCGGTGAGGTGGACCGTTACCTCAACGTCGCCGGGCAGTATGCCTACTGGCGCGACTACGCCGCCGAGCGGCGCCTGCAGATGTACGCCAAGTGGCACCTGTTGATGCCGGCGATGACCCGGCTGGTCGGCTACTTTCCCGGTCGCCGCCTTGGCTGGCTGGAAGACCTGCCGGCCGGTGTCGCGCTGGAGTGGTCCCAGCGCGGTGCGCGACTGGAAGACAGCTATCCCCGTGAAGAACATCCGCTGCTGTTCAGCCGTTTCGGTGCGGTTCGAGCGCCAATCCTGGCGGTAAGCACCAGCGACGATGAATTCGCGACCCCGGCGGCCATGCGCCGCGGGCTCGGCTATTTCCGCAACAGCCCGCGCCAGCTGGTGCAGCTCAATCCTCGCGCGATGGGCTTCGAGCACATCGGCCATTTCGGCCTGTTCCACGACCGGCATCGCAATGGCTTCTGGCGCGAGTCGCTGGAATGGATCGCCGAGGGCCGCAATCCCTGGCTCGCCGACGAAGTGATCGAGCCCGGCGCGGCGCTGGAGGGCAACGGTGCCATTCCCTTCGGCGCGTCGGCGGGCTATAAGCCTCGCCCATGAACAAGAGCACCCTTCAACAGCAGATCATCGCCACCCTCGAAGCCGACCGCGAGGTGGCCAAGGCGGTACTGGCCGCGACCCACGAGGCCGCCACCCATGCCGAGAGCAAGGCCGAGAACAAGTACGATACTCGCGGCCTGGAGGCGGCCTATCTTGCCGACGGCCAGCGCCGCCGCCTGCATGAGATCGAGACGGCGCTCGCCGCCTATCGCAACCTGCAGGCAGGCGTCAGCTCCGATGGCAGGGTGCGGGTCGGTGCGCTGCTCTGCCTGGATCACGACGGCGCCGAGCGCTGGTTCTTTCTCGGTCCGGATGCGGCGGGGTTGAAGCTGCAGCATGACGGGCGGGAGATCCTGGTCATCACGGCGCGTTCGCCGCTGGGCCAGGGGCTGCTCGGCCGCGAGGTGGGGGACGAGGTGGAACTGCGCGTCCATGGCCAGCTGCAGCGCTACGAGGTGCTGCAGATCGCATAGCGCCGGCTATTAGGCCGGGCTACTGCCCGCCCAACGGGTGCAAGTGGGTTTCTACTCGGCCCGCTCAATCGGCCGCGCGCGGTTTTCTCGTCCGAGCGCCGCTCCCTCTGCGTGGCGTGGCGCTGCGTTTCTTCTTCCACGGTTTGCCGTTGCGGCCGGCAGCCACCGGTGGACCGCTGATCGTCATGCGCAGCCCGGCGCAGCGTTCGACCAGCTTGCTCATCCATGCCGATTGCTTGGCGACGAATTCCTCCAACGGCATTTCGCCGCTCTGCACCATGTCCAGCGCCTGTTCCCAGATCGCCGTGGTACCCGGGTCGGCGATCGGCCGCGGCACGGCGTCTATCAGGCTGAACGCCGCCGGTGTCGCCGCCAGCGCCTTGCCCTGGCGAACCAGATAGCCGCGGTCGAGCAGGCCCTGGATGATCCCGGCGCGGGTCGCCTCGGTGCCGATGCCGGTGGTGTCCTTGAGTTTCTGCTTCAGCCGCGGATCGTCCACCAGCTTGGCGACGTTCTTCATCGCCTTGATCAGGTCGCCTTCGGTGAAGGGTTTCGGCGGCTGGGTCTGCTGGTCCTTGAGCTTGATCTCGCCCACGGCATAGTCCTGGCCCTGCTGCAGCGCCGGCAGGCTTTGCGGCGCGGCTGCTTCACGATTGCCCCGTGCCGGCGCCAGTGCTTCGGGCATGGCGCGTTTCCAGCCCGGTTCGACGACGCGCTTGCCCACCGCGCGCAGCGCCTGGCCGGCGCAGTCGAAGTCGGCCTGTGTGCGGTCGTATTCGTGGTTGGGCAGGAACTGCGCCAGATAGCGCGCGCGGATCAACTCGTACACCGCCCGCTGCCGGCCGGCCAGGCGATCGAGACCACGCGCCGCGGCGGTGGGGATGATGCCGTGGTGGGCGCCGACCTTGGCGTCGTTCCACGCCCGCGAGCGGCGCGACAGGTCCAGATGCGGCTGCAGCGCCGCGAGCGTCGGGTCGGCTTGAGTCAGCGCCGCGACGATGGCCCGCGCTTCGCCGTGCTGGCTCAGCGGCAGGTAGCCGCAATCGCTGCGCGGGTAGGTGATCAGCTTGTGGGTTTCGTACAGCGCCTGGGCGATGTCGAGGGTTTCCTGGGCGCCGAGGCCGAGCTTCTTCGAGCAGACTTCCTGCAGCGTGCCGAGATCGAACGGCAAGGGTGCCGCCTCGCGCTGCCGCTCGGTCTTGAGCTTCAGCAGGCGAGCGCTGGCGGCGTTGCGCATGGCGTCCGCAGCCTGCTGCGCACGAGCCTGATCGAGGCAGCGGCCCTGGTCATCGCAAAGGTCGTCCGGCGCCTGCCACTGCGCGGTGAACGCGGTGCCATCGGCGAGCAGCTGCACGTCGATGGCCCAGAACGGCACCGGGACGAAGTCGGCGATGCTGCGGTCGCGGTCCACCACCAGACGCAGCGTCGGCGTCTGCACGCGGCCCACCGGCAGCACGCCGCGGTAGCCGGACTGGCGGCCGAGCAGGGTGAACAGCCGGCTCATGTTCATGCCGATCAGCCAGTCGGCGCGCGAGCGGCCAAGGGCGGCGTGGTAGAGGTTGAAAGTCTCGGCGCCGGGTTTGAGCGCGGCCAGCGCCTTGCGGATCGAGGCATCGTCCAGTGCCGACAGCCACAGCCGGCGGATCGGCCCGCGATAGCGGCAGTGCTCGACCAGCTCGCGGGCGATCATTTCGCCTTCGCGGTCGGCGTCGGTGGCGATCACCAGCTCGCTGCATTCACCGAGCAGGCGCTTGACCGCCTTGAACTGGCTGGCGGTCTTTGGCTTGACCAGCATCTTCCAGCGCTCCGGCACGATTGGCAGGTCCGCCAGCACCCAGCGCTTGTAGCGCGGGTCGTAGGCGTCCGGCGGGGCGGTCTCCAGCAAGTGGCCGATGCACCAGGTCACCGTCACCCCGGCGCCCTGCAGGCAACCGTCGCCACGCCGGTTGGCGCCGAGCACCTTGGCGATGTCGCGGGCCTGGGAAGGCTTTTCGCAGAGATAGAGTTGCATGGAGGCTGTGACGGCAGCGGTCGATGGCGCGAAGCATGTGCACAAACGGCGCTTCAGGCAATCATTATCTGTATGGGCATACAGTTGTTGCGGGCCGATACCGGTCGTTCTTGAGCATGATCAAGTCTGGCAGCGGCGAGGAGGCTTAGCCTGTGGCCACTGCAACAACGCCCGAAAGGCACGCGCAATGGCCAAGAAATTTCCCCTCGAACCATCCCACCCCGAACGTGTGTGCTGGGGTTGCGACCGCTATTGCCCGGCAACTTCGATGGCCTGTGGCAACGGCGCGGGCCGCACCCAGCATCCGGCGGAAATGTTCGGTGAGGACTGGTATCTGGATGAATGCTGGGGTATCGACCCGGAGCTGATCGCCAAGACCCGCAAGGAGTCGTCGAGCTGATGCTGCGCCGGGGTTCTTCTTCGGCAGGTTCTTGAAAAACGTAGGCGATGGCAACGCAGGTAGTTTTTCAACAGCCGGCTAGTCGCGGTCGGCGAAACGCTGCACCACCACACTGCCAATGATGTCGCCCTCGACGTTGACCGCCGTGCGCACGGTATCCAGCAGGCGGTCGATCGGCAGCAGGATCGCCACGGCCTCGGCCGGCAGGCCGACCGCCTGCAACACCATCACCATGGTCACCATGCCGGCGCTGGGAATTCCCGGCGCGCCGGTCGAGGCGATCATCGCGGTGAAGAACACCACCGCCTGTTGCGCCAAGCTCAGCTCGATACCCATCAGATTGGCGACGAACAGCGCAGCCGCCGCTTCGTAGAGTGCGGTGCCGTCCATGTTCATGGTTGCGCCCAGCGGCAGCACGAAGCCGGCGATGCCGGGTCGCACCTTGAGGTTGTCCTCCGCGCAGCGCAGGGAGATCGGCAACGTCGCCGCGCTGGAGCTGGTGGCGAACGCCGTGATCAGCGCCTCGCGGGTGCCGCGGAAGAACCACAGCGGCGACCTGCCGGTCGTGAGAAAGAGAATGCCTGGCAGCACCACGATGCCGTGGAACAGCGTGGTAGCGAACACCAGCACGATAAAGCCGCCCACCGCACTGAGCAGCGCCACATCCTGCTCGGCCACCAGTTTGATCAGCAGGGCGAGGATGCCCAGCGGCGCCAGGCGCATGATCCAGCCAATGATGCGCATCATCAGCTCGAGAAATTCCTGCAGCACCACGAGGATATTGCGGTAACGGTCGCCACCGGCCACCAGGGCGATGCCGATGAACATCGCGAACACCACGACGGCCAGGATGCTGCCGTTGGCCAGCGCGGCGAAGGGATTCTGGAACAGGTTGGCGAAGAAGTGCAGGAAGAACTCGGGCAGCGTCAGCTGGCGCGCCTCGAAGTCGTTCATCGCCTCGGCGAACAGGTCCAGCGACAGCCCCGCGCCCGGCTTGAACAGGTTCGCCGCGATCAGCGCCACCAGCATCGCCGCACTGGTGGTGAGGGTGAAGTAGACCAGCGCGCCACCCCACACCCGATGCACCTGGTGATGCGCCTGCAGGTTGGCCACACCGACCACGATGGAGGTGAAGATCAGCGGAATCAGCACCATTTTCAGCAGGCCGATGAAGATGCTGCCAAGCAGGGTGCTGGCGTAGAGCACGCCTTCGCGCACGGGCGCATCGGCCGGCAGCGTACCGGTCAGCCAGCCGATGGCCACACCCAGGCAGGCCGCGATGAGAATCTGCAGGTTCAGGCTGGGCAAGGCGGGTGGCTCCTCGGGTCGATGGCGGTGACGTCAAGCAAGAGAATAGAAAGGTGCGGCGAAAGTTCGCAGCAGCACGGCAGCATCATACAGGCCGAGCCGCCCGGCAGAAGCCGTCTCCTGGCGCTGGCCGGTAGCAGACAAACGCCGGCCGGCGGGTTTTCATGGTCCGGCTGGGAGAAGAGAGGCAAGCGAACATGAGCGATCAGGACATCGAGCGACGCATCGCCCGCGACATCGCCAAATGGCAGCGCGGCGTGCGCGACAAGGGCGAGCCGTTGCAGATCGACGAGGGCTGGCTGCATACCCCGCAGGGGTTGCGGTTGCCGTTCAGCGTGCTGAAGAGTGCCGGCGTGCCGCCGCGCGAGGTGGAACTGCTGGCCCGGCGCGCCGCCTTGCGCGAGCAGCTCGAGGCCTGCAGCGATGCGCAGCAGCGCGAGCGCCTGACGCACGAGCTGAGCGAGCTGGAGCAGAACATCGCCTTTCGCCTGGAGGCGCTGCAGCGCCTGGGGCGGGCTTGAGCAGTCGGTCGCTGGCGTTCGCGCGGCGCTGGAGTAGCATGGGCGTCCGGTTGTTTTCTACAGGGAGAAGCGTGTGGCTACAGCACGAATCGGATTTCTGCCGGCGGCGTTGATCGCCGCGGCGGTGGCCTTCGCCGGCTGGTCGGTGGGGCAGGGCGTGGAGCGTTTCCGCATGGCCGACCGCACGGTGACGGTCAAGGGCCTGGCGGAGATGGACGTGAAGAGCGACTTCGCGGTGTGGACGCTGGGCTTTCGCCGTGGTGGCGATCGGTTCGCCGAGGTGCAACAGGGGCTCAGCGAGGACCGCCAGCGGGTGCTGGACTTCCTCCGCGAGCAGGGCTTCAGCGACGAGGAGCTGGAAGTGCGGCCGTTGCAGGTGCAGGACCTGCTGGCCCGCGAATGGGCGTCGCGCGATGTGGCGCTGCGCTTCAACGGCCAGGGGCAGGTGCTGGTCAAGTCCGAGCGCGTCGATGCCGTGGCCAAGGCGGCCAATGCAGTCGATCCGCTGATCCAGGCCGGCGTGCAGCTGGATACCGAGGTCAATGGCTTCGCCGGGCCCCGCTATCAGCTGCGTGGGTTCAACGAGCTCAAGCCGCAGCTGCTCGAGGCCGCCACCGGCAACGCCCGTGAGCAGGCGACGCGCTTTGCCGAGGATGCCGGCGCCACGCTGGGACGGTTGAAGAATGCCAACCAGGGGGTGATTCGGGTGATCGATGACGATGGCAGCGATATGGACAGTGGCCGGACCATCGGGAAGCGGTTGCGGGTGGTGAGTACGTTTGAGTACACCCTGGATTGATATAGAGCGTTTAAGCGTCCTGTGTGTCTGGCGGCGGAGGGTTTCGCTTGATGGCGGTTGGTGATTGCCGAGTCGCTTGAAGGCTTGGTTCCGCCCAGCAGGGCGAGTCACTTTTTCCAGGCGCTGAAAAAGTAAGCAAAAACGCTTTGCCCCTGCATCCGGCCCCGGCTTTGCCGGGGTTCGTTCTCTCCGCCGCCGCTCCGAGGGTCGCCGTGCAAGGGCCGTCCATGGCCCTTTACGGCTCTCGCCGCATCCCTGCGGCTCGCCCCTCTGCGCAGCGGCTCCGCTCACCCTCCTGAAGGGGCGTTTGGAGTTGCCTGAGGGTTCTTTAGTCAATTACAGACACAAACCAGGGTTCTCGATCTGTCAGGCAACTCGGACTCGTTCCCCCGTCAGGAGGCCGAGCGTAGGCGTTGCGTAGGGGACGCGAGGCAGGACGCCGAGCGAGGAGTGAAGGGACATGGACGTCCCTTCGCGACGGCCCCCGGAGCAACGCCGGAGGGAGGGAAGTTTTGCGAAGCAAAACCCGGATGTCGGGGTGGCCTTCTCTTTGGTTACTTTCTCTTGGCCAGACAAGAGAAAGTGACTCGGCCGGAGGGCCGAAACCAGATGTGTCGGCTTACTCAGTAATCGCCTGATGTACAAGCTGCCAGCCCAATAGCGCGAGCAACGATCCCCGTTCTTTCCAGCCGGCCCGACAAATCAATGCCCCGGCTGCCAAGGCTGCCCCAGCGACACCGGCGCGTACAACCGCGTACGGATCGCATCCCGCGACAGCAGCACCAGCACCAGAATGGTCGCCACATACGGCAGCATCGCCAGCAGGTTGCCGGGGATCGCCAGACCGAGCCCCTGGGCCACCAGGTGGAGGATGCTGGCCAGACCGAACAGGTAGGCGCCGAGCAGAACGCGGCTCACCCGCCAGCTGGCGAACACCACCAGGGCCAGGGCGATCCAGCCGCGGCCGGCGGTCATGTTTTCCGCCCACATCGGTGTGTACGCCAGCGACATGTAGCCGCCGGCAAGCCCGGCCATGGCGCCGCCGAACATCACCGCCAGGGTGCGCACGCGCAGCACCGGCAGGCCCATGGCGCTGGCGGCGTTGGGGTTTTCGCCGACGGCCTGGATGATCAGGCCGATGCGGCTTTTCAGCAGCACCCAGGCCACCAGGGCGAACAGTGCGAAGGACAGGTACACCAGCAGATCCTGAGCGAACAGCATGCGGCCGATCACGGGGATCTCGCTGAGCAGCGGAATGGCGATCGGCTCGAAGCCGGCCAGTGGCTTGCCGACCCAGCTGGCGCCGACGAAGGACGACAGGCCGACGCCGAAGATGGTCAGCGCCAGGCCGGTGGCGACCTGATTGGCGTTGAAGCCCAGCGCCACCATGGCGAACAGCAGCGAGAGCAGCACGCCGGCCAGGCAGGCGAACAGCACGCCGAGCCAGAGGTTGCCGCTGGCGAAGGCGACGATGAAGCCGATCACCGCGCCGAACAGCATCATGCCTTCCTGGCCGAGGTTGAGTACGCCGGTTTTCTCGCACACCAGCTCGCCGAGGGCGACCAGCAGCAGCGGCGTACCGGTGCGGATCATGGCGTAGAAGATATTGGTCAGCAGATCCATGTCCATCGGTCAGGCCTCGAACTTCAAGCGGCAGGCAGCGGGTGAAAAGGGAAGTAGCGCAGCGCGGACGATCATGTGGCCGGCTCCTCTTTGGCGCTGACGAGCTGGGGCTTGCGTGCCCACAGTTTCAGGCGCGGGCGGTAGAGGATCAGCACGTCGCAGGCGAGCAGGAAGAACAGCACCATGCCCTGGAACAGCTGGGTGATGGACTGCGGCAGGTTGGCCGCCATCTGTGCGTTCTCGCCGCCGAGGTAGAGCAGCGCCATCAGCAGGCTGGCGAAGACGATGCCGATGGGGTTGAGACGGCCGAGGAAGGCCACGGTGATCGCCGCATAGCCGTAGCCCGGCGAGACCTGCGGCACCAGCTGGCCGATCGGCCCGGTGACTTCGGCGACACCGGCCAGACCGGCCAGGCCGCCGCTGATCAGCAGGGCGATCCACACCAGCTTCTTGTCGCGGAAGCCGACAAAGCCGGCGGCGCGCCTGTCCAGGCCGAGCACCTTGATCTGGAAGCCGAGAAAGCTCTTCTGCAGCAGCACCCAGACCACCACCAGCGCCAGCAGGGCGAAGTAGAAACCGCCATGCACCCGCAGGCCTTCGATCAGCTCGGGCAGCCGGGTGGCGTCGCCGAACATCGCGGACTCGGGGAAGTTGAAGCCTTCCGGGTCTTTCAGCGGGCCGTGCACGGCGAACAGCAGCAGGTTCAGCGCGATGTAGTTGAGCATGATGCTGGTGAGGATTTCGTTGGCGTTGAACGCCGTCTTCAGCCAGGCGCAGAGCCCGGCCCAGGCGGCGCCGCCGAGCGTGCCGAGCAGCAGCGTCAGCACCAGCGCCCAGCGCGAGTCCCAGTCGATGATGTTGACCGCCAGCGCGCTGCCGGCCAGGGCACCGATGAGCAGCTGGCCTTCGGCGCCGATATTCCAGATGCGTGCGTTGTAGACCACCGCCAGACCCAGCGCGCAGAGCAGGATCGGCAGCGCCTTGACCAGCAGTTCGGAGACGCCGTAGAGATCGCCGAGCGGGTCGACCAGCAGCACCTTGAGGGTTTCCAGCGGTGGATGGCCGAGCAGGGCGAACAGCAGCGCGCCGCTCAGCAGCGTCAGCAGCGCGGCCAGCAGCGGGGAGCACCAGAGCATGGCCCGTGAAGCCTCGCCACGGGGTTGCAGGGATAACAGCATGATGGGTTCTCGTCAGGCGGCAGAGGTGGAAACGGGGGCGTCGCTGGTGTCGAACTGGCCGGCCATCCAGCGGCCGACTTCGACCGGACAGGTGCTGGCGGTGGCGCGCTGTGGCGACAGCCGGCCGTCGCTCAGGGCGGCGATGCGGTCGCTGATCTGGAACAGCTCCTCCAGGTCTTCGGAGATCACCAGAATCGCCGCGCCGGCATCGCGCAGTTCGATCAGCGCGCGATGAATCGCCGCCGCCGCGCCGACATCCACGCCCCAGGTCGGGTGCGCGGCGATCAGGAGTTTCGGCTGCTGCAGGATCTCGCGCCCGAGGATGAATTTCTGCAGGTTGCCGCCGGACAGACTTGCAGCCGGGGTCTGTGCGTCCGGTGTCTTCACGGCGAAACGCTGAATGACCTGCTCGGCGAAGGCGCGTACCTTGCCGCGGCGGATCAGGCCGCGCTCGACCATGCCGGTCTGCTGGAAGGCAGTGAGCAGGCCGTTGTCGGCCAGGCTCATGCTCGGCACCGCGCCGTGACCGAGGCGTTCGGCCGGCACGAAGGCCATGCCGTGGCGACGGCGGGCGTCGGGGCGCAGGTGGGCGACATCGTCACCGAGAAAACGAATGCGCATGGCCTGTGCGGCCGGCAGGCGCTGTTCGCCACTGAGCAGGGCGAGCAGTTCGTCCTGGCCGTTGCCGGCGACCCCGGCGATGCCGACGATCTCGCCGGCGCGTACCTCCAGGTCCACCTCTTCGAGGGACACGCCGAACGGATCGGCGTTGTGCCAGGACAGCCGCTCCACGCGCAGGAATGGCGCGCGGCCCTCGCTCTTCGGGTATTCGGCTTCCAGCCCCTCGGCATCGCCGACCATCAGCCGCGCCAGTTCCAGGTCCGAGCATTCGGCGGGGATGCATTCACCGGACACGCGACCGGCGCGCAGCACCGTGGCGCTCTGGCACAGCGCGCGCACTTCATTGAGCTTGTGGCTGATGAACAGGATGCTGCAGCCCTCGGCCGCCAGCCGGCGCAGGGTGACGAAGAGTTCGTCGGCCTCCTGCGGCGTGAGCACCGAGGTCGGTTCGTCGAGAATCAGCAGGCGGATGTCCTGCATCAGGCAACGGACGATCTCTACCCGCTGGCGCTCGCCGATGGACAGGCTGTGCACCAGCCGTTGCGGCTCCAGCGGCATGCCGTAGCGCTGCGAGACCTCGCGGATCTTCGGCTCCAGCTGCTTCGGCGTACCGGCCTTGGCGCCCAGCGCCAGGGCAATGTTCTCCGCCACCGAGAGCGTCTCGAACAGCGAGAAGTGCTGGAACACCATGCCGATGCCGCGTTCGCGGGCCTGGGCCGGGTCGCGCATGGTCACCCGTTCGCCCTGCCAGTGGATCGCGCCGGCGTCCGGCTGGGTGACGCCGTAGATGATCTTCATCAGGGTGCTCTTGCCGGCGCCGTTCTCGCCGAGCAGGGCGTGGATTTCGCCCGGCTGGATCGACAGGTCGATACGGTCGTTGGCCAGGCAGCCTGGGTACTGTTTGGTGATGCCGCAGAGCTGGAGGCGCGCGGTCTGGGATTCGGGCATGGAGGCATCCGCTGGGTTCTTCATGGCCAGGGCTGTAGCAAAAAGCTGGCCAGGCAGTCAGGAAATGAGGTGCGGCGTGACTGCGGGCGTTGTGTTGCCCGGCGTTCACAGGACGATGGTAGCCGTTGCATCGCTTTGGTGCCTCACTCCGCGAGGTGGACGAGTCGCTGCACCGCCATGGGGCGTAACGACCGCGCCGTGATTGGCCTGCTAAGCTGAACGCCTCTCTGCCTCCCCAGGGTCTCCTGCAAATGAACCAACTGGACCTTCATTCCGCCGAGGAAACGATTGCCCAGCGTGCCGCCCTGGCGCGGCTGATCGATGGCCTCGTGCGCGACGACGGCATGCATCCCACCGCCATCGACGATCTCTTCCTGATCCGCTGCAGCGCACCGAGCGAACTGGTACACGGGCTGCACAAGCCGGCGCTGTGCATCATCGTGCAGGGCAGCAAGGAGGTGCGCCTGGGCGATGAGCTCTACACCTACGATGCGCTGCATTACCTGGTGGTCTCGGTCACCGTGCCGGTGGCCGGTCGCGTGCTGGAGGCCTCGTCCGGCGAGCCATACCTCTGTATCCGCCTGGATATCGACCCGGCGATGGTCGCCACCCTGGTGGCTGAAAGCGCGCCGTTGAGCCAGCCCGTGGAAGGGGCTGCGCGCGGGGTCTATCTGGACCGCATCGATGCGCCGTTGCTAGACGCCACGCTGCGCCTGGTGCGGCTCTTGGCCAGCCCGCAGGACATCCCGGTGCTGGCACCGCTGGCCATGCGCGAGATCTTCTACCGCCTGCTCTGCGGTCGCCAGGGGCGCCACCTGCACGAGATCGCGGTGCGCGACAGCCAGGGCCATCGCGTCACCCGCGCGATCGAATGGCTGAACCGCAATTACGTCGAGCCGCTGCGCATCGAGGAACTGGCGCAGCGGGTCAACCTCAGCAGCTCGACGTTGCATCACCGTTTCAAGGCGCTCACCTCGATGAGCCCGCTGCAGTACCAGAAGCAGCTGCGCCTGCAGGAGGCGCGGCGGCTGCTGATCGCCGAGGGGCTCGATGTGTCCAGCGCCGGCTACCGGGTCGGCTACGAAAGCCCCTCGCAGTTCAGCCGCGAGTACAGCCGGCTGTTCGGCGCCTCGCCGGTGAAGGATCTGGCCCGGCTGCGCAGCACCGCTTAATTCAGCGCGACGCCGGGTCCGGCACCTCGCGCAATGCCTGGGCGGCATCGATGGCGCGGGGAAAGCCGGCCGTCACGGTGGTCAGGTAGACCACCTCCTTCAGCTCCTCACGGCTGACGCCCAGGCGCAGCGCGTAGCCGGCGTGGATCTTCATGTAGGGCAGATTGCCCTGGGCGGCGAAGGCAGCGACCGCGGCCAGCTGGCGGGTGCGGTCATCCAGCTCGCTGCGTCCCCAGACATCGCCCAGCGCATAGCCGGTGATGCCCTCGGCGAGAAACGGATAGTCCTCGCGCAGCGCCTCGAGCACCGGTTGCCCGGCACCGCCGGACAGGTGCTCGATGACCGCCATGCCACGCTCGTGGCGCTCGTTGCCGGCGGCGTCCAGCGAGGCGAGGGTAAGCGAGCCGAACACGGCCAGGTATGCCGCGGCCAGGGTGTTGCTGGTATGAAGGCTCATGGCGGCGTCCTCAGTAGGGGCTGGCGGTGGGGCGCACCACCAGCTCGCTGACGTCGACATCGGCCGGCTGGTCGATGGCATAGGCGATGGCGCGAGCGATGGCGTCGGCCGGAATGGCGATGCGGCGGAAGTCGTCCATGGCCGAGCGGGCGGTGTCATCGGAAATGCTCTCGGCCAGTTCCGATTCGGTGACGCCGGGCGAAACCAGGGTCACGCGAATATCGCCGCCGACCTCCTGACGCAGGCCCTCGGAGATGGCGCGCACCGCGTACTTGGTGGCGCAGTACACCGCCGCGGTCGGGCTCACCGCGTAGGCGCCGATGGAGGCGATGTTGACGAACTGGCCGGCGCGCTGGCGCTGCATCAGCGGCAGGCCGGCGGCGATGCCGTGCAGCACGCCACGGATGTTCACGTCGATCATGCGGTTCCACTCGTCGACCTTCAGCGCATCCAGCGGCGAAAGCGGCATCACCCCGGCGTTGTTGATGATCACGTCGACGCGGCCGAAGCGCTGTTCGGCGAAGTCGACGAAAGCCTGGGTGTCCTCGCGGCTGGTTACGTCCAGCGCGCGGCAGGCGGCAACGCCACCGCGTTCGCCGATCTCGGCGACCAGCTTTTCCAGCCGTTCGAGACGCCGCGCGCCCAGCACGACGGTTGCGCCCTGGGCCGCCAGCAGTCGGGCCGTGGCTTCACCGATGCCGCTGCTGGCGCCGGTGATGAGTACGATTTTGCCGGTGATGTTCGACATGGGGGTTGTCCTCCGCAGGTGGATTCGGGCGACGTCGGTGACGCCGTGGTTCGAATACTGCGATGGAGGACGGTGCCGGCGTTATGGCGATCCTGCCGGGCGCTTGCCTGATTCTGGCGCTGCCTACCAGATGCCTTCGTGCAGGGCGGCCGCCTCGTCCTCCAGCAGCGGGCCGAGCACCTCGACCTTGCGCTGGCCGGCGTCGAAGACGATGCGGCACGGCAAATCCAGCGTCGGGTTTTCCGGATGGTTGCCGGTGAGGTCCTTCAGGCTGCGCTCGGAAAGGCCGTAGACCACGCGCCCAAGACCGACCCAGTAGGCGGCGCCAGCGCACATGGCGCAGGGTTCGGCGGAGGTGTACATGGTGCAGCGCGAGAGGAATTCCGGCGTATAGCGGGTCGAGGCTCGGGTCATCAGCACCCGCTCGGCATGGCCGGTCATGTCGTGGTCGGGCATGTAGGCGTTGCCCTGTTCCAGCAGCACCTCACCGTCCGGCCCGACCAGGATGGCTCCGAACGGATGGGTGCCGTTTTCCAGCGCGCGGCGGGCGACGTCGAAGCTTTTGCGCAGCAGGGCGAGATCGTCGAGAGGCATGGCGATATCCAGACTGAGATGAAGAGGTGGTGGGCTTCAGTGCCCCGCCTTGGGCAGGCTCCAGGGAAAGCAGACCTTCTGCAGCAGCCCGATCAGGTGGAACAGCAGCAGGCTGATCACCACCAACATCATCAACGCGGCGAAGGCTTGCGGCACCTGGAACATCGAGGTGGAGAAGTTGATGAAGTAGCCCAGGCCTTTTTCCGCCGCGACGAACTCGGCGACCACCGCGCCGATCACCGCCAGGGTGATGGAGATGCGCAGCGCCGAGAACAGGTGTGGAATCGCATAGGGCAGGCGGATGTTGCGGTACTCGCGGGCCTTCGACGCGCCCAGCGAGCGCGACAGTTCCACTAGCTCCTCCGGCGTCGCCAGGAGGCCGGTGACGCAGGACACCACGATGGGGAAGAAGGCGATCAGGAAGGTGATGAACACCCGCGGCAGGTCGCCAGCGCCCATCACCACCACGATGATCGGCGCTACCGCGACGATGGGTGTGGACTGCACGATTACCAACAGCGGATAGAGCGTGCGCGACATCAGTCGCGAGGACGCCAGGGCGATGGCCAGCGGGATGCCGATCAGGATCGACAGGCCGTAGCCCATCAGCGTCACCCGCAGGGTGGCGAAGATGTGCTCGGTCCAGGCACCGAGGCCGACCTTCTGCGTCGCCGCGAGAATGGCGCTGGGCGAGGGCAGCACGAAGCTTGGCAGCTTGAGCAGGCGGCAGGCCGCCTCCCAGACCAGCAGCAGGACGACGAAGGCGAGCCAGGGCGCGAGGCGATCGGCCTGCGTCTTCAGGCGATGTGTCCTGGGCTTAATGGTCGGCATGGCGCGAGAAGACCTTGCGGCGGATATGGTTGGCGAGCTCATTGAAACGGGGCTCCGTGAGGGTCTGCATGGACCGCGGACGCGGCAGGTCGACATCGATGATTTCCTGAACGCGGCCGGGGCGTGCCGACATCACCAGGATGCGGTCGGCCAGCAGCAGCGCTTCGGGAATCGAGTGGGTGATGAACAGCACCGTCTTCGGGCGCTGGGTCCAAATATTCAGCAGCTCCAGGCTCAGCTCGTCGCGGGTCAGGGCGTCGAGTGCCGAGAAGGGCTCGTCCATCAGCAGGATTTCCGGGTCGTGCAGCAACGCCCGGGCAATCGCCGCGCGCTGCTGCATGCCGCCGGAGAGTTCGTCTGGGCGCTTGTTGCCGAATTCCTTGAGCCCCACCAGTTCCAGCAGCTCCTCGCCGCGGGTGATCTCCTGGGCGGTGACACGGCCGTACTTGTGGCGCATGGGAAAGGTCAGGTTGTCGCGGATGTTCAGCCACGGCAGCAGCGTCGGCTTCTGGAAGACGATGCCGATCTCGTCGCGCGGGCCGTCCACCGGGCTGCCGTAGATGCTGACCTGGCCGTGGGTCGGTCGCACCAGCCCGGCGAGGATGCGCAGCAGCGTGGACTTGCCGCAGCCCGAGGGGCCGAGCACGGCGATGAACTCGTGGCGGCCGATGTCGAAACTGGCGTTGTCCAGCGCCACCACCTCGCTGCCATCGGAGGAGGTGAAGACCTGGCTGACCCGATCGAAGCTGATGTTGGGGCGCGGTGTGGCGGGCAGGACGGCAGCGTTCATGGCTTCACTCGCTCAGGCTGGTGTCGATGGCGCTGGCCGGGTCGAGGGCATCAATCTGCATGCCCTGCGCCTTGGCGACCCATTCCCAGGTGGTGGCCAGCCGCTTGGCGTCGAAGCCCGGGCCCTCGGCATCGCTGATCTCGTTCTGCATCAGCGGCACCGAGGCGACGAATTGCTCTTCGGCCTGCTGCTGGTCGACTTCGGCAACCTTCTTTTTCAGCGCCGCCGCCGCTGCAGCCGGGTCGGCGATGGCGTTCTTCTGTGCCTGCCGGTAGGCCTTGACGAACTTCTTGGCGACCTCGGGATGGCTCTGCACGAAGCGCTGCGACGCTACCAGCGACAGGCCGTAGCCCTCGAAGCCGTATTCCGACCAGGGGATGGTCTTCAGCGTCTTGTCCGCTTCGCCGAGGGCACGGACGAAGCCGGGCGCGACGGTCAGCCAGTTGATGGTGGCGTCCACCTTGCCGGTGGCGAGCATCGGTGCCAGCGCGCCGGGGTCGAGCTTGAGCAGCTTGACGCTGGCCGGGTCGATGCCGTTGCGCTGCAGCAGCAGCGGCCAAACCACGTTGGAGGCGGAGAAGGTCGGGGTGGCGACCGTCTTGCCGACGATGTCCTTGAAGCTCTCGATGCCCGAGCCTTCGGTAGTGAAGAAGGCGTCCGGCTGCTTGTTGTAGATCGGTGCCACCGCCACCACCGGCACCTCGCCCTGGGCCTTGGCCTGCAGCAGCGAGGCCAGGCCGGCCGAGCCGAAGTCGGCGCTGTTGGTGGCCAGCTTGGTCACCACGTCGCTGCCACCGCGGGCACTGGCGATCTCCACTTCGATGCCTTCGGCGGCGAACAGGCCCTGTTCGACACCGAGGTAGATCGCCGCCTTGTCGCCGGCCGGCAGCCAGTCGTTGAGCCAGCGGACCTTGTCGGCGGCCAGGGCGGATTGGCTGAACAGCGCGAGCAGGGCGCTGGCGAGCAGGGTTCTGTTGAACATGGTGAAGCTCCTTGAAGGTTCGGCGTGTTTAGCGCGATGCAATAAACGGGTCAGCGCACGGGATGTGGTTGGCGCGCGAAGAAATCCAGCAGGGCGGCGAGCAGCGCGTCGGGCATGGCCAGTTGCGGCGCATGGCCACAATCGAGGCGCACGCGCTCGGCACCCGGCACCAGTTGCTGCATGCGCTGCTGCACCCGTGGCAGCACCGAGCGGTCCTTCGTGGCTTCGATATACAGCCGCGGCAGACGACCGAAACGCGCGGCCGTCCACTGTGCGGCGATATCGCGGCCGCCGTCGGGCTGCACCGTCAGGCGGCGCGCGGCAGTGATCGCGGCCTGTGCCGGTGCATCGTGAAAGAACAGGGCGCAGGCGGCATCGCCCGGTACGCGGCTGCCGCCAGGGGCGGCTTCGAGATAGGGGCCGATGCCGCTGACCTCGGGAAAGTCGCGGGCGAGCTCGGCACAGAGTTCGCCAAAGCCCATGCCGCTGGGCAGCATCATGCCGGCGACATAGGTGACCCCGGCGATGCGCTCGGCATAACGTTCGGCCACGGCAGTGGCGGTGATGCCGCCGCCGGAATGCGCGACCAGATGGATCGGGCCGGGCAGCGTCTCGATCAGCGCGCCGACATGTTCGACGTAGCGCTGCAGCGAGACCTCGGCGAGCGGCGTGGCGTCGCTGCCGTTGCCTGGCAGGTCGAGCGCGTGCGGTCGGTGGCCGGCGCTGCGCAGGCCATCCTGCAGCGAATCCCAGACCCAGCTACCGGCCCAGGCCCCGTGGATGAGGACGACGTCAGCCATAGGTCCTCCGGTACATCTCGCGGTGGTGTTCTTCCACCGTCACCGCGGGGTAGCGCGGCGCCTCGCCGGGCGCGAGGCAGGTCGGCAGGCACTCGACCACATGGTCCGGGTTGCCGCTGAAGAAGAACGGCACGCTGTAGCGCTCGCGTCCGGACATGTTGACCACCCGGTGCAGCGTCGAACGGTACTGGTCGTTGGTCCAGCGGGCGATCATGTCGCCCAGATTGACCACATAGGTGCCGGCCACGGGCGCTGCGTGAATCCAGCTCTTGCTGTGGCGATCCCAGACCTGCAGGCCGGGGTTCTCGTCCTGCAGAAGCAGCGTCAGCCCGCCGAAATCGGTATGCGCGCCACAGCCCTTTTCGCCGGGCGCGGCATTGGCCGGCTGCGGCGGGTAATGCAGCAGGCGCAGGGTGCTCATGGAGTCGCGGCAGAAGCCGGCGAAATGATCCTCCGGCAGTTGCAGCGACAGCGCGATGGCCGCCATCAGCCGATTCGCCAGCGCATTTATCGCGTCGCGATAGCGCTCCATGGTCGGGCGAAAGTCCGCAAGCTTGGCTGGCCACTGGTTGGCACCGTGGTTGAAACGCCCGGCCAGTACCCGCGGGTCGTCCTCGGCCAGCTCCTCGCCGATGTAGAAGCCCTCCTTGAGATCGGCCGGCGCACCGGCTTCCAGCACCTGCCCGCGCAACGGCTCATAGCCGCGATTGGCCTTCGAGAACACCTTGTCCAGCGCGCGCTTGCCGGCTTCCGGCAGGGCAAAGAAGGCCCGCGCCTGCTCGAACACCGCCTGCTGCAGCGCCGCGTCGACGCCGTGGTTGGCGATACAGAAGAAACCGACCTCGCGACAGGCCGCACCGATGCGTTCGGCCACGGCGGCGCGCTCGTCGAGATCGGGAGAAAACAGCCCGGCGATGTCGATCAGCGGCAGCGCGGCGGCTTCGAGATGGCGGGCGCAAAGGGATTCGTTCATGGCTCGATCCTGCTCTGCCGACCGCGGAATGGCGACCGGCGAGCGCAGTATCCGGCGCGCCGCTTGTACTCAAAAGCAGAGAATATCGAGCACGCCGATGCCGTTTCGGCAACAGCGGTGGGTGCCTTTTCTCGAGGCGACCGCTGCTTCGCCGTGGTGCGTAAGCCGGCCTGCGCCGTGTCTGGCAAAGGGACGCAGAGCGCGGAAATCCCATGCCCTTGCGCACCGTTCAGGTGCATCGAAGGCAGCGCAGGCGGGGCTGATTTTTTTCAGAAGGGTAAAGCGCTGTGCACGGCAGCCGAGTCGACCTTGCCCAAGAACACGGGCAAAAAAAACCGCCGCCCGGATCGACCGGCGGCGGTGCTTTGCAGGGCGACGGTGCAGTCAGGCGCGGGCGCTGCGCACGCCGGTACTGATCTGGCGGCACAGTTCCAGCACGCCTTCGACGGCCTGTGCGTTGCTCTTGGCATTGGCGATCTGATCGATCAGCGCCGAGCCCACTACCACCCCTTCGGTCAGCCGGGCGATGGCGGCGGCCTGTTCCGGCGTGCGGATGCCGAAGCCGACGCACACCGGCAGCTCGGTATGGCGCTTGAGGCGCGCCACGGCTTCCTCGACATGCTCGAGCGTCGCCGAACCGGCACCGGTCACGCCGGCCACCGAGACGTAATAGACGAAGCCGGAGCTGCCGTTGAGTACCACCGGCAGGCGCTTGTCATCGGTGGTCGGGGTGGTCAGGCGGATGAAGTCGATGCCCGCGGCCTGGGCCGGGTCGCAGAGGTCTTCGTTGTGCTCCGGCGGAAGGTCGACCACGATCAGGCCGTCGACGCCGGCTTCCACCGCCTCGGCGATGAAGCGCTCCACGCCCATCTTGTGGATGGGGTTGAAGTAGCCCATCAGCACGATCGGGGTGGTCTGGTTGTCCTGGCGGAATTCTCGAACCATCTGCAGCGTCTTGGCCAGGTCCTGCTTGGCGGCCAGGGCGCGGATGTTGGCCAGCTGGATCGCCGGGCCGTCGGCCATCGGGTCGGTGAAGGGCATGCCCAGTTCGATGACGTCAGCACCCGCGGCCGGCAGGCCCTTGAGGATCTGCAGCGAGGTGGCGTAGTCCGGATCGCCGGCGGTGATGAAGGTCACCAGTGCGGCGCGGTTCTGTTGTTTCAGCTCGTCGAAGCGCGTCTGCAGGCGGCTCATATATGTTCTTCCTGTTCGTCGTAGTGGTGCATGACGGTCTGCATGTCCTTGTCGCCGCGGCCGGAGAGGTTGACCACCATCAGGTGATCCTTCGGCAGACCAGGCGCGCGCTTGAAGACTTCAGCCAGCGCGTGGGAGGACTCCAGCGCCGGAATGATGCCTTCCAGACGGCAGCAGGTGTGGAAAGCCTTGAGCGCTTCCTTGTCGGTGATCGAGGTGTACTCGACGCGGCCGATGTCGTGCAGCCAGGCGTGTTCCGGGCCGATGCCGGGGTAGTCCAGGCCGGCGGAGATCGAGTGGGCGTCGATGATCTGGCCATCCTCGTTCTGCAGGAGGAAGGTGCGGTTGCCGTGCAGTACGCCGGGTACGCCGCCGTTCAGGCTCGCCGCGTGCTGGCCGGTCTCGATACCGTGGCCGGCCGCCTCGACGCCGATGATCTTCACACTGGCGTCATCCAGGAACGGATGGAACAGGCCCATGGCATTGGAGCCGCCACCGATACAGGCCACCAGCGAGTCGGGCAGGCGACCTTCCTTTTCCATCATCTGCTCGCGGGTTTCCTTGCCGATCACGGCCTGGAAGTCGCGGACCATGGCGGGGTAGGGGTGCGGCCCGGCGACGGTGCCGATCAGGTAGAAGGTGTTGTGGACGTTGGTCACCCAGTCGCGCAGGGCTTCGTTCATCGCGTCCTTCAGGGTGCCGGTGCCGGCGGTGACCGGAATCACTTCGGCGCCCAGGAGCTTCATGCGGAAGACGTTGGCCTGCTGGCGGTCGATGTCGGTGGTGCCCATGTAGATCACGCACTGCATGCCGAAGCGCGCGGCCACGGTGGCAGTGGCCACGCCGTGCATGCCGGCGCCGGTCTCGGCGATGATACGCTGCTTGCCCATGCGCCGGGCCAGGAGGATCTGGCCGATGCAGTTGTTGATCTTGTGCGCGCCGGTGTGGTTCAGCTCCTCGCGCTTGAGGTAGATCTTCGCGCCGCCGCAGAACTCGGTCAGGCGTTCGGCGAAGTACAGCGGCGAGGGGCGGCCGACGTAGTCGCGCTGGAAGTAGGCGAGTTCCTTGGCGAACTCGGGGTCCTGCTTGGCCTTCTCGTATTCGGCGGCCAGCTCGTGGATCAGCGGCATCAGGGTTTCGGCGACGTACTGGCCGCCGAACGAGCCGAACAGGCCGCGGGCGTCGGGGCCGTTGCGGTATGAAGTCATGAGCGATCTCCTGGAGTTCTTTTGTAGGAGCGGCCCTTGGCCGCGAATGAAACCACGCCAATGACCGGGCTACCGGTTCGCGGGCATGGCCCGCTCCTACGCGATTGCATGCACCCTAACCGGATGCGGCGGGGAAAAAAAGCGATAAGATCGCTGCAACTCGTCAGGAAAACTCAACTATGCAAGCCAGCCTCCCGCCACTCAACGCCTTGCGCGCCTTCGAGGCCGTGGCCCGGCTCGGCAGCCTGAAGCAGGCGGCCAGCGAGCTGCACGTCACCCACGGCGCCATCAGTCGACAGGTTCGACAACTGGAAGAGCAGCTTGGCCTGGCCCTGCTGGCCAAGGAAGGACGCGGCGTAAAACTCACCGATGCCGGCCTGCGCCTGCGCGATGCCGCCAGCGATGCCTTCGAGCGCCTGCGCAGCACCTGCGCCGAGCTGCAGCGGCAGACCGCCGAGGCGCCGTTCGTGCTCGGCTGTCCCGGCAGCCTGCTGGCGCGCTGGTTCATCCCGCGGCTGGACCGGCTCAACCGCGAGCTGCCGGAGCTGCGCCTGCAGCTGTCGGCCAGCGAGGGCGAGCTGGACCCGCGCCGGCCCGGGCTGGACGCCACGCTGTGGTACGCCGAGCCGCCCTGGCCGGCGGACATGCGGGTGTTCGAGCTGGCCGCCGAACGCATCGGCCCGGTGCTCAGCCCGCATCATCCGCGCTGCGCCGCCCTGCGTGACGCCCCGCCCGTGGCGCTGCTCGGCGAAGCGCTGCTGCATACCGCCTCGCGCCCGCAGGCCTGGCCGCGCTGGGCGCGCGGCAACGGCCTGGAACCGGCGCAGCTCCGGCTGGGGCAGAGCTTCGAACACCTCTATTTCCTGCTGGAGGCGGCGCTGGCCGGCCTCGGCGTGGCCATCGCCCCGCAGCAGCTGGTGGCCGACGACCTGGCCGCCGGACGCCTGCTGGCGCCCTGGGGCTTCGTCGAAACCGAGGCGAAGCTGGCGCTGTGGGTGCCAACGCGACGCATGGACCGCCGGGCCGAGCAGTTGGCCGAATGGCTGACGCGGGAGATGCAAGGCTAATTCCCGGGACGCAGGCAGGGCGCCCGGCGCGGCTGGCATGCAACACGCATCCCATGCCTCCTCTGCGCCACGGAAACCCTGCCATGAACAAGCTGGACAATGCACTGCTCAACATTCTGATCAAGGACTCGCGTACGTCCTTCGCCGATATCGCCCGCCAGTTGAACATTTCCCGCGCGCATGCCCGTACCCGCGTGCAGGCACTGGTGGAAAGCGGGGTGATCGAGAAATTCACCGCCGTGGTCAACCCGGAAAAGCTCGGCAAGGGGATCTCCACCTTCATCGACCTGACCGTCGCGCCCGCGGCCATCGAGGCGGTGGCCGAGCGGCTGGCGGGTACCGTGGAGGTGGTCAGCCTGTACATCATGAGCGACCTGAAAAGCCTGCATATCCATACCCTCACGGACAGTTACGAGACCTTCGACGCTTTCGTCCGCGAGCACATCTTCAACCACCCGGAAATTCTCACGGTGGATTGCAAGGCCCTGCTAACGCGGGTGAAGCACCGCCGCGGTGGTGCTCGGTTATGAGACCGACGACGCCTTATAACGGGGCCTGGCGCCTCTTCATGGTGCGTAGCTGACATTCGCTAGCCGTGACGGCTCGCTAATGTCCGATCGAATCGAAGTGGTTTCACCAAGCTGACGAATGTATCGATTCGGCAGGTCGTTCCGCCGTTTCGTCACGAAGCCGATGCCGCGGATGCGTATTTTTTGTGCAACCCAGTGAGCGGTCGATTTTTTGGAATCCAAGATAAATCATTAAAAATCAATAATTTATAAAGATATTGGGGCTGGCACGGCTGTTGCTTCAGGGCTTGCGCACGACTTTACATCCGATAGGCACCCCGCCGATTGGAATCACGGACTGTGCAACAGGAGATCCGTCATGAGCCTCAACCGTCGTAAATTCCTCGGTGCTGGAGCCGTAGCCGCCGGCGCCGGCCTGGCCCTGGGCGCCCCGGCGATCGCGACCGCCGCCAGCGACAAGACCTTCAATTGGAAAATGACCAACGCCTATGCCCCGGGCTCGCCGTTCTATGTCCAGGGGCCGGGTAGCCCGACAGATTTCTGCAAGCGGGTCGAGGCCATGTCCAATGGCCGGCTGAAAATCCAGCACTTCGCTGCTGGCGAGCTGATTCCGGCGCTGGAGGGCTTCGACGCCGTGTCCAGCGGGCTGGTCGAGATGAATGCCGCCAACGCCTATTTCTGGGCTGGCAAGATCCCCGCCGCGCAGTATTTCACCGCCGTGCCCTTCGGCATGAACACCCAGGGCATGAATGCCTGGTTGTATAACGGCGACGCCCTGAAGCTGTGGGAGGAGCTCTACGAGCCCCATGGCCTGGTGCCGATGCCGATGGGCAACACCGGCACCCAGATGACCGGCTGGTTCCGTCAGCCGCTGGACGGCGTCGACAGCCTCAAGGGCCTGAAGATGCGCATCCCCGGCCTGGCCGGCAAGGTCTACAGCGAGCTGGGCGTCGCCGTGCGGCTGTTGCCCGGCGGGGAGATCTTCCCGGCCCTGGAGCGCGGGGTGATTGATGCCGCCGAATTCGTCGGCCCTTACCAGGATCGCCGCATGGGCCTGCACAAGGCGGCCAAGAACTACTACACCACGGGCTGGCACGAGCCGACCAACGTCACTGAGCTGATCATCAACAAGAAGGCCTGGGAGAGCCTGCCGGCCGACCTGCAGGCGATCGTGCGCATCTGCGCCCAGGCCTGTAATGCCGAGAGCCTGGCCTGGTCCGATGCGGTCAACGCCGATGCGCTGGAAGACCTGGTGAGCAACGAGGGGGTGATCGCCAAGCCCTTGCCGGGCGATATCGTCACCCGCCTGCGCGAAGTGACCCAAGACACCCTGGCCAGCATGGCTGCGGCCGATCCGACGACGCGCAAGGTGCATGACCACTTCATGGCCTTCCGCAAGAAATACAGCTCCTGGTCGGCGACCGGCGAGAAAGGTTTCCTGGATCTGGGGGCCTGAGGTGATGTTTGCCGTGATCAACCGCCTGGAGCAGTTGGTCGAGACCCTGGGCGGCCTGGCACGCGGATGCGTGCTGGTGCTGGTCCTGCTGGTTTCGGCCAACGTGCTGATCCGCTATGGCTTTTCCGTGAGCCCGGTGGCGCTGCAGGAGCTGGAGTGGTTCCTGATTTCACCCATCGCCATGCTTGGCATCGCCTACGTGCTGAAGCATCGCGCCGACGTGCGGGTGGATTTCATCTACGAGAAGTTCCAACCGCGCACCCGCGCCGCGGTGGATCTGTTCAGTGCCCTGGCCACTTGCCTGATCGGCCTGTTCCTGGCCTGGGTCTGCTGGCGCTACATGATGCAGTCCTACCAGATCAGCGAAGGCTCGCCGGATCCGGGGGGCTTGCCGCATCGCTATCTGGTCAAGGCTTTCCTGCCGCTGGGGTTCGCCCTGTTCGGCCTGCAAGGCATCGCCGATACCCTGCGCGCCCTGCGGGGCCTGCTCGCTCCCCAACCCATGCCCGAGGAAGCCTTGCCGTGAGTCCCAATGAATGGCTGGCGATCCTGATGGTGTTCGCCTTTTTCTCGATGATGATGGTCGGCGTGCCGGTGGCCATATCCCTGGCCGTATCCGGTTTTGTCGCCGGCCTGATCGGCTTCGGCCCGATGCTCTTCAGCCTGTTGCCGGCCCGCATGTTCGGCGTGGTCAGCAACTACACGCTGCTGGCGATACCGCTGTTCACCTTCATGGGCGTGATGCTGGAGAAATCCAGGGTTGCCGAAGACATGCTGGAAACGGTCGGCCAGGCCATGGGCGGCCTGAATGGCGGCATGGGCCTGGCCATCGTGCTGGTGGGCGTGCTGCTCGGCGCCTCCACCGGGATCGTCGGCGCCACCGTGGTCACCATCGGCCTGCTGACCCTGCCGGTGTTGCTGCGGCGGGGCTACAAGCCGAGCGTGGCCTGCGGCACCATCTGCGCTTCTGGCACCCTCGGGCAGATCATTCCGCCGAGCCTGGTGCTGATCCTGCTGGCCGACATCCTCGGCGAGTCGGTGGGTTCGATCTTCGCCGCGGCGTTCATCCCCAGCCTGATGCTGGCCGGAGTCTATGTCGCCTACATGCTGCTGCTCGGCTGGCTGCGCCCGCAGTGGGTCCCGGCGATCCCTGCCGAAGAGCGCGCGCTGATCAGCCGCAAACAGTTGCGGCAGAACATCGCCAAGTCGGTATTGCCGCCGCTGCTGCTGGTGGTCTGCGTGCTCGGCTCGATCATCGGCGGGCTGGCCGCACCCACCGAGGCTGCATCCATCGGTGCCCTGGGCGCCCTGGTGATTGCCGGCTGCGCCGGCCGGCTGAACCGCGACACCCTCAAGCAGACCCTGCACGGCACCCTGAGCATCAGCGCGATGATCTTCCTCATCCTGCTCTGCTCGCAGCCCTTCTCCCTGGCCTTCCGCGGCCTGGGTGGCGAGGCGCTGGTGCATGACCTGTTCGACCTGCTGCCCGGCGGTGAACTGGGAGCGATCCTGTTCCTCATGGTGCTGTTGTTCGTGCTCGGCTTCTTCCTGGAGTGGATCGAGATCTCCTACATCGCCTTGCCGATGTTCCTGCCGGTGTTCATGGGCTATGGCACCGATATGGTCTGGCTGGCGATCCTGGTGGCGCTGAACCTGCAGATGTCGTTCCTCACGCCCCCCTTCGGCTGGTCGCTATTCTTCCTCAAGGGGGTGGCGCCGCCGGGCATCAGTACCCGGGACATCTATGCCGGTGCCCTGCCTTTCGTCGGGCTGCAGATCCTGGCCGTGGCCCTGGTGTTTTGCTTCCCGACTCTTGCCACCTGGTTGCCCAAGGCCGTCGGCTGGTAATGCCTGGAGAATCGATCATGGAATTCTTTTCTACCTACAGCCCGCTGTGGCTGGCCGGGCTGGTCAGCGCCCTGCTGTTGACGGGGGCGGTAGCCGGCATCCTCGCCGGCCTGCTTGGGGTCGGTGGCGGCATCGTCATCGTGCCGGTGCTGTATCACCTGTTCACCCTGCTCGGCCTCGATCCCGAGGTGCGCATGCACGTGGCCGTCGGGACCTCGCTGGCGGCCATCGTGCCGACGTCGATCATCTCGGCACGCGCCCATTACCGGCGTGGCGGCCTCAAGCCGGAGCTGCTCAAGCCATTGATCCCCGGCACCCTGATCGGCGTGCTCATCGGTGCGCTGCTCAGCGGCTACCTCAGTGGCCAGTTGCTGGCGGCGATCTTCGCCGTGATCGCCCTGCTGGTGGCACTGAACATGGCTTTCGAGCGCAACCTCAGCCTGCGCGACGGCCTGCCCGGCGCGGCGGGCACCGGGGTGCTGGGAGTGCTCATCGGCAGCCTGTCGACGCTGATGGGCATCGGTGGCGGCACCCTCAGCGTGCCGATCCTCAATGCCTGTCGCACGCCCATGCATATCGCAGTCGGCACCGGCGCGGCCCTGGGGGTGGTGATCAGCCTGCCCGGCGCGTTCGCCTATCTGGTCAACGGTCTGGGCGCGAGCCACTTGCCGCCGGCCACCCTGGGTTACGTCAACCTGCTCGGGCTGGCGCTGATCGTCCCGGTGACCATGCTCACCGCGCCCTGGGGGGCCCGTATCGCCCATGCCATCAACGCGAGCCTGCTGCGCCGCCTGTTCGCCCTGTTCCTCGCCCTGACGGCTGTCCGCATGCTGTTCGGCGCTTTCTCGCTCTAAGGATCGCTCATGCTGAAAAGTACCCACGCCACCCGCGGCATCTTCGTCGCGCCCCATCACCTGGCCGCCCAGGCCGGCCGCGATGTGCTCAAGGCCGGTGGCAATGCCGTCGAAGCCATGGTCGCCGCGGCTGCCAGCATCGCCGTGGTCTATCCGCACATGAACGCCATCGGCGGCGACGGCTTCTGGCTGATCCATGAACCGGGCAAGGCGCCTGTGGCCATCGATGCTTGCGGTAGCAGCGCGGCCCTGGCCAGCCGCGACTTCTATGCCGGCTGCGAGCAGATTCCCAGCCGTGGGCCCAAGGCGGCGCTGACCGTGGCCGGCACCATCGGCGGTTGGGCCAAGGCTCTGGAGGTGGCCGCCGGCTGGGGGAACCCGTTGCCGTTGCGCGACCTGCTGGGCGAGGCCATCGGCCAGGCACGCGGCGGCATCGTGGTCAGCCGCAGCCAGGCGCACCTCACGCGGGTGAAGTTCGACGAACTCAAGGATGTACCCGGCTTCGCCGACGTCTACCTGACCGACGACGGGCAGGTGCCGAGCGAAGGTAGCCTGATGAAGCAGGCTGCCCTCGCCAGCACCCTGGAGCAGTTGGCAGAAAGGGGCCTGGATGACTTCTACCGGGGCGAGCTGGCGGCCAGCATGGCCGCCGAACTGGAGCGGTTTGGCAGCCCGTTGCGTCTGGCCGATCTGCAGGCCTACCGAGCGCAGCTGGTTACCCCGCTGCAGGTACGTCTGGGTGACGCGACGCTGTACAACATGCCGCCGCCGACCCAGGGGCTGGCCTCGCTGCTGATCCTTGGCGTGTTCGAACGCCTCAAGGTGGCCGAGGCCGAAGGCTTCGCCCATGTGCATGGGCTGGTGGAGTCGACCAAGCAGGCATTCATGATCCGCGATCGCGTGGTCACCGACCCGCGCAGGCTGCCGGCCGATCCTCAGGAATTCCTCTCGCCTGCGAGCCTGGATGCCCTGGTGGCAGCGGTCGATCGAGACAAAGCCTTGGAATGGCCTCGCCCCGCTGCCCCGGGCGATACCATCTGGATGGGTTGCATCGACCAGCAAGGTCGCGCGGTGAGCTTCATCCAGAGCGTGTACTGGGAATTCGGTTCCGGCGTCGTGCTGCCCTCCACGGGCGTGGCCTGGCAGAACCGCGGCATCAGCTTCTCCCTCGATCCCAAGGCGCTGCAGGCGCTGGAACCGGGCCGCAAGCCCTTCCACACCCTCAATCCGGCGCTGGCGCTGTTCGACGATGGAAGGGTGCTGAGCTACGGCACCATGGGCGGCGAAGGCCAGCCGCAGACCCAGGCCGCGGTGTTCAGCCGATACCGTCTGGGCAGCGATCTGCAGGCGGCGGTCACGGCGCCGCGCTGGCTGCTGGGCCGCACCTGGGGCGACGTCAGCACCAGCCTGAAGCTGGAAAATCGCTTCGCGCCGGAGCTGATCGAGCAACTGCGCGCGGCCGGGCACGTGGTCGAGGTGCTGGACGAGGCCTTCAGCGACACCATGGGCCATGCCGGAGCATTGCTGCGCCACCCCACTGGCGTACTCGAAGGCGCTGCCGATCCGCGCAGCGACGGCAGCGTCTGCGGCCTCTAGTCGGCTGCCGCTGCGCCGAGGCGGTTCAGCTGGCCAGTGCCGCCGGCGCCTTGCGTTCCTCGGCGTAGCCGCGCGGATTGCGGCTCTGCCAGCGCCAGGCATCGGCGAGCATGGTGATCAGGTCCTTTTCGGCGCGCCAGCCAAGCTCGCGCTCAGCCTTGCTCGGGTCGGACCAGCACTGGGCGATGTCGCCGGCGCGGCGTGGCTTGATCACGTGGGGCAACGGGCGCCCGGTGACTTCCTCGAAGGCTGTGATCATTTCGCGCACCGAATGGCCCTTGCCGGCGCCGAGGTTCCACACCTGCGCGCCGTGCACGAGATTAAGACGCTCCAGCGCCTTCAAATGGCCTTTGACCAGGTCCACCACATGGATGTAATCGCGGATGCCGGTGCCATCTGGCGTCGGGTAGTCGTCGCCGTAGACGCTGAGCTGCTTTCGCCGACCCACCGCCACCTGCAGCATGTACGGCAGCAGGTTGTTCGGCACGCCGTTGGGGTCTTCGCCGATCAGCCCCGACTCGTGGGCGCCGATAGGGTTGAAGTAGCGCAGCAGCGCGATGGACCAGCGCGGGTCGGAGTCGGCCAGGCCCTTGAGCACGTTCTCGGCCATCAGTTTGGACTGGCCGTAGGGGTTGGTCGGCACGCCAGTAGGGCAATCCTCGGTGATGGGCATCACCGGCGACTCGCCATAGACGGTGGCCGAGGAGCTGAACACCAGCTTGAACACCCCGGCTTCGGCCATGGCCTGGCACAGCGCGATGCTGCCGCCGACATTGGTTTCGTAGTAGCGCAGCGGCTCGCGCACGCTTTCGCCAACTGCCTTCAGGCCGGCGAAGTGCATCACCGCAGTGATCGGGTAGGCAGCGAAGAGCGCCTTGAGCAGCGAGCGATTGCGCACGTCGCCCTTGACGAAGTGCAGTGGCCGGCCGGCCAGTTGCTCCACGCGGTCCAGAGCCAGCTGCGAGCTGTTGCACAGGTTGTCCAGTACCAGCACCTCATGCCCGGCCTGCAGCAGTTCGAGCACCGCGTGTGAGCCGATGTAACCGGCCCCTCCTGTCACCAGAATCATCTGTCTACCTCCGAAGTTCGCAGTCTTTCGACACGCTCGGGACACTGCGGCTGGCCATGGCTGGCGCTGCATGAGTCTCCGTAATTTGGGTTCGGCGAAACGGAACGGGACGGCGACGGCGAGCTGCGCGCGAGGGGTTCCGATGCCGGTTTAAATCAGGCGTCCTGCTGATAGGGACGGGGTAACGTCCGAGCGAGTTCAATTCACCCGCCAGCCGGTCGACGGCCTGTGCAATCTGATGATTGGCGGGAACCCGTACCGCTGATTGCCGTCCACTACCCGGCAGGCGGCGCGGGTTGCAGGGTTTTGCGAGCCTCGCTGTCGCCTCGAATCGATACGCCTTACGCAGGGCAGCGCTGGCTTTTCAAGTGACGGTTGAACGGGCATGGGAGGCCTGGCCGCCGCCACCGAAAACGAGGTGCTAGATGAGCTGGGCCGGCCCGTTCCAATACGACATCGGCAAATCCCGCAACGCGCAGCAGGTACCGGCCGAAGTGGTCTTCGACGATCAGGTTCCGACCCTGCTGTGTCTGTCGCATCTGCGCTGGAGCTTCGTCTACCAGCGCCCGCAACACCTGATGTCGCGTTTTGCCCGCGACTACAACGTGCTCTTCCATGAGGAACCGATTCCCACCGAGGATGCCGAGCCCTGGCTTGAAGTGCGTCCCGAGGAGAATGGCGTGCAGGTGCTGATCCCGCGCCTGCCGGCCGGCTGCGAGGGGGAGGATGCGACCCGCGTGCAGCGCCAGTTGCTCGATGGCTACCTGGAAAAACTCGGCGTCAGCGACCTGCTGCTCTGGTACTACACGCCGATGAGCCTGGCGTTCTCCGATCACCTGGCGCCCGGCCTGATCGTCTACGACTGCATGGACGAGCTCTCGGCGTTCCGCGGCGCGCCGCCGGAACTGGTGGAGCGCGAGGTGGAACTGATGTGCCGGGCCAACCTGGTGTTCACCGGCGGCTACAGCCTCTATGAAGCCAAGCGCCAGCGCCACGACAACGCTCACCCGTTCCCCAGCAGCGTCGATGTCGAGCACTTCGCCGCCGCGCGCCGCCCGCAGCACGACCCGGACGATCAGGCAGAGATTCCGCATCCGCGCCTGGGCTTCTACGGCGTGATCGACGAGCGTCTGGACATCGCCCTGGTCGAGCAGGTCGCGCGCATGCGGCCGGACTGGCAGATCGTGCTGGTCGGCCCGGTGGTGAAGATCGACCCGGCCGAGCTGCCGCAGCGCGACAACATCCACTACCTGGGCGGCAAGACCTACGACGAGCTGCCGCAATACCTGTCCGGCTGGGACGTGGCGATCATGCCGTTCGCACTGAACGAGTCGACCCGTTTCATCAGTCCGACCAAAACCCCCGAATACCTCGCCGGCGGTTGCCCGGTGGTGTCCACGCCGATCACCGATGTGGTGCGCACCTACGGTGACACCGGGATCGTGCGCATCGCCGACAGCGCCGAGGCGTTCGTCGCTGCCACCGAAGCCGCCCTGGCCGATGCCGAAGACCGCGACGGTCTCTTGGCCAAGGCCGACGAGATCCTGGGCGACATGTCCTGGGATCACACCTGGAGCCTGATGAAGGAGAAGATGCAATGCGCGATATGAGCCCGCAGGACAGCAACCCGGAACGTCTCGGCGCAGGCGCGGGCGACCAGCCACAGGCGCGCAGACGCGGCTTCGACTACCTCATCGTCGGCGCCGGCTTTGCCGGCAGCGTGCTTGCCGAGCGCCTTGCCACGGGGCTGAACAAGCGCGTGCTGGTGGTCGACCGGCGCCCGCATATCGCCGGCAATGCCTACGACTACCACGACGAGTCCGGCGTGCTGATTCACCGCTACGGCCCGCACATCTTCCACACCAACGCCCAGCGCATCGTCGATTACCTCTCGCAGTTCACCGAGTGGCGCCCCTACGAACATCGCGTGCTGGCGCAGGTGGATGGCCAGGAAGTGCCGATCCCGATCAACATGACCACGCTGAACAGGCTCTATGGCCTGAACATGACCACCGAACAGGAAGCGGCCGACTTTCTCGCCAGCCGCGCCGAGCCGGTGGAGAACATCCAGACCAGCGAGGACGTGGTGATCAACGGCATCGGCCGTGAGCTGTACCAGAAGTTCTTCCGCGGCTACACCCGCAAGCAGTGGGGGCTGGACCCGTCGCAGCTGGACAAGTCGGTGACCTCGCGCATCCCCACGCGCACCAACACCGACGACCGCTACTTCACCGACACCTTCCAGCAGATGCCCAAGCATGGCTACACGAAGATGTTCGAGAAGATGCTGGCGCACCCCAACATCAAGGTCATGCTCAACACCGACTACCGCGAGATCCGCGACGAGGTGCAGTACGACCACCTGATCTTCTGCGGCCCGATCGACGAGTACTTCGATTACCGTTTCGGCAAGCTGCCGTACCGCTCGTTGAAGTTCGAGCACAAGCAGCTCGACCAGGAACAGTTCCAGGCCGTGGGTACGGTCAACTACCCGAGCGAAGACGTGCCCTACACGCGCATCAGCGAGTACAAGCACCTCACCGGGCAGGTGCACCCGAAGACCAGCATCACCTACGAGTACCCCTCGGCCGAGGGCGACCCCTACTACCCGATCCCGCGGCCGGAGAACGCCGAGCTGTACAAGCGCTATCAGCAGCTGGCGGACCAGACGCCCGGCGTGACCTTCGTCGGCCGCCTCGGCACCTACAAGTACTACAACATGGATCAGGTAGTCGGACAGGCGCTGGCGCTGTACAAGCGCATCGAGGAAGCCGAGCTGGCAACGCAGCCGCAAGCGGTGCCCGAGCAACTCGGCTGAAGCGCAGCGGCGGCTATGCCTGAGGCTCGCCGCGCGCCGGCGAGTCTTCGGCCACGCGGGCGGCCACCGAGTCATCCATGAGGTAAACGATGCACCATCCCTCCCTGTTCAAGAGTTTTTTCCTTGGCGGTTTCGAGTGTTCCAACCACCGGCGTAGCGACGGTCGGCGTCTCGATCTGATCGCCGCGACCGGCCATGACCGCTGGGCCGCCCACGATTATGCCGAGCTGCACCGCTACGGCCTGCACAGTGTGCGCGACGGTCTGCGCTGGCACCTGATCGAGCGCCAGCCGGGGCAGTACGACTGGTCGAGCTTCCTGCCCATGTTGCAGGCCGCCCAGCGCCAGGGTACCCAGGTGATCTGGGACCTCTGTCATTACGGCTGGCCGGATGACATCGACATCTGGCGGCCGCAGTTCGTCGAGCGCTTCGCCCGTTATGCCGCGGCGGTGGCGCAACTGGTCAAGGACGAGACCCGCGATGTGCCGTTCTATGCACCGCTCAACGAGATTTCCTTCTGGGCCTGGGCCGGCGGCGACGAGGCCTACTTCAACCCCATGGCGCGCGGCCGCGGCTTCGAACTCAAGCACCAGCTGGTGCGGGCCACCATCGCCGCGATGCAGGCGATTCGCGCGGTCGATCCGCGGGCGCGTTTCGTTCAGGTCGATCCGGCCATTCATGTGGTTGCTGGCAACGACCGGCCAGGCCCGCAGCGCGACGCCGAGCGCTTTCGCCAGGCGCAGTTCGAGGCCTGGGACATGCTCTGCGGCGAACAATGGCCGGGGCTCGGCGGTGCGCCGGAGTACCTCGACATCATCGGCGTCAACTACTACTCGGATAACCAGTGGTACCACGGCGATGGCAGCACCATCGCACGAGACAATCCCGACTACCGGCCGTTCAAGGGCATCCTGCGCGAGATCCATCAGCGCTACCAGCGCCCCCTGCTGATTGCCGAGACCGGCGCCGAGGGTGACCTGCGCGGCGACTGGCTGCGCTATGTCAGCGAGCAGGCGGGCCTGGCGATGCAGGCCGGTGTGCCGGTGGAGGGCATCTGCCTGTATCCGGTGCTGGACTATCCGGGCTGGGCGGACGAGCGACACTGTCCGGTTGGCCTGCTCGGTTTTGCCGACGAAAGCGGCCGGCGCTGCGTACACCAGGGGCTGGCCGATGAGCTGCGCCTGCAACAGGCGCGCTTCAGCCAGTCAAATCCGGCCCCGCAACTCGCCGCAGTGATGTCATGAACCAGGCGGCCGCCGTGCCCCAGGCAAAGGCCGACGAGCTGCCGTTGCCCAGCCGTCCGGTGGCGTTTCTCTGGCATTACATCTGCGCGCGGCCCTGGCATTTCGGCGGCCTGCTGGCACTGATCATCGGCGCGGCGAGCTGCGCGGTGGCCGTGCAGTACGGCATGAAGCTGCTGGTCGATGCGATGGCGCAGGGCACCTCGGATCGCGGTTCGGCCAACGTCTGGTGGCCGTTGGGGCTGTTCATCGGCCTGATTGTCACCGAGAACGTGTTCTGGCGCCTAGGCGGCTGGCTTGGTTGCCGTACCGTGGTGGCCAGCGTGGTGGACATCCGCGTCGACCTGTTCAAGCACCTGACCGGCCACCCGATGCGCTATTTCACCGAGCATTTCGCCGGCTCGCTGGGCAATCGCATCTCCGCCCTCGGGGCCGCGGCCGGTTCGATCTATGGCGGGCTGGCGTGGAAGATCGTGCCGCCGATCGTCGACTTCCTCGGCGCCGTGGTGGTGCTGTTCACCGTCGGCTGGCAGATGGCGGTGGCGCTGATCGTCTTCGTCGCCATCGTCGCGGCGCTGATCACCGGCTTCGGTATCCGCGGACGCAGCAAGCATCAGCGTTTCGCGGCGCAATCGGCGCGGGTCGGCGGCGAGCTGGTGGACGCGGTGTCGAATGTCTGGACGATCAAGGCCTTTTCCGCCCGGGATCGCGAGGCCGAACGCCTGGCCCATGAGATCGGTTACGAGGCGCGTGCCCAGCGACGCAGCTGGATGTACCTGGAAAAGGCCCGTGTGATGCATGACATCTGCCTGTCGGTGATGGCCGGCGGCATGCTGATCTGGGCAATCCAGCTGTGGATCGGCGGTTCGGTGACCGCCGGTGACGTCGTGCTGGTCAGCGCGCTGACCTTCCGTATCCTGCACGGCTCGCGTGACCTGGCGCTGGCTTTGGTGGATGCCACCCAGCAGCTCGGCGCCATCGACGACACCCTGCGCATCATCGTCCAGCCCCACGGTCTGGAGGACACCGATACCCAGCTGATGCTCGCCGAAGGCGACATCACCTTCGAGGGGGTCGGCTTCGGTTATCCCGAGCGCGGCATGGTGTTCGAGCAGCTCGATCTGCATATCCCGGCCGGGCAGAAGGTAGGCGTGGTGGGCTCCTCGGGGGCGGGCAAGTCGACCCTGATCCATCTCATCCAGCGGCTGGACGATGTGCAGCACGGCCGCATCCTGCTCGACGGCCAGGACATCCGCAGCGTCAGCCAGGACAGCCTGCGCGAGAAGATCGCCGTGGTGCCGCAGGAAACCGCGCTGTTCAATCGCAGCATCCGCGAGAACATCCGCTACGGCCGCCCTGACGCCTCGGACGAAGAAGTGGTCCAGGCCGCCCGCCGGGCGTTCTGCGACAGCTTCATCCGTGAGCTGCCGCAGGGTTACGACACCCTGGTCGGCGAGCGTGGGGTGATGCTCTCGGGCGGCCAGCGCCAGCGCTTGGGTATCGCTCGGGCCTTCCTCAAGGATGCGCCGATTCTCATCCTCGACGAGGCCACTTCGGCGCTCGATACCCAGTCCGAGGCCGAGATCCAGGCCGCGCTGGACAACCTGGTGCACAACCGGACGGTGGTGGCCGTGGCACATCGCCTGTCAACGCTGTCGAGCTTCGACCGCATCATCGTGCTGCGCGACGGTCGCATCGTCGAGGACGGCCCGCCACAGGAGCTGCGCCGCCGCGGCGGCGAGTTCGATGGGCTCTGGCGCATGCAGGCCGAGGGCTTCAACCGTGATACCGCTAGCGGGCCATGAAGCGCGTCGCCTTGCAATCGAGCAGCCTGCGCTCGCTGGGCTACGACCCCGAGCAGCAGATACTGGAGGTGGAATTCAGCAGCGGTGCGCTGTATCGCTACGAGGCGGTTCCGCCCGAGGTGGTGCAGGCGTTGCTGGAGGCCGACTCGCTGGGCCGGCATTTCAATCAGGTATTCAAGCCGCAGCACTATCGCTATCGGCGAATCGACTGAGCCACCACCCGCTTCAGTCAGGGTCGGAAGGGCAATCTAGACGTCCTTCGCGCCCTCGATCGCGTCGTGCAGCGAGGCGGCCAGGTCTTCGAGCCGATAGGGCTTGGCCAGCACGTTCACCCCCTCGGCCGCAGCCGATTGCTGAGCGGCCTCGGCATAGCCGCTGGTGAGCAGCACCGGAACGCCCAGGGCGCGCACACGGATCTCCCTGGCCAGTTCAACGCCATTCATGCCACCTGGCATCATCACGTCGGAGAACACGACGTCCACCTTGCAGCCGTTGGCCAGCGCATTCAGCGCAGCGGTGGCACTGTCGGCGTGGCTGACGCGGTACCCCAGGTGCTCGAGCATCTCGCCCACCAGCGCGGCCACTTCCTCGTCGTCATCCACCAGCAGCACGCTGCCGAGGGAAGGGTCGGCGGCATCGTCGGCGGCGCGTTCATCCTCGGCGGGCTGCTCGGGCACACGCGCCGAACGCGGCAGCAGCATGATCACGCTGGTGCCGCGCCCGCATTCGCTTTCGATCCAGACGGTGCCGCCCGATTGCCGGGCGAAGCCGTAGACCTGGGCCAGGCCGAGCCCCGAGCCCTTGCCGATTTCCTTGGTGGTGAAGAAGGGATCGAACACCCGTGCGCGGACGTCCTCCGGGATACCGGTGCCGTCGTCGATGACCGCGAGGCGGACGAAGTCGCCGCGCAGGCCCATGACCGGTTCATCCGGCGCATTGCGTGCCTCGATCAGGATCGAGCCGCCATCGGGCATGGCGTCGCGGGCGTTGACCGCGAGGTTGAGAATCACCAGCTCCAGCTCGCCCGGATCGACTTCCACGGGCCACAGGTCCGGGGCGAACTGCACCTGCACGTGCACGTCGCCGCTCAAGCTGCGGTCGAGCAGCTCGCGCATCCGCCCGATGCGCAGCACCAGGTCGACGGATTCCGGCGCCAGCGACTGGCGCCGGGAGAAGGCCAACAGCTGGCGGGTGAGGGATGTGCCGCGCTGGGCCGCCTGGCGCATGCCGGCCATCAGGCGTTCGCGGCGTGCGGGATCGGCACGGCGGTCGAGCATGTCTAGCCCGCCGGAAATCACCATCAGCAGGTTGTTGAAGTCATGGGCGATGCCGCCGGTGAGCTGGCCGATGGCCTCGATTTTCTGCGCCTGGCGCAGGGTCTCCTCGATACGGGTGCGTTCGGCCATCTGCGTGCGCAGTTCCTGGTTGGCCTTTTCCAGCTCGCTGGTCCGTTCGACCACCAGCGCTTCGAGCTCGTGCGAGGCGCGTTCGCGCGCTTCGAGCAGCGCGCGCACCTCGTACTGGCGATGCCGCCCGCGCAGCGCCGCCTTCATGGCACTGGTGAGGGTAATGCTCTGCACCGGACGTTCCAGCAGCGAGACGTTGCGCAGCGCGGCGACCATGCGCTGGCGCCAGGCGGCCACGGCCGGTTGCTGATGCTTGCTGGTGAGCACCACGAAGGGAAAATCGGACCAGGCCGGCTGTCGGTCGACCCAGGCGGCCAGAGCCGCGAGGTCATGGCCGAACAGGCCTTCCTCGGCGATGAATACGGCGTCGGCTTCCGTTTCCGCGCGCTGGAGCACTTCCTCGAGGCTGTGGCAGACCACGGCTTCCATGCCGCTGCGGTTGAGCAGCTCGGCCGAGGCGGGGCCGTCCCGACCGATGGGGGCAAAGACGACTACGGTGGGGCTGTCACGTTTAGTAGGTGTCGTCATGCTCGTCTTTCAGTAGCTGAGCCGCATCGCCGGTGTATTCCGGTGTGCCCGAAAGGATGCCGTTGAAGTGACTCAGGGGCGGCCCGACCTGGATGCCGGTGGTACTGAAGCGGTACTCGCGGATGGTGTTCTCGTGGCGCCCGCTGCGCTTCTTCACCACAGACAGGGCCCGGCGGATGATGCCGGCATGCTCGAAATAGCGCTGCATGATGACGGCATCGCTCAGGTAGCTGATGTCGATTGGGGTATCCATTACGCCAACCAGCCCATGCTGGGCCAATACCATGATGGTGACCACCCCTTTCTGCCCCAGGTAACTCAGCAGCTCGTGCATCTGCAGGACCAGGAACTTGCCGTCCGGCATGGCGTGCAGGTAGCCGTTGAGGCTATCGAGCACCACCAGTCCCGCGCCTTGCACTTCGACGCTGTGGCGCACCGCGGCGGTGAACTCGCCGGGCGACAGTTCGGCCGGGTCGACCTGTTGCAGATGCAGCAGGCCTCGTTCGATCCACGGTTCGATATCCATTCCCAGTGCGCGGCCGCGGGTCAGCAGGGTGCCGATGTTCTCGTCGAAAACGAAGAAGGCCACCTGCTCGCCGCGTTGGCAGGCGGCGTACGCATAGGTCAGCGCCAGCGAGGACTTGCCGACCCCGGCCGCGCCGACCAGCAGCGCGTTGGTGCCGCGTTCCAGCCCGCCACCGAGCATCCGGTCCAGCATCTCGTTGCCGGAGGAGGCCACCTCGCCGACAAAGCAGGAGCGATGCTCGGCCGCGATCAGGCGCGGATAGATCTGCAGCCCGCCCTTGCGGATGACGAAGTCGTGGTAGCCACCGCGGAACTGGATGCCGCGCATCTTGATGACCCGCAGACGCCTGCGTTCGGCGCCATAGTCGATGGCCAGCTGCTCCAGCAGGACGACCCCATGGGAAATCGAGTGCAGCTGCAGGTCGCCCATTTCCGAGGTCTGGTCATCGAGCAGGATCACCGTGCAGCGGCGGGTGGTGAAGAAGTGCTTGAGTGCCAGCACCTGCCGGCGATAGCGCAGCGGGCTTTGCGCCAGCAGTCGCATTTCCGAAAGGCTGTCGAAGATCACCCGTGTCGGGTTGGTTTCGCTGACGCGGTCGAACACCTGCTGGGTGGTTTCGCTGAGCTCCATTTCCGCCGGGTGCAGCACGGTCAGCTCCAGCTCCGGATCGAGGCTGGTTTCCGGGCTGACCAGTTCGAACACATCAATGCCATCCAGGCTCCAGCCGTGCCGCTTGGCCACCAGCTCCAGCTCTGCCTTGGTTTCCGACAGCGTCACGTAGAGCACGCGCTCGCCCCTGCGCACGCCCTCGAGCAGGAACTGCAGCGCAATGGTGGTCTTGCCCGAGCCCGGACTGCCCTCGTAGAGATACATGCGGTTGGGGTCCAGGCCGCCGCCGAGAATGTCATCCAGCCCCTCGCTGCCAGTGGAAATGCGAGGGGGTTCATCGTCTGGTTGGAAGGAAAGATTAGTGAAATCGGTCATTCCGTTCTCCTTAACGCAGGCGCCGCTGCGTGCTTCGTTCCCACTCCTGCATGTCCATATCAGGACGGAGGCGGAGGGGAACAGGCCCGTTTCTCGCCTGGTGGGCAGGTCGGGCTGAATGCCGCTCGAATCGTCGCCTGATGCGCTTCTGATGTGCCGAAAATTGCGCGTTTGGCGGTCGACGTTCGAGGGGCGCAGTCATTTAATCCGACTCGCCAGCCGCCTGCCCGTTCCGCATGAATGTGCTCGGCACCTCCGCTGCAGCGCGCTCTCCAGGCGGCGCGAACATCTGCTGCGCGGTCCCCCCGGCCGCTTCGCTCGTTGCCCTTGGAGCTACTTCGAACCCCTCCGCTGCGCAACAGGCTGCAACCATTGCACCTTGGATCGACATCGCGGCTGTTCCATGATCAGCCTTTGCCTTCACAGGTAGCCGCCATGTCTCGATTCTCGCGCCCCTCGGCTTCGGCGCTCGGCCGCTTTCTGCAGCTGGGCGGCACCGGTGCGCGGATCGCCGGCAATCTGCTGGTGCAACGCATCACGCCGGGCAAGGCGCGCATCGACTGGCAGCCGGTGGGCGAGCTACTGGGCGATGCCCTTGGCCAGATGAAAGGCCCGGTGCTCAAGCTGGGCCAGCAGGCTTCGCAATGGCAGGACCTGTTGCCCGAACCCATCAGCGCGGCGCTGGCGCGCCTGCAGAATCAGGTGCCCTCGCTGCCGTTCGCCGCACTGGAAGCCAACCTGCAGCGGCTGTATGACGGCCGCCTCTACGACCTGTTCGAATCCATCGAACCGACGCCTGCCGCGGCCGCTTCGCTGGGCCAGGTGCACCGCGCCCGCGATCGCCAGGGCAGGGCGTTGATCATGAAGGTCCAGTACCCCGGCATTCACGCGATCTGCGAAGCGGACCTGCGCCAGTTGCGCCGCCTGATGCCACTGGGGCGTCTGTTCGGTACGCCACCGGCGCGGCTGGAGGCGGTCTACACCGAGCTGCAGCGAGCCATCGGCGAGGAACTGGACTATGCCGCTGAACGCGAAAACCTCGAAGCCTTCCGCGCACACTTCAGCGGCTGGCCCGGCATCGGCATTCCCTTCGCTGCCAGCGAACTCTGTCGGCCCGGCGTGCTGGTGCTGGAGGACCGCCCCGGGCGTTCCATGGCCGAGGTCGAACAGGCGCCCGCCGATGTCCGTCAGCGCCTGGCCGAAAGCCTCTGCCAGTGGCTCGCCGAGCAGGCGTTCGGTCTGCAGCGGCTGCACACCGATCCGCATCCGGGCAACCTGGCCTGGACCGAGCGCGGCGAACTGGTGGTCTACGATTTCGGCAGCGTGCTGCGCCTGGAACCGCGTCTGCTGGCCGGTTACGTACAGATCTTCGAGGCGCTGCGCGGCACTTCCAGCGAGGCGCTCGAGGCGGGCTTCCAGATGCTCGGCGGACGTCAGCCTGGCAGCATGCCGCCGCACGGGCTGTATCGGCGCATCCACCTGATGCTGCACCCGTTGTTGCAACCGGGCGCGCAGTGGGACTTCCGTGAAGCGGCCTTGCATCAGCAACTGTCCGAACTCTTTCCGTTACTGATGTCCGCCCTCGGCAGCCTGCAACCGGCCTCCGGCACCTTGCTGATCAATCGCACCCTTGAAGGTCACTACTGGAACCTTTACCGCCTTGGCGCCCGCCTGCCTATCGCCGACCTGCTCGCCGTGCATATCGAGCACTGGCGAAGCGGTGCCTCGCGCCCCTGAACCGCCGGAGATCGCCATGCCGTTGCAGTCATTTCCCCCAGGATTTCGCGCGCTGGTCATCGGCGCTTCCGGCAGCATCGGCGCGGCGCTGGTCGCTGCCTTGCAGGCCGACCCGCGCTGCGCGACGGTGATCGCGCTCGGTCGTGGGTCCGAACCGGCGCTGGACCTCGCCGATCCGGTCAGCATCGAACGGGCCGCGAACGCGGTGGCGGGGCAGGGGCCATTCCACCTGATCATCAACGCTGCCGGCGTGCTGCACGGCGCGGATTTCATGCCGGAAAAGCGCCTCGCCGATCTCGACCAGGCCCAGCTGCTCGCGACTTTCCAGATCAACACCTTCGGGCCGGCGCTGCTGCTGCGTCACTTCTGCGGGCTGCTGGACCGTCAGCGCGGCGTGCTCGCCATGCTCTCGGCCAAGGTGGGCAGCATCGGCGACAACCGTCTTGGCGGCTGGTACAGCTACCGCGCCTCCAAGGCCGCGCTGAACATGCTGATCAAGACGGCGTCCATCGAGGTGCGCCGCAGCCAGCCCAATGCCGTGCTGCTGGCGTTGCACCCGGGCACGGTGAACTCGGACCTGTCCCGACCCTTCCGTGGCGCCGAAATCGGCCGTCCGCCCGCGGATGCCGCGCAGGATCTGCTCAGGGTCATCGACAGCCTGGGGCCCGAGGCGAGTGGCGGGTTCCACGCGTACAGCGCAGAAGTGCTGCCGTGGTAGGGCCTCTCAGCCAACCGGGGTGGCGATTGCGCGGGCTACGGTTTCGGCCAGCAGTTCCAGGGAGAAGGGTTTGGTCATGAGTTGCATGCCGGGGGCCAGGCAGTCGAGGCGGGTCGCGGCCTGTTCGGCGTAGCCGGTGATCAGCACCACCGGCAGGCCAGGGCGCCGTTGCTGAAGCATTTCGGCGAGCTGGCGGCCGTTGAGCCCCGGCAGGCCGACATTGGTCAGCAGCAGGTCGAGCGAATCGAGCTGTGCGGCGACTTCCAGGGCGCTCTGACTGTCGGCGGCCAGGTGCACACGGTAGCCGAAATCCTCGAGCGCGCTCTGCAGCAGCGGCCGCACGGTGTCGTCGTCCTCGACCAACAGTACCGTGCGCCCGCCCCCTGCACCGGGAACGCGGCTCGTTGCCGCGGCCGATTCTTCCCGCGCGTCGGCAGGCGCCGCTGGCATGTGCAGGGCGACGCGGGTCCCCTTGCCCTGGCAGCTGTCGATGGTGATGAAGCCGCCGCTCTGGCGGACGAAGCCGTAGACCATCGACAAGCCGAGCCCGGTACCTTCGCCGAGGGGCTTGGTCGTGAAGAAAGGCTCGAACACCTTGTCCACCAGGGGCGCTGGAATGCCAATGCCGGTGTCGATGACGCGCACGCACAGGTATTCGCCGGCCTGCACGCCGTGGCGGGTGGCCTGCTCCGCTGGCAATTCCAGGCGCTGCGTCTCGATGCGCAATGTGCCGCCGTCCGGCATGGCATCCCGGGCATTGAACGTCAGGTTGAGCAGGGCGTTTTCCATCTGGCTGGGGTCGACCAGGGCGAGCCCGGCGGCCTCGTCGATGGCCAGCTCGAAGCGGATGGTTTCGCCCAGGCTGCGCTGCAACAGCTCGGCAAGCGAGCGGATCAGCGGATTGACCGCGGTCGGCCGGGTCTGCAAAGGCTGGCGGCGGGAGAAGGCCAGCAGGCGCTGGGTCAGGGAGGCGGCGCGCTGCGCCGAGCCATGTGCCGCATCGAGATACCGCGGCAGGTCGTCATGGCGACCGGTATCCAGGCGCAGGCGAATCAGATCCAGCGCACCGATGATGCCAGTCAGCATGTTGTTGAAGTCGTGTGCGATGCCGCCGGTAAGCTGGCCGACGGCGTCCATCTTCTGAGAGTGGCGCAGTTGTTCCTCTGCCCGGCTGCGCTCCTGGACTTCGACGGTCAGTTGGTCGAGCGCCTGCTGCAGTGCCTGGGTTCGCAGCTCGACCTCCTGCTCGAGCTGCTGATTGAACTCGCGCAGCATCTCCTCGCTGCGCCTCTCGGCATCGACGTCGATGATCACTACCGCCGCGCCCATCGGCTGCTTGGTGTTGTCATAGAGGGGCACGCCGCTCAGGCGCAGCCAGCGTTCGCCGCCGTTTTCGGGGTAGTACCGGTAGTCCTGGTCATTTACCTGCTCGCCGCGCAGGGCACGGGCACCGACGTACTGGCTCGGCGGTATGACCTGCCCGTGGCTGTCCAGGCCTACCCAGCGCCGAGCCCGGTCGGGCGCCGCCGAAGGTATCTTCCGGTTCGGCACGTACTCGTCGTACTTGGGGTTGCTGAGCAGCGTATTGCCGTCGGTATCGATGAAGCAGACCCCGACTGGAAGGTTCTCGATCAGTCGCTCGAAGCGGGCTCGCTCATCGACTTGTGCGGACTTCTGTCGCTGCCGGGCGAGCCGCTCCCGATGCAGCTGTATGCAGGTGGCGAGGCAGCTGAGCAGCGTGGCGGGCCCGACCGATTCTTCGAGTACCACGAAGTCGCTGATCGTCGCCGGCAGGCGGGCCTTGAGCGCGGCATGGGGTTCGGCGTCGCGGCTCAGGAGAATGAACGGGATGGCACTGCCGGGTGGCAGCCTCTCGAGCGCGGCGCTGACCTCATCCAACGGCCCCGCCGCCAGCTCGTCGGCGAGCATCACGACGTCGACCGTTTCGTCGATGCGCTGTGCCAGGCTCGTCTGGTCAGTGCAAAGGCCGACGCTGTAGCCCTCGGCGGCCAGCAGCGCGGCGAGCTCGCGCCGTTTGTCGCTGTCGCGCATGCCGAGAACGATTCGCTTTGCTTCCGCAGTTTCGCCTGCCATCTGTAACGTGCGCCTTGTCTGGTTGGTGGTCCGATCAGGGCTCCCGATCGATCGGACATGGCTCGACGCGGCTGCCGGTGTCGGGCAGTGCGAAAGCAGGTCCGTCCTTGGGCGGACTGCCGACAAGCGAGAGTGTTCCCAGGAGCTGCATGGTCACCCGCTTGAGCACGGCATGGTATCGGTGAACGCCGGTGGGAGATAGGAGCCTGCGCCAAAGGGCCGCTAGACGGCCCGAACGTGTTCTGGACGTCTGCGGGTCTGTCGATCCGGTGCAGCGTGCCACGCGCGACCACGTCGAATTGGCTGCGGACTCGCCTGTCTGCTACAACGCACGTCAGCCCGGCGACCCGCGGCATCTGGCCGGTCAGATGGGCTACGAGACGACAGGAGCGCTTCCGATGATCGATCTGCCGCTGATGCTTGCCTTTATCGCAGCCGCGTCCCTGCTGACCGTCACGCCGGGTGTGGACACGGCCATCGTGCTGCGGACGGCCACGCTGGAAGGGCGGCGGCAGGCGGTATTGGCCGCGGCGGGTATCTGTCTGGGTTGCCTGGCATGGGGGGTGGCGGTCTCGCTCGGGCTCGGCGCGCTGCTGCAGGCCTCGGAACTTGGCTATACCCTGGTCAAGTTCGCTGGCGCCGCCTACCTGATCTGGCTCGGCTCGCATCTGCTGTTCAAACCTCGCGCCTCGTTCGACGCGGGCACGCTCGAGGCGCCTTCTGCAGCGAGGGGTCAGGCCTTCTGGCGCGGCCTGCTGACCAACCTGCTCAACCCCAAGGTGGGCGTGTTCTACGTCACCTTCCTGCCCCAGTTCGTCCCGCTCGGCGCGGATGTGGCCGCCTATTCGTTCTTCCTGGCCGGCCTGCATGTACTGCTGACCCTGGCCTGGTTCGCCATCCTGATCGCGGCAACGATCCCGCTCGGCAGACTGCTGCGCCGTCCCGCGCTGACCCGGGCGCTGGACCGGCTGACCGGTGGAGTGCTGGTGGGGTTCGGGGTGAGGCTGGCGGCTTCGAGCGGACCGTAGGGAGCGCGAAAAGCTCCGCTTCCGCGCTCTGGGGCTGGAGAACGGTTTAGGAAACGCAACGTCACGCTGCACAGCGCCATCGAACTGGTGCGTCTAGGAAGAACGCTGCTAGGTGGCACGCCTTTGCTTTCGTTGATCAGGCTTGGGTGGCGGCCTGGACCAGGGAACCAGGCATGTAGAACGAAAGTCTTACAGCCCATGCGCCGGCGCCTCGAGGCCAATTCCGAGCGTCGGTACGGAGCTGCCTTTCGCGAGTACATGGAGGTGAATCGTGAACCAGACCAGTTGCCCGGCTCCCAACGGTGCAGCCTCGAATATCGCCACAGGTCGATCCCATCGATTGGGTGCGCGGTGCCACACGGCATCGTGGTCCAGTCGTTTCTACGCTGGAAGTTGGCCATTTCCCTTGAATCACTGTTCCGCGATTTGTTCGTCGGGATGAATCGCCCATGCTCGCTAGACGCCGACTCGCTTAAGGATATGGCTAATGAAGATTTTAATTACAGGAAGTAAAGGTCAGGTCGGGCGCAGTTTGGTCGAGGAAGGGGCCAAAAGGGGATTGCACGTAATAGGTCTCGGTAGAGCGGAACTTGATGTCAGTTGTCCTCGATCCGTTGCGAATGCAGTGAAATCGGCGAATCCGGACCTGATCATCAACGCCGCCGCGTACACCGCCGTAGATGCCGCGGAGGAACAGGTCGAGGCGGCATATCGCATTAACCGAGACGGTGCCCTTCAGTTGGCCAAGGAAGCGCAGCGCCACGGTATTCCACTCTTTCATCTTTCGACAGACTACGTCTTCGACGGAGTACTGGCGCGACCCTATGTCGAGAGCGATCAAACGAACCCTATTAGCGTTTATGGTGCAAGCAAACGGGCCGGGGAGCTCCAGGTTCAGCAGTTTGAAAAGCACTTGATCTTAAGAACCAGCTGGGTGTTCGGCAGGCATGGAAGCAACTTCGTGAAAACGATGCTGCGCCTGGCAGGTGAAACGGAATTACGCGTCGTCGATGATCAAGTTGGCTGTCCGACCAGTGCGGATCGGATAGCGTCGGTTTTGCTCGACCTCGCATTGCGTTATCAGGCAGACGGCAAGCTTCCGTGGGGGCTTTATCACTACAGCAGCCAGCCTGCTTGCTCATGGTTCGAATTTGCCCAAGCCATTTTTGAGCAAGCGGTCCGCGCGGGGATCGTCCGGCACCCACCTCGATTGACGCCTATCGCTACCGAAGCCTATCCAACCCCAGCGAAACGTCCGGCTTGGTCCGTGCTGGATTGCAGTCGTTTTACGGAGGCTTTCGGCATCCCCCCTGCGCTGTGGTCCGTGGATCTGGAGGCAGTCATCGACGCTTTGAAAAGCCCGTGTGGCCTGTTCGATGAGGCAGTTTCGGCATAGTGAGTGACCGCTCAGATCGCGCCGCTGAACGGTCATGATTTCCTGAAACTTTTTCTTACACGTTCAAGTCGGACTCATAAGGAGCTCATGGGGGACGGGTAATGCCGTCGCCGGGCGAGCATCCGCTGATGGACCGAGGATGCCGCGACACCTGATGGATGCTGGTGCCGCGACCGAAGTGCACGGACCCTTGGCGATGATCCGCCTCCGCCGAATGGCGGCCTGAGCAGCGATGCACGAACGCTGAGCAGGGAGTAGGGACGATGCTTTTCAATTCAATGGAATTCATTGCCGGTTTTCTTCCGGTGGTGCTGCTCGGATTCTTCTTGCTGACCGGATCGGGCCGACAACGGTTGGCGGTGATCTGGCTAACGGTCGTCTCGCTGGTGTTCTACGGCTGGTGGAATCCGGTCTACGTCCCGCTGCTGGTCGGCAGCATGCTGTTCAACTACCTCCTCGGCGGCTACCTGCGCCGGCACCCGTCGCGCCGTATCCTGGCATTGGCAGTGGCTGCCAATGCGCTGCTGCTTGTCTATTACAAGTACACCGGCTTTCTCTTCAGCACCCTGGACGCCGCGCTGGAACTGGGCTGGCGCGTCGAGGACATCATCCTGCCGCTGGCCATTTCGTTCTTCACCTTCCAGCAGATTGCCTACCTGGTCGACGCCCATGATGGCGTAGTGGAAGAACACGACTTCGCCAACTATTGCCTATTCATCAGCTTCTTCCCGCAGCTGATCGCCGGACCGATCACCCACCACGGTGAGATGCTTGCGCAGTTCAACGACCGCGACAGCTTCCGCGCGCGCATCGACAACCTGTCGCTGGGCGCCACGGTGTTTTTGCTCGGCCTGTTCAAGAAGGTGGTGATCGCCGATACCCTCGCGCTGAAAGCCACGCCGGTCTTCAGCCTGGCCGCCGACGGCACCGTCCCGGCGTTCTACGACGCATGGACCGGCGCGCTGACCTACACGCTGCAGATCTATTTCGACTTCTCTGGCTACAGCGACATGGCCATCGGGCTTGCGCTGCTGTTCGGCATCAGCCTGCCGGCCAACTTCAACAGCCCGTTCAAGGCGCGCAACGTCATCGACTACTGGTCGCGCTGGCATATGACGCTGACGCGCTTTCTCACCGCCTACCTCTACAACCCCATTGTGCTGCGCGTGACCCGTGCCCGTATGGCAGCCGGCAAGCCGCAGCCGCGCCGCGGCAAGATGACACTTGGCACCTTCCTCGCGCTGGTCGCCTATCCGACAGTATTCACCATGTTCATCTCCGGCATCTGGCACGGCGCCGGCTGGCAATTCGTGGTGTTCGGCCTGCTACATGGCTTCTACCTGGTGGTCGCCCATGGCTGGCGCGCCTGGAAAGTACGCCAGGGCTGGAAGCTGGACAGCGAGGTCTGGTGGCATCAGGCGCTGGCCGTGCTGGTGACCTTCCAGTGCGTGGTGGTGGCGATGGTGTTCTTCCGCGCCGCCGACGTGCCGGCCGCGCTGGCGGTCCTCCAAGGCATGCTCGGTTTGAGCCCGGACAGCGTGCACATGGACCGATCGGACTTCGCCTATATCGCCGCGCTGCTGGCGTTCGTCTGGGGCATGCCCAACGTGCAGCAGTGGATGGGCCACTTCCGCACAGCACTCAACTATCAGGCCCAGCTTCATTGGACTGAACGGCTGCTGCCAGTCAGCGCCTGGCGTCCATCGGCAATCCACGGCATGGCGGTAGGTGTGCTCGGTTTCTTCGCCCTGGCGATCGCCTTTTCCATGGCGCCGACCGAATTTCTCTACTTCCAGTTCTGACCACGACAAGGAGTCCCGGCATGCAACAACTCTCCTGGCTACCGCCGCACCCTGACCTGGCCAGCGCAATCGGCCAGGCCAAGCGCATCGACGACCCACTGCAGCGGCTAAACGAAGCCGCTCGGCTGGCGGCATACCAGCGTGACTTCACGCTGACCGCACGGCTGGACAAGCTGGCCACCGCCGGCATCGAGCAGCATGCAGCGGCGGCACGACTGACGCCGCTGCGCGTGGCGCTGCTCGCCTCGCATACGGTGGACCACCTGCTGCCGACCATTCGCATGGCCGGCCTGCAGCGGCGCCTGGCGCTGTCGCTGCACGTTGCGCCTTACGGCATGTACCGCCAGGCGCTGCTGGCCGATGACCCGGCGCTGAACGCCTTCTCCCCCCAACTGCTGGTACTGGCGCTGGACGCCCATGACGCGCCGCTGCAACTGCCCTTGCACGCAGGCCAGGCGGAGGTGGATGCCGCCGTCGCAGAGCGCGTCGACGAGCTGCGCCTCCTTTGGCGCCGGGCCCGCGAGCGCTACGCCGCGCAGGTGGTGCAGCAAACCCTGGTGCCGGTCGCGCCGCCATTGTTCGGCTCTTACGAAGCACTGGTGCCGGCTTCGCCGCGGGCAGTCATCGAACGCTTGAATGCGGCTATCCGCGGCGCTGCCCGCGAGGATGGCGTGCTGCTGCTCGATTTGGCGTGGCACGCAGCCGCTTATGGCGACGGCCTGGCCGACCCGGTGCGCTGGTACCAGGCCAAGCAGCTGGTCAGCCCGGCCTTGGCCCCGCTTTACGGCGATCATCTGGCACGGATAGCGGCCGCCACTGCGGGGCTGTCGCACAAGTGCCTCGTGCTCGATCTGGACAACACCCTGTGGGGCGGTGTGATCGGTGATGACGGTATCGACGGTATCCAGCTCGGCCAGGGCAGCCCCAGCGGCGAGGCGTTTCTCGCCTTTCAGCGTTATGCCGCGCAACTGGCGCGCCGCGGGGTGATTCTCGCGGTATGCAGCAAGAACGACCTGCACATCGCCGAGGCGGCGTTCGCGCATCCGGAGATGGCATTGAAGCGCAGCGATGTCGCAGCTTTCGTCGCCAACTGGGAAGACAAGGCCGGCAACCTGCGGCGCATCGCGAGCATGCTGGATATCGGCCTGGACAGCCTGGTATTCGTCGACGACAACCCCGCCGAACGCGACATCGTGCGCCGCGAGCTGCCGGAAGTCGCTGTGCCGGAACTGCCCGACGACGTTGCCGATTACCCCGCGCGGATAGCCGCCGCGGGCTATTTCGAAGCTGTGTCCTTTACCTCCGACGACGCCGAGCGTGGCCGCAGCTATGCGCTTAATGCCGAACGCAAGGCCGCGCAGAGCCAGGCCACGGACATGGACGGCTACCTGCGCGGGTTGCAGATGGTGCTGCGCGTCAGCCGCATCGGCAGTGCAGAGCTGGCCCGCGCCACGCAGCTGATCAACAAGACCAACCAGTTCAATCTCACCACCCGCCGTTATACCGAAGCCGAAGTCGAGCGCATGGCCAGCGATCGGCAAGCCATTGCGCTGGCCCTGCGGCTGGAGGACAAGTTCGGCGATAGCGGCCTGATCAGCGTGGTGCTGGCGCGACCGGATGCAGCCATCGAGGCTGACGAACTGCTGATCGACAGCTGGCTGATGAGCTGTCGCGTGCTGGGCCGCCAAGTCGAGTCGGCGGTGCTGGACGTGCTGGCCGATGCAGCCGCGGCTGCCGGCTGGCGTGCCCTGGTTGGCGAATACCGCCCCACCGAACGCAACGGCATGGTCGCCGAGCACTATCCGCGACTGGGCTTCGAGCAGCGCTCAGCCCCCGATAACGCAACCCCCGATGCCAGTTTCTGGCGCTGCGAGCTGGCGTCACGCCTATCCATAAACCACCACATCCAGGTGCAAGCATGAACGAAAAGGAAATTCTCCAGGCGCTGACCCAGGTTTTTCACGACGTGTTCGACGATGACGACATCGTCCTCACGGCCGAAACCACGGCCGACGACATCGATGGCTGGGACAGCCAGGCCCATGTCCTGCTGATCGTGGCCGCCGAGCAACGCTTCGGCATCAAGTTCCGCACTGCTGAGCTGGAGTCGCTGAAGAACGTCGGCCATTTCGTGCAACTGATCCAGAGCAAGCTCGGGGGGCGTTGAGCCATGAGCGCAACTGTCGATAGCGGCCGGGGCGGCGCCGCCCGGACCGGAGCTGAACGGCAACAGGTGCGAGCCAGCTATCTGCTGGGGGTGTTCGCTGGGCTGTTCGCAATGCTCGGCGCCTTTGCCGCACTGCTCGCATGGCTGCACCACAGTGACAACCTGCCACCGCCGGCTTTCTCCAACAGCCTGTGCGTGGATGAAAAGCTGCGTTTCCTCCGGCACAACCCGATCGATCAGCCCAACCTGCTGGTCATCGGTTCATCAGTCGCCTGGCGTCATGTCGACGGTGACGTGCTCAGGTCGAGCGCCCCGGAGCTGCGTCCGTTCAACGGCGCCTTCTGTGGCCTGCATGCAAACCAGTCTGCCTATGTCGCCGACTGGTTGCTGGATCGCCAACCGAGCATTCGTCAGGTGGTGATGATCGTCGACCTGCTGGACTTCGCCGGCTGCTGGAAGGTGCCGGACGCGGTCTTCGACCGGGAAGATGCCGACCACTATGTCTATCAGCAGGCCTCGCGCTGGGGCTATTACATGCGCTATTTCTCGCCGCGTTCGCTGTTGCGCAACGCCCGGACAATCAAGGCTCAACGCGCCAACGAGATCGAATGGGACCCGCTGGTATTCACGCGACACGGCGACGGACCATTGGAGCCGCGCGCCGATCGAGGCCTTTTCTATGGCGAGCCCGACCCGCTGGACAATAGCTGCTTCGCAGCGCTTGGACGGCTGTCCGAACGGCTTCGACAGGAGCAGCGGCAGCTGCTGGTGGTGTCCACGCCGCTGCATCCGCAGTGGAAGGTCAAGTACGATGCCGACGGCCACTTCCTCGCCCGTTTCGATACCAAACTGAGCGCGGCCATTGGCGGACACGGTGGCGCAAAGTACTGGAATGCCGATCGAGAGTGGGTAGCGCCGCCCGGTGCGTTCGTCGATGCGATTCACCTTCGCTGGTCCGCCGTTCATGACTTTTCCGAGGCATTGGCCGACCAGCTGCGCGAAGCCGAACAGGCACGGCTTGGCGAGTCGGTACTGGCTGGCAGCGGCGTGTACGGTGCGCCCTGAGCAAACCTCGGCAAACGTCGCGAGGTCGGAGATGAGTAACGGAACGAGTCCGGCCAGTTGCTCGTCCTGCCGTATGTGGCACGGAGCCGCCGGTCGTCAGGTCGCATCGGGCGTGCGTGCTGTGGTATGGTCCGCGCCCTTTGCAATTCCGACCGACGTACCGACCGTATGAACGTTCCGACCCGCTCTGCCTGGCTGCCTACGCCGCCATAGCGAAACGCCCCACCATTCGATTCGGCCCATCGCGGCTGACTCGCCTCGCTGCTGCAGCGATCCGACCGCGCCCGTGCGGCCGTCAGTCATGCCTATATCTCGAACACGACGCGTTCTGAACGCCACTTTGCATGGTGCGGTTGCGTCCCTTGCCTCGGATTTACCAATGTTGCAATCGATCAAACACAACTGGCTCTCAAATATCCGTGGTGACGTGCTGTCTGGTCTCGTCGTTGCGTTGGCCCTGATTCCGGAAGCCATTGCCTTCTCCATCATCGCAGGCGTGGACCCGAAGGTCGGGCTGTACGCGTCCTTCTGCATCGCCGTGGTAATAGCCTTTGTCGGCGGCCGCCCAGGCATGATTTCAGCAGCCACCGGGGCGATGGCCCTGCTGATGGTCACGCTGGTAAAGAACCACGGTCTGGAATACCTCCTGGCCGCCACGCTGTTGTGCGGGGTGCTGCAGATCATCGCCGGCTACCTGCGGCTCGGCTCGCTGATGCGCTTCGTCTCGCGCTCGGTGGTGACCGGCTTCGTCAATGCGCTGGCGATCCTTATCTTCATGGCCCAGCTACCGGAGCTGACGAACGTCACCTGGCACGTTTACGCCATGACGGCCGCGGGCCTGGCCATCATCTACCTGTTCCCGTACGTGCCAAAGCTCGGAAAGGTCATTCCGTCGCCGCTGGTGTGCATCCTCAGCATGACGGCGGTAGCCATGTACTTCGGCCTGGACATCCGCACCGTCGCCGACATGGGCGAGCTGCCCGATACGCTGCCGGTTTTCCTCTGGCCGGACGTGCCGCTCAACCTTGAAACGCTGGCCATCATCTTCCCTTACTCAGCGGCGCTGGCCGTGGTCGGCCTGCTGGAGTCGCTGATGACCGCGACCATCGTCGATGACCTGACCGATACCACCAGCGACAAGAATCGCGAGTGCAAGGGGCAAGGCGTCGCCAACATCGCAGCGGGCATGCTGGGCGGCATGGCTGGCTGCGCCATGATCGGACAGTCGGTGATCAACGTGAAGTCGGGTGGGCGCACGCGTCTGTCCACGCTGGTCGCCGGTGTTGTGCTGCTGTTGCTGGTTGTCTTCCTGAGCGATTGGGTCGGGCAGATCCCCATGGCCGCGCTGGTGGCGGTGATGATCATGGTATCCATCGGCACCTTCAGCTGGGACTCGGTGCGCAACCTGCGTCGGTATCCGCTGTCGACCAATATCGTGATGGTCGCCACGGTGGTCGTGGTTGTGTTCACTCATAACCTGGCCTATGGCGTTCTGGTTGGCGTGTTACTGGCCGCGTTGTTTTTCGCCAACAAGGTTGGCCACTACCTCTCGGTGAGTTCCGAATTGAATGAAGCGGCGGATCACCGTACGTATACCGTTGCCGGCCAGGTGTTCTTCAGTTCGGCGGACAAATTCATCAACGCGTTCGATTTCAAGGAGGCGATCGCCAAGGTCACGATCGACTTGCGCCGCGCGCATTTCTGGGACATCACCGCGGTCGCTGCACTGGACAAAGTGGTGATCAAGCTGCGCCGGGAAGGCACCGAAGTGGACGTGCTGGGTCTTAACGAAGCCAGCGCCACCATCGTCGACAGATTCGGCGTGCACGACAAACCCCACAGCGCCGACGAGTTGATAGGTCACTGAGCCGAGCCGGCACCGCTGCGGGAATACCGGTGCCGGCTATTAGGCAGCCACCGTGACCTGCGGCAGATGGTGGAGAGCGGGGCGTTTCGCGAGGACCTGTTCTACCGGCTGAATGGCGCGTCGCTGAAGCTGCCGCCGTTACGTGAGCGGGCGGACAAGGCGTTCCTGATCGACCGCGTCTTTGCCGAGTTGGCCGAGGGGCGACCGGGCAATCCGCACCTGCGTGGCGATGCGATCAGCGCGCTGCTGGCGTATCCCTGGCCGGGCAACATTCGCGAGCTGCGCAACGTGCTGCAGTACGCGCTGGCGACCTGCGAGGGGGACGAGATCACCGTGCAGGATCTGCCGGATGAATGCCTGCCGCGCATTCTCGCCCGCAGCCGGCAAGCCGAGTCGGAGCCGGAACCCGAGTCGGCCGCGGCCTTGCGCGAGACGATGCGTCGCCATCGCTGGAACGTCAGTGCCGCGGCGCGCGAACTCGGCGTGTCACGGCCGACGATGTACTGCCGCATGCGCCTGCTGGGGATCGAGGCGCCGATCTGACGTGAGTCAGCGCGCCGCGGGCTCGGTGCCCGGTTGGCCCGCCACCTCGATATCGAAGGCGATGCTCCAGTTCTGCAACGGGTAGGGCTGGTGCACCAGGGCCTTGATGTTCGCTTCGGCGGGCATCAGGTCCTTGAGGTATTCGTAGGTCGCATCGGCACGCATGGGATCGCTGTCGCGTAGCTGGCCGGCGCCGCCCACCTGGTAGCCGGCATAGCTGACGCGTGGTTGGCCGCTGAGTTCGCGATCGGCGCGCAGGCGGACGATGGTGTCGGCCACGATCTCCACGGCAGCGATGGGCACCTCGCCCTGGTCGTCCTGCAGCATGAAGCCCTTGTTCTTCACGTCGCGGGCCTCGTGGCCGATGTAAGGCTGGTCGAACGCCAGCGGCGGGTGCGGCACGTGGAAGTCGATCAGTACGTCGCGGCCGTCCAGTGTGGCCTGACGGGGCGACAGGGGCACCCATTCCTTACGCTCGATGACGACGTGGTGATAGACCTTGCCGAGCATCTGGCCGAACCAGCGGTAACCGTTGGCCGACAGGTGCACGCCCTTGTCGGTGTAGGGGTAGACCGGCCCGACCAGGTACCAGCCGGGCTCTTCCTGAGCCAGTTCCCATTGCGCCATGCCGACCGCGAGCGAACCGTCCTTGACCGAGGATTTGGCGTCGGTCTGGTAGCTGAAGAAGGCCGGCATCTTTTCCTGCCCGGCGATGGCCTTGGCGGTGTCGGCATAGAGGTCGTCGCGCAGCTGGCGCAGCTTGGCCTTGTAGTACGCCTGATCGTTCTTGCCGCCATTGGTATGGGAATAGTCGTACTCGCCCTGCAGCCAGAAGAATGCGCTGATGCTGTAACTGGCCTGTTGCGCGTCGGCCAGCGCCTTGGCCTGATCGACGGCCTGGGTCACGCGCAGGTATTCGTTGGTGCCGCCGGTTTTCGAGAGCTGGGCGATGGAGCGACCCGAGGTCGAGGCGTTGCTGGCGACGAACAGGTGTTCCGGATCGGTGTCGCGGCCGAGGTGATGCAGATAGAGCCGACGTGCCATGTTCAGCGCGCCGACTTCCACCGATTCGCCTTCCTCCTGCGCCTGCGGCGCGAGCTTGCCGACCTTCTCTGCATCGAGCACCACGGCCGCGTTGCTCTTCTGCTGCACCACGGCACGCAGCGGGGTGAAGGCTGCTTCGCCCACCGGCTTGAACGCCGCGCCGCTGAACGCCGCCGAGCGTGGCGACTGACCGAGCATGAGGTTGTCGTAGCGTGGCGCGACGGACAGCGCCGGCCAGCCCTCGGCGGCGGAGGCCAGCGACTGCCCGTAGGTGATGATGTGGTTGTACTTGCTCTGCAGCGGCTGGGTCAGCTCGTTGGGCTTGGCCATGAGCTCGGCGGTCACCCGCTTGTTCTCGGCATCTCGCTCGGCGAGCTGACTCTCGGTGACTTCGGCGAAGCAGGGTGCGGTGATGCTCATCAGCGCCGCGGCAATGGCCAGGCGCAGGGCTGTGGAATGGCGGAGGCGTTGGAGCTCGGGCATGGGCGGTTCCGGGGCGGCACTGGATCGTCTGCTGAGGCTGCGTCGGGCGAGCCGTAGCAGGGTGGACGCGCTTTCGACGATGGCAATCGAGGTAAGTTCGTGGCGGTCATGCCGATGCAGGATTGGCTATGCTGTCCGCCATTCCCGGGGCGGCTTCGATGACTCGAACGATGCCGATGCTGGCCGCTGCCCTGGCAGGTCAACCCGTAGCGGAGAAGTGTTCATGAGCCACAAAGCCATATTCGTACAGCCCGGCGGCGGTTATGAGCGGGTCATCGTCGGCACCAGCGAGGCCGCCCGGCCCGAGGCCGGCGAGATCACCGTGCGGCTGCGCGCCAACTCGTTGAACTACCACGACTTCGCGGTGGTGAGCGGCATGTGGGGACCCAGCGAGCCGCGCATTCCCATGGCCGATGGCGCCGGTGAAGTGGTGGCGGTGGGTTCGGGCGTGACTGAATTCGTCGTTGGTGACGCGGTGGTCAGCACCTTCTTCCCCGACTGGCTGGCCGGCGAGCCGCTGGTGGAAGGCTTCGCCACGGTGCCGGGCGACGGTGTCGATGGCTATGCCCGCGAAATGGTCACCGCCCGCGCCACCTCATTCACCCATGCGCCCAAGGGCTACAGCCATGCCGAGGCGTCGACCCTGACCACCGCCGGCCTCACTGCCTGGCGTGCGCTGATGGCCGACGGCAAGCTCAAGCCCGGCGACAGCGTGTTGATCCAGGGTACCGGCGGCGTATCGATCTTCGCCCTGCAGTTCGCCAAGATGGCCGGCGCCACGGTCATCGCCACCTCGTCCAGCGACGCCAAGCTGGAGCGCCTGCGGGAGATGGGCGCCGACCACCTGATCAACTACCGAACGACACCCGCCTGGGGCGAGACGGTGCGCGAGCTGACCGATGGCCGCGGCGTGGACCATGTGATCGAGGTCGGCGGGCCGGCGACGCTGGCGCAGTCGATGGTTGCGGCGCGCATCGGCGGGCATATCTCGGTGATCGGCATTCTTACCGGCATTGCCGGCGAGCTGCAGCTGGTGCCGGCACTGGTGCGTCAGTTGCGCTTGCAGGGCGTGCTGGTGGGCAGCCGCACACAGCAGCAGGAAATGATCCGTGCCATCGATGCCAATGGCATCCGTCCGGTGATCGACAAGCGGTTTGCGCTGGACGAGATCGTCGAGGCGTTCCGTTACCAGGAGAGCAACCAGCACTTCGGCAAGATCTGCCTGGAGTTCTGACGCCGCTGCCGTGCGGCGGCCAAGCGGTACGGCGGCATCACGGTCGTCTATGTTGGATAAGTGCCCGCTCCGAGCGATGTCGGGGCGGCGCGATCACGACAATAAGGATGACTACGATGCGCTTGCTACACATCACCCAGTTCACTCTGGCGGCAATCGTCGCGACGAGCTCCGTGGCCTACGGTGCGCTTCTGGAAGGCGGGGCGGTTGCCGCTCCCGATGAATACAGCGCCAAGGTGGCCGCCCAGGTCCTGAAGAACGGCGGCAACGCGGTGGACGCGGCGGTAGCGACCGCCTTTACCCTGGCCGTCACCTATCCCGAGGCGGGCAATATCGGCGGCGGCGGTTTCATGACCCTGTACATGGACGGCAAGCCGTATTTCCTGGACTACCGGGAAGTCGCGCCGAAGGCCGCCAGCAAGACCATGTTTCTGGATGATCAGGGCGAGGTGATCGAGAACCTCAGCCTGGTGGGCGCCCGGGCAGCCGGCGTGCCTGGCACGGTGTTGGGTATGTGGGAAGCCCACCAGCGCTTCGGCAAGTTGCCCTGGAGTGAACTCATCACCCCGGCAGTCGGTTATGCCCGTGAAGGCTTCACGGTGGCCGACCAGCAGTTCCAGTATCGGGAGGACGCCATCGGCCTGTTCAACGGTACGACCAACTTCGAGGACTACTTCGGCAGCATGCGTCCGGGTGCGACCTTCCGCCAGGCGGAGCTGGCCGAGACCTTGGAGCGCATCGCCGACGAGGGCCCGGACGACTTCTACAAAGGCAAGACCGCCGCATTGCTGGTCGCGCAGATGGAGCGCGATGGCGGGCTGATCACCCAGCAAGACCTGGCCGACTATCGCGTCAAATGGCGTGAGCCGATGCGCATCGACTGGCGTGGCAACAGCCTGTACACCGCGCCGCTGCCCAGCTCCGGCGGCATCGCCCTGGCCCAGCTGATCGGCATCAAGGAGCGCCGTGCCGCCGACTTCGAGGGTGTCGAGCTGAACTCGGCGCGCTACATCCATCTGCTGGCGGAGATCGAGAAGCGCGTCTTTGCCGATCGCGCGGACTACCTGGGCGATCCGGACTTTTCCGATGTACCGGTGAAGCGGCTGACCTCGCCTGAATACCTCGCGCAGCGCGCCGCCGAGATCAACCCCACGGCCATCTCTGCAACGGAGAAGGTACGACCGGGCCTGGAAAGCCGTCAGACCACGCACTTCTCCATCGTCGATGCCGATGGCAACGCGGTGAGCAACACCTACACCCTCAACCTGGACTACGGCAGCGGCGTGGTGGTCAAGGGTGCCGGCTTCTTGCTCAACGACGAAATGGACGACTTCAGTGCCAAGCCGGGTGTGGCCAATGCCTTCGGCGTGGTCGGCAGCGACGCCAACGCCATCGAACCCGGCAAGCGCATGCTGTCGTCCATGAGCCCGAGCATCGTCACCCGCGACGGCAAGGTCAGCCTGGTGCTGGGTACACCCGGCGGCTCGCGCATCTTCACCTCGATCTTCCAGGTGCTGAACAACGTTTACGACTTCGGCCTGCCGCTGGAAAAAGCCGTGGCCGCGCAGCGGGTGCACCACCAGCTGTTGCCCAAGGACACGATCTACTACGACGCCCATGCGCCGCTGACCGGAGAGGTGGCGCAAGCGCTGGAAACCATGGGCTATACGCTGGAAGATCAGGGCTGGTTGATGGGTGACATCCAGGCGATTCGCGTCGATGGCAGACGTCTGCAGACGGGGTCTGACCCGCGTGGGCGCGGCGTAGGAATGGTCGTCAGGCCCTGACAGGCGAGGCAGCCGCGGAGGAGGGATCGCAGCCGCGTTTTGACACGTGATGCGCCGCATGGGGCCGCGGCGCATCGACGTTCAGCATTTCCAACCACCTATCTATCCCGTCATGCAGTGTCAGACGGCCAACGCGGCATAGCGCTTGTCCCGCTCACCCTTAGGAAATACCAAAAAGGCTCGGCTCGAGTCGGCTGCCCCGATCCTTCCAGTCGGTGCCTGCAACCGCTCTAGCTATTCGTTTTGAACGTCATTCGGCGTCTGGCTGTCCGAGTTTTGGACAAGGGTTCCGTGGGCATGGCGCTTTATTTTGTTGCGAAGTTTTTGCAGCTACGTGCGCATCCCGGGGCAGTCCAATTCGGCACGGCGGGTCAGCATGCGCCGCAGGGCAATCGATCAGGACCGTCTTTCCGATGCTCGGGAGCAGTGCATTCGATGACTAGCTTTCGTGTTGAGCTTCCCGAACCGCATGACCCCGATCCATTGGTTCATAAGGAGTCGAAATGCCTACAAATCCCCCCAACGGATTGACCCGGCGCAAGCTGCTGACCGCATCGGCCGCCACGGTGGCGGCCGGCGTTGCCGCGACCGCAAAAGCCGTCACCATTAATGGCGTACCGCAGTGGCTGCCCTTCGACCATAACGGTCCGCTGCACTACGAGGCCAAGGGCTGGCAGTTTTTCACGCTCGAGGAGGCCCGCGAGGTGGAGGCGATCGTCGAGCGCCTGATCCCTGCCGACGACCTTTCGGCCAGTGGCAAGGAGGCGGGATGCGCGGTGTTCATCGACCGCCAGCTGGCCAGCCACTATGGCCGCTATGAGCGGCTCTATCAGCATGGTCCGTTTGTGCCTGGCGTCGAACCGCCCTCGGACTTGGTGCCTGCCGAGCGCTACCGGGTCGGTATCGAACAGCTGGGCAGGCATTGCCAGGCGACGTTCGGCAAGCGTTTCAGCGAGCTGGAAGGTGACCAGCGCGATGAGGTGCTCAGGAAGATGGAGAGTGGCGATATCGCCTTCGAAGGCATCGAGTCGGAGGTGTTCTTCGAACAGATTCTGCAAAACGCCATGGAGGGGTTCTTCGCCGACCCAATCTACGGCGGCAATCGCGACATGGTCAGCTGGAAGATGCTCGGCTTCCCCGGTGCCCGTTACGACTATCGCCCCTACATCGACCGGCATAACGAGAAGCTGGATCTGATACCGCTGTCGATCATTGGCAGCTCCTCCTGGAGTCGTAAAGGATGAGCAATATGACCAGGAAACTGCCTGCGACCGACGTCGTTGTGGTAGGGCTCGGCTGGGCTGGGTCGATCATCGCCAAAGAACTCGCCGATGAGGGCCTGACGGTCATGGGGTTCGAGCGGGGTGCCTGGCGTGATACCGCAAGCGACTTCAATATCGCGTCGGTGACCGACGAGCTGCGCTACGTGATTCGCCAGGAGCTGATGCTGCGCACCCGCCAGAACACCTGCACGATGCGCAACAAGCCAAGCGAAACCGCACTGCCGATGCGCACTTGGGGCTCTTTCCATCCCGGCAACGGCACCGGTGGGGCGGGTAACCACTGGGCCGGCATCACCTTTCGCTTTCAACCGGAGGAGTTTCGCCTCAGGAGCCATCTGGTCGAGCGTTACGGCGAAGCGTCCATCGAAGGGCTGGCCCTGCAGGACTGGGGCACTACCTGGGAAGAGATGGAGCCGCACTACGATGCCTTCGAGCGTGTGGCCGGGGTGTCCGGCAAGGCCGGCAACATCGGAGGCAAGGTCGTCGACGGTGGCAATCCGTTCGAGGGCGCGCGGTCCAGGGAGTACCCCAACCCGCCGACCAAGCAGACCTTCGCGCCCGTACTGTTCGCCGATGCCGCACGTGACATGGGCTACACGCCGTTCCCGGTGCCATCGGCGTTGGCTTCGCAGGCCTATACCAACCAGTACGGCGTGACGATGGGACCATGCACCTTCTGCGGGTTCTGCACCAACTACGGCTGCGCCAACTATTCCAAGGCAAGTGCCATCGTCAACGTGCTGCCATCGCTGGCACGCATGCCCAATTTCACCGCCAAGACCCATTGCGAAGTGCTCGAGGTAACGAAGGACAGCACCGGCAAGCGCGCCACCGGCATCGTCTATGTAGATGCCAACGGCGACCGATGGGAACAGCCGGCGGATATCGTCGTGGTCGCCGCGTTCACCTTCGAAAACGTACGCTTGATGCTGCTCTCCGGCATCGGCCAGCCCTACGACCCGCTGAGCAACACCGGTACCACCGGGCGCAACTACGCCTACCAGACGGCCAACAGCGTGCAGCTGTTCTTCGATGACAAGAACTTCAACCCTTTCATCGGTGGCGGCGCCATCGGCATGGGCATCGATGACTTCAACAACGACAACTTCGACCATTCCGGGCTGGGCTTCGTCGGCGGCGGCAGCACGCGGGTGACGCCCATTGGCGCAGCGCCCATCAACTCCCGCCCGGTACCGCCTGGCACGCCCAAGTGGGGCTCGGAGTGGAAGAAGGCGACGGTGCAGTACTACGCCAACAGCATGTCCATCGGTTGCGAAGCGAGCAACTACAGCACCCGCAACAACTACCTGTCGCTGGACCCGAGCTACACCGATCCGCACGGCCGACCACTGCTACGGATTACCTTCAACTTCACCGACAACGACCTGCGCATGGCGCAGTATGTCACCGACAAGACGGCCGAGATCGCCAGGGCGCTGAACCCGAAATTGATGTTTGCCAGCCCGCGCAAAGGCCCTTGGTCCAATACGTCCTATCAGTCCTCGCACGTGGTAGGTGGTTTCGTCATGGGGGCTGATCCTTCAACCAGTTCGGTAAACAAGCACCTGCAGGTCTGGAATGTACCGAACCTGTTCGTGGTCGGCGCATCGGCCTTCCCGCAGAACCCCGGCTACAACCCAACGGGTACCGTTGGCGCACTGGCATTCAAGGCAGCACACGCGATCCGGACCTACTACCTCAAACGTCCTGGGGAGATGATCAGCGTATGAAGCCTCACCTGAACACCGGCCTTGCGTTGCTCGCCGCGATGAGCGCCAGCGCCCATGCCGTCACCGCGCCGGACGGCTACGAACTGGTGGAAAAAGGTCGCTACATCGCCACGCTCGGCGATTGCACTGCCTGTCACACGTCGCCGGGCAAGCCGCTTTTTTCCGGAGGCGTGGCCATCGAGACGCCATTCGGCGAACTGCTGGGCGCCAACATCACCCCAGATCCGGCAACCGGTATCGGCCGCTGGACCTTCGAAGACTTCCAGAACACCATGGCCCGCGGCCACGGGCGCAACGGCAAGCAGCTCTATCCGGCCATGCCCTATGCCGCGTATACGAAGGTCACGCGCGAGGACAACCTGGCGCTCTGGGCCTACCTGCGCACCGTGGAGCCGGTGCAGAACGAGGTGGAAACCAACCAGCTGCCGTTCCCCTTCAATGTGCGCCTGAGCATGAAGGCCTGGAACTGGCTCAACTTCACCGAGGGAGAGTTCGAGCCTGACGCGGAGAAGAGTGAGCAATGGAACCGCGGCGCGTACTTGGTGCAGGGGCTAGGGCATTGCGGCAGTTGCCACACGCCGAAGAACCTTATCGGCGGAGACAGGCGCGATGGCACACTCAAAGGCGGGGAGCTGCAGGGCTGGATGGCGCCGAATATCTCCAACACGGCGCATGTCGGCCTGGCCGAGTGGACCGAGGACGACATCGTGCAATACCTCAAGACCGGCGCCAACCGCTACGACATAGCCTCGGGGCCGATGGCCGAGGCGGTGGAGAAATCCACCCAGTACTGGCGCGATGCGGACCTGAAGGCCGTCGCGGTTTATCTCAAGAGCCTGGACCACGAGCACGAGAAGCCCGAGCCGCTGGGCGCTAACGATCCGATCATGACAGCCGGACGTAGTCTCTATGAGGATCGCTGCTCGGCTTGCCATACACCGGACGGAGAAGGCATTCCGACGCTGTTTCCCAAGCTGGCCAATGCCCCGCTTGTCAATGCGCGCGATGCGGTATCGATGATTCGCGTGGTACTTGCCGGCAATCGCGCCGGCACAACGGACGCGGCACCCACCGGGCCGGCCATGCCGTCGTTCGCATGGAATCTCTCGGATGAGAACATCGCCGACGTGCTTACCTATGTGCGCAACAGCTGGGGCAATGCGGCCCCGGCAGTCAGCGCCGATGAGGTACGCAAACAGCGCGAGGCACTGCAAAGCCAGTGAGCGTGTCGCTGGAGGCGCGCCGATGCGAGCGCAGGATCAACGCCGCACAGGGGCGGCGTTGAAGCAGAGGAAGGTTACTGCGGGCGATAGATAGCGCACAGCTTGTTGCCGTCAGGGTCCCTTACATAGCTGAGGTGCAGCGCGCCGAGACTGGTCTCGCGCAGCCCCGGCGGCTCCTCACAGGTGGTGCCGCCATGGGCGACGCCTACGTCGTGAAAAGCCTTGACCTGTTCGGCCGAGCTGCACTTGAAACCAATCGTGCCGCCATTGGCGACGGTCGCTTCCTCACCGTTGATGGGCTCGGTGACACCGAACAGGCTGCCGTCGTGACGGTAGAACAGGCGGGTGTGCCCGGACGGCGCCGTGTTGCGCATCGGCTCGCCTGCGCCGAGTACGCCGAGCACGGCATCGTAGAAGCGCTTCGACCGTTCTATGTCATTCGAACCGACCATTACATGATTGAGCATGGGCCCCTCGCTTGGGTTTGACGTGAACTTGCACTGTAGCTGGCTTCGCGCAGGCATGCTGCCCGGTGGCCAGCTGTCACGCATCGGGATCAGCCATGAGGATGGGGCTCGCGGGCCTCATGGAATAACCACCCGGCCTTGCCGGCTGGCCTGCTCGTAGCGCTCGCGGAGCACCTTGGCCAGGCGCTGCTTGGCCTGGTCCTCGCCGTGGATCAGGCGGACCTCGCTCGGCCAATGCTGCATGCGAGTGACGAAGCCCACCAGGTCCGCCTGGTCGGCGTGGGCGGAATAGCCACCGACGCTGTCGATGCCGGCGCGGATGTCGATGCGCTCTGCGTCCAGATCGACGAAGCCGCCGTCCGGCCCGTAGGTCTGTATGTCCCGTCCCGGCGTGCCCTTGCCCTGGTAGCCGACGAACACCACGTTGTGTCGCGGGTCCCCCAGCATGGCCTTGAGGTAATTGACGATGCGTCCGCCCGAGCACATGCCGTTGCCGGCGATGACGATGGCCGGGCGTGCGGTCTGTGCGAGGTGTTCGACGATGCGCATGTGTTCGTCATGGCTGTCGACGGTGATGAGCTGCTTGAACGACAGCGGCTTGCGGCCTTCCTCCAGGCGATGACGGGCGTCTTCGTCCCAGTAGCCTTGCAACTCCTTGTAGGTGGCGGTGAAGCGGCTGGCGAGCGGCGAGTCGAGGATGATGGGAAGCTGCGGCCAGTCGATATCGGGGTCGCCATCCCTGGCCTGTTCTGGCGCTTCGACGGGCGTGCCGCTGGCTTCGGCCGCTTCGCGCTTCTCGTGGAGGATTTCCTCCAGCTCGAACAGCAGCTCCTGCGTTCGGCCGATACTGAACGACGGAATGAGCACCGTGCCCTGGTCGGCCAGAGCCCGCTCGATGGCAGCCTGCAACCGCTCGCGGCGGTGCGCGCGATCCTCGTGGCGGCGGTCGCCATAGGTGCTTTCGAGAATCAGCAGATCGGCGCGCTCGGGCGGAACCAGGTCCGGCAGCAGCGGTGAATGTGGCGCGCCCAGGTCGCCGCTGAATACCACGCGCTGGACGTCGGAGCCCTCGCTGAGCTCCAGCTCGACGTAGGCCGAACCCAGCACATGCCCCGCCGGCTGCAGGCGTACCTTGCACGCGCGCCCGTCGGTTTCGTTGAGGGTGAACCAGTGATCGTAGGGCAGGGCGATGATGCGTTGCTCGACGACCTTGAGGTAGCGCTCCAGTTGGTCCTGGTCACGGCTGATGGAGAGCCGGAAGGCATCCTCCAGTACGATCGGCAGCAGCCGGGCGGACGGTTCGCTGCACAGGATCGGCCCGTCGAAGCCCGCTGCCAGCAGGTTCGGGATACGCCCGACATGGTCGATGTGCACGTGGGTCACGATCAGCGCCTTGACACCCTCGACGGAGAAGTCCAGCACCAGTTCATCTTCGTGCCCCGCTTCGTCGTCGCCCTGAAATTGCCCGCAGTCGATCAGTACGCTGCTGTTTTCGTCCATCCACAATTGATGACACGAGCCGGTCACGCCTTCGCGAGCGCCGTGGTGGATGAGTTCTGGATGCTTCATCGGGTCTCCTTAACGTGGACCGATAGGGCTCGGCAGAAGAGTGCGATGCCAGTGTTCGCTGACGCTAGATTGGGCAATTGGCTGTCGCGCATAGTTTCCGCCGCCTGACGAGCCGGTTCTTGCCGGCCGAGCAAACGCCACGCGGGCATGCTCCCAGACGGCTACGCCGTTTAGAATGCACGGCCCGCTGCCAAGATGCCCGCCCCATGACCACCGCCCCCCTCGCGATCCTCGAACGACACCTGCTCGACGCCCTGGCCGCCGCGCCCGAGGAGACACGGCGGCTGTTTCACGGGCGGGGCCGCTGCTATCCGGGGCTGGAACAGCTGACTGTCGACTGGCTGCAGGGTGTGCTGCTGGTGGCGCTGTTTCGCGATCCCGGTGCGGCGGAGCTGGAGGCGCTGAAGCGGATGCTGCAGGCGTTGGCCGAGTCCTCGGCATGGCAGCAGCGGCAGGTTCAGCACCTCCTGCTGCAGCACCGCTACCTGCCTGACGCGCCGACCGAGGCACTGTTCGGCGACGTGCCCGCGGAGTGGCGGATCAGTGAGAACGGCCTGCACTACAAGCTGGATCTGGGGCGCAAGCAGAACAATGGGCTGTTCCTCGACATGCGCTATGGGCGCCGCTGGGTAAAGGAGCATGCGCGCGGCAAGCGCGTGCTCAACCTGTTCGCCTACACCTGCGGTTTCTCGGTCGCGGCGATCGCCGGCGGCGCCGAGCATGTGGTCAACCTGGACATGGCCAGCGCGGCGCTGACCCGGGGGCGCGAGAACCACCGCCTGAACGGCCATGAGATCAGTCGGGTCAGCTTTCTCGGCCACGAGCTGTTCAAGTCCTGGGGCAAGGTCCGCAAGCTCGGACCCTACGACCTGATCATCATCGACCCGCCGTCCTTCCAGAAGGGCAGCTTCGCGCTGACCCGCGACTACCAGAAGATCCTGCGCCGCCTGCCTGAGCTGCTGAACCCAGGCGGCCAGGTGCTGGCCTGCGTCAACGACCCGGATACCGGCACCGACTTCCTGATCCAGGGCATGGCCGCCGAAGCGCCGCAGCTGCGTTTTTCCGAACGCCTGGAAAACCCGCCGGAGTTTCCGGACATCAGTCCTGAGAGCGGGCTCAAGGCGTTCTTGTTCACAGCTGCGGACTAAACGTTACTGGAGGGCCTGGAGCTCATCGATCAGCGCTTTCATTTCGGCGATCTCGCGGCGTTGTGCCTCGATGATGCTGTCGGCCAGCTGGCGCACCTGTGGGTCGCGGATGTCGGCGCGTTCGCTGGTGAGGATGGCGATGGAGTGGTGCGGGATCATCGCCTTCATCCACGACACCTGGTCCACCGTTGCCTGGCTACGGACCAGCCATAGCGACACGGCGAACACCAATGCGCTGCCGGCGAAGATGGCGATGTTCACTCCGCGATGCGGGTACATCTTCAGCATGAAGGCCAGCATGATAATCGCCATGCTCGCGCCCATGACCAGCGCCATGTAGGCGCGCGTTTCGCTGAAGAAGATGTGATCGGCCTGAAACACGTTCAGGTACATCAGGCCGAACATGACCAGGGTCGAGGTGGCGATCATGGCGCCGAACTTGGCGTAGGGCTGCATGGGCGTGTTCTCCAGTCGCGGTGGATTGGCGCGGCGGTGTCCGCCTGCTCATCTGGACCTGCTCTGGCCGGGTCTGTTTTGCGAGAGCGCTCAGGCAGTGCTGCGGAGGGTCCTTCAGCGCTCGGCAACTTCCGCACAGCTGGGCTCGATGGTGAAGGTGCGTGCCGAGTCCACCGGCCCGAGCTTTTCCAGCGTGCGCCGGCCCAGCAGCACCGGGTAGTTCATCTCGTCGCGGTCTCTCAGGGAGAACTCCTCTTCGAGCAGACGATCACCGACGCAGACCTTCATCAGCACCACCGGCCGATCTTCCTTGCCGCCGGCGCCGCGCACGGTCAGCTCGCGCTGCAGCTTGCGCTCGATGCGCGACTTGACCAGCTTGTCTTGCTCCACGTCCTTGAGGTCCAGATCGAAGCGGACCCACTTGTCGCCGTCCTTTTCGAAGTAGTCGAGGTCTTCGGCATGCATGGACGAGGTCAGGGCGCCGGTGTCCAGCTTGAATTTAACCGTGACGTGCTCGGGCAGTATCTGGCCGCGCTCCACCCAGCCCAGCGGGGTGCCGTCGGCGGCAAGACAGGGGTAGGGCGCGAGCGAGAAAAGCAGGGCAGCCGGTACGGCGAGCAGACGGGAAGCCATCAAGAACGCTCCTGAGCAGTGGGTTCGCTCAATAGAGCGGCATCCAGGGCGGAACGTTCAGCGCTGCTGCGGCGCTGTGCGGGACGAGGAGGTGCCCTGCGCCGCTTCGCGGATGGCGATTTCCTCGCTGAGTGCGCGGACAAAGGCGTCCACCGCGACCGGCAGGTAACGCGAACTGCGCACGTACACGCCGAGGTCGCTGAATACCGAGCCGCCGTCGTTCAGCGGAACGTGCACCAGGGTGTCGTTGGCCAGCTCGGCCTCGATGCCGATGCGTGTCTGGAAGGCGACACCGGCGCCGCGCTTGGCCATCTGCAGGGCCAGTTCCACCGAACTGGTTTCCAGCGGCGCCTTGTGCCGCGGGCGGGTACGCGCGAGCAGCGGCGCCAGCAGGTGATGGATGGAAAGGTCGCTCTTGGCCAGGATCAGCGGATATTCGGCGCAAGTGGCGAAACTGACCTCCCGGCGTTCGGCCAGTGGATGCCCCGGCGCGACGATGGCGCCCAGGCGGAAATGACCGACGCCCAGCTGCTGCAGGTCGGCGGTACGCGGCAGGGCGAAGGCCACGCCGATATCCGCCTGGCCGCTGGTCACCGCGTCGGGAATGGCCTGCGAGCCGAGGCTGGTTACGCCGACGGTGACGCGCGGATAGCGCTCACGCAGCTGTTCCAGCACGCCGGGCAGCAGATCGGTGGTGACGCCGGATACCGTGGCGATTTCCACGTGGCCAGTGCGCAGGCCCTGGAGTGCGTCCAATTCGGAGCGCACTCGCTCGGTATCCTGCAGTACCACGATGACGTGACGGGCGAAAATCTCGCCGGCTGCGGTCAGTCGCAGTCCGCCGGGCAGGCGTTCGAATAGCGGTGTGCCGATCTCGTCTTCAAGTTTGAGGATCTGTCGGTTTACCGCCGATGAGGCCACGTTCAGCCGCCGCGAGGCTTCGCGAATCGACTGGCAGCGCCGCACCATGTCGAAGTAATGGATGGCCGGCGAGTGGATGCGCAGCTTGCGCGCCACGCTCTGTCAGCGCTCCGGTGTTGGCGGCGGCGTAAGCCCGCAGCCTTTGAGGATGACGGCGATCAGGTTGTCGCTGGCGCGAGCGAAGTCTGCGCGGGTCATGCGCTTGCCGTTGATGCGGCGGATCTGATCGGAAAAGTCGGCGTAGTGCTGAGTGCTGCTCCAGATCATGAAGATCAGGTGCATCGGGTCCACTGGGTTCATCTTGCCGGCAGCGATCCATGCGTCGAATACGGCGGCACGGCCACGAAACCAGTTGCGGTAGTCCTTGTTGAAATGTTCGGACAGGCATTCACAGCCGCTGATGACTTCCATGGCGAAGATCTTCGAGGCCTCGGGATGGCGCCGCGAGAACTCCATCTTGATGCGGATGTACTCGGCCAGGGCGGTGGCCGGGTCGTCGTCCACGGTGAGGTCGTCGAAGGCGGTATCCCAGAGTTCGAGGATGTGCCGCATGACCTCCACGTACAGCCCCAGCTTGCTGTTGAAGTAATAGTGAACGTTGGCCTTGGGCAGCCCGGCGCGGCTGGCGATGGCGTTCATGCTGGTGCCCTTGAAACCGTAGCGGGCGAATTCCTCGGCGGCCGCGGCGAGAATGGTTTCCTCATTCTTCTGGCGAATGCGGCCGGCAGGCTTGCCTTGGGCGGTGTAGAGCGGCGGCGGTGCGTTGTTCTTGTCCATGTTCCCTATCCGTGAGCGCGCGGGCAGTCGGCCTTCGGTGTGAGCGTTAGCCCGGCAGGCGGCCGTACCGGTTCGGTGGGCTGAAGCCCACCCTGCGGTTCAGGCCCACCGAGGCAGGGCGGTGGTTAGCTGACTGGGCTGATTCTGCACGACTTTACGTTGCGCGAGCAGCCGTTGCGCTTGTTGAAGCGAACGCGACTGACACGGCAAGGTGCCGCCCGTTGTCCGGGCGGCGGGCGCATCAGAAATGCGCCTTGACGATGAAGTTGGTGACGTTGTTGTCGGTGTTGAAGGCATCGGTGTCCTCGATGCCGTACTTGTTCGACCAGTAGTCGTATTCGATACCGACGTAGAGCTTGCCGGGCGTGTAGTCCAGCGCCTTGCCGAGGTCGTACTTGACCTGCGGGTTGAAGTGGAAGTTCTTCTTCAGCTCGGTGTTGCCGTTCTTCTTGTCGTTGACGACCCAGTCGATGTAGCCATCGAAGAGGATGTCCGACTTGCCGACCGGGAAGGTCATGGCCCAGGTCGGGGTGATCTGCCACTGGCCGCTCGGCTTGCCGGTGATGCCGTCGGGCTTGCGGTAGTAGGTGTTCAGGGCGAAGCGATCGAAGCCGGGGATCGCCAGATCCACCGCCGGGCCGAGCAGGTAGTTGCGGTTGCGGCCTTCGCCGCGCTCGTAGGTCGCCGAGATCAGCACGTCCTTGACCGGGCCGAAGGACAGGTCGGCGCCGCTGATCTTGCCCAGCGAGAGGCGTGGGCTGAACTCGCCGTAGTAGGTATGGCCGTCGCTGCCGGAGATGCCGTTGTACCACTTGTTGTCGACGAACAGGAACATGTCCCCCCAGGTCCAGCCGCTGGCATGTTCGAAGGTGATGGTCTGCTGGATATCGCCTTCCTTGCCGCCGGCGGAGTCCACGGCGAAGTTCTTGCCGTAGAGGTAGGTAAGGCTGTTGTTCTGCCAGAGCATGGGGCTGGCCATGGCTTGGCTACTGAGGATGAACCCGGCCGCGAGGGCTGCGGTGGTCAGGCTGCGCTTCATTGAGTATGTCTCCGTATTGGCATTTGAGTGAGCTTGTAAGTTGTCCAAGCGGTCAGGCTTTGGTCCCATAGCAAGCGCCGCGCCAATCACGGATTGCGGTTGTAGCGTAAGGTTAACTAGATGATTTGAAAGGCTATTTTGTGGCGATTGAAATCCAGGAAGCGCGCGGCCCGGCTTCCGCGCAGCTGATTGTCGGGCAGGGATGACCTGACCGATGCGTCAGCTTGCTTCAGTTTGGGGCGAGGGCAATGGCGGATCGCCAGGGTTTCGACCGAAACGGTGCAGCCGCACGGCGGTCGGGCGATGAGAAAGGTGGGATGCCGGCGTGCGACTGCCGGCGCGAGGCCGGCAGTCGGTAAGCGCCAACTCAGTGCTGGGTGACCAGCGCGCTGTTGTTGGTGCCGTTCTGGTTGATGTAGGCAGCGTTGCCGTAGCCGGCCTGGCTGACCAGGGCGTCGTTGGCGAAGCCGTGCTGAGTGACCTTGGCCAGATGGTCGTAGCCACTCTGAGTCAGCATCAGCTCGTTCAGGGTGCCTTCCTGGCGCACGGTGGCCAGGTTGTCGCCGCCGGTCTGCTCGATGTCGCTGCTGTTGTGCCAGCCATGGCTGACGCCGACGATTTCATTGTCGCTGCCGTTCTGCACCGCGTTCAGCTCGTTGCCGACGCCGTCCTGCTGGAAGTGCAGTTCGTTGCCGCGACCCTGCTGATCCACCGAGGCGACGTTGAACCCGCCGTGCTGGATGGTCTTGGTGGTCTGATTGCGGCCGTGCTGGTTGATGTCGGCCTCGTTGGCTGTGCCGAACTGCTCGGTGGTCGCGGTGTTGTTGCCGCCGAACGGGCTGTTGCTCTGTGTGATGCGCGAATCGTTGCCGTTGCCGTACTGCAGCGCAAAGGCGTTCTGCGCATTGCCGCTCTGGTCGATGTCCACCCGGTTGTTGTTGCCATCCGACAGCATGTAGGCCTCGTGCTGGTGGCCGGTCTGGGAAACCATGGCGTCGTTGCGCCAGCCGACCTGCTCGACTTCCGCGATGGAGCCGAGGCTGGCGACCTGAGTGACATGCGCATCGTTGTCGGTGCCTCGCTGGTCGACAAGGGCGCGGTCGCCCCAGCTGGCGGTCTGGGTGATGCTGGCATTGTTCAGTTCGCCGTCCTGTACCAGCTTGCCTTGGCTATTGATCGCGGCGCTCTGGGTGATCAGACCATAGTTGTGCTTGCCGGTCTGCTCGGTGGTGGCGCTGCTGGTCGTGGTGCCGGTCTGGAAGGTTTCGGCAACGTTGTGAATACCGTTCTGGTTCTGCGTGGCGCCGGTCTTGTAGGTACCGGTCTGTTCGACCGTTGCGTCATTGCCCCAGCCGCGCTGGTTCTGCGTAGCGGCGGTCAGCGCGGTGGCGCTCTGCTGGGCATCGGCGACGTTGTAGTTGCCAGCCTGGGACTGCGTTGCGGTCGTCTCCCGCGAGTGGCTCTGCTCGGCCGTCGCCTGGTTGCCGAAGCCGCTCTGGCCCTGCTTGGCCAGGTTGCCCGAACCGCCGCTTTGCAGCACTTGCGCGACATTGTTGATGCCCAGCTGGTCCTGCTCGGAGGTGTTGTTGGCCGCGAAAGCCTGGGCAGTGGCGACAGTCAGGATGGCTGCTACAAGAGGTTTGAACTTAAACATTTTTGTCACTCCATGGATGTTTTAAGTACAGCGGTATTTCCCTGGGATTAGCGGTACTGGCGAACCACTACCGTCAGACCGCGGCCGCTCTGGCTGACATTGCTGCTGTGCCCGCTGCCGGTCTGTTCGATGAGGGCGCGATTGCTCGAGCCCTGCTGTGCGATGGCGGCACGGTTGTCCGCGCCGGTCTGTTCGATCTGGGCCTCGTTGCCGAAGCCGTCCTGGCTGATCAGCGCCGCGTTGCCCTGGCCGATCTGTTCGATCGAGGCGCTGTTGGCGTAGCCGTTCTGAAAGATGTAGGCCTCCAGCTCCGCGCCGCTCTGGGCGATGCGTCCGGTCATGCCTTGCCCGGCCTGCTGTACGACCGCGAGCGCACCCTGCGCGCCGCTGGCAGCCTGACCGAAAGCGGATGAGTGAATGGCGGAAGGAACGAGTTCATTCGGGGCCAGATCGCCCGGAATGGCGACGTCGGCATGGCCGTAAGCGGCCAGCAGGAGAATCATGGGCAACAGCAGGTCATGCGCAATCCGTTGCGAGCGTTTCATGGGCGTCCTGTCCTGATCGAGCTCAGATGCCGACATGTTTGCCTCGATTCAGTGCAGAAAACATCCATCCAACGATTGAAAGTGTTGTCTGTTGGTGCGCAAGAGGTGTTTACGTGGACGCGAAAAAACACCGCGGTAGCAGCGCGCGGTGTCGGTTGCATGATCGGGGCGGTCGCCAGGGCCGCTGGCGACGGAGCACCGGCCGGCGTTGCGCCGGCCGGTGTGTGTCAGTTCAGCTTGCTCAGGTACTTGCTCAGCGCAGGGTGCTCGCTGCCGTTGCCTTCCGCGGTCTGCCAGAGACGGCGTTCGACGCCCTGAGCGATCAGGTGGGCGACGGCAGCCTCGATGGCGGAGAGCACGCACAGCTGCGCGGGCTCGTTGGTGGTGTAGCCTGCCTCGGCTTCCAGCAGTTCCTTGAACTCGATGAACTTGTAGACGTTGGCGCTGCGGCCGATGGAGAAGATCGTCTTGGTGGTCATCACGTTGGACAGCACTCGACCGCTGCGCACGTCGATGGCCCGCAGGTTCACCGTCACCTGGTCGACGCGATACTCCTGCGAGACGCCGATGCCCAGATAGCGTGCGCCCTGGCCGCCGCTGCGCACGTTGGTTTCGTAGGCGACGATGGCACCTTCCATGATGATGTTCGCTGCCAGCAGCGAGGGCAGTTCGGACTGGATGTTGGGCGCGACATCCGGCTTGGCCTGGGAGGCACGAATGATCTTGCGCTCGGTCAGCACGTTCTGCAGGCCTTCGCGCTCGAGCACCACGAACCAGCCGCTGGCCTGCATGGCATCGACCAGCATGCTGGCCGCGCCCTGGGTCACCGCGGTGGAGAAGGAGCTGGCAGGGGTCGGTTTGTACTGCCCGGTCTGGTCGCGAAAACCGTACACCGCAGCCACCAGCGGGCCTTTCGGGCGCGGCAGCGCCAGCAGGTCCTGGTAGGTGGAGGTGCGTGGGGTCAGCGTGGGCGGATGCTGGTCGGCAGGCAGGGGCTCGCGAATGCTGCAGCCCTGAAGTAACGCCATCATCCCTATGGCTACGAATAGGCTTCTCATGGCCTTTGTTTCTCCTTGGGGTCAGTTCTGCCCGACGATGATTTCGGACATTTCTCCGGTGAGGCGGTCGGTGATTTCCACAATTAGGACGCCAGCGTCGCCGTTGTAGACGCGCACTAGGAAGTCATCTGTGGTTAGCGAGCCGGTCTCGCCTCTGCCGACGCCTGCTAGAAGATCACCCAGCAGGCGTGACTCGAGTTGGCTGGTGAAGCGATCCAGTGCGGACTGGTTGCTTAGTAGCGAGGAACGATCCAACGCATCCGGATCCTTCTTGTTGTTCTGCGCCTGGGCATTGCCCAGCAGCCAGGCACCGTTGAGCGGGCTGCCACCGAAGGAGGGATTGACCGGGGTATAGACCAGCTCGGTGGCGCTGGCGCCGGCACTGAGCAGCAGGCCGCCGAGCAGCATGCCGAGGGGCTTGTGGGTGTGCGGTTTCATAATTCGTCCTTGGCCATGTCAATGTTGTCTTCGAACAGCGCTTCGATCTTTCGCCGATTGATTTCCTCAACCACGAAGTCGGCGGCCTCATAGGCCGGCTCCTTCATGTCCGCCACGTTGGGCTGCAGAAAGCGTCGGTACAGCGTCTGGTTTTCGTGCTCGACCCAGACCAGAACGCCCCAGCGGGCCGAGGGCCTCTCCTTGATGGCAAGGTTGAAGTCCAGGCCGCTGATGTCGTTCAGGCGCTCACAGAAGCGCAGGTAGAACTCGTGACCGGAGCGGGAAATCGTGTTGTTGGTGATGAAACCCTGCAGCTCCGCTTCGTCTGCCTGGGCCGTCAGGCCCACCAGCAGCAGAAGCAGTGCGCCGGTGCGTTTCACGACACCGCCTCGCTAACGTGGGCGAGTACCAGCGAGGCGCCCTGGGCACGGTTGCTCGCGCCCAGTTTGCGCAGTGCGTTGTGCACATGGCTCTTGATGGTATGGATGCTCAGGTGCAGCTTCTCGCCGATCTCCGCATTGGAAAGACCCTGTCCGGCGAGGGCGAGAATCTGCTTCTCCCGCAGCGTCAGCTCATCGATCACCTGATTGGCGCTGCTCAGCTGCCGGTAGCGTGACAGCAGTGCCTCCATCAGCTCCCGTGGCAGCCAGTCGCCGCCGGTGAGCAGCGTGCGGATGCCGCGAACGAAGATGGTGCGCGGGGTGGCGCGGTAGAACACGCCACGGATCCAGGGATGGGTTTCGACCAGCCGGCGCGCCTGGTCCGGCTGCGCATTGACCAGCGCGACCGGCGTGTCGCCGATCTGCCTGAGCAGGTGAACGTTGGTGTCACGGTCGTAGCTCCCCACGTCGAGCAGCACCAGCGCTGCCTCGACCTCGCCGCGCGGTGCCGAGGCGTGGCTGAGCGTCCAGTCGGGGCAATCGTACAGATGCTGCCGCAGGGTGCTGTTGAGCGAGCTGCTGGCCGAAAGCAGCAGTACACGGGGGGAGTTGGGCTGATAGGCCGGCACGACGTCGTCTTTCATTCGCATGTCCTTTGCTGAATGTTGAAGGGGAGTCCTGGACGCGTGGGCTTAAGCACCCACGCGCAACTGAAAGTAGTTCAGCTTTGCGACAAAAAAAAGTCAAACGTTGAAATTTGTGTCAGCTTTCCGACGAAGAGGGCGGGTGATTTTCTACTGGCGCGGTTGCAGTGGAGTTCCTACGCTGATGCGGTTGGCAGATGGAGACCTGCGATGAGCGATCCCTTTTTCTGGATGGTGTTCTTTTCGGCTGCGCTGGCGCTCAACCTGTCGCCCGGCCCGGATCTGCTCTACGTGTTTTCGCGAACGCTCAGCGGCGGCCGGCGCATCGGCATCATTTCCGCGTGCGGCGTTTGCAGCGGGGCGCTGGTGCACGTGGTGTTCGCCGCGCTGGGTATTTCGGCGATCCTGGCAACGTCGGCGCTGGCGTTCACTGTGGTCAAGTACGTCGGTGCCGCCTATCTGCTCTATCTGGGCTTCCAGGCGCTGCGCTCGGCCGGTGCCGGCGGAACGCTGATGCCCAAGGCAGTGCCGCAGGCGTCGGCCTGGAAGGCCTATCGACAGGGCGTTCTGGTCGACCTGCTGAACCCCAAGGCGGCGATCTTCTTCATGGCCTTCCTGCCGCAGTTCGTGCGCCCCGAGCACGGCGCCGTACCGCTGCAGCTGCTGGTGCTGGGCGTGCTGGTTGTGGTGGTGGCGATCGTCGTCGAGTGTGCGCTGGTGCTGCTGGCCGCGCGGGCGACCACGGCGCTGCGCAGCAATCCCGCGGTGAGCCAATGGCTCGACCGCGCGCTGGGCTCGATCCTCATCGGCCTGGGGATACGTCTGGGCCTGAGCGAGCGCATCTGAGGGAATTGCACGGCCCGGTACGGTTCTCAACAGGGGAAGGTTGCCGATCGGCAATCCACGACGGGAGCTGCGTATGTCAAATCAGAGCAAGCACACCTGCGCGACGCTGATCCCCTGCCTGCGCTATCGCGATGTCGCCGCCGCCATCGATTGGCTGGGCCAGGCCTTCGGCTTCGAATGCCAACGCCAGTATCGCGATGAGCAGGTGGACATCACCCACGCGCAGCTGGCCTTCGGCAACGGCATGGTGATGGTGGCACCGGTGATCGATTCCGAATATGGACGGCTGCTGCGGCAACCGGACGAGATCGGCGGTGCTGCTACCCAGGGCCTCTATGTGATCGTCAACAGCGCCGATGCGCTTTATGCCCAGGCCAAGGCCGCTGGCGCGGAAATCGTCATCGAGCTCAAGGACGAGGATTACGGCGGTCGCGGTTTCAGCTGCCGCGACCCGGAAGGGCATCTGTGGAGCTTCGGCACCTACGACCCCTGGGCGGACGAAGCGGCCGGCACCGTGGCGCAGGCCTGAAGCCGAACGGCCGCTGCGCCGACCATCGGCGGGAATGATCGTCCCGCCGCGGTTGTCAGCTTAGCTACAGACGACTGCGGAGGGAGGAACGACGATGGCCCATGCAAATCTCCACGGCGCCCTGGTGGTGCTGACCGGCGCCTCCAGTGGCATCGGTCGCGCCGCGGCCCAGGCGTTCGCACGGCAGGGCGCGCGCCTGGTGCTGGCGGCGCGTGATGCCGAAGCTCTGGCGGAAACCGCCGACGAGTGCCGCGCGCTCGGTGGCGAAGTGCTGGTGGTGCCCACCGACGTCACCCATAGCGATGAGGTGGAAGCCCTGGCGAGCGCGGCGGCGGAGTTCGGACAAGGGCGCATCGACGTCTGGATCAACAACGCCGGCATCGGTGCGGTCGGTGCCTTCGACGAGACGCCGCTCGATGCCCACGAGCAGGTGGTGCAGACCGATCTGCTCGGCTACCTGCGCGGTGCCCATGCGGTTCTGCCGTATTTCAAACAGCAGCAGCGCGGCGTGCTGATCAATACGCTGTCGGTGGGCAGCTGGGTCGCGCAGCCGTTCGCGGCGGCCTATTCGGCGAGCAAGTTCGGCCTGCGCGGGCTGTCCCAGGCGCTGCGCGGCGAGCTGGGGCCCTGGCCGGGCGTGCACATCTGCGATGTCTATCCTGGCATCGTCGACACGCCCGGTTTCCGCGACGGCGGTAACTATGCCGGACGCTCGTTGCAGCCACCGCCACCCCTGATCGATCCGCGTCAGGTGGCCAACGCCATGGTCAGCCTGGCATTGCATCCGCGGCACACCACCTCGGTCGGCGCCACCGCGACCCTGCTGCGTCTGGCGAACTTCCTTACACCGGGCTTTGATCGGCTCAACGGCCTGATCACTGGCTTCGCCCTGGGCCGGGCACAGCGTGTGCCGACGTCGTCGGGCAATCTGTTCCACCCGCCGCTGGGGCAGCGGCGCATCGACGGTGGCTGGCGTTCGGCGGTCGATGGCGATAAGCACTGGCTACTGATCGGTGGTATCGCGGCGGCGGCCGTGGGTGTCTGCCTGTGCCTGACGCGGCGGCGCTGAACGGCCGGGTCAGCGACCCTTGGGCGCGGCGCTGACACCTTCAAGGGTGGCGAAGGAGGTGTCTTTGGCCGTCAGCAGGAAGTCGCGCATGAACGGCGAATCGAGCATGTCTGCGCGAATGCCGGCATAAAGCGTGGCGAACAGGCCCTTGTCGCCGAGACGCTTGGCGGTGACGTAGCCGCGTGAGCTGTACTCATGCAGGGCCCAGTTAGGCAGACAGCAGACCCCGCGCCCCGATGCGACCAGCTGCATCATCATCACGGTGAGCTCCGAGGTGCGCACCTGCGCGGGTTCGATATCGGCCGGTTCGAGGAAGCGGGTGAAGATGTCCAGGCGATCCCGCTCGACCGGATAGGTGATCAGCGTCTCGCTGGCCAGATCCTCTGGCCGTACGTACGGCCGCGCGGCCAACGGGTGCTGGTTGGCCACCGCGAGCAGCGCCTCGTAGGTGAACAATGGCACATAGGTGATGCCCGGCAGCTCCAGCGGGTCGGAGGTCACCACCAGGTCGAGATCGCCGCGGGCCAGGGCTGGCAGCGGCGCGAAGGAAAATCCGGACGCCAGGTCCAGCTCCACTTCGGGCCAGGCGTCGCGGAACTGGTCGATGGTCGGCATCAGCCACTGGAAACAGCTGTGACATTCGATAGCCATGTGCAGGCGGCCGGCCGTGCCACCGGCGAGGCGGGCCAGGTCGCGTTCGGCACTGCGCAGTTGCGGCAGCATCAGGTCGGCCAGTTGCAGCAAGCGCAACCCGGCGCTGGTGAAGCGCACCGGGCGGGTCTTGCGCACGAACAATTGAAGGCCGAGGCGCTCCTCCAGCTCCTTGAACTGATGGGAGAGCGCCGACTGGGTCAGGTGCAGGCGCTCGGCGGCTTCGACGAGACTGTCGGTTTCCCGCAGTGCATGAAGCGTCTTCAGGTGGCGAATTTCCAGCATGCCGAACTACCTTGCGAAGCGGGGTAAGCACGGCCTCGAGCAGCAGGCCTGATGTCCCTGAATGAATAAGAAGATGAGCAACGCTCATCCCCCGCAAGTGTGTCCCAGCATCTGGATGCTGTCGAGTGGCCGCTACGCAATCGGCCGGGCCATTCAGAACCAGAGCCGCGAAACCATGTAGGCCAGACCAAAGAAGAACAGCAGCGCGGCAACGATCATCGCGCCGTCGCGGGCCATCATGCCCAGCCCCAGCACGCTCAAGGCGGCGCCGGCAGTGGAGTTGCCGAACGGGATCAGCTCCAGCGGCGGCATGGTGGCCGCTATTGCCAGGCACAGCACGGCATTCAGCCGATTCGCCAGGCCGTTGGTAAGGAAGGTCAGCCGTCGCTTGAGCAGGCGGTCGACGAAGCCGGCAATGCGATGCAGGAAGGCTATGGCCTTGTCGTACTTGCTGCGCGAGGCGCTGCGCTTGAGCAGCCATTTGGGTAGCCAGAAGTGCTTCCGGCCGATCAGCAGCTGAATTGCGATCAGCGAAACCATCACCGCGAACACGCTGGGCAATCCGGGAATCCCCGACAGGGGCGAGAACACCAGCAGGCCTGGTACCAGCAGCAGGGCACCGAAGCTGCGCTCATCGGTGGCTTGCAGCATGCACTCGATGCTTACCGGCTCACCCGGCTCCCCGGCCTGCTCGAGACGCTCCAGCAAGCGTTCGAGGTTCTGCGGTGGTGTTTCGGAATTCATGAGGGCGCCTTCAGGTTGAGTTCTGGTTTAGAGCCCTGAGCGCGCGAAATGCTTCAACATGAATATTTCTTGCTTTGAAATGAAATTACGTGAGTTTGTTTCATTGGATTGGCCCGCGGACAATCCTCGCATTCATGCAGAACGACATTTCGGAGTGAGTAATGGCTGTAGCGCATAACCTTGGCTTTCCACGCATCGGTGCGGATCGCGAATTGAAGACGGCCCTCGAGGCGTACTGGAAAGGCGAGCTGGACGAGCAGGGCCTGCGCCAGGTCGGTCGCCAACTGCGGGCTCGTCATTGGCAGGCCCAGCTCGACGCTGGCATCGAGTTGCTGCCGGTGGGCGACTTCGCCTGGTACGACCAGGTGCTGAGTCATTCCTTGATGTTCGGCGTCATCCCGCAGCGATTCCGTCCGGCCGAAGGCCAGGCGACGCTGGACACCTTGTTCGCCATGGCGCGCGGCGTGGCCAGGAGTTGCTGCGGTGGTGCCCAGGCTCAGGAAATGACCAAGTGGTTCGATACCAACTACCACTATCTGGTCCCGGAGTTCAGCGTCGACCAGCAGTTCCAGCTGTCCTGGACGCAGCTCTTCGAAGAGGTCGAAGAGGCCAAGGCGCTGGGGCATACCATCAAGCCAGTGCTGATCGGCCCGCTGAGCTATCTCTGGCTCGGCAAGCTCAAGGGCGAGGCGGATCAGACCCAGGCCTTCGACAAGCTGGAGTTGCTGGACCGGCTGCTGCCGGTTTACGGCGAGGTGCTGGACCGGCTGGCGGCGCAGGGAGTCGAGTGGGTGCAGATCGACGAGCCAATTCTGGCGCTGGACCTGCCGCAGGACTGGAAGAATGCGTTCGAACGCGCCTACAACCTGTTGCAGCGGGCGCCGCTGAAGAAGCTGGTCGCCACCTACTTCGGCGGCCTGGAAGACAATCTCGGTCTGGCTGCAACCCTGCCGGTGGACGGCCTGCACATCGACCTGGTGCGCGCCCCGGAGCAGTATCCGGTGATTCTTGATCGCCTGCCAGCCTACAAGGTGCTGTCGCTCGGGCTGGTCAACGGGCGCAACGTCTGGCGCTGTGATCTGGACAAGGCGCTGGAAGTGGCACGGCATGCGGCTGAACGCCTGGGCGAGCGCCTGTGGCTGGCGCCGTCCTGTTCGCTGCTGCACAGCCCCGTCGACCTCGAGCGCGAGGACAGGCTGGACGAGGAAGTGAAGAGCTGGCTCGCCTTTGCGGTGCAGAAGTGCTCGGAAGTCGCCACGCTCGCCCGGGCCATCGACGATCCGCAGGACGCCGAGGTGCAGGCTGCGCTCGCCCGCAGCCGCGCAGTCCAGGCGGCCCGCGCGCAGTCGCCGCGCATCCACAAGCCAGCGGTACAGGCACGCCTGGCCGCCATCGAGGCCAAGGACAGTCGGCGCACGTCGGTGTTCGCCACGCGCATCGAGCTGCAGCGCGCGCGGCTGCAGCTGCCGGCATTCCCTACCACGACTATCGGTTCGTTCCCGCAGACGCCGGCGATCCGCCTGGCGCGGCAGGCTTACAAGCAGGGCAGGTTGTCGCTCGGTGACTACACCGAGGCGATGCAGGCCGAAATCCGCCATGCGGTGGCGGTGCAGGAGCAGATCGGCCTGGATGTGCTGGTGCATGGCGAGGCGGAGCGCAACGACATGGTGGAGTACTTCGCCGAACAGCTCGAAGGCTACGTCTTTACCCGCTTTGGCTGGGTGCAGAGCTACGGCTCTCGCTGCGTCAAACCGGCGATCATCTATGGCGATCTGAGCCGTCCGCGACCGATGACCGTGGACTGGATCCGGTATGCCCAGCAGCAGACGGACAGGATCATGAAAGGCATGCTCACCGGTCCGGTGACCATGCTGATGTGGTCGTTCGCCCGCGAGGACGTGCCGCGCGAGGTGCAGGCGCGACAGTTGGCGCTGGCCATTCGCGACGAGGTCTGCGACCTGGAGGCTGCCGGCATCCGCATCATCCAGATAGATGAGGCGGCGTTCCGCGAAGGCCTGCCGCTGCGCCGCGAGCAGTGGCGGCACTACCTGGACTGGGCGGTGGAGGCGTTCCGCCTGTGCGCCAGCGGGGTGCGCGACGAGACGCAGATCCACACGCATATGTGCTACAGCGAATTCAACGACGTGATCGAGTCCATCGCGGCGATGGATGCCGACGTCATCACCATCGAGACCTCGCGTTCACAGATGGAGCTGCTCGAAGCGTTCCGTGCCTTCGACTATCCGAATGACATCGGCCCGGGCGTCTACGACATCCACTCGCCGCGCGTGCCGGATACCGCCGAGATGGTGCAGCTCCTGGAGAAGGCCGCCGAGTGCATTCCGGCCGAACGACTCTGGGTGAACCCGGACTGCGGGCTGAAGACCCGTGGCTGGCCTGAGACCGAGGCGGCGCTGGTGAACATGGTGGCAGCTGCCCGGCAGCTGCGCGCGGCGCGAAGCGCCAAGGTCGCCTGAGCGATGGCGCTGTCCGGGGCTCGTGTCAGCCCTGGGCGGCGTGCTCGAAGGTGGTCAGGCGTTCGGCGGTCCGGCTGTCCATGTACTGCTGCAGACGTGCCGTTTCGGCGGCTTGCAGGAACAGCCCGAGCTTGGTTCGGCGCCAGAGAATGTCGTCAACCGTAAGCGCCCATTCCTCGACGATCAGGTAATCCACCTCGCGGGCATACAGCCCGGCGCCGAAGCATTCGCCGAGATCCTGAATGCGCTCGGTGCCCTTGAGCAGCAGCCAGCTGCGCGTGCCGTAAGTGTTCGTCCAGCGGCGGGCGACCGGGCCGGGAAGCCATGGGTAGCTGGCGCAGAGGGCATGGGCCAGAGTGGATGGATCATCGAAGTGTTCGCCGCCGGGCAGCGTCGCTCCGCGGGTCCAGGCGCCTTTCATTTCCGGAAACAGCGGTGCCAGCTGGGCCAGGGCTGCTTCGGCAAGCTTGCGGTAGGTGGTGAGCTTGCCGCCGAACACCGAGAGCAGGGGCGCATCGCTGCCGCCGTTGTTCAGTGTCAGGGTGTAGTCGCGGGTGATGGCCGATGGTTGGTCTGACTCGTCATCGCACAGCGGGCGGACGCCGGAGTAGCTGTGGCGGATGTCTTCACGGGCCAGCTGGTGTGTGAAGTGCGCATTGACGATGTCCAGCAGGTAATCGATCTCGCCGTCGGCGATCTGCACCCGGGTCGGGTCACCGTGATACTCCTGATCGGTGGTGCCGATCAGGCTGAACTGCCCGAGATAGGGAATGACGAAGACGATGCGCCGATCCTCGTTCTGCAGGATATAGGCATGGTCCCCATCGTAGAGCTTCGGCACCACGATGTGGCTGCCCTGAATCAGGCGCATGCCGTGCGGGGAGCGTTGGCGAAGCTGTTCATCGAAGAAGGACGCCACCCAGGGGCCGGTGGCGTTCACCAGGGCGCGCGCCCGGATGGAAAAGCGGCTGCCGTCGTCGCGCTCCAAGTGCAGGTGCCACAGCCCCTTGCTGCTGCGCGCGCTGACGCAACGGGTGCGGGTGTGGATATGCGCGCCCTGCTCACGGGCAGCCATGGCGTTGAGCACCACCAGGCGGGCATCGTCGACCCAGCAGTCGGCGTATTCGAAGCCGTGGCTGATCTCGTGCTTCAGTGGGCTGTCGGCGCCGAAGCGCACGCTATGCGAAGCGCCTAGCTTCTCGCGCTTGCCGAGGTGGTCGTAGAGGAACAGGCCGGTACGGATCATCCAGGACGGGCGCAGGTGCGGTCGGTAGGGCAGCACGAAACGCAGTGGCCGAATGATGTGTGGCGCCTTGGCCAGCAGTACCTCGCGCTCGGCCAGTGCCTCGCGCACCAGACGCAGTTCGTAATGCTCGAGGTAGCGCAACCCGCCATGTATCAGCTTGCTGCTGGCCGACGACGTGTGCTCGGCCAGGTCGCCCTGCTCGCAGAGGAAGACCGTCAGGCCACGACCTGCGGCGTCTGCCGCAATTCCCGCGCCGTTGATGCCGCCGCCCACAACGGCCAGGTCGTAGACTTCCGCGAGCGGTGCAAGAAGAGGATGATTCATGGGCGCTTGTGACTACCGAACGTTGATCCGTTACGTTACCGCCATTCATCAATCATTAGCACTACAAAGCCATGACACCCGCCATCGACCTGTTGAAAAAAGCCCGCGCCGAGCATCGTGTGCACAGTTACGAGCACGACCCGAAGTCCGCCTCCTATGGTCTTGAGGCCGCCGAGAAACTGGGACTCGAGCCCGCGCAGGTGTTCAAGACGCTGCTCGCCTGCACCGAGAAGAACGAGCTGCTGGTGGCCGTGGTGCCGGTGGCCGGCACGCTGGATCTGAAGGCACTGGCCCAGGCTGCCGGGGCGAAGAAGGTGGAAATGGCCGACCCCATGGCCGCGCAGCGGGCCACCGGCTATCTGGTGGGCGGCATCAGCCCGCTGGGGCAGAAGAAGCGCCTGCGCACCTTTATCGACAGCTCCGCACAGGCGCAGCCGAGCATCTACGTCAGCGCTGGCCGTCGCGGGCTGGAAGTGGAGCTGGCACCGGCAGTGCTGGCCGAGCACACGAGCGCAGCGTTCGCCCCCATCGGTCGCGGCTGACGGCGCATCAGGCTTGAGCGGCGGCGATGCGCTGCAGCAGCGCCACTGTCTCGCTCGCACCCATCATGCGCGCCGCCGCCAGAGGCGTGGTGCCTCCGGCATCGGTCGCATGCGGGTCGGCGCCCTGCGCCACCAGCCACTCGACGATCGCGGTGTGATTGAACATGGCGGCCATCATCAGTGCGGTCTTGCCGTCTGCGCAGGGGCTTTCGACATCGGTGCCTCGCTCGACGAGCAGCCTGACCATCGGCAGGTCACCCTTGAACGCGGCGCCCGCCAGCGGCGTATGGCCGCGGCGGTTAGCCAATTGCGCATCGGCGCCGTGGTCGAGCAGTACGCTGGTGGCGGCGAGGCGGCCATGGTAGCTGGCCAGCATCAGCAGGCTGTCGCCGGCATGATTGCGCAGGTCCGCCGGCATGCCCTGGCTGAGCAGGTGACCGAGCCTGACGCTGTCACCGATGCGTGCGGCATGAAACACATGCTCGGCGAACGCCAGCGTGGCGTCATCCAGTTCTGCGGGTCTTGTTTGCGCTTGCATCGCATTCCTCCAGGCAAGATCGGCGGGCGCCGTGTTGGCAGCCATTGTCTGCACGCCGTCCAGGGCGCTCCAGGCAAGCCTTTCTATGCCTCGGATAGAGACGCTTGATACCGCCGCCCCGTAGGCCGCGGCAGTTGCGCTCTGGGCGGACGCAGGAAGGCGACCTGTGGCAGTATCGGTGCCTTATCACCTGGCCATCAGAACGATGAAGCCCGAAGACCTCGAACGCCTGGTCACTCAGACGATGCCCTATGGCAAGTACAAGGGGCGCCTGATTGCCGATCTGCCCGGCCACTACCTCGGCTGGTTCGCCCGTGTCGGCTTTCCGCCAGGCAGCCTCGGCCAGCTGCTCGCGCTGATGCACGAGATCGACCACAACGGGCTGTCCGCGCTGCTGGAACCGTTGCGCCGCGGCAGGACGCAGCGGCGTTAGCCTCGCCTTCGGGCCGGATTACTGTTCGGTCTCGGCACGCAGGGCTTCCAGCGCGGGCGCGGCATAGATGCCGACGTCCACAGCCAGCTCCAGCAGCCGTGACACGTCGCAGGTGTAGACCAGTACCGCCTGCAGCTCATCGTCCAGCGGCTCACTGAAATCCACCAGCACGTAACCGCCTTTCTCGGGATAGAGGCTGCTCAACTGCACCTGGATGCGGTTCAGCGCGGCCAGCGGCTCGGTCTTGGCGAGCTGCTTGGGCTTCAGCACGAAGCTGACGCTCTCGCCGAAAGACGCGACGATCTGGCTGAACAGATCCTGGTAGTCATCTGCCTGGAACAGCACCGTGTCCGGCAGGCTGCCCACCACTACCCATTCGCCCAGCGGAATGGGGAAGCTGTCGTCATAGTTGATGTCCGGATTGGCCTCCAGAAAGGCCTGCGGATCGGCATAGGCCTGGGCGGCTTCATCCGCGATCCGAGCGATTTCTTCATCGGTCATGCAACCGGAGCTGATGAGCGTAAGCAGCTCGGCGAGTTGATCTTTCATGGCTGATCCTGAGGTGGGGGCGGGCAAGGATAGCCAACCTCGTCGCCTTGTGCGCGACCAGCGTGATTCTCCCAGAGGCCACTTCGTCAGCTATATGCAAACGAGTTCTAAGCTTATTCTGTTTCTAGAGGTCAGCCCGGCCGATGTGATAGCGTTTTCATGCGACAAGCTGCCGCATACCGCCAACAGAACAGAGCGTCGCGCGACGACGCCGGGTAGCGGACAGCATAACCACAACAGCTGATGAGGCGCTTTTCATGAACTCCACTCACTGGCCCCTGGCCGGCGTGGCTGCGTTGTTGCTGACGATGCAGGCACAGGCCGCCGACGGGCAGACGATCTATGCAGAAGGGGGTGCCAACCCAGCCGCCATGGCCTGCGCGACCTGCCATGGCGCCGATGCGATGGGAATGGCAGCGGCGGGCTTTCCGAGACTTGCCGGAATCGCTGCGGGCTACAGCCGCAAGCAGCTCGAAGACTTTCGTTCCGGTGCGCGCAGCAACCCGATCATGCAGCCGATAGCCGCTGCGCTGACGGATGAGGAGATGAATGCCGTCGCAGCGACCCTGGAGGCCATGCCGGCTCCGACCTTCGCTGCCACCAGCCGAGCAGAGAAGGCCGAAGGCGTCGGCGCACGCCTGGCGCTGCGCGGCGCCTGGGAGCGCAACATTCCCGAATGCGTGGCCTGCCATGGCCCCGCAGGCATGGGTGTCGGCGCGAGCTTCCCGCCACTGGCCGGACAGTCGGCCCAGTATCTCGGCGCTCAGCTCAACGCCTGGCGCCAGGGCACGCGCAAGAACGATCCGAATGATCTGATGGGACATATCGCTCGGGCGATGAGCGACGACGAGGTTCAGGCCGTAGCCGGGTATTTCGCCGACCTCGGGCAGAAGGAGACCGGTCAATGAATACGCATCTGCTTCCTACGCTGCTGGCGCTGTCCGTGAGTGGCGCGGTGCTGGCCGCCGAGATCAAGATGGACGATCAGTCCCAGCTGACTCAGAAGGCGACCAAGGGTGCCAGTGAGCGCTACTTCCAGCCGCCCCAGGAAAAGGACCTGCCGAGCAACGCCTATGGCGAACTGGTTCAGCAGGGGCGAGCCATCTTCGTCGACACGCAGAAGCATGCGGCCGAGTACGTCGGCAACGGCATGAACTGCACCAACTGCCACCTGGATCAGGGCCGCAAGGCCAACTCCGCGCCGCTGTGGGGCGCCTATCCGATGTATCCGGCCTATCGGAAGAAGAACGACAAGGTCAACAGCTATGCCGAGCGGGTGCAGGGCTGCTTCCAGTTCAGCATGAACGGCACGCCGCCGGCAGCGGACAGCCACGTCATCAATGCACTGACGGCCTACTCCTACTGGTTGTCCACCGGCGCTCCCACAGGTCAGGAACTGCCGGGGCGGGCGTATCCGGAAGTCCCGCAGCCGGAAGGCGGTTTCGACATCGCCAAGGGCAAGCGAGTCTATGCCGAGCAGTGCGCGATCTGCCACGGGGACAACGGCCAGGGGCAGAAAGCCGGAGATGGTTATGTGTTTCCACCGCTGTGGGGAGCGGACTCGTTCAACTGGGGCGCCGGCATGCACCGAATCAATACCGCAGCGGCCTTCATCAAGGAGAGCATGCCGCTCGGCAAGGGCGGCACCCTCAGTGATGCCGACGCCTGGCATGTCGCGGCCTACATGAACAGCCATGAGCGCCCGCAGGATCCGCGTCTGATCGAGGGTTCGGTGGAGAAGACGCGGGAGAAGTACCACGCCAACGATGGCATCAACCTCTATGGCCAGCAGGTCGATGGCGTGCTGCTCGGGCAGGGCGTCAAATAGCGCTGCAGGCTACGCTGTGAACAGAAGAGGGCGCCAAGTGGCGCCCTCTTCATATTCAGACCGTGTAGTCACGAGGTTATGCGCCGAATGGCTTAATTACAGCGATTGTAATCTGCGCAATGTTACGGATTCTTTCAGCTTTTCATGCACAATAGCTGCCATTACAGATCACGAGAAAGCGTAGCGAGCGAAGGCCGGACAAGGCGAAACGCGGAGGAGACAGCAGCGTTTACCGGTGGTGAACGAGGATTTCTGCCCGCTTTCAACGCAGCCCGACCCACAGTGCAGCAGCTTGCCCGAGTCTGGTTAAAGAGGCGCTGGAATGATCGTGGTTGGCCAAGGCTAGCCGCCGTACCGTCCCACCGTCAGTACGATCAAGCCCTATTCGAGAGGAACGACTGTGTACAACGTCGTCATCAGCGGTACCGGCCTTTACACCCCTGCCAGCAGTATCTCCAACGACGAACTGGTGGAGTCCTTCAATACCTACGTTCACCGCTTCAACAGCGAGAATGCCGCGGCCATCGAGGCCGGTGAGGTCCAGCCGCTGGCCGAATCCAGCTCTGCCTTCATCGAGAAGGCCTCCGGCATCAAGAGCCGCTACGTCACCGACAAGGCCGGCATCCTCGACCCCGAGCGCATGGTTCCGCGCATTCCGGAGCGCAGCAATGACGAGTGGTCGATTCTCTGCGAGATGTCGGTCAAGGCAGCGGAAGAAGCGCTGGCCCGCGCCGGCAAGACGGCGGCCGATATCGATGGCGTGATCGTCGCCTGTTCCAACCTGCAGCGCGCCTATCCGGCCATCGCCATCGAGGTGCAGGCCGCACTCGGCATCAAGGGTTTCGGCTTCGACATGAACGTCGCCTGCTCGTCTGCGACCTTCGGTATCCAGAACGCGGTCAACAGCATCAAGCTCGGCCAGGCCCGCGCCATCCTCATGGTCAACCCCGAAATCTGCACCGGGCACATGAACTTCCGCGACCGCGACAGCCACTTCATCTTCGGCGACGCCTGCACCGCGGTCGTCATCGAGCGTGAAGACCTGGCCACCTCCGCGCATCAGTGGGAGGTGCTCAGCACCAAGCTGGTGACCGAATTCTCCAACAACATCCGCAACAACTTCGGCTTCCTCAACCGCACCGCCGAAGAGTACATGAGCAACCCGGACAAGCTGTTCATCCAGGAAGGCCGCAAGGTCTTCAAGGAAGTCTGCCCGATGGTGGCGGAGCTGATCGGCGAGCACCTGAGTGAGAACGGCATTGCGGTGGAGTCGGTCAAGCGCTTCTGGCTGCACCAGGCCAACCTGAACATGAATCACCTCATCGTGCGCAAGCTGCTCGGTCGTGATGCCACCGAGGAAGAAGCGCCGGTGATTCTCGACACCTACGCCAATACCAGTTCGGCCGGCTCGGTGATCGCCTTCCACAAGCATCAGGACGACCTGCCCAGCGGCAGCCTGGGCGTGCTCAGCTCGTTCGGCGCCGGTTACTCGATCGGCAGCGTGATCCTGCGCAAGCGCTGATCGTGGGAGACGACCGTTCGTAGGCCGGGCTGCAGCCCAGCTATGGCGATCAGCCGGTCAGCTCACGCATTCGCTGCAGCACGGCGTTTATGCCGTTGCTGCGCGAAGGCGACAGTTGCCGTGACAGGCCGAGGCTCGCGAACCAGTCGGCCATGTCCACCTGGGTCAGTTCATTCGCATCCAACCCATTGACGCGCGCCAGCAGCACGGCCAGCAGGCCGCGAATGAGCCGGGCGTCGCTGGCGGCGCGGAAGTGCCAGCGGCCATTCTGGCAATGGCCTATCAGCCAGACGTGACTCTCGCAGCCGGCGACGCGGTTGGTCTCGCTGCGTTCGCCATCGTTCACCGGCTCCAGCCGTTCTCCCCACTGCATCAGCAGGCGTGCGCGCTGCTCCCAGCCAGGCGCCTGGGCGAAGGTCGCCAAGGCCTCGCGGGCGGCGTCGGGCAGTTCACTCATCGCAGCAGCTCCAGGGCCTGGTCCAGCGCATCGAAGAAGCGCTGCAGATCGTTGTGGTCGTTGTACAGGCCGAGCGAGACGCGCGTGGCGCCATCCAGGCCGAGATGCTTCATCAGCGGCATGGCGCAGTGATTGCCGCTGCGCACGGCGATGCCCTGTTCGGTGAGCAGGTGACCGAGATCGGAATGGTGCACACCGTCGACAACAAAGCTGGCCAGCGCGACCTGCGGCGAGCCGAGCAGACGAATGCCGCTGCGCTCGGCGAGGCCGGCGAGCAACAGATCGTGCAACGCCTGTTCATGGCGGCCGATCGCGGTGGTGTCGAGGTCGGCGAGATAGTCCAGCGTGGCGCCCAGCCCGATCACGCCGGAAATTGGCGGTGTGCCGGCCTCGAAACCCAGTGGCGCGGCGTGGAACTCGGCACTCTGGTAGTCGGCGACTCGCACCATCTCGCCGCCGAACTGCCAGTGACGCAGCTGCAGCAGGGATTCGCCGCGGCCATAGAGCGCGCCAACGCCATCCGGGCCATAGAGCTTGTGGCTGGACAGCACATAGAAGTCGCAGCCCAGTGTGGTCATGTCATGGCGCCCGTGGACCACACCTTGTGCACCGTCGACGACGGTCAGCGCACCCTGCGCCTTGGCCAGGTGCAGCAGCTGGTCGAGCGGCTGCCAGCAGCCGAGCACGTTGGACAACTGACTCACCGCCAGCAGCCGCGTGCGCGGCCCGATGAGGCCGGTGGCCGCGGCGAGGTCGATACGCCCGGAGGCATCGATGGGCAGTACCTGCAGCTTGGCCGCTCGACGTTTGGCTAGCTGCTGCCAGGGCAGCAGATTGGCGTGATGCTCGAGGGCGCTGATGACGATCTCGTCGCCGGCTTCGATCAGGTGTTCCAGACCGTAGGCAAGCAGGTTGAGCGCTTCGGTCGCGCCACGGGTGAACACGATTTCGGTCGGGCAGGCGGCATTCAGCCACTTGGCGACTTTGATACGGGCGTCTTCGTAGGCACGGGTGGCGCGTTCGGCAGGTTGGTGCTGGGCACGGTGCACATTGGCCGCACCGCAGGTGTAGTAGCCGCTGAGGGCGTCGATCAGCGCCTGCGGCTTCTGGGCCGTGGCGGCGCTGTCGAGGTAGGTCTGGCCTTGCGCTTCGAGTACCGCCAGAGCGGGGAAGTCGGCGCGCCAGGGGGAGAACAGGGCCATAAGCGGCAAGCCTCGTGCAGCAGGGGATGCGGCAAGGCAGGCGCTCATGGCTCGCAGCTTGCCGCTGCTCCTGCGTCAGTTATGCGCGTGCAGCGCCTCGTTCAGCTCGATGGCCGACTTGTGGGTCTTGCATTCCACGGTGCCGGTCTGCGAGTTGCGGCGGAACAACAGGTCGCTCTGCCCGGCCAGATCGCGAGCCTTGACCACTTTCACCAGCTGATCGTTCTCGTCGAGCAGGCTGACCTTGGTGCCTGCGGTGATGTACAGACCGGACTCCACGGTGTTGCGATCGCCCAGCGGAATGCCGATGCCGGCGTTGGCACCGATCAGGCAGCCTTCGCCAACCGAGATGACGATGTTGCCGCCGCCGGACAGGGTGCCCATGGTCGAGCAGCCACCGCCCAGGTCCGACCCCTTGCCGACGAACACGCCGGCCGAGACGCGGCCTTCGATCATGCCCGGGCCTTGGGTACCGGCATTGAAGTTGATGAAGCCTTCGTGCATCACCGTGGTGCCTTCACCCACATAGGCGCCGAGGCGCACGCGCGCGGTATCGGCGATGCGCACGCCGGCCGGCACCACGTAGTCGGTCATCTTCGGGAACTTGTCCACCGAGAAGACTTCCAGCAGCTCGCCCTTCAACCGCGCTTCCAGTTGGCGCTCGGCCAGTTCGGCGAGATCCACGGCGCCCTGGTTGGTCCAGGCGACGTTGGGTAGCAGCGGGAAGATGCCGGTCAGGTTCAGGCCGTGCGGCTTGACCAGACGATGGGAGATCAGGTGCAGCTTGAGGTAGGCCTCGGGCGTCGAGGTCAGGGCTGCGTCTTCGGCCAGCAGGGTAACCACCAGCGGGCGCTGGCTTTCTGCCAGACGGGTCAGCAGGGCATGCTGGGCGGAGTCCAGCGGCTTCAGCGCGTCGGCCAGCTGCGCCGCCTGGGTGGTGGTGATGGCGATCGCCTGATTGCCACCGGCGTAGCCGAGCAGCGGGGCGATGGCAGCGACCAGTTCGCCGGCCGGCTGCAGCAGGGGCTGGGCGTAGAAGACTTCCAGCCAGTCACCCTGGCGGTTCTGGGTGCCGACGCCAAAGGCGAGGCTGAAGAGCGTTGCAGACATGAGATTATCCTTTTTCGATGGCCGCGCCTTGAGGCGGGGCTGCTGTCAGTTCGGCGCCGCCACTGCGGCAGCGTAAAGATCGGGCTTGAAGCCGATCAGGGTTCTATCGCCCAGATCGAGTACCGGGCGCTTGATCATCGACGGTTGGGCCAACATCAGCTCGATGGCCTGGGCCTGGTCAAGATCGGCCTTGGCAGCGTCGTCCAGCTTGCGGAAGGTGGTGCCGGCACGGTTGAGAACGGTCTGCCAGCCGTGTTCGTTGCACCAGGCTTCCAGATGGGCGCGGTCGATGCCGGCGCTCTTGTAGTCGTGGAAGTCGTAGTCCTGCCCATGTTCGTCGAGCCAGGTACGGGCCTTTTTCATGGTGTCACAGGCTTTGATTCCGTGGAGGCGTAAGTGCCTGATTTTACAGGGTGCTTTCATTCCCTCCAATTCCTCTCCAAAACCTCGCCAAAACTCAGTCGCGGATTATGCCACGTCGATCCACTCGGCGCCCCGGCTGTCACGGTAGAGCGCGGTCATCGCTGCCGACTTGTGGCCGAGCAGCAATTGCGGATCTCGGCCCTCAGCTGCGTGCAGGCGTGCCGCCAACGAACGCATCTCGTGGAAGGTCGGCGGGCTCTCTCCGAACCCTATGCCGGCCTTCTTTCCGGCGCGGTCGCGGGCTGCTGCAAACGCGCTGGTCAATGTGTCAAGCATGATCGGCATCCCCGGCGTCGCGCGACTCACGGTGCGGCTGTGATGCACGAGATGCTTGGACACTACCGCATCTCGGCAGGCTTTAACCACCTCGCCCAACTCAAGGCCCAGCGATTCCAGACGCAGCTTCGTGCTGATTCGCAGGCGTGCGCCGGTCTTCGCCTGGATGATGTGCAGATGGTCGTCGTACACGTCCTTGAACAGCATCGCGGCGATATCGTCACGCCGCTGGCCGGTCAGTACCGCAAGCTCCATCGCTCGTTTCAACCAAGGCTGCTTGGCCTCGGCGTAGATCGCCTTCCATAGCTCCAGGGTCAGCCGCTCGCGCTTGACCTTCACCTTTGCGGCCCGCGTCACTTCGACCGGGTTGTCCTTCCGCCATCCAGCCGCTATCGCCTCGCGCATCAGGTCGCTGAGCAGTGACCGCATGGCCTTAGCCATCTGCGCCTTTCCTTCATCCGTGAAGGTCTTCAGGTAGGCGGCAATCTCAAACGTCCCGATGCTTTCCGTGTCAAGGTGCCCACGCCAGGCTACTACCGCGACCTCAGCAACGAGGCCTACCACGGCGGGCCAGGCGTTTCGAAGTCGCAGCTTGACCTGATCCACAAGAGCCCCGCGCTGTACCAGTGGAGCAAGGCCGCTCCAGAGGACGAGGAGAAGAAGTCAGCGCTAAACATCGGCGACGCAGTGCACGCCATCCTGCTTGAGCCGCACAGGTTCGCTGAGCAGTACGCCATCGGGCCGGCCGACGCGCCGCGCAACACCAAGGCCGGCAAAGAAAAATGGGAGGAGTTCGAGGCCGGGCTGAATGGCCAGACTGTCCTAACCGCCGACGAAGGCCGGAAGGTGATGCTGATGGCCGTGCGCGTCAAGGGCGGCAACCGCTTGGCCGCACAGTCAGAGCAGCTGATTTCCGCTGAGGTCACGCGCGTGCTGCCTGTTCGAACAGGTGACGGCGCATGGGATGTCGAGACGCCGACGCGCGATATCGTGCCGTTCGTGGCGTACGTCGCGCGGTCCATCGGCTATACCGATGATGACCTGGATTTCGCCGAACTGGATCGCCTTGGAGCCCTGTGGGCGCAGCGCGGCGACACATTCGACATGGCGTATGAGTCCGCGTCCACGGTCAAGCAGATCATCGGTCATGCCCTAACAGGCCGTTGAAAAAAGCCAGAGCCCGCGTGGCTCTGGCAAAATGGCGGCCATCCTCTTCTGCCGAAGCCAGCCCAAGCCGATGCGTGGACTCGACCTCAAACAAAACGAGCTGTTCAG